>Ga0310121_10000454_pt1 | contig 44777 bp, 38 predicted proteins | sample CB27_Tmax_986_MG_FD_203504 | JGI IMG/M metagenome (GOLD analysis project Ga0310121, IMG submission 203504) | Marine microbial communities from Western Arctic Ocean, Canada - CB27_Tmax_986 | ecosystem: Environmental > Aquatic > Marine > Oceanic | place: Canada: Western Arctic Ocean | collected... | reverse complement strand
CCTGCTTGGCGAACTGTACGAAGTGTTTGCCTGCGGTCGTCGTAGGTCCTAGTGCCGATGATCTCGTTGTAGTATTCAGGTCCTGTATCGAGATTGTGATTGTAATAGTCGAGACCTGCTTCCCGTAGACGTTGAGCCTGGTGGGGTTCTAACATGCCGAGGGTGACACAGGTTTCGAGGCCCAGTCCTTTAACGGTGCGGACCATTTCTAATACCGCGTCAAACTCCTTGCCATCGGATACGGAGCGCCACGCTGCTCCCATACAAAATCGGTCTGCACCATTGGCTTGAGCCGTTGTGGCTGCTTCGCGCACAGCATCTAGATTCATCAGGTCACTAGATTCGACATCAGTCTGGTAGTGGGCTGACTGAGGGCAATAGGCGCAGTCCTCAGGGCAACCGCCAGTCTTGACGCTAAGCAGGGCGGCACACTGTATTTCAGAGGGGTCCCGGTGTTCCCGGTGGATCTGGCTTGCCTGGAAGATGAGGTCGAGGAGTCCCTGTTGGTACAATGTCTCGACGTCGTTACGGGTAAGCGGTTTGTCTGACGGCACGTTCTGCATCATTGACGCACAATCATATCCTGTGAGACCGCCTGAACTGAATTGTCGCCGGTCATTCCGTAACGGACAGGTCGGGTTGTTAAATGAGTCGAGAGTGCGGGCCAGTGCTCTTTTTGTTGACACGGCTTGTAACATTAGGGGCTCCTGTAGCCGGCAGTCGTTCCTACAATTGGTTGATTTCTCAGGCGTGCAATGACTGGACTTGATGACAGTCTCGGACCACGTTTGGTCCATCTTGATGCTCGGCACCTTCGCCGAAGTCTGAAAACTATTTCCAGCGGACCAGGGCCGCGTGTGCGCATCAATGGGCGTGAAGTGCTCCAGTTCTCCTCGAATGATTACCTTGGGTTGGCTACGGATGATCGATTAAAACGAGCGACGGCTGATGCGGTGTCGCATTTTGGGTGTGGTGCGGGCTCCTCTCGCTTGGTAGGAGGAACCACCGAATTACACGCAACTCTTGAGGCTGCTTTGGCTGAACTCAAGGCAACCGAGGCGTGTTTGGTTTTTGCGTCTGGTTACCACGCAAACATTGGTGTTGTATCGGCGCTTAGCGGGGCCGGTGACATTATCTTTAGTGACGAACGTAACCATGCCAGTCTTGTCGATGGATGTCGCCTGTCCCGTGCGAGTGTGGAGGTTTACCGCCACAGGGATGTTGAGCACTTAGGTGAGTTGCTGTCGTCTGCGTCGGGGAACGGGCAGCGACTGATCGTCACTGAAACCGTTTTCAGTATGGAAGGCGATGTGGCGCCCCTTCAAGAGTTGGTGAAGTTGGCCCAGCGCTGGGACGCGTGGCTTGTGGTCGATGAAGCCCACGCCACCGGTGTCTTTGGTGAACACGGCGGTGGGCTGGTTGAGGAATTAGGCCTGGCACAAGACATTGATGTACAGATTGGAACTTTGGGCAAGGCTCTTGGAAGTATGGGTGCTTTTGTGGCGGGAAGCAGACTCCTTGTTGATTGGCTGACTAACACCGCTCGCAGTTTTATTTATACGACGGCATTGTCCCCTCCGGCTGTGGCCGCCGCGCTAGCGGCTGTCAAGGTGGTTCGTTCTGACCCGGCCCGGCGGCAGCGCTTGTGGACAAATGTAGAACGGATGCGTTTGGGACTCGTAGACCACGGATTTTCTTTAGGGAACAGCCGTTCACCCATTCTCCCGTTGCTTGTCGGCGATGATGAACGAGCACTGAATTTTAGTGCTGAATTGTTAAAGCAGGGGATATTTGTTCCGGCGATTCGGCCACCTACCGTTCCAGTCGGGATGTCACGTCTACGAATCGTACCAACTGCGAGTCATAGCAGGGCAGATGTCGACATGGCGCTACATGCTTTTGTGGCGGCGGGTCGGATCTCTAGAGTGATCGAATGAGTGAAGAAAGGAAGGTCCCATCGTACACAGACTTACAACAGTGGGACCATCAATTTCTGTGGCATCCCTTTACACAGATGCAGCAGTGGACCGCTGAAAACCCGGTGATTATCGCTCGAGGTGAAGGAAACGAGCTGATCGATGTTAATGGTCGGCGCTACCTTGATGGAGTCTCATCCCTTTGGTGCAATGTCCACGGACACAACCGTGCCGAGCTCAACCATGCGGTCGAGTCTCAGTTAGGTGCGATCGCCCACTCGACGCTGCTTGGGTTGACCCATGCTCCTGCAGTGGAACTCGCGAAGAGATTGGTCGACGTGACCCCTTTAGGCTTGTCACGGGTGTTTTATTCGGATAGTGGCGCCACCTCGGTCGAGGTTGCAATTAGGATGGCTCTCCAGTTTTGGCAACTGACGGGGCAACCTCAGAAAACAAAATTAGCGTCGTTAGCTGAGGGTTACCATGGCGATACGCTGGGTGCAGTCAGTGTTGGATATTCCGAGCAGTTTCACCGTTTCTACAAAGCTGTGTTACCTGACACCGTTCGTCTTACCCCACCGCATATTTGGCGCTGGCGTGACTGGTTGTCCGAAACCGAGGCGCTTGACCGCGCAGTAGATGACGCACGTCGCCTACTGTCTGAACAGGGAAACCAGTTGGCAGCGCTTGTCGTTGAACCTGTCATGCAGGGGGCAGTCGGAATGTGGTCCCAGCCTAGCGGGTATCTCCGGGCATTGCGGGAACTGACGACCAAGCATGAGGTTTTGTTGGTCTGTGACGAAGTAGCGACTGGGTTCGGTCGCACAGGCACGATGTTCGCGTCCGAGCAGGAGAAGGTTTCGCCCGATCTTATGTGTCTTGCCAAAGGGTTGACCGGTGGTTATTTACCGTTGGCGGCGACCCTCACGACTGAACGGGTGTATTCGGCGTTTCTCGGTTTACCGACTGAGGGGAAGACCTTTTATTACGGCCATACCTACACCGGGAACCCCGTCGGTTGTGCCGTGGCACTAGCGAGTTTGGATCTCTTTGACACAGAACGGGTGATTGAGGGGTTGGCTGAAAAAATTCAGCGATTAACCGATCAATTAGATAATCACATGAAGTGCTTGCGACACGTTGCTGATATCAGACAGCGGGGTCTGATGGTCGGGATCGAGTTGGCCCGTGATCCAGGGACAAGAGCGGCTTACGCACCTGATGAGGGAATTGGTGCTCGGGTTACCGTTGCTGCCCGTACCCACAATGTGATTGTTCGCCCGTTGGGCGATGTCATCGTGTTGATGCCGCCATTAAGTATTCGGCTCAATGAAATCGATTCACTGGTCTCGGCGGTTAGTCAGGCCATCGTTTCCGTTACGGAGACGTGATGCGGGGAGCTTTTGTAACGGGGACAGATACTGGTGTGGGAAAGACTTTCATAACCGTAGGGCTGGCTCGATTGCTTAGTAACCAGGGTTTACGAGTTGGGGTAATGAAACCGATTGAGACCGGATGCACACGAACTGGAGATGCGCTGATACCCTCGGATGCGTCGCTTTTGAGGAGTGCCGCCGGAGCCAAGCAAGACCTTCTTTCGGTGTGTCCCTATCGGTTTGAGGCTCCGCTAGCACCAGATGTGGCCGCGCGCCAAGCAGGATCCACAATTAATCCAGAAGTAATTTGCGACCAGTTTCGGCGAGTGGCTCGTGTTCACGACGTCGTGCTGGTTGAGGGGGCAGGTGGTTTGTTGGTGCCAATCTGGGAGCGGTACACGATGGCTGATCTCGCCAGCCAGCTAGGGTTGCCACTACTAGTCGTGGCGGCGTCTCGACTGGGTGCCGTCAATCACACCCTACTGACACTCGAATTAGCCAGGCTTCGCGAGCTCCGGGTTGTTGCGTATGTATTGAATCAACTGGCGTCGAAAACCGACGGTGCGATGGAGACCAACTTTGAGCTTCTGACCCGGCTGACTGATGTCCCTTGCGCGGGCGTGGTTCCGTGGTCAGCGTCGGGGACGCGCGACACCATCCAGCGTGCCGCCGCTGCCGTTGAGAAGGCCTTGTCTGTAACCGATCTGTTAGCGGCGCTGAGTTAAAGGTGGCTGAGGCCGTCGACTCTGAAGTGCTCCTTTGCCTCCGTGGCAAGCTGAAACTGATCCCTTAACTTAGATTTGGATGTGTGGTTTATGTTCGATCGGCGATCTTTTCTGTGTTCGGTTTTGTTCTTGGCCCTTGTATCCACCGTCAGCGTGGTCGGGGTGGGGCAGGACCTGACTTCTGATCCTGTAAATCCATTCACGCGACGTCGTTTACCGTAAATTCAAGTCGTCGAATCTCTCTGGAAGGCAATTTTGAATGGGGCGATGGGATCTTCTTTTCCACCACGCCTTTTCTTGGACGGTCAAGTGGTGGGCGTATTCTTTCCAGTATTCGGCCTTTCTCGAGATTACAGGCGGACGTGAGCGTTGATTTCAGTCAGTTACGGGACCCACGAACTGATGCCGATGTCTTCGACGTCAAGATTTTTTGAACCTTTACGACGTATCATTTTACTGAGTGATTCCTCCTCCGCAACATCATGAAGTACAACTCGTTCGACAGGAAACTTGACGCAAATATTTTATCCACCTACCGACTGAACTCGGGAACGGTACTGTTTTTGGGCTACGACGATCACTATCAGCAGGATGACTTCATTGACTTCGGAGAAACTTTAACTGAGCGTTTTTTTGTGACCAATCGGCTGCAGCGGACCAATCGCGCCTTTTTCACAAAATTTTCGTAACTGTCCCGATATTAGCGATCCTCGCGTGAGAAAGACTCTGAGGCGGCGATGATTTTACAAGGTCGGTTTTACATGTGTGAGGAGTGGAGGTACGGGTCCTCAGGATGAGTTGCGGGATTCGAGGTTAGGCTGAGGAACGCATGAGCGCAAGCCTGGAACGAATGTCATCCGGTGGAAGTCCGAGGATTTCTGAGGCTGAGACAATAGTGTCGAAGTCGGTCGGATAGAGTCTGCTACGCTCTGAGTCGGCCAACCCTGCCACATTTCGTCTCGCAATCAACTGCCGAACTATTTCCAACTTGGAGCCTGGTGCGCCATGGTGAAGGGCTCGGCTTGCCTGGTTGACGATCTCTCTCAGAATCGGGTCACTGGCACCTAAAAATCCGAACCATGCCCATTGACCATCCAGTTCGTCTGGAGGATCACACAATCGCTGTATGGTTTCGCAATAACTCGCGGCTGCGAAATACACTTGGGAAAATGCTTCAACGGAATCGAAATCATGACGGTGTCTGTAGGCTCCTTCAACTAGTTGCTGCAGATGAGTTGCCTCGTAGTTCAGGATGTCGCCGTACCGTTCAAAGCCGGTTGCGAGATGGCTGGGTTGCTCAGTGTGTTCAAGCACCAATCCGAGTCGTTCCACGCCAATGAGACTCCATGCAATGCCGGTTGAGAACAATGGACTCAGGAACATGTAGGTGTGTGGGAGAGTCGCCCATCGACGGCCATTCGACTTAACAAGTTTTCGCTGAAGGGTGTGAATCATTTGGATTGGTCGAACTGGTTTTGCGTCTTTGAACTGTCTATTTAACGTCGGGTATCGCCGGAGAAGATTTTGGAAGACGCTGGGCGGACTACCGTTCAAATCTGCAGGCACCGTGTGTGTGCCAGCAGCGTGGTCGGTTTGGTGTTCGATGACGAATCCCGCGCTGACAATACCGTCGTCAAACCGGAGTTCGTACATCCAACCTTCATCGAGAAGGTGGTGAACTGCGGCCCATTCATCCGGGAACGGACCCTGGAGAAGTGGTGTGTCGGATGGAAGTGTTGAGCCGAGTGTTTGAACTCCCTCGAAGTGTCCGTAGATGAGACTGGTTCTTAACTTGATATCGGAAGTGTTTGATTGCACACCCAAGTGCGTGGCAATGACCGCACTGGGTCCAGAAGCATCGATGACCACATCTGCGTCAAGTGTGAGCGTGCGATTCAACTGCTGAATCGTTAGGCAAAACCCGTCGCTGTCCTCCTTGATCGCGGTCAATGTGGTTTCGTCGAGATAAGTAATCCCCTCTGCTTCTGCCCGACGAATGAGAAATTCGTCCACGTCTTGGCGAAACCAATGGGTATCCGCTACGAAGTCATCCGGGCTTGCTGCAACGAGTAGTCGATTTGAGTTCTTGCTGTCGCTCTCGAACGAGACACCTTTCTTATGTTGGTAGAAAGTGAATCCCCTTTTCAACCCGCAGCGCAGTTCCGGGAGATGTTTTCGCCATCGTCCATAGGCGGCCAGATGATGTAGATCATCTAGCCCGTAGCGATCTGCCAACCGTTCCAAGACAAGCGTCGCTAGTGGCGTGGATGATTCTCCGAGTGCAAATCGAGGATGTGTCCCGCGGTCGAGAAGACTGACGCGATGTCCTATAGAATTCGCCACCCTGGCAGTAATGGCGCCCGCAAATCCAGCGCCAACAATTACGACATGCATACAGGACAATGAATACGGGTGACTTGATGGCCGGTGAGATTCATCGTGTGCAGACGGTCGATACGGGACGGCCCGCAGGTCGAACACGTCGCCAACTCTTTAATGTCCCACAGGTCAACGGATACCACTACTCCTGCAGTGGCTAGGCACTGACCGAATGCTTCTTCGATGACACTGAGGCAGGGTTTGTCGAAGTCTTTGGACTCCTGAAGATTAGTGGCGTGCATATATCTGGTCCGAGTCGGAATGAGTGAGATGTGTGTAGCGCCCAGATCGGTCGCGTAGGTAACGGAGCGCCTAATCGACGCCACGATCTTATCGAGACTTACATACGGCGGTGGTACGAGGAGAAAGATCCGTATGTCGATGTTGGCCGCACGGAGATCGGCGGCGCAATCTTCGACCAACGCGAGGGACATCTGTTTGTTAAGTTGAGACAGGATATCCGGATCGGCTGTTTCGAGACCGATTGCAACTTCCAGTGATCCATGCAGGCGGTCGGCAAACTCAAAGCAGCGCTTGTTGATGAACCGTGGATGGGACTCAACGGTGACCTTTGCAAAAGGTCTGAGTAGCTCAGCGATCTCAGGGTCATCCTCAGGCGGCACTGCGACTGGGTCAAAGAAATTACTGGCGTTATATAACTTGATTCCCTTTGGAAACTGTTTCCCCAGCTTCTTGAGTCCGTTCGCCAGTTGGTGAGGGATCGCGCCTGGAGGCGTTGGGCCGTCAAGTGTCTGCCGCCACAGGTCACAAAAGATGCATTTGAAAGGACATTCTGCACCGGTCAGGAAGATGGTGAGAATAGGAATCCGTTCTCCATCCAGTCCGCGCTCTTCTTCTTGCAGCCAACCGTTAGGTTGCCACGGATCGACGGAGAATTTATTTACTCGATCCCGATCGCTACTAGGTGCCGGTTTAGTTGGATGCGTACTGGTCAAGGAAGTATTGCCGGTAGCTATCGCCTTGGGTGTCGAACACTTGGTCGAACATTTGCGGTGTCATGGCGCCTTCCTGAAAACGTCGCTTAGTAAATGCGGGAAGCGTTCGACCCAAGACTAGTTGAATGCCCCGAGTGAGCACCTCTCCTTTAAGTTCGTACAACCGTTGGTTCGACCCTGCGGTTAACGCATCGAACGGAATGCCTTCGGCGACTGCAACCACCCTCGGAGCAGTGAATGGGCTCACGACTTCAAATCCGTACCGCCGGGCTGGCGCGTAACCACGAACGCATCCGCGGCTAAGGCCTCCCGAGTATGTTTGAGAGTGTTTGATCGCGTCGACACCCCAGCCTTCCTGATACAGCATGCGATTCGATACGACACTACGGATAGTTAGTTCGGTATTCTGCTCGATTTCGTAATCCTTGAGATTTTCGTCTCCACCGTCTCCATCGATGAGCCATTTCCAATCCGGATACCGCTCATTAATACCCTGCAATAAAGCCAAACTAGCCGCCGCACATTCCACATCGAGCGGTTTGTAGTCTTCGATGACGCGACAGGCTTCGAGAGGGTCGATCTTGTCAGCGGAAGTTACAATTTCCTCGGCCAGAACCTCAAGGCCGGTTTGTTTGAGAAAACTCCTGGCCTGCTGCACGTCATCGCCACCGGTTCCGATTGACAAGGTGAACGCCTTGAGCCGAGCCGGACTTTGCCCAAGTTGACGCAGGGCATCATGTAGGCAGAGTAACACTGCACCACTATCGAGACCACCCGAGAAGAGCACCCCTAGTGGCTGGGAGGCTGGAACCTTTTTCAGCCATTCTCGGAGTTCGTCAAGTAGCGCCTCAATGTATTGCCGGCCGATGATGTCGAGGTCTGGCGGCAACGTAGCGAGGGCTGGTGCGAAGAATCGTTTATAGGTCGGGTTGGGGTCAGGACAGCCAATCAGCTGCAATTCTGTGACGTGATGTGCCGGCGCCATTCGTGTGTAGGTCGGGTGGAACTGATGTCCGTAGCCTTCTTCGACAAGAAAGCGGTGGATAACATCGATACGGTCGGCAACCACCAGCATCGGTCCCTCGGGTTCCTTTGCAAGAAAATATCGCAATGGTCGGTTCAAACTGCGCGCCAGGCAGGTTCGTTCGCCGTCACGTGCTACGAGCGCAAAGGCCCCGTGAATCTCTAGGACCGACGCAGGATTCCCAGAGAGAATTCGGTCGCGAGCTTCGTCGACGGTCATGTTGAGAATCATTTGATCCGCATCTGGAATCAGGTTCACAACACGATGGATTGCCCGATCGGTCGGGTGTGGTGATGTCATGGGAGTTCGAATACCCACACAGACGCATTGCGGTCGGGTGGGTTTTGAATTTCTGGAACGAGCATGTTGTACGCTCGCGACTGATAGCCGCCGGCACCAACTACCATTGCTACGTAATCCTTGCCGTCGACAGAATAACTGATGGGAGAAGAACTCGGCACATCGTTTAAACGCGTTTGCCAAAGTTTGGTGCCCGTCTGGGCGTCGTATGCACTAAAGCTTCGGTCGAGTGCGCCGGCAAACACGAGACCACCTGCTGTGGCCAGTGTGCCCGAAGTGATCGGTGCCCGCTGGCGTTCTATCCACACGGTTTCTTGAGTTTCGAGGTTGACAACCTCAAGACGGCCGTAGTTTCCGTCACTTTCTGGTCGCGGTCGTACCGTCCAGTTGACGCCAGTCGACAAATTTCCACGTTCACCTTCTGGGACTGGCACGAGATCCATACACGCCTCCGTGATAGGGATGTACAGCATCTTGGTTTCTGAGTCATATGATGTTGGTAGCCAACCTCGCCCGCCGCCCACATGAGGGCAGATCATTTTTGTTTCTCCATCGCCGGGAACAAGCGTCTCATCCACTATCTTCGCACCAGTTATCGGGTCGATCGCTGTGACAATATTCTGGAGTCCAAGGTCAATCGACGATACGTATTTACCGTTGTCGGCAGTGACAATGTCGAAGATTGATTGTTTGCCTCCGGTGATAACGACTCGGGTCATCTCTCCGTCGACGGGTAATTCCATTACCTGCCGCTCAAATGCCCAGTCCAGATCCCATTGGCCATTTGCTTGGTGCTGGAAGTGCCAAACCAATTCGCCGGTGTCGGGGTTCAGGGCGAGGGTGGAATCTAGGTAAAGTGCATCATTGGTGATACCTTCTTGATCGACAAGATCGCGAAGCGGTCCAGTGTCGTAAGTGTTTCCAGGTCCGAAAAACGCCAAGTTATTGACGGCGTCGTAACTACCGGGAATCCACACAGAGCCCCCATTGCGATCTTCTAGTGGTAATCCATTCCAACTGTTTCCGCCTGGTTCACCAGGTCGGGCGATCGTGTAAAAACGCCATGCCGGTTCTCCGGTCTCCGCGTCAAGGGCTTGAATGTAGGGACCGCCTTCAATACGGCCCACGGTTCCGATCATGACTTTACCCTTCGCAATAAGAGGTCCACCCGTCATACGGGCTCGTTGTTCAGGGTCACCGACTTCAGTGTCCCAGACAACCTCACCTGTTTTGATGTCGAGCGCGACAATATGAACATCTGATGTCGGAACGTAGAGTCGATTTCCGTATATGGAGAAGCCCTTTTTCTGACTTGGCGTTACGCCGCGAGGGAGGCGCCGAGAGTATTGCCATAAGAGGTCTCCCGTTGCGGCGTTCAGTGCTTGAACGTGGTCACCGTATCCGTGAATAAACATGACGCCATCATGAATTATGGGTGTTGATTCATTGGGACCGGGAGCTAGCGACCAGGTCCAGGCAACCCGAAGGTCGTCAACGTTTGTTGTATTAATTTGCTTGAGCGGACTATAGCCAAACGCATCGTATGTTCGTCGCCAGAGCAACCATTCGCCATCAGGTGGCTCAAGCAACATGGCATCGGTAACCGGTCGAAGTCGGTCAAGCGGATTCGGTCGGCCAGGTGCCGGTGGAAGTACGACTCCTGGTGCCAGGCCGCCTCCTGGTGCCGCCCGCCAATTCGGTGGTGACATCGCTAGAAGTGCCTCGGGGTCAGAAGGAAGTTCCGAGCTTCCTGCGTCGGTTCCATTTTCCTGCAAAATGTAAGCTAGGATGTCGGCATAGGTTTCGTCGCCCAATCGTCCCGGTCTGTCTTGGGGCATGGTGACGCTGGTGATCGTGAAAAGCTGTTCCAGTGATCTCACGCGCCACTGTTGACGAAAGTTGACCCCCTTAAGTGGGATTGCGAATTCACCATCATCCATATTTTCGCCGTGGCACGCGGCGCAATTTTCTAGATATGCAGTCTGTCCCCTGTCGGCCTGTTCGATGGTGTAGCTGAGGGGTGGTAGGTCTTGCTGTGCAGCCACGATTCCAGAGCGTTCCTGCGAGCTGAACCACAACGCAATCCCTACAAACAAACCGACGACCAGACGGCCCGCCGGACGTAGTTGAACAAACCCAGTCATAAGTGCCTCATCGGTGCTGTGTTTGGTTGTCTGCTGTTTCTCAACGACCACCATTGTTGTTGAAGAATTAATGGATCAACCACCAGTAGTCCCTTTGGGGTAGAGTGGTTTGATCAATACCGAATACCTTAGCGCATCTCCCTGAAAAAGAGCGGGTTTTTCTGCTGGCCTGTCAGTGTAGTTCTGGATTCGCTCCGAGGTGAGTGCGGTCGGGAAATCATAATTGGACAGTTCGGCTGAGTCATGATTTCTCACGTCAATGACACTCAACCCTGTTTTAAGGTTTTAACTTTCTGCGGCAGCGTCTGCGCGGCGGTTAAGTAAAGGCGTGCGACTGGCGCTGGCTGGGCGTAGAATGACGGTGCTCTCGGTGATTCGGCGCGCTTCAAGTTGGTTTTTGACGAGTGAGATTGCACGGACATACTTTAAGGAGGTTGCCCATGAGTCGAAGAGTGGTTGCTTCACTAGGTGTATTGGTAGCGGTTATCTTTGTGGTGTTACTCACGCCGGCGTCGACCGCTGGTCAGGGAATCGAGGAGAATCCCGCTCCGCTCAGAACGGCGTGGGGCGACCCAGATCTCCAGGGTGTGTGGAACAACGCAACTACCACACCGCTTCAACGTCCGCTTGAGCTTGCTGGCAAGGACACACTAACGGATGAAGAGGTGGCCCAGCGTGATGTCGAGTTTGCCGAAACTCGAAGCCTCGATCGACGTGATGACGAGGCCCCTGGCCTTGGGACCGAACCGGGAGGCCGCCTGACCGAGGCTGATGTGTCACGTGCCTACAACGAGTTCTGGGTGGAACGGGGCAAGACAATTGCGAATAACAGAACGTCGATTATCGTGGGTCCTGACGATGGCAGACTGCCTCCGTTAACGCCGGATGGCCGACGGCGAACAGAGGCACGGGCCGAGTTTCGACGTGGACGCGGGCCATCGGATTCCTGGGAAGACCGACGTTTGGCCGAGCGGTGTCTTATTTATCGAGGTATACCGGCGATGCCGACTTTGTACAACAACAACTACCAGATCGCGCAGACACCGGAACACGTGGCGATTTTTCAGGAGCACATCCACGAAGTGCGAGTCATTCCGATCGATGGCCGCTCGCATCTGGATACTGGAGTTCGTCAGTGGCTTGGTGATTCACGGGGGCACTGGGAGGGCGAGACGCTTGTTGTTGAAACGACCAATTTTCATGACAAGGCTTTGATTCGAGGGTTCAATGGCGACCTCGGTGAGAGTCTGCGAGTGGTCGAGCGCTTTACCCGAGTCAACGCGAATAGCATTGACTATCAGTTCACTGTAATTGACCCGACCACGTGGACGCGGCCTTGGTCCGGGTCGTTGCCGATGACCCGAAGTGAAGGGTTGGTCTATGAGTATGCGTGTCACGAAGGAAATCGGGGCATGTTGAATCTGCTGGCTGGTGCTCGGATCGAAGAACTTGGTGTGCAATCAGGTTCAAGATGAGAGCACCGCCACTGCGTAGACTTGGTCTGGTAGTGATGATGTCCGATCGAGAATTAGCCAATCAAGAGACCGGCCGGACGCGGGACTTCCGATAAGAGCGTTCCTAGTCCTCCGAGGCCACAACCATCGTCGGATAGAGTGTTGCTAATTCCCCAAGGCTTGACATTTATACATTCAACCGAGCGGTGAACCCGTGTCCACAATCGAAGGATTTCCAGACGGACTCCTTAAGGGCTTGCAGAGTTCAGGTGCATACCCAAACGAGGTGGGTGCTGCGAGTGATGTGTCGACCATTCAGACGCACATCTCTTGGTTGTTTTTGAATGCAGCACGAGTTTACAAGTTGCGCAAGGCCGTAAATTTTGGGTTCGTTGACTTTGCCACCCGGCAACAACGTAATCGAGATTGTCTTCGTGAGGTCACATTTAATCGGAGGCTGGCTCCCGATGTGTATCTAGGCGTCGCGCCTGTTTCTGTAACCGACCACGGTGTTCGTGTGGGTGTCGTAACACAGTCGGTTACCGACCCAGACCAAGAGCATTGCGTTGTCATGCGACGGCTTCCGCAGGGGCGTGCGGCGGCCAATCTTATTATGCAGGATAAACTGACAGGCCACCATGTGGATGCCATGGTTCGCGCCATTGTAGGTTTCCACAGGCGGCATGGCTTGGGCCAACCGGCTCCGTTTACTCCAGAGGACTGGCTTAGCAGGATCAGTGCGCCGGTCGAAGACAACCTTAAGCCAATCGCCGGTTTGTTGGACGACGAGCGAGTACGGTCTATCGCGCAAGCCAGTCGTAATTTTATCAATACTCATTGCCAGCGGTTTGAAATGCGCCGCCGCTCGGGGTGTGCGGTTGACGGACACGGCGATCTGCATCTAGACCATGTCTGGTTTGAGACTGACAGTAGCGACCCTCTTTTTATCGATTGCATCGAATTCAGCGATCGCCTCAGACAGATTGATGTTGCGTCAGAGGTTGCCTTTGTAGCGATGGATCTCACATATCGTGGCCGGTCGGATCTCGCAGATCGTTTTCTCCGCCAGTATGCCACCGAGTCTGGCGACTTTCATTTGTACTCGGTCGTTGACTACTTTGTCAGTTATCGTGCGACTGTGCGGGCAAAGGTGGCTGCACTCACGGCAGCTGCAACCGAACCTGCCAGTGCCAAGAGGGTCAGTGCCAGAGACACGGCCAGTCGGCACCTTGACGTGGCAACCGAGGCTCTGTCCACTCGCCGGCGCGGCGCCGTCGTGGTCATGACGGGTCTGGTGGGGACAGGGAAGAGCACGGCCGCTAAAATTCTGGCCGATGCGGTTGGTAGAGCAGTTGTGATTTCGTCTGATCGTGTCCGTAAACGCGGAGAGGGTCTCCGTGTATCCGATCGAACCTGGGACAACGGCGGTCTCTATTCAAAGGCCTCGCGCCGGCAGGTGTACCTCGAACTGATTCTTCGGGCGGAACCAGTGGTTTCTTCTGGTCGGGTAGTGATACTGGACGCGACGTTCTCACAGGCATATCAGCGTCAGTTGGCGATAGCCTTGGCAGGCGAGTATGACTTGCCGTTGCTAATCGTTGAAACGCGCTGCCGAGCAGAGTGTGTGGTCGAGCGTCTTGGGGAACGGCAGCGGCAGGGTGTCGACCCTTCAGATGCTGGACCCGCTTTCTATGAGGAAAGTGCGCGGCAGTTTCTGCCGGTTGACATGCAAGGCCATGGAGCCCACATTATCGTGAATACCGGAAGAATATCGTGGCAAGCTGACCTTCGTGAACGCGTGAAATCCTGGCAACGGAATACCGCTGGCGACAAACCCCGCCGACAGGTAGAAAACAGTCCTCTAAAACTAGAGATAGATGCGTCTAGTGGAGATTGAGGGGCGCGATTTGACTGTTTTTATGCGATGATGAACTGAGTTTACTGGATCAACCTGACAAGTAGGAGGTTTGTATGAGTCGTCGATACTTCACTTCGCTGGGAAGATTGGTGATCGTGGTTACGTGCATTTCACTGCTCACGGTGCCCGTCGTTGGGCAATCAGCGTCTGGGGCCGCATCGTGGACCGCGCCGAGGACGGTCGATGGGCACCCGGACCTACAGGGCGTCTGGGCCAACAATAATGCTACGCCACTCGAGCGCCCACCCGAATGGGCGGATAAGGAACGATTGACCGACGAAGAACTGGCCGAGTTGCAGCGCGCGGCAGCGGATGTAGTATCGAGTGGCAACGACGCTCAGTTTGGTGACCAACTGGTGCTCGCCGCACTGGCGAAGATCAAGGACGCGGATTCGTATGATACAACTGGCAATTACAATCAGTTCTGGATGGTCGATCGAGATTTTACTCACCAGACGTCGTTAGTAGTCGATCCCTCCAACGGGCAAATTCCACAATTGACGGCAGCCGCCGTCAGTCGGTCGGAAACCCGTCAGACCTATCGCCGTGACCACCCGGCCGATGGTCCTGAGGACCGCCCTCTGGGTGAGCGCTGTGCCAATTTTGGTGTGCCTCGAATTGGCGCTGGATACAATAGCTACTTTCAGGTGTTTCAGGCTCGTGACAACGTCGTCGTGTTGAAAGAGATGGCTCACGATGCCAAGGTGATTGCACTGGATGGAACACCGCATGTGGCGGACGGCATTCGGCAGTGGAATGGTGATTCCAGAGGTCGGTGGGACGGTGATACTCTGGTTGTTGAGACCGCGAACTTCTCACCGCAGAGTCGTTTCCGCGAGTCCACAGAGAACTTACATCTAGTGGAACGATACACCTTGGTTGGCCCGGACACTCTCAATTACGAAGTGACCTTTAATGACCCGACCACGTGGACCAGTCCGTGGACGGTCCGCATTCCACTTCGCCGGAGTCAGGATGCGGTCTTTGAATATGCCTGCCACGAAGGCAACTATGGCATGGAGGGGATCCTGTCTGGACACCGCGCGGATGAAGTTGCGGCCGAGGCGAACGATACGAACTTGCCGTAGGGCAGTAGTTCACATGCTCGACGTCGACAGGCGACGGGCGTGTGACGGCGACTGACCAGCCATGTCAGAACTTGACCAGCAATCTTCTTGGGCGTTAGCTCGTTCCTAAAATTTGTTTTGCAATAGTCTGTAACTGCATGTTTGAAGTGCCTTCGTAGATTTGGCCAATTTTTGCATCCCGGTAGAGCTTCTCAACTGGGTAGTCTTTCGTATAGCCAGCGCCCCCCAGCAGTTGGACAGCCAATGATGTGACCCGTTCTGCCACTTGAGACGAAAAGAGTTTGGCCATTGCCGCTTCCGTCAGAAACGGCCGGCCGGAATCACGAATCCTGGCGGCGTTATAGACTCCAACGCGAGCCATTTCGAGCTCCGTAGCTGCTTGGGCAAGTTGGAACTGGACCGCTTGGAACTCACTAATAGGTTTTCCGAACTGTTTCCGTTCTTTGACGTATGACAGTGCATGTTCAAGGGCTCCCTGAGCGATCCCGATCATCTGCGCACCGATTCCAATCCGACCTTCGTTCAGCGTTTGAATCGCTACTTTGTAGCCCTGCCCGACGTCGCCGAGCACATTGGCTCTCGGTATACGGCAGTCATCAAGCAGGAGTTCACACGTGCTACTCGCCCGAATCCCAAGCTTGTCTTCTTTCTTGCCGACTTGAAATCCTGGACGATCACTTTCAACCAGAAATGCTGTGATGCCTCGGTAGCCCGCGTCGGGGTCAACTGTTGCCATGACGATGAAGAGGCCGGCTTCGTTGCCATTTGTGATCCAGAGTTTTCGGCCATTCAGCACGTAGCTATTTCCGTCTTCCACCGCACGAGTGGTCAGTGCAAAAGCATCACTTCCAGACCCAGCTTCGGACAGAGCGTAGGCTCCAACGGTGTCCTTGGCGAGTCTCGGAAGGAACTCCTGCTGGACGGTGTCAGATCCCCACCGGAGTAGCGCGTTAATTACGAGGGTGTTCTGTACATCGACGAGAACGGCCACCGACGGATCAATACGTGAAAGTTCTTCCACCGTAATCACCGAATGAAAAAAATGGCCACCCGATCCGCCGAAGCGGTCGGGAATTTCGATCGCCATGGCGCCGATATCAAATAACTGATCGATGAGTTCACGAGGGATGACCCCTTGTTCTTCCATGTCTCGAACACGGGGGGCAATTTCTACGATCGCGAATGAGCGAATATTTGTGCGGAGGAGCTCCTCGTCTTCCGAGAGTTGACTAACCGGAGGTGTTCCCGCCACAACCGTTGTCATGAATACGGCTCCCGCCTAGAGCATTGGTGTTTCTTCATATTCACCCCAAACTTCCCGTAAGGCGTCACACACCTCGCCGACGGTTGCATATACCTGAACCGCTTGAATCATTAAAGGCATGAGATTGTCGTCACCCGACGCAGCAGTTCGTAGTTCGTCCAGGGCTCGGGTTACTGCTTTGGCGTTTCGTGTATCTCGCAGTTGTTCGAGTCGTTCAACTTGCTGAATTTCGACATCTTCCTTGATTGATAATGTTTCAACAGGAGTGTCAAGTTCGTCGGTATACCGATTGACTCCCACGATCGTCTTGGCACCGGTTTCGACCGCCTGTTGAAACCGATAGGCGCTTTCGGAAATCTCACGCTGGGGGAACCCCTGTTCAATGGCTTGCACCATGCCTCCTAGTTCGTCGATCCGATCAAAATAGTCGCGGGTGCCGTCTTCGAGGTCCTGCGTGAGACGCTCGACGAAGTAAGACCCACCGAAGGGGTCTACCGTATTCGCCACACCACTCTCGTGAGCGATGAGTTGCTGCGTGCGTAAAGCCAACAGCGCAGCCTCGCGGGTCGGTAGCGCCAAAGCTTCGTCCAGTGAGTTCGTGTGCAGAGAGTTTGTTCCACCCAAAACAGCAGCGAGTGCCTGAACGGCAGTTCTGACAACATTGTTGTGCGGTTGTTGCGATGTCAAGGAAACACCAGAGGTTTGCGCATGAAACCGCAGCTTCCAGGATCGCTGGTCAACCGCGCCAAACTGGTCTCGCATTACAGAGGCCCAGATTTTTCTAGCGGCACGATATTTAGCGATTTCCTCAAAGAAATCGTTGTGCGCGTTGAAGAAGAAAGATATGCGCGGTACAAATTCATCGACTTGGAGACCGGCATCGATGCCGTATTGCACGTATTCAATTCCGTCTCGAAGTGTGAAGGCCAGTTCTTGGAGGGCGGTCGCTCCAGCTTCGCGAATGTGGTACCCGCTGACGGAGATTGTGTTCCATTTTGGAACGTGTTGCTTGCAGAAGGTGAACACATCGGTCACAAGCCTCATCGATGGGCGAGGTGGGTAAATATATTCTTTTTGTGCGATGTACTCTTTAAGAATATCGTTCTGCAGTGTGCCCGATAGTTCCGACCAATCGGCGCCTTGTTTTTTTGCGACGACAAGGTACATTGCAAAGATCACAGCCGCCGGCGAATTGATCGTCATCGAGGTAGTGATGTCCCGGAGTGCAATTCCGTCGAAGAGCACTTCCATGTCGGACAGTGACGCTACGTTGACGCCGCATTTTCCTACTTCTCCGAGAGAAAGAGGGTGGTCGGGGTCGCGCCCCATTAATGTCGGCAGATCGAACGCCACGCTTAGACCGTCGCCGCCAGCCGCCAGCAGTTCTTGATACCGTTGATTGGTTGCTTCAGGTGTCCCAAAACCTGAGAATTGCCGCATGGTCCACAATTTTCCAGCGTAACCACTTGTATGAATGCCCCTAGCATAGGGAAATATTCCAGTCTCTTCGTCGGGTGCACAGTTGGTGATGTCTTCTGCTGTGTAGAGAGGTTGGATAGCTCGCCCAGAGTGGTTGGTTACCTTGGATTTTGTCACCGTGGTGGACGATGCCTGCGTCGTCTTCGTCATGGCAGTACCTTAATTGAGTATACAGGTGCGCTGGGGGCTACGATTGTCAATACCAGCGATTGTTTCTTCTTACCGGACCGGTGTGACTGTCAAAAAAGGTCGTTCGATTGCACGACCTGCACTTGGTGAAAATTCAGGCTGACCATAGCAGGCGTTATCGCGAGGAAGTCTAGGATAAACGGAGAACCTAGTGGCACTATGTGGGACTTAATACCGGCAGGGACTACATTTGCCCACCCGCTGACTTACCAATTTCGGCTGAGCTTCGGCACTGGAGCCCGCGAAACTTAAGTAAATGCTGCCAATCAAGGTATAGGCGAAGATGCGGAGCATCCAGCAGTGGTGTCGCGAGCGAATGCAGAGATTTGCAGAAGTCAAAACTCACCCAGATGATTGTGCTTGATTCATTGAGTCTAAGTTAAAGAACTGACTCGAGACCGACTCTCCTGACCATCAATCGTCCCAGAATTGGACTTGATTTATTCGAAAGCAGGTCCGCTCGGAGTAAGATAATCGACCAGAGAACAGAAGAGGAGGTAAGTGTATGCGAACGTCTGTGCTTGTCCTTGCCGTCGTCGTCGTGGCAGGTTTAGTCGCGAATCCGGCATCGCTCCAAGAAAGTGGGCCGACGGGACCCAGTCCGTATGACGTAGTTGACGAGTGGATGACGCCGTTTGCTACCGACGGTTATGCGTGGGGCTCGCATCCTGGTGTCGCGATCGATTCCCCGAATAGGATTTTTGTGATCCAACGAGGTGAGTTTCGATTGCCGGATCCCTTGCCGTCAGAATTTGCCGGGTTCGTTGGTTCGATCGGACTGAACGCGCTTCGACCCGAAGGTGCCCGTGTCTGGAAGAACTGCATCTTTATTGTTGATAGTGATGGCGACCTAGTGGAAACATGGGACCAGTGGGACCAATTATTTGAAGGCTCAAACGGTCCTCACAAGATTCGAATCAGCCCATATGATCCGGAGCGTCGGATATGGGTTGTGCATGAGACAGGTCACCAAGTGTTTGCTTTCTCGAACGATGGAAGCGAACTACTGCTGACTCTTGGAGAAAAAGACGTTTCGGGGAGTGATGAAACTCACTTTGGGCGGCCACAGGATGTGGCGTTTATGCCCGATGGAAGAATTCTGGTCGCCGATGGTCTCGACAACTCTCGTGTCGTGATGTTCGATCCTGAAGGGACCTATATTACGCATTTTGGGGAAAAGGGTACCGGCCGTGGTGAATTCGACGGCGTGCACGCGGTTGCGACCAGCGCTGATGGTCGTATCTATGTTGCAGACCGGAACAACGATCGGATTCAGGTCTTTAACGAAACGACGCGTGCTGCAGCCTGGTACCACCCCAACATAGCGCCAATTGGCGTCTGGCCTGGCTTTGATTTTCCTAACGACATCATTATCGACGGCTACAACGTTTGGATTGCTGATAATCAGCCGCCAAAGATTGTCCGTACTGACCTCAATGGGAACCGTGAGTATACGTGGGATATTGCTGGAGAAGGGCCAGGGCAATATCGAGAACTACATCAATTTGCGGTTGATGGGGACGGCAACATGTATGGCGCGGACAACGTGATGGGGCGAACCCTAAAGTTTGTACCTAAGGCGAATGCGAATCCAGTAGATCTGATTCGGATGCAGGAGTCAGCAGCTACGTCTAATCCCTGATGAACAGTAACCATGCGATCCCACACAGAATATCTAACTTTTCGCCTGCCAGGACGAATGGCACTTGAAAACATCACGGCAAGGGTTGCTGCAATCGTCGAACGGAGTGACGTCAAAGAAGGTTTGGTCTTGTGCAACGCTATGCACATTACTGCGTCTGTGTTTATTAATGACGACGAAGCGGGTTTACATGAGGATTACAAGACGTGGTTGGAAGACTTGGCACCATTTGACGCTTCACCCACGAAATATGCTCACAATCGGACTGGTGAAGACAATGCCGATGCTCATATGAAGCGTCAGATTATGGGACGTGAAGTGGTGGTTGCGGTTACTGCTAGCTAGCTTGATTTCGGACCATGGGAGCAGATTTTTTACGGCGAATTTGATGAAAATCGTTCCAAACGGGTTTTAGTCAAGGTGATTGGAGAGTAGGCCACAGATTCGTCTGAAGCACCAGATTTATCAGTACAAACGCCGGGCGGTCTCCGATAAAACACGGCTAGTTGGATTTCTACAACAGCTCTTGGTGATCAGATGAATCCGTCGTCCGGCTCACAGCAGTTGACCCTTCTCTATTCCCGAACTCAGATCCGGAGACGTGTTACCGAACTCGCGAAGACGATTGCTGCCGACGGTCCTGGACGTGGCCTTGTAGTTGTGGGAGTGCTGAATGGTGCCGTTGTTTTTCTGGCGGACCTGCTGCGAGCGCTTCGGCAAGACGTACACCTAGGCTTTGTAAGAGTGTCCAGTTACGGCGCGAGTGCTGAATCCTCTGGTGCACCCGTCATACAAATTCCAAATGACCTGCCGTTGGTGGGTGAGGATGTGCTGATCGTGGAGGACATTCTGGATACGGGCTTAAGTATGACATTGTTGTGTGAAGCCATTCAGGCGCGATCGCCAGCGTCGGTTCGCATTTGTGTATTAATCGACAAGCGGCAAAGACGGTTGTACAGAGTTAAAGCCGACTATGTGGGCTTCGAACTTTTAAGTGATTTTGTGGTGGGCTACGGAATGGATTATGCCGAGCGATATCGGTCACTTCCAGAAATATTTACCCTGGATATCGAGGACCCTGAATGTGAGAGCGATGACGACCCTAACCCTGATTAGTCGATCGCGACTACGTAACGACCTGTGACAGAACTGTTGAGAAAATTCCCTATTACTTCTGGAAGGGTCCTGAGCGGTATTTCGTGAATGATTGTTTCCAGTTGGGTTGGCTTCATATCTGTAGCGAGTCGCTGCCACGCTTCTTGCCTTCGGTCTGTCGAGCAGAGTACGGAATCGATACCCAGTAGATTAACTCCTCGAAGAATGAAGGGCATTACCGTAGTGTTCAGCTCGACACCGGCTGTTAAACCTGAACTGGCGATAGAGCCACCAGGCTTCATTGTCCGTGTCAGCCAAGCCAGGATGCTTCCTCCGACTGGGTCCACAGCCCCCGCCCACTGCGCTTTCTCGAGTGGACGCGTCCCCATTTCCAGTTCTCCACGTGAAATCACATGAGTGGCCCCCAGGGTGCGGAGGTATTCGTGTGCATCATCCTTGCCTGTCAAGGCCGTGACAGCGTAGCCCAGTGTCGCTAGAAGATGTACAGCAAGACTCCCGACGCCTCCCGTGGAGCCGGTGACGATCACAGGCCCGTTTTCTGGCCTCAATCCGTTACGTTCCATTTGGATGACCGATAAGGCAGCTGTGAAGCCGGCCGTGCCAATTGCCATCACGTCACGCGTTGTAAACCCGTCCGGGACCGGCACGATCCAATCAGCCGGGACGCGCACATATTCAGAAAAGCCACCATCGACGGAAACACCGAGGTCATGCCCCGTGACGAGAACCTTATTACCTGCTTGATAGCGCTCGTCCGCACTAGAGACGACCGTTCCCGCTGCGTCAATACCTCCGACTAGAGGAAATCGTTGCAGGATCTTTCCAGCGCCGGTAGCGGCGAGAGCATCTTTATAGTTGATGCTTGAATAGTCGGTCTTAAGAACAATTTCACCGGCGCTAAGTTCGTCGATCGAGGTGCGAACAAGTCTTCCCTCAATCCGTTCGTTTTGCTTGAAAATCCGAAACGCAGTGAACGTGCTAGGCACCTTCATCCGTTCATCATACAGACCAAGAGACCTTCGTGATGATCCGGGTAAATTATTTGGATCGATCCAGGCGTGGTCTTACGGCGACCCTTTGTGTCGGACTGGCTGGACAAGTCGCCGTTTCGCTTCGTTTACCCAGAACCTTGACTGAGTGGACTGAGTGGTCAGGTGAGCACGCATGTCGTGTCGGATGTTTATGTTCGGACAGGTATCGTCGATATAGTTCAGCCAGTTGTCCGTGTAGTTACTGAGCCATCTCCTGTGGTCTTCTGCGGCGGGTTCTGTTGTCACCACTGATAGCGCTCTGTTCGGACCAGACATCAAATCTCAACCTCGCCAAGACAACCACCCGAGCCGGGTATTCGTCCGAAAGATGCCGAACTGGGTCGGTGTTGAATTGCTCGTCAATCCAGACAAGGGCCGTTTTTGCGAGACGAGTCGCTATTTTTTGAATTTGATGTCGGTCATCGTCCTGAAAAAATTGATTTCCAGACTCGACAGGATCCAGATGGGACCACCGTGGGACCGTTGATTTCCGCAGTAAATCTAAAAATCTGTCGAAGTGGCACACTGTCGCAAGCCTACGATTACATAGCAACTCAGTTGGGGTGACAGGTTATCAATTTAATGGCTCGTCAGAATCAATGAACAATGCACGCGTAGGACACGGCTATTTCGTAACCGACAACTGGAGAGGGCTTAAACGAATCTGGAAAGGGTGGCACGTACGGTATACGTGTTCCGCTCCGCGCTCCGCCAATGAATCAGAATGGGACTCTGGTAGGTCCCTTCAACGACTGCGGTTTGTCCTGAGGGGGTAACGTTGGACACCAGTAGGTCGATAGAACGTTTAACTCCGAATAGCCGTTCAGCGGGCTTGGCCAAGGCTCGTGCGATGAACTGCTCAATACGTGAGGTAGGTAGACCTAAAACATCCACGAGTTGGTTTGCCGCCTGCACGACGTCGTAACGAGCATAAGCACGTGCTTTGAGTGGCACTGATCGTGGTTCGTTCCAGACGTGACGCGCCTTCTCGGCGACGAAGCGAAATGGTTCACGTAACACGTCAGCCAAATCGTGTCGCATCAACAATGTTTCATACTCGTTGACCGTCAGGCATGCATGCTTCTCGCCGGTGGCTAACTCTAACCTGAGCCGACCCTTGCCAGAGGCGTGACGGGCGACAAACTCAGTGAGTTGTTCGTGCAGTCCATACCGAGGATCCTTGAGGCTGACAGCCTCGATGGGGTGGGCGGATACTGGTATCTTTAGATCAATGTGTGCCACCTTGACTTCTTCGTCGTAGCCTACGAGTACCGTCGTTCGTTTTCGTGGGGTATTGTCGAAAATGCCGTCGAGGTCGACGAAGTAAACAGGGTCAGGTCGTAGACGATACGAGACGCATGCCCGAAGTCCACCGAAGATGAACCTGAGGTGTGAGTCTCCGTTCAACGGTTCACGACGGCGTTGCTCTGCGGTGAGTTCACTACGATCACCGAGGTCGTCATGTCGATAACCACCACGTTCAGGGAACAGGGCTCGGTAGAGATCAAGATATGAAGTAACGCCCTGTTGCTGCTCGACGAGCCGACGTTGCAGGCTTTGTGGCAAGTATCCGGCCGTTGTGTGGAGTGAGCTGTAGAAACAATGTGCATAACGGTCCAGGCTGTCTCCAATTGTTGTAGCAGCGTGGCTGCGGACATCAGTGAGAGAGACCCTGGTTTGGGGCGTGATGTCGAGTGCGAACTGAAGCGGTGCCATCTTTTATGGAAGCAGCGCGAAAGAGCTATTTTCCGCAGGACTATGAGGAAGTTTATCGGCAGTCGCTGAATCGAGCCAGGCGCTGTACACCTATATGAATCAAGAACGCAATTCCACCTGAAACTAAAGCGCCAATAAACCCGCCTTGGATGTTTCCACCGAACATACCACCTGCGATTGCTCCGACCCACGCGGACACTAAGAAAATCCCCGCGGGCTCACCCCAGATGTTGTTCGACATGTTTTGCCTTTCCTGATGATGATACCTCTATGGCTCTGCGATTTCCCGCTTGCATCCGAGTGGTATCGCTGCACACCGTACAGGAACTTTGGCCAAATCGACAGGAAAGATTACCGCAAGAGGTCAAACAGATAGCTGTATTTTAACGTAACGGTTCGTCCCGCACCTGGGGGAATTTCGCTGCCGAGCCCTTGGATGTCGTTATAAACAACAAAGAGTCCAGTATTGGCATCAGAGAGTAAGCCAAACCGAAGATTTGAGGACCAGAGGTCCGCGCGATCGTTGTACTGGACCAAAGCCTGAAAGAACATACGTGTTGTGAAGGAGTAGGATACCCGGACGCGCGCCAAGTTGGTTTTGAAATCCCCGGCCGGTAGGCGCAGGTCGTTATACGACCATTCGAAGGTGGCATTGAGGGTCTCACCGACGCGGGCGGCGATCGACGGCGAGATCGTGACGCGGTCACCACCCCAAGCGCCACCGAAGAACGCATTGACAGTTGCGCTCACTGGTGCACCGAAGTTCGTATTGCCAGCAATTTGTGCTTCTTTGTGGTCGTAACTGCCAGGCGGAACAATCACACCTGGGGAGATCTCAAATGCTTCAAACACACCTTCTTGAGTGATGTTCATGCCGGTGTGGATCTCGTATCCATTGCGCCACTCGAGATGGTTGTCGATGTGTGTGAATTGGGTTTCGTGTAGACCTGTGTTGTAGTCGAAATAGGTGTTATGGGAAACGTGCGGTCTCACTTCATGCAGTCCCATAAAGTCTTGCGGTCGGAACGTCGTAAAGACACTGGCATTCACCCGCCGATAGCTTTGCCGTGCTAAGAAGCCAACTTCCGGATTAAAGTGCGGCGCGACCTCTGTGAATCCCAGGTTCAGGCGAGCCCTTTCGGATTGGTGCTGGGCCGTCAAAGTGTAGGCATGAGTGTTGTCCCTCGGTTGTCCTGGGGTGTCAGTCTTCGCAATAAATCCGGCAACGGTGCCACCTTGCCCAATGCCCCAGCGTCCATCAAATGCATAGCTTCGATTGTAATCGTGGTTCCCACTTAAATCCCCCGTAGCTTGTCGGTTGACAAACATTGCGCCCACGTTCGAACGGTTTGCTAAATCCTGTCTTACGCGCGCAACGGTAAAGTCCTGTTGTGGTGTTCCACTTGCACTCACAGATTGAGTCCTCATGTTGAGAAACCCGATGTTCGTGTTGGTTCCAATCTTGCCTGATAAGCGCCCACCGCCCATGATGGGAACCTGTTGACCCGTTTGGGCATCGAGCCCAATCTGCCGGCTAAAAAAGATATCCACGCTGCCCTGTTGGCCGACCGAGAACAATCCCGCGTTTTCAAGAAAGAACGGTCGTTTCTCGGGAAAGAAGAGCCTAAAACGGTCGAGGTTGATTTGTTGGTCGTCGACTTCAACCTGTGCGAAATCAGTGTTGTAGGTCACGTCAAGCGTCAGGCTCGGGTTGATGCTATATTTCAGGTCGGCTCCGATGTCGGCGGTGTTCAGGCTGCTGATACTCTGAGTTCGGTGCAATGTTTGGCCGAGTAGGTACGGCGTTAACTGCAAGTTGCGTTGTGGTGGAACCTGCAATTCTTGCAGTTCACCTGCTAGTGATATCCGGTTCAGATTGTATTGACGAGGCATTGGCGACCAATAGGCTTGTTCATTTCGAATGCGGATGTTTCGTTGGAAGTTCATACCCCAGGACTGTATCTCGTTTTGCGGGTAGCGAAGCGTGCGAAATGGAATAGCAATTTCCGCGGTCCATCCCACGTCCGTCACGCTAGTGACGACCTGCCATGCACCGTCCCAATTGAGATTGAATCCGCCGCCTGACCCTCTCTGTTGACGATTATTACTCGGCCGCCCGCCGCCGCCTCCTCCGAATCTACCGGTGCCTTGCCCTTCGTTGGTCACTTGTCCGTCGTACTCGACCCCTGCGGGGTTCGTTCCAAAGATGAATCCATTTTGGCCGTCGCGGTAGGTGTCTAGCAGTATTTGAAAGCTATCGGTTTCGGTTAAGTCTGAATCCCGGCGACTGTCGGCAGTGATGATCGTGCGGGGATCTTCTGTATAACAGACGATACCGAAGAACAGAGTGTCTTCCGTATAGACCACTCTGACTTCCGTTCGTTCTGATGCGGGCTGTGCTTCAAACGGTCGGCTCTGAACGAATCCCGTTGCGACTTGGGCTTGGTCGTAGGCTGAATCATTCAAGACATTGCCATCAATTTGAGGTCCTTCTTCGACTGCAACCGCCCGAGTCAACGGCACGCCGGACGACGTCAGCTCGCGTGCTTCAGAAGACTCAGAGTCTTGGGCGGCAACGTCTACTACTGCTGAGAAAAGAAGGGGTACAAGCAGGAACGCGATACCGAACCAACTATTGCACTTAATCATTGATTTTTGTCGATAGGTAATGGCTGAGTGTAACAGGTCCGTCACATTGGAGGGACGTGAGCTGGGGGTCATTTTGTGCTTTCCGGCGCACCCAGAAACGGCTTTAAGAGGAAGAAGTAGCCTGTGATTCCAAAGAATATGGCTGGCGCCACTTCATAGACAACGTCACCCCAACCCATTGCGCGCCAGGCCAAGGCGATCGCTGTGCAGGTGACCATTACTAGCAGAGCTCTGATTTCCGTAACCTTTTCGCCGAGAGCGTAAAGGATGATCAGAGGAGCGAAGGCTGCCGCCAAAACGGACCAAGCGTAAAGAACGAGTCCAAAAACGCTATCAAGTTCCAAAAGAGCGATGCAAAGCGCTATCGCAGTCACGATGGCTGTTGCGAATCGCCGCAGCCAGACGGAACTCTCTGGCTGGTTGATGATGTCTTCCGTCAGGGCAGCACTACAGCCAAGTATCTGTGAATCTGCAGTTGACATAGAGGCTGCAACGATACCGGCTAAGACCAGACCGACCAGAATGTCTGGTAGGAGCTGTGTCGTCATCATCGGAAGAGCGAGTTCTGGGTCAAATGCTGATACGTCAGGGAAAATCAATCTGGCGCTCAGACCAACGAAGAATGTCACTACGCAGAACGAGAAGTAAGAGCAGTAATAATACGCTCGTGCTTGTTTCATGTGGTCTGGATCATCCAGGGCCATGAATCGGATCATGATGTGAGGTTGGGCGACGATCCCGATACCGCCAGCAACATAACCCAAGATAAAGAGCGCGATGGTGAAAACGCTACCTTGAACGTTCGCAGGAAAGAGGTTGAGGTAGGTGGGTGATACGGTCGTTAGTTTTGCAAAAAACGTCTCAATACCGCCAATCTCATTAATGCCGGTGACAAGCATCAGGGTCATGGCTATAAACATGACCACGACCTGAGCGGCATCAGTCCAGATCGACGCACGGATTCCTCCTGCCAAGCAGTAGATCAAGACGATTGCACTGCCGATGATTGCGCCGATGCCATAATCCCAACCAAAGACAACATACAGGGCTTTGCTGCTCGCGTTGAATTGAGCCGCGGCATAGGCGCCCAAGAACAGCACCGTAATGATGCCTGCCAGCATGCGAACGTTTTTAAAGTTCTGTCCATCCCAAGTTGCAACCATCGAACCAAAACTCAAGCTTTTTCGTTGTTGAGAGATGATGCGCATTTTCTTGTGAATGAAAAAACTGGCCAGGAAGTCACCAGCCATCCACGCAAACATCACCCAAATCGATTCGAGGCCACTGGCATAGGTGTAGCCAATGGCGCCAATAAACATATAGCCACTATTGTTGGTTGCCATGGCGGAGATGCCAGCAAGTGATGGACTTACATTCCGACCGGCAAGCAAATAGTCGGCGCTACTTCGGTCGCTCTGAAGAGCTGAGAGGGCCCCGATGGCTATGAAAACAAGCAGGAATAGAACAAAACTCGTAATGATCATGACTTGCGTCTATCCAGCATAGGAACTTTTAATTTTGGCTAATCAGTAAATCGACAAACGGTTCCTCAGGTTGGATAGCTAGTTTTGAATGATTTCCAGCAGTTCTACTTCAAATACGAGGGCTGAGTTGCCTGGAATTCCAGGTGGTCCCTGCGGACCGTAGGCTAGATTCGAAGGACAGACTAGGCGGCTTTTTCCACCGACACCGATGTGTTGCAGACCTTCGGTCCAGCAGGGAATGACGCCGTTCAGAGGGAAGGTAGCGGGCTCGCCTCGGTCCACTGAACTGTCAAACACCGTTCCATCACGGAGTGTCCCGTGGTAATGCACCTTCACGGTGTCATTAGCGTTTGGGCTATCCCCGGTTCCAGGGGTGATCGCCTGTATAACGATTCCGGATTCAGTAAGGTTCGCTCCTTCAACTGCAGCCTGTTCTTCCATGAATGCGGTCGCTTGAGCTAACTCGTCCTCCGCGGATCCTGCAAGTCGCCCTTGAATAAAGGCTTGAATTTGTGGGCCGTAGTCATCTAGCTCTACCAGAGCATCTTGGCCGAGGACGGCGTCGCTCAAGCCGCGTTGGACAAACGTGAGTTCGTCAGCCGAAAAACCGGCACCGACCAGATTTTGGGAAAGAGCCTGGCCCAACGCGTTAAGGATCTTCTGGTCTTCGGTTTCCGGCACACCTCCGCCAGAGTTCGTAATGGGCATGGACTGAGGTGTACAGGCCGATAGCACACCAAACAGAACGAGTAGAACTGAGTAACGGAGTGATCGCACAATAATTCCTTTCGGTAACAGGAGCTGAGACCTTCAGCCAACCAGACATCGCTTACTCAATTGACGCCATATGAAGAAACATCGAACGACTAGCTAGGGCGATGCAGGATTTACCACTCGCCGATGGCAACCCTAGGCCGATACAGTGTTCTAGGACTCAGTGGATCTGATGATGACCGGATTGTTCTCAGAAGCCATATGACAAGTGTCACCACGTTTTCCAGGTCCCAACCATTCGATTTCATTTAGGTTAGCTTGCCGTCTGTGTTCCATGGGATGCAACCTGCATCGTAGTTGCCAGCTTCAGCCATAGACCAAGTCAAGCGTGCCACGACAATCGTTGATAGAGCAATTGCCGCCGAGTCGATCGGGTGTTGACAAGGTTTCCAGGAAAGAAGGTGACAATGATTGCCTCCGAGTTGGGTCCAATAAGCCGTTTAAAAATTGGTACGCCCGGCAGGATTCGAACCTGCGACCCTCGGCTTAGAAGGCCGATGCTCTATCCAGCTGAGCTACGGGCGCACACGGCATTTTCTTGATGTTACAGGGATGAGATGGGTACCGCCATGAAGATCGCTAACTTCAATTTCTTGTTCCCGGAAAATTTTTAAATGGCTGGCACTACACGTGACTCGCAGTGCCTTGGGTCACAAATCAGCTATTCGCTTCTGATCGATATCACTCCAAGACTCGGAATGGAACGGAGGCGATCTGGTTCTCCCAGAAAATCGCTAGTCTGCCCCCAGTCGGGGTGATATTAAGAAACTGCCAGTGAAGTTGATCGTGGGAGTACGGCAGGGTATCGGTCTGCATCGACATTCTGACAACGTCTCTTGATGGCGTATAGCTATACGCTCCAAAAACCGAATCAGGATCGTTCTCGTCGAAGCCATCCGTTTGACCCTTTAAGCTGGAAACAATGAAGGTCCAATCGTCACGAGCTAGTTCGACAAACACGGTGTATTCGCCTGGAGGGACCCGGGTGCCATTAATTTCAATTGGCATGTCGTTAAAAAGTCGAGTCGACACGTTCGCCCCGGCGCGCCAAACAGGAGCGCCGTCGTTAAGAAACTCGACGAAATCTTCTGGGCCGAACAGATCGCGACCACGGGTGATTGGCCGACCATAGCTGATTTCGATCCACTTGCCACCAACATATCCTTGGCGTCCATCAAAGTGTTGTCCGCCGATTTGAGTCGCCGAACGACCCTCCGGGCTTAAGGGACGTTTGTTTTCTTGGGCGGCGACAATCACGCATGCAGTCATTACGATCAGCACGCTTAGTCCACATCTTCCGTGCATCATTTCGGCTCCAGTCATTTTTTGGGGTCTCAGTGTCGGATGAATATTAATGCGTTGGGTGGTCTTAGGTGTGTCGCTGGGTCGAATTGTTACTGGGCTTGGGAACCCGAGGGCAACTTGCCCTCAGCCGGTTACCATCCAAGATGGCTAATGGTTTGGGCAAGGCTCTGGGATCAGACTTAGGTTCACGGCTCGTTGGCTGTCGGTCATATAATCCTTAACGTCGTCGCATTCTGCGGACTGACTAACGGAGTTATCTCATGTTGTCGAAATTGAGCGGTGTTCTTTGTGTTTCGGTTTTGACGGTTGGTCTTTTACCTGAAGTGAACTGGGCTCAACCGGGTCCAAGGCAAACCTTAGGTTTATTGGATTCTTGAATTGAGGTGCCTGATGAACAGCGAGTCCTTAGTCAAATGCATGGCAGTCTTCGCGGTAATGCTCGCATCGACGATTCCGGCGTTCGGTCAATCGTCGTCAAAGTCAGACACTGATTGGCATCCACGGTATCTGGCCGACGGCCAACCTGACATTCGCGGCACTTGGAATAATGTTGGTGCGGCTCATATTCCCCTAGAGTTGCCAGAGGAACTTAGCGGATCGCACGTGTCTGCTGAGGAGGTTCAGGCCTACGTCCAGCGTCGGTCCGACTCGCGGAAGGGTGTAACGTGGAATGGATTTGAGACCAGTGGAGGCGTGGGTGCTTACGCAAACTATTGGTTTGATTGGTTCTGGAAAGAGCCAGATGCTGCAGACGCACCGGCGTTGCTGATTGCGCCATCGACTGGCAAGGTGCCTTCGATGACTAAGCAAGCAAAAGCGAGTGTTGAGTTTCACCGGGCTGACAACCATCTCCACGATTCCTATCAAACGATGGAATCGGGCGACCGCTGCCTGTCGCGGGGCACGTATGGGATTATGATGCCGACCGCTTACAACAACGGGAAAATGTTTTTTCAATCCCCGGGTTACGTCGTGATTCTGAGTGAGATGATTCACAATGCTCGGATCATTCCTATCGATGCGGGTCCTCATGTGAACGAGAAGGTTCGGCTCTGGAACGGAGATCCTCGAGGGCACTGGGACGGGAATACCTTGATTGTCGAGTCGACCAATTTTCGATTAGTCGAGAATCAGCGCGGACCCGGGTCCAGGGCGCGCCAAACGCCACATCGACACGTTGTTGAGCGTTTCACCCTGGTCAATCAAGATACTCTGCGGTACGAGTTGACAGTTGATGATCCGGATACATACACAGCACCGTGGACAGTCGCATTCAATTTCACGCAAGACAATAACTACCAGCAGTTTGAGTACGCGTGCCACGAGGGTAATTATGCCGTGCCGAATTCCCTCAGTGGAGCCCGCGCACAGGAGCATTAAGATGTTGCCATTACAAGGTCGCCACGGTCGGTGTATGACGGCGTGGAGCGTCGCACTCGTGCTCAGTCTCGCTAATGTTTTCGCGCAGGACAGTCGGGTAGATTGGTCACAGCATAATTTCGACATGACTAATCGCCGCTACTCTCCACTTGACCAGATAAATAGTTCAACTGCTGGTCGGCTTCAATTGAATTGGTCGTTTGAGGTTGAAGGAGGGGCTAATGTTAATCAGGTTACCCCTCTCGTGGTTGGAGGTGTGATGTATCTTCACTCACGGTCTCAGATGATGGCGCTGAATGCGACCACTGGAGAGTTGCTGTGGACTCATGACATGGAGGCGGCTGGGTCGGGACCCGTTCGTGGCCCGACCTATGCGAACGGACAAATTTATGCCTATACGGGTTCGACTTTGTATGCGTTCGATGCTCAAACAGGCGACCCGCTTGAATCCTTCGGTGAGCAAGGCATGTTGGCGGTTGTCGGTGACGCACTGCAGTTTAAGTATCCAGATTCGTTCCCGCCGACACTTGACCCCGTCACTATCGGATACCGCCTAACGACACCCCCAGCCTATTCTGACGAGACCCTGTACGTTGCGGCGGCTCTTTCGGAGGGGCATATTCCTGGAGGACTCGTAATTGCGATCAGTGCGAATACCGGTGAAATCAAGTGGGTGTTCAACACGGTGCCGCAGGGGCCTCAGGATGAAGGCTGGGAGATTGCGAGGGATACTTGGGGTAGCGGAGCCCGTGCGGGCGGTGGGGTGTGGACTCAGCCAGCGGTAGATCCAGAGCTGGGCATGGTGTATGTCAACGCTGGTAATCCATCGCCAGACTATGATGGGTCGGCGCGGCATGGGATGAACCTCTTTACAAATTCAACGATTGCGATCCACGCGGAGAGCGGGAAGTTGGCGTGGTACTTTCAGGCTGTTCATCACGACTTGTGGGATTGGGATCATGTCACGGGGCCCGTGCTTTTTGACTTACAGTTCGAAGATCGGACCGAGACCATTAAGGGTGTCGGGGCCGCCGGAAAGAACTGTCTTTTATACCTCTGGCATCGAGACACGGGAGAGCCAATTCATCCCATGGTTGAGACGGTTGTCCCTACAGAATCCGATGTTCCTGGCGAACAGGTGTGGCCAACCCAGCCTATTCCTTACACCGCCAGAGGCGTGCCGATGACGCCGTTTTGTGCGACATATGTGAACCTTGATGACCCCGCCCTCGCCCAACAAACCCGCCAGATGTATACGCCGTACTCAATCAGCGAGCATTACATTGTCGCGCATGGGGGATCCAGTTTTGGGTCGCCTTCTTTTAGCACTCGGACGGGCTTGCTTTACATCACAGGCAAGAATGGCGCGGTGTCTCTTGTCGTGAAACCGGTTGGGGACACCTTAGAACCTGGACCAGACAGTCGAGGCCACACTGAAAATTTTAAAGAGATTAGCCGCGTCGCGCCTGCTTATCAACCCTCAGTCACGGTTACGGCGTATGACCCGGCCAGTGGGGAAGAGACTTGGCAGACGGTTTTGCCTGCGGTGTCATCAATCGGTAGCAGTGGCAACTTGGTGACAGGTGGGGATGTGCTGTTCCAAGGCACTGATACCGGTACTTTTTATGCACTTGATGCTCGTTCAGGGAGGGAATTGTTTACTTATGGGGCGCCGCGATCGATTCGGTCGAGTCCACTGACCTATATGGTTAATGGAAAACAGTATGTCTCCGTGGTTGCAACTAATGCGGTAATGACGTTCAGCCTACCCTAGGCCGATTGTGTAGTCAGCGGTGAACACGGTCCGGCTGATTCTTGAACCACTCGTGTCGATTACACTTGGTATTTTGAACGGAGGGTATTCCATGAAATCCAGTGCGATAGTGTTCTGTTTTCTCTTGATGGCATCGTTGTTTGTGCGAGCTCAATCCACGGATGAAGAGATTGCACGTGCTGTGATGGCCTCCCCTGCTGCGATGGCGGCGGATGCTATGGTGATCCGATTTGCCGATGATGGCAGTCATGAAACATTGCGAGAAGGTTCGAACGGGCTTATTTGCTATGGCCGTTCCAATGAGCCAGGTAGGGGATTCAGCGCGCAATGCACCAGCACAGGGAATCTAGCCCGCGCAGCGCAGAACCATAAGGTGCGGATGGCGTCTAATAATGCGGACGAAGTGCGGTCGATGTTTGAGTCCAAGGAATCTGACGGAAGTCGTGAAGTCCCAGAGTTCGGTAGCGTTTGGTACTCTGTCAATGGCCAAGATCGAGAGTCGGCGAACGCCAACCGGCCACACATTACGATCGCGGTTCCGTTTGCGACGGGTGAAACGTTGGGGCTTCCAATCGAAGGGGGCTACAGCCAGAGCGGATCGTGGATTATGGAAGCTGGTACTTCCGCTGCCCATATCATGATTCCAGGGAGTTAGAAGCGCCTGGTCGTGGTGGGATTACACTGAACGTTTGTTTGCCTGTCTAGGTTGAATTATTTCATGTTGATGGAATGGACTGAATTTGTTGGTTTCATCTGGGCGAGAGCTCTTGAACTCGCTGAGACGGAATTTGACCAGGTGCGTTACGGCGACGTCGAATTATCTCTTGCGTTATCAATTCTCTTAGTCTTGGTTCTGATGGCGACCGTCGCTCGGATGACGTTTACCGCCAGGAGGCATTCGCGGCATCACTCTGGATATCTTGTTGCTCGCAAGCATCGCAGGGGTGTGTTCGCAATGCTTTTGTACAACACGCCCAAGTTGCTGCTGGCACTTGCCATCGTTGGTGTTGCGATTGCACTCTCAGACCCGTTCCTGACCGCGACCGAAGAAATTACCGGTGACGTTGAGTCGAGAGTCCGAATCGATTTGGTTGACACTTCGTTGTCGATGGCGTGGGAGTTTCCGCAGACTGGACAATCGAGGGCGGAGATTGCCAGGGAGGCGCACCTAAGATTTCTTGAAATGCGTCGTCAGAAAAACGATCGTGTGTCGTTGTGGTTGTTTTCGTCGTTTCCCTACATGGTCGACGATTTTGTCTTAGACGACGAATTGTATTACTTCCAAGTGATGGAAGCACCCTACGCCACCGTGAAAATCTTGGCTCCAGAGCCAGGTTCAGCTCTGGATAAATTCTTTATTCCTCCCGACAAAGTGCGGATTATTCCAACTGAGGGAAGTACCAACATCGTAGAAGCTCTTCGGGCTGTGATGAAGCATTTCGACCAAGATGAAGCGAGTGGAGGGGGAGCGGTAGGCCAGCACCGAGCTGTCTTGATTGTGACCGATGCTGATGTTGACGAAGTTCCTGGCGTTGAATTAGCGCAGCTTAAACGGCGGAATATCGTTCCATATGTGGTCTACATCAACGCTGAGAATCCAGCGACCGCTACGCCTGAGGCCCCCACGATTCCTCCATTCATCACGCTAATTCGAGACTTCGGAGGAGACTACTTCGATGTGACTGACCAAGATAGCCTTAACCGCGCGTATGAGGCGATCGATAGACAGGAAGCGGTGAGCAGGGTTGTATCTCAGCGCGTTCAGAGAGTACCGATATATACGAGATTTTTACTATTGAGTATGGCTCTGCTGGTAGTAGGAATTCCCGCGGGGTTTCTTGCGGAACTGTTCTGGGGGACCGCTCCCTAAGAGCGTTCTTGGGTAGAAGCTAATATTATAATAAATTAAGTTTCATAATTTTGGTTTCTATTATCTGTGGCGGGGTACAATGTCCCTTCTGACGTCTTTGCTTAGAAGGAAGCAAGTAGGCTATTGGGAATAGTTAAGGATCTGTGTGTGGTTCTTGCTGTCGTAGTTAGTGCCGTCGGCGTTGTTACGCCGACGGTGACCAGCGCAAGCAGTGGATGATTTGGCCGGAAGAAAATTAGAAAGTTAGTAAGGCCATCATCTCATGGATGATGGCCTTTTTTCGTAATTTAGCGTGGCAGTGAAAATATGACGACAACAAGACGAAGTGCAGCGATCACCGAAGGACCAAGTAGAGCGCCGGCGCGGGCAATGCTTAAGGCAGTCGGATTTACGGACGATGACTTAAGGCGACCAATTATCGGTATTGCCAATACTTGGACTGAGATCGGCCCGTGTAATTACCACCTCCGTGGCCTCGCTGATGAGGTAAAGCAAGGTGTCAGGAATGCCGGCGGTACGCCGATGGAGTTCAATACAGTGTCGATCTCTGACGGTATCACCATGGGGAGTGAAGGGATGCGGGCGTCGCTGGTGAGCCGGGAGGTGATAGCCGACTCGATTGAGCTTGTTGCTCGGGGAAACCTGTTCGACGGTCTGGTCGTTCTTGTCGGGTGCGATAAGACCATTCCGGGCGGTGTCATGGCCTTGGTGCGACTCAATATTCCTGGGCTGCTACTTTACGGAGGTTCGATTGCACCAGGTCACTGGGAAGGTCATGATGTCACGATTCAAGATGTGTTTGAGGCAGTAGGAGCTCATGCCGCCGGAAAAATGACAGACGCACAATTATGTGCTCTCGAGGATGCCGCCTGTCCGGGTCCAGGCGCGTGCGGTGGCCAGTTCACCGCTAACACGATGGCGACTGTGTGCGAATTGCTTGGCGTCTCGCCGATGAGTACCAACGCAGTGCCGGCGATGGATGCTTCCAAGGCTGAGGTGTCTAGGAAAGCGGGAGAGACGCTCATGGAACTAGTTGAGAGGGACTTGAAGCCTCGCGAGATCGTCACGAGGCAGTCGCTTGAAAATGCCATAGCATCGGTCGCAGTCACCGGCGGTTCGACCAATGCGGTGCTCCATCTATTGGCGATTGCCCGCGAAGCCGGGGTCCCACTCGACTTGGACGATTTTGACCGGATAAACAGAAATGTTCCGCTTTTAGCTGATTTAAAGCCAGGTGGGCAGTTTGTTGCGACTGATCTTTTTCAGGCCGGCGGTATTCGTCTAGTGGCAAATCGACTCAAAGAACTCGGAGTTCTCCACGAGGAGGCGATCACGGTAACTGGGCGGACAGTTGGGGAAGAAGCCTCTAGTTCGGAGGAAACACCGGGTCAAAAGGTAGTCCATAGCGTGGTTAATCCGATAAAGACTACAGGGGGGCTCGTTGTGTTGAGGGGCAACCTGGCTCCCGACGGCTGTGTTGTGAAGGTTGCTGGCCACGCCATGACGCAGCATACGGGTCCTGCTCGTGTCTTCGATAGCGAAGAGGAAGCATTTGACGCTGTTGAAAAGGGTCGAATTCAAGCCGGGGATGTGGTGGTAATTCGTTACGAAGGACCACGGGGCGGACCCGGTATGCGAGAGATGTTAGCGGTGACAGCAGCGATTATGGGTGCCGGTCTTGGAGAGTCGGTTGCACTTTTGACCGACGGACGTTTTTCCGGAGCCACTCGGGGACTTATGGCGGGTCATGTTGCGCCGGAAGCCGCTAGCGGAGGTCCGATCGCAGCTATTCAAGAAGGCGATGCGGTAGAGTTTGATTTGGACCGTCGCACGTTGAATGTTGTGCTGACTGATGCTCAATTGGCCGAGCGGATGGCTGCTTGGACTCCACCCAGTGCCCGTTACGATTCTGGGGTCATGGGGAAATATGCACGGTTGGTGTCATCGGCTGCAACAGGGGCAGTTACAAACTGAATCGAGGGCATAAATCAGCCTTCTTAAACCGTCGGCCGACGTAGGACCGACGTTCGCACTAGGAAGATTCTGACGTCGGAGAATAATTCATGTCACGAATGAGAAGCGGCGCGCAAATTATTTGGGAAGCGCTCGTCAACGAGGGGGTCACAACTGTTTTTGGCTACCCGGGCGGAGCAATTCTTCCCGCCTATGATGCAATGTTGGACTATCCGATTCGCCATGTCTTAGTTCGACACGAACAGGGTGCGACGCATATGGCGGATGGATATGCTCGTGCTAGTGGCAAGGTCGGTGTAGCGATAGCAACTTCAGGTCCCGGTGCGACCAATATGGTTACCGGGATAGCAACTGCAATGTTAGATTCATCGCCGGTCGTATGTATCACTGGGCAGGTGGGCAGTAAAGTTGTTGGAACTGATGCGTTCCAGGAGACCGATGTCACCGGCGTCACATTGCCCATCACTAAGCATAACTATCTTGTTTCCAGCGCGGAAGAGATCGCACCGACGATTCACGAGGCCATGTATGTTGCGCGCAGCGGAAGGCCCGGCCCGGTGCTCGTGGATATTACGAAGGATGCTCAGCAACTATCGACGGAATTGCAATGGGATCCGAGTGACGTAAAGCTGCCAGGTTATCGTCCCGATCTCAGTCCAACAGTAGACGAGTACAAACGGGCGGCTGAGTTAATTAATAGTGCAAAGCGACCAGTTATTCTGGCTGGGCATGGTGTGTTGCTCTCGGGCGCAATGGCCGTGGTTCGCCAGCTTGCTGAGAAGGTGCAAAGTCCGGTCGCGATGACTTTGTTGGGTATTGGCGGGGTGCCGGCGTCACACCCGCTCAATCTAGGAATGATGGGCATGCACGGTGAGGCATGGGTGAATCAGGCTATTCAGGAAGCTGACCTGCTGGTGGCCTTAGGAATGCGGTTTGATGACCGGGTAACCGGAAACCTCAAGACCTACGCGCCTAACGCTCTTAAGATTCATGTGGATATTGATCCGGCTGAGTTCAACAAGAATGTAAAGGTTAATTTGGCGCTCGCTGGTGATTTGCTAGAAGTTTTGCAGGCTTTGTTACCTTATGTGGAAACGGGTCACCGGAAGAGTTGGTTGTCCGCAATCGACGAAATGAAGGGTGACGTGGCGGTACGTGACATTCAGAATCTTCCCGATAGTGGCCACCTGTATGCCGCGCATGTCATTAACGATATTTGGCGACTTACTGAAGGGAATGCGGTTGTCGTAACCGACGTTGGGCAACACCAGATGTGGGAAGCGCAGTACTACCATCATGAGCAGCCCCGCTCTTTGATTACATCAGGCGGACTGGGAACTATGGGCTTTGCACTACCGGCTGCGATTGGGGCGAAATTGGCGTGTCCTGAGAAGGAAGTGTGGGTCGTGGCTGGCGACGGTGGGTTCCAGATGACCATGGCAGAATTGGCGACGATCGCGCAAGAGAAGCTCAAAATCAATATTGCGATTATCAATAATGGGTATCTTGGAATGGTCCGCCAATGGCAGGAGTTTTTCTACGAGCGTAGGTACGCCGCGACCCCCTTATTGAGTCCAGATTTTGCCAAGCTGGCAGAATGCTTCGGACTTAAAGGAATTACGGTCGAGACCCGGAACGGCGTTGTCCCGGCCGTGGAGGAGGCTCGTTCTTGTGAAGACACTGTGGTGCTTAATTTTAAAGTTGAGCAGGAGGACACAGTATATCCAATGGTCCCGGCTGGTGCTGACTTGGATGACATGATTCGTCGACCGAGCGAGGCTCCCATTGTTGAGACCGCGGACGATGATTAGAGCGGATAGAGCTTACGGATCAACAACTTTTTGAGAAAACCTGGGGAACGGATCGGTAGTGTCATTTCTGGATTTGCAACTATGAAACACACCCTAGTCGTTTACGTTGAGGACAAGCCTGGCGTTTTGAATCGTGTGGCTTCGTTGTTTCGACGACGAGCCTTCAATATTGAATCACTCACGGTTGGCCATACTGAACAACCAGGTGTGTCACGTATGACAGTTTTGGTTGAAAGTGATACCCATGGTGCCCGTCGCCTGGAGGCAAATCTCTACAAGCTTGTGAACGTGCTTCGGGTTCATGACATCACGGCTGAAGCTTCGGTTTATAGGGAACTTGCCATGGTTAAAGTTGCCACTGCTACCCCGGACATTCGCAGCCATGTGATGCAACTGGTTGATGTCTTTCGAGCGCGTGTTGTTGATGTGGCGCCGGATGCTGTAATTATTGAGACCACCGGAACCGAAGCGAAGATTAACGGTTTACTTGAGGTTTTACAGCCTTATGGAATTCTTGAACTTGTGCGCACCGGCCGGATCGGTATGGTACGTGGGGCGCAAAGTGTCATGGTTGAACCTCCCGATCCACCGCGCGTTACTGACAAAACAAGCACTGACGACGGAAACATTTCCTATTCGGTATAGTACGGAACCGCGTTTGACCCGCAACGTGGGACTGCATCCAGTTGTGGATGCGGGAACTTAGACAACGAGGATTGTTTTAAATGGCCACGATCTATTACGACGATGCTTCAAACCTTTCACTAATTCAGAACAAGAAGGTTGCCATCTTTGGCTACGGTTCACAGGGACATGCTCACGCTCTCAATTTAAAAGATAGCGGTGTCGATGTGCGAGTTGCGTTGCACGAAGGGAGTCGGTCGAAATCAAAGGCCGAGGCCGAAGGCTTAACGGTTTTGGCAGGACCAGAGGCGTCAGCTTGGGCTGACGTGGTTATGTTACTGACTCCGGACACTACGCAGGCTGGTATTTATCAGACGCAAGTCGCTCCGCACTTGAGCGGCGGAAAAATGTTGATGTTTGCGCATGGATTTAATATTCGCTTCAAAACAATCCAGCCTCCTCCAGATGTCGATGTAACATTGATTGCTCCGAAAGCTCCTGGGCACCGGGTGCGCGAGGTATTTCTTGAAGGGGGAGGCACACCCGCATTGATTGCGGTCGAACAAGACGCGACGGGCGGAGCCCAAGCGCTGGCGTTATCGTATGCCAAAGCTCTTGGTGTAACTCGTGCGGGAGTCATTCAAACCACTTTTGCCGAAGAGACTGAAACAGATCTCTTTGGAGAGCAGACGGTTCTTTGCGGCGGGGTAAGTGCACTAGTCAAGGCGGGATTCGAAACGCTTGTTGAAGCTGGATATCAACCTGAGGTTGCCTATTTCGAGTGCATGCACGAATTGAAGCTCATCGTTGATTTGTTCTACCGAGGTGGATTGAACTACATGCGGTACTCGGTCAGTGACACCGCCGAGCATGGAGATTACACGGGTGGCCCTCGGGTGGTGACTGAGGAAACTAAACAGGTAATGAAAAAGATCTTGGCGGAAATTCAAGACGGTACTTATGCAAATAAATGGATTAACGAAGACAAAACCGGACGGGAGTGGTTTATGGCTACCCGGAAGACAGAGCAGGCGCATCCTATCGAAGAAGTTGGCTCTCGGCTACGTGGGATGATGCCGTTCCTTGATGCGGTGAACCTGAAGGAGTCTGTCTAAAGCGTTTTAATCCAGCTGCCTATTACATCTTGAACGGAATCGTAGACCTGGAGTGTCGTAAGGTCCATCTTGTTTGGCAACCTGAGGGAATGAACTCCGCCCTCGACAACATGGAGGCGTCCCTGTTGGCAGGCATCAACGACTGGCCGCATCTCATCTTTGTTTCCGAACGGGTCACGACTTCCTTGGACAAAAAGTATGGGTGCCGTGATTGCTGCGAGATGCTGGTCTCGTCTTCGTTCAGGGCGTCCAGGGGGATGCAAGGGGTATCCCAGAAATACTAACCCCGCTACCCTCGTTTTCACACTTGGGTCAGCAGCAATTTGAGACGCAATACGTCCCCCCATTGACTTGCCTCCGATGACAAGACGGGATGTCATGGACGGGATTGCCAGCTGTGTTTCTTTAATAGCCGCCCGGTAGGTTGCTTCGAGCCGTGACTTGGAGTCCGGCGCCAGACAACCTTGTTCCATATAAAGAAAATCAAACGTGACTGTATCAATGCCCCGGGTTGCCATGCCGGTAGCAAAGCAGTGCATGAACTCACTGTATTGTGATGCGCCTGCGCTAGGCGCCAATATAAGGAGTGTCTGCACAGCAGAATGTCGATCGGCCGGATAATGCAGACCAGATACGGTAGCTGATAATCCTGTATCGATTGTGAACCGTCTCGGCATTAGGTCTGGGTGGTTCTTAGAAAACGGGCTGCAGCCTTACGGAAGTCGTCGTGCCATTCGTGACCACCTTCGAACACGACAGTGTCGAGGGATGCGCTTGCAGACCGAAGAAACGTGACATCTCTGTCCATCTGTTCCTCGGTGTACCACGGGTCAGTGGTGCCGCGTCCCAGAAGGACCTTGGGCCAATCAGCGTGTTCGCTGGTCTGGAGTTCGGGTGGAATATCGCTCCCGAGAGCAATGATCCCGGCTGCTGGGATGCGTCCTCGAAGACCCGCGCGGTAGGCCATCGCACTACCCTGTGAAAAGCCACTGTAGACGACTGTTGCACTCGTGGAATGTGTCCTCGATACACTGTCAACAACGGTGTCGACATACCGTAGGTTGTCTAGGATTAAGTGCTCACGGTCCTCCGAGGTCATCCAACTGCCGACTACAGTGCCAGTCTTCCGCTCATAGAACCGGTGGAGGGCGGAGACTGATACCAAGAGCCAGTTCTCTAACCCCGGAATTGACAAGAGTTCGTCTAGGTGATGCTTCGGATTCTCGCCGTAACCGTGAAACCCAACGAGCATCGGAGCTGGGTTGGTGGACCGAGCTGGTCGCACAAGATAACGTCCCGTGATTTGTGTGCGAATTGTTTCGACCTTCAGTTCTTGAGCCACGAGATGTATTCTAGTGTTCTATGCCAAGAATTGACTTTGCGCAACTTCCGTCCGATGCTCGGGTTTGGATTTTTTCTGCGGACCGTGTTCTCTCAAATGATCAACAAACGCAACTATTGATAAATGTTGATGGATTTCTTGCTCAATGGGGCGCCCACGACACGCCCCTTACGGCTGGACGTGAAATTAGGTATGACCGATTTTTGTTCATAGCGGTCGATCAGAAACGGGTCGGACCATCCGGCTGTTCCGTTGACGCGTTGGTGAGGCAAATGAAGACGGTGCAGCAAGAACTTGGTGTGGAGTTGATCGACCACGCCCCAGTGCTATTCCGGCGGGGCGACGAGATAGCTCGCGTAGCCCGGGAAGAGTTTTCGACCTTAGTTACTGAAGGTGAAGTAAGTCTCGAGACCACGGTGTTTGATAACACCCTCACCCGTCTCGGCGATGTGAGGGATGGTCGGTGGGAGACCAGTGCGGAACGGACGTGGCATGGACGTGCGTTTTTCTAACCAGACTCCTACTGTCGGTCAGGGTGAATCTTTTAGTACAAAAGTAAAAACGTGTCGTCGGGTTGTACCGTGACCGCCGGCGTGCTTCCACTTGGGATGGTGTCTCGGTCTGGTCCCACCTCCGAGATAGCCCGGTTGTTGCTGTCAAATAGCTGCCAGTTCAACGTTCCTCCGGCTCGATATCCTGGTGCATCGCCCCAGGCGAGTAGGGTCTCACCGCGGGTATTTGTAGCGATGGTCGCGTTTTTTCGGCGAAATTGAGCTTCTCCTTCTGGGGAAACAACACCAGCCAGATTGTTGACTTCAGCGAAGTAGATCTGTCCCGCTGTTTCCCATGCTACACGGACCCTGTCCGGTGCCTTGGCGAATGTCGTCGTGGTTACGGGACATGCACCGATCGACCAAGGTTGGATCAATTCATCTGTAAATACCTGTTCCGTAACAGTTGACCGCAAAAGACGTTGGCCGCGGCCAACATTATCTTCGGCTCCCCGATATGACACCCAGACGGTCCCCTCGTCAAAAAATAGCTCGAGACTGCAACAGCCACAGGCACCTTCTTCAGGTGGACTGATGACACGCGGTGGCCTAAAACTTTCGCCTCCGTCCTCAGAGGTCATTAGAAAGACTGCGCGGTTGGCATCGTCAGTTTTGTTAGTTGGTGCACCGTGCCACGCTATAAATATCTGGTCTCGTCCGTCAGTCGCTATGCTGGGTCTGGCTTCAATGACTTGGTCTCCGACCTCGACCAGTGTTCGTTGTGGCTCGAAATCTGCCCCGTCCGCTGTGCTCCGTGCATAGAAAAGCCTCAACGGGTTGTTTTGGAACCACACGGCATGCAGGCGAGGATTCGCCGTGCTGCCTGTAGTAAGAGCCATGTCGCCCCCATCCATGGGCCCCATTCCAATCGATGTCCTGGGTTCGCTATTGATTCGGATTGACGCGGTCCATGTCGACTCTTCCGTGTTCCAGCGTGAATAAAAAAGGTCGCCCCCGGTCATAGCGCCAAGGAAATACATCAGATGGGTGTCGCCATTACTGTCGTTTGCTGCTTGGGGCATCCGTCCTTCTTCGGGAATACGCAGAACTCGGACGGCTTCTGAGTCCGCCCCGCAGGCTGCAAGCAGAATAGCCGCTGACCCGACCAATACTGATATTGCGATTCCCAAACAACTGGTTCTATTCTTCACTAGACGGCCTCAGCCATTATAAGTTCGTATCAGAAGGGTCCCATCGTATAATTTCTGAACCAGCACCGGATGTTGATGTGACCACCAAAGCGGGTCGTATGTTAGCGTGTGTCGCCGCGGGTTTCAGATGTAGTCGCATATCGGAGCTGGCAGGCAAATGGTCGGGGCGCCCGGATTCGAACCGAGGACTTCCTGCTCCCAAAGCAGGCGCGCTACCGGGCTGCGCCACGCCCCGAAACAACATGCAAAACGGCTTAAGATACGCCAAGAGATCTCCGAAGAGTACGTATTCTCTTGGCCACGCTCTCTCACAACTAGGGTGAAAATCCTCTAGATTATCCTACAAGAACTCTGTACAGCTGTTACAAAACGCTGGTGTATCGTTATTTCCAGAGACGGTCCGATGGAGTTTCCTATTTTTATTTGTCCCACCAATAATTGTTTCGTCAATTATCATGGTGATCAAGCTGCATTGTCTGGCCGAGTGACGTTAAGCTGTGCATCATATACTGCCGAGCGGCACACAAGGTTTTCGTTAACTATCAAGGAGAGTCCCATGAGGAAAAACATTCGATTAATTGGCTTTGCCATTGTAGTGTTCATCGCAGGGTTTGCCGTCGGCCAACTGGTTGATGCCACGTCGACTGTGAGCGCGGCCGCCAACCCGGTGTTTGAGTTGCGAACCTACACAACACTAGAGGGGAAACTCCCAAATCTACTGGCGCGGTTCAGAGACCACACGATGGGGATTTTTGAGAAGCATGGCATGACGAATGTTGGCTACTGGGTCCCACAAGATTCTCCAGGTTCGGACGATACGCTTATTTATATTCTCTCCCACGACAGCCGCGAGGCGGCCCAGAAAAGCTGGTCGGATTTTGGTGACGACCCCGAATGGGACCGGGTAGCAGAGGAATCTCAGGTGAATGGGCGAATCGTGAGTGGCGTTGAGCGTGTGTTTATGGACTCAACTGATTTTTCTCCAATGAAGTGACAACGATACCGGAGGGCTCCCCAGCGTATAAGGCGTCATGTTTCCTGATGGCGCTACCATGGGTTTGAATTGGCCTCGGTACATAGTTAGTTATGGCTTGGAGGAGTATGAACATGACGTCGAAAAGTCGAGTGTTACAAATTATTGGTATAACGGCTTGGCTGGGTGCGGCGGGCTTCTTTTCTTCGTATTGGGTTGTCAGCGCCGAGAATCAAGCGAATGATGATCCAAGGTTTACCGGTCTCAGTTCGTCTATGGATTC
>Ga0310121_10000453_pt1 | contig 44779 bp, 57 predicted proteins | sample CB27_Tmax_986_MG_FD_203504 | JGI IMG/M metagenome (GOLD analysis project Ga0310121, IMG submission 203504) | Marine microbial communities from Western Arctic Ocean, Canada - CB27_Tmax_986 | ecosystem: Environmental > Aquatic > Marine > Oceanic | place: Canada: Western Arctic Ocean | collected... | reverse complement strand
GGAGGCGCAGGCGTAGCAGACGAGCGTGGGGGCGGGGCTGGTGGGGTGGTCCGAGCGCAGCGAGCGATCAAGCGAGCGCGGAGGCGCAGCCGCAGCAGACGAGCGTGGGGGTGGGGCTGGTGGGGGGGTCCGAGCGCAGCGAGCTGTGACAGGGGTGAGGGGCCCGAGCGCAGCGAGCCTTCACGCCGAGCGGCGGGTCAGCTCGGCGAGTTGCGCCTCGACCTCCGCCAGCTCGGCCGCGAGCTGGTCACGGTAGTAGAGCAGGGTATCGATCTCCGCTTGGGGGCCGGCGCCCGCGCGAGCGGCACGCCCGTCGAGCTGGTGGCTGCGCAGCAGCCAGCGGCGGTTGTTCGCGCTTTCGTTCATCTCGCGCCCCCACGCACGATCTCCTATGAGTATCGGCAGCGCTGTGCGGTTTCCCGAGAGTGGGCCGGCGCTGCCGTTCCCGAATCGGGTAGGGATATTCACGACCCGCTGACCTAGGCTGGGCCGATGGCGCGCAGAGGCCGTCCCCCGCACCCCGACTTGCTCACACCCGCGGCGCGGCGCGTGCTCGAAGGGCTGCGCCAAGCGCGGGCGAACGCCGAGATCGCGCTGCAACTGGGCGTCAGCCCCGATGCGCTCAAGTACCACGTTTCGAACATGCTGGCGAAGCGCGATCTGCGAGACCGCCGGGTGCTCCCGGCGTGGCGCCCACCCGCCGCCGATCGGGGGCTACAGGGGCTGCTCAAGCCGCTGCGCGGGGTCGCCCTGGTCGTCACCGCCGTCGCGGTCCTTCTGGCTGTGGGGTCGCGCCTCGCGCTTTTGCGAGGCGGGGACGAGGCCCTGCCCGTGGGCGCGGGCGCTGAGGCGGAAGCGAGCGAGGTGGTAGCGCCGGGAAGATCGTCTCCGTGCGGACCGCGGGCCTCTCGCTCGAGCGAGCGGAGATCGCCCGGAACCCGGCGACCTCTACGCAATCGCCGCCGGCGGCACGGGCCTCGTGCGCCTCACCCACCGCCCCGAGACCGTCAAGGTCCCGCCCGCGGCGTCCCCGGACGGCGCGTCGTTGGCTTTCTTCGAGGCGCCCGCGGGTGCCGCGCTCGAAGAGCCGGTCGGGGAGCTCGTGGTGTTGGAGTTGCAGCGGCTCACTGTTCGCTCGCTGCATGGGTCCGTGGACCGTCTCGACGAACCTCGATGGCTGCCGCGAGTCGGTCGTCTAGGAGCGCTGGCCCGTGTGGTCCCCCGATGGCACGCAGGTCGCCTTCGTGTCCACGGTCGATAGCGAGTTCGGCGAGATCTACATGGCCGGCCCGGATGGCGTGAACGTCGAGCGCATCACGTTCGACGATTCGACGGAGATGATGCTCGAGCGCGCTCTAGACCCCGGCCCGCTCCTGGGCCTCCGCGATCAGCGCTTCCGTGCCTGCCATCGGGTCCTCGACGGGGTCCGCGAGGCGGTCGACGGCGCGCACGGCGATCCATCGCCAGAGGAGGGACTCGTCGAGCTTCGTCACGCTGCGGTAGCCGCGCAGGTAGCCGGTGATGAGGAGGCGCCGTGCGAAGCGCGCGATCACGCGAATCGCGGGCGAGGGGTCGTCCGGCGTGCCGAGCCGCAAGAGCACGATCGTGCGCGCGACGTCCGCCTCCGCCGGCCCCGCCGAAGCCCCTCCCCAGTCGATCACGACGTGGCGGCCGCTGGCTTCGACGAGGAGGTTGCCGGGGTGGTAGTCGCCGTGGCAGAGCTGACTCGCTGAGGGCAGATCTGCCATTGCTTTGAGGGCGATCGCGGCCAGCCGGCCGGGTGCGCGCGCGTGCTCGATTCGCTCGCGCACCCGCTCCTGGAGCGACTGCAGCCCCGCCGGGGCGACGAGCGCGTGGAGGCGGGCGTGCAGGCGGCCCGTGCGTCTCGCCTCGCGCAGCAGGAACCAGGGCTTGCGCCCCACCAGCTCCAGCTGGGTCTCGCCGTCTACCCGATCGAGGACGACGCCTTCACGGCCCGCCACGCGCAGGAGTTCGTGCAGCAGGGGCGTGGGGATGCGGCCGGCGCGTGCGGCCGCGACCGCGAGGCGCTCGTGCTCGACGTCGCGGGCGAAGCCATCGCGGAAGAGCCGCAGCGCCCGCCCCTCGGACCACGCGAAGACCTCGGCCTCGCGCCCCTCGCCCAGCTTCTCGAGTTGGGCGAGCGCCGGGTCGAGGCTCACTCGTCCTCGGCGAGGAGCGCGGCTGCGCCCCCCATCCGGCGCGCCACGGCCGCGGCCGCCTCCTTGTCGCCGGGGGGCAGTTCGCCGTCGAGCACGAGCGTGCTCAGGCGCTCCTTCACGCGCCCGACCCAGGGCCCCGGGCCGCGTCCCAGCAGCTCCATCAGTTCGCGCCCATCGAGCGGACTCTCCGCTCGCAGCATCGCCGCCTCTTCGGCTTCGACGCGCTCACACGCGGCCTCGAGCAGGTCGTGGTACTCGTGGTCGTCGTAGGTGTGGCTGGCGTTATCGGCGCGCTTCAGCGCGAGGAGATCGCGCCAGTGCCCCTCGATTCGGCGCATGAAGCGGCGCACGAGGCGTGCGTCCGCGGGGTCCGGCCGGTCCATATGGCGGCGCACCAGGAGCGTGACGAGGGCGCTCTCGCGCTTACCCAGCTTGAGCCGCTCGCCCAGGACCTCGGCCATCTCTGCGCCCACGATCTCGTGACGGAAGAAGCCCCACTCGCCGTTCGGCTTCGTGTGGCGTACGGCGGGCTTGCCCAGGTCGTGCAACAGCGCGGCCCAGCGGCGCCGCGCGGCGTTCTCCGGCTGGACCGTGATGGCGCGGACGGTGGCAGTCGTGTGTCCCCAGACGTCGAACTGATGGAACCGATTCTGGTCGCAGCCGGGCATGGCGGCGAGCTCCGGGAAGACGTATGCGAGGCCCCCGATCGCCTCCAGCTCCTCCATTCCCGCGGCTGGATCCGCGCCGCCCAGGAGGCGGTCGAGCTCGCCCGTCACCCGCTCCTGCGAGAGCGTCGCCAGCAGCTCGACCGCCGCCGCCATACCGGTTCGCGTCTCGCCTTCGAGCGTGAACCCGAGCTGGCTGACGAAACGGACGCCGCGCAGGATGCGCAGCGGGTCCTCCGCGAAGCGCGCGCGCGGCTCGCCGACCGCCCGCAGCAGCCGCTGCTCGAGATCCCCGCGGCCGCCGAAGGGATCCCGCAGCTCGCCCGTGGCCGTGTTCTCGGCAAGCGCATTCACCGTAAAGTCGCGCCGCGCGAGGTCCTCGTCGATCGAGCGGCCGAAGCTCACGTCCGGCCAACGGCTCCCCGGCGTGTAGCTGTCGCCGCGGAACGTCGTGATCTCGGCCCAGCCCTCGTCGAGCCCCACGCCGATGGTTCCGTAGCGTTGGCCGATGGTCGCGACGGTGGCGCCGAGGTCCTGGGCGATCTGCTCGATCTCGTCCGGCAAGGCGCTCGTGGCGAAGTCGGCGTCGACGTCAGCGACACCGAGCAGGCGGTCGCGCAGCTCGCCGCCGGCGAGCCAGAGCTCGTGGCCGGCGGCGTGGAAGGCCGCGATCAGCGCGCTCCGGGCGGGGGCCATGGGTTCGAGTCTAGCAGCGGCTCCTCTCCTCGATCGTGGCTTGCCCGCACGTGCCGCGTTTTCGTAGTGGCCATCGATGCTGAAGGAGAGGACGTAGTTTTCCCAGTGGAGGCTGAACCCGCGGCTGCCCGCCGCGCCCGGCGCGAGCGCCCCCTTTACCGAGGGGCCGGTGACGCAGGGTCGGGGACGCGGCGTCGTCACCACGGTCGCCCTCGTGAGGTGTCCGCGGCCCCTCGGGCGGGAAAAGGGCTTAGCGATCGGTTTCGGGGAGGGTAATCGTGACGGTCGTGCCTTGGCCGCGGGCCGAGCGCAGGGCGATTGAGCCGCGGTGCCCGGTGACGATGCCGTGGGCGGCCGCCAGTCCCAGGCCCGCGGCCGTGGCGGCGGGCTTCGCCGTGAAGAACGGCTCGAACGCGCGCTCGCGGGTGGCCGCTTCCATGCCCGCTCCGCTATCGCCGATGGTCAGTACGGCGCGGCCGCCGCCGGCGTCGAGGGTGACGTCGATCGCACCGCCCTCGGCCACCGCCTCGCGGGCGTTCTCGAGGACGTTCAGGATGGCGTCGGTAACCTGGCTGCGATCGCCGGAAACAAGAACCGCAGCGGGGGGCTCGGCAAGCCGCAGACTGATGCCCCGGCGAAAGCGGGGCATCACCAGGCGGACGGCGTCGGCGAGGGCGTCGCGGAGGTCGAAGGCCGCGACTTCGGCGGGCCCGCCACCGGCATAGGCGAGGATCTGCCGCGCGATTTGGGCGCCACGCTTGCCTGCGTCTTCGATCAAAAGGAGGTTCGCGCGATCGTCGTCGTCGAGCCGGGGCGATTCGCGCAGGAGGTGGCAGGCACCGAGCACGGCCGTGAGCACGTTGTTGAAGTCGTGAGCCACGCCGCCGGCAAGCGTCTGGAGGCCCCGCACCGAGTTCTCGGTGCGGCCGCGATCGCCCGCACGCTGGTCCAGTTCCGCCCCGCTCGTCACTGTGCCTCCGCCAAGGTTGGCACCGGCCGCCCACCCGGCCGTGTGCTGCCCATCATGGCTAATAGTCGACGCTCTCGCTGCGTCCGCCACGGGCGATACCGATCCTTCACCAGCCCGGCACTCGATCGCGTGGCCGCGGCAACCTACGGCTATGCTTCGGCCTCGCTTGCGTGGCGAGCGAAGGGACGAGAGGTGGACGATGAAGTTCGGCGTGGTGCTTCCCATGATCGGCCAGCTTGCGGGCGCGGATGCCCTCGATGCCGTCTGCGACAAAGCGGAGGCGGTCGGCCTCGATTCGATCTGGGTGGTCGATCACATCCTGCTGCCCTACAGCATCGGCGCCCGCTACCCCTACAACCTCACCGGCGAGTGGATGATCGGCCAGGGGCCGTGGTGGGATGCCTTCTCGGTCCTCTCCTACGCGGCGGCGCGGACGCGCACGGTCGAGATCGGCAGTTGCGTCATCATCTTGCCGTACCGGCATCCCGTACACACCGCCAAGATCGTGGCGACCATCGACCAGCTTTCGCGGGGGCGGGTGCAGTTCGGGATCGGCGTCGGCTGGATGGAGGACGAGTTCAAAAATCTTGGCCTGGACTCGTTCCACCATCGTGGCGCCCTCGTGGACGAGCAGATCGAGGTCTTCAAAGAGGTCTGGGCGAACGACCCGGCCTCGTTCGAGGGCGACCATTACCAGTTCCACGAAGTGAGCGTGACGCCCAAGCCCCTGCAGCAACCGCACCCGCCGATCCTTGTCGGTGGGAACACGGACGCCGCACTCGAGCGGACGGCGCGACTCGCGGACGGCTGGCTCGGGATCAGCCTGCGGCCGCAGGAACTCGCCGAGCGCCGCGCTGAGCTGCTGCGCCGCAACGAAGCCCACGGCCGCCTCGGCAACGACGTGCCGATCGCCATGCTCCACGGCATTCAGCTCACGGACGATCCCGATTTGCGTGGTTCGCTGCCCGAGCACGAACGCGCGCAGTCAGTGGTCGGCACCTTCGAGCAGGTGATCGAAGAGCTGCACGAGTTCGAAGCGGCCGGCCTCACCCACATAATCGCCTCGGCCCGCCGAATCGGGCCGCCCGGCGGGGGCATCGAGGCCGTCCTCGAAGGGATCGAGGTGCTCGCCACGGAGATCGCACCCGCCCTCCGTGGGAGCTGACGGGGTGCGTGGGCGCATCCGGTCCTTGCTCTTGGCCACGGGGCTGTTGGCTCCGGCGCGTGGAGTCCGGGCGGCCCTCCGGCGCCGCTGGCTGCATCGCGACGGCCGGAGGCGCATCGAGCAGTACTTGTCCAGCGACTACCCGAGGAAGCTGCAATTGGGCTGCGGGACCAACGTGTTTCCAGGTTGGCTGAATTCTGATCGCGTAAAAGAGACTGACGGGGTAGTCATCATCGATGCCACTCGTGAACTTCCGTTTGAGGATTCCATCTTTGACTATGTATTCAGCGAGCATCTGATCGAGCACCTCGAGTACCGCGATGGCGTAGCTTCGCTCAAAGAGTGTTTCCGGATCCTGCGCCCCGGGGGAAAGATACGCATAGCGACGCCTGATTTACAATTTCTGGTCGATCTCTATGGGTCAGGTAAGAGCGACCTGCAGAGAAATTATGTCTCCTGGTCCCTTGCGAGATTTAGGCCAGAAATCGATATAGGAGGGGAGGGCGACGTATTTGTGATCAATAATTTCTTTCGAGATTGGGGACATAAGTTCATCTACGACCGCGACTGCCTTGGGGATGCTCTGCAAAGCGCCGGATTCTCCCAGATCACGTGGCGTAACGTCGGCGAGAGCGACGACGATCAGCTTCGTCGGCTGGAGTCTCATGGCGAAAGCATCTCGGAAGAGTTCAACGCCCTGGAGACCATGGTCATCGAAGGATTGAAGGCCGACGGCTGATGGTGACGAGCGCCGACTGGGCCCCTGGCCCCGCTGCCTCGCCAGAAAACTACCTGCCTGGCTCCAGCAGCTCCGCGCTGCTCGCATAGCGGGCGAGCGCCTCGAGGTGCTCGTCGAAGTCGAACAGCGGGTGCAAGACGAGGTGCTCAGCACCGATCGCGATCGCCTCGTCGATGCGCTCGTAGCAGGCTTCGGCCGGTCCCCAGACGGCGGCCTCGTTCGCGAGATCGGCGCTCCCGTAGACGTGCGTGAACCAGTCGCGCAGGCGGCGTTCGGCGCGTCCGCGATCGTCGTCGATTGCGAGGTAGATCCGCTTCGAGATCGTGAAGCCGGCGGGGTCGCGATCGGCCTTCTCGAGGCAACGGCGGACTATGGCAACGTGGTCGCGGAAAGCTTCGATGCTGGATGAGCCGGGCCCCATCCAGCCGTCCCCGAGCCGGACCGCACGCCGCAGCGCGGGCTCGACGCGGCCCCCGAACCAGACCGGGGGGCCGGGCTGCTGGACCGGCTTCGGCTCCATGCGTGTGTCTTCGAGCTGGAAGAAGTCCCCGGCGAAGGTCGCTTCGCGTTCCGACCAGAGCGCGCGCATCACCGCGAGCGATTCCGTGAAGCGACGGATACGCCGGCCTTTGGCGATGCCGAACGCGGCGTTCGTCGATTCGTCGTTACCGAGGCCGAAGCCGGCGACGACGCGCCCCCCGCTGAGGACGTCGAGCGTGGCGAGCTCCTTCGCGAGGACGACGGGGTTCCGTTGGGGCAGGACGAAGACAGAAGTGCCCAGACGGACCCGCTCGGTGATGGCGGCCACGTAGGAGAGCAGGCTCACCGGCTCGAGATTGCGGCTACCACCGAGCACCTGCTCGAGCGTCCAGAGGCTGTCGAAGCCCAGCGCCTCGGCGCGGCGCGCGACCCGGCCGACCGCCTCGACATCGACCGGGAGCTGCGGCGACACCTGCGGGAGCGCGAAACCGATGGGGATCTGTTCAGCCATGCATCACCTCCGCCGGCACCTTACGCCAGTGGGACGCGCGCAGGCCGAGCGCTCCGGTATGCTCTCCGCCAATGGATGTCGATCACCTGCGCGAGCTCTACGACCACCACGCCTGGGCGAACGGGAAGATCCTGACCCAGGCTGCGCTGGTGTCCACCGCCCAGGCGGCGGCGAAGCCCTGGGAAGGGGTAGCGAGCCTTCACGACACGCTCGCGCATGTCGTGGGAGCGGAGCGGTTCTGGGCCGCGCGCTGGCGGGGCGAGGAGCGTCCCCCGCACGTCGAGCTGAAGACGATCGCGGAGACCGAGGCGCTCTGGGAGAAGACGGCGGCGACGACGCGGGAGTTCCTCGCGGGCCTCGATGACGCCGCGCTCGCCCGAGAGATCGGCTCGCCGATCCGGGGTGGGGCCACACTCACGATTGGCAGCGCGCTGACGCAGGTCCTCCTGCACTCGGTCCAGCACCGGTCGGAGGCGGCTGCCCTGCTTACGGAGTTTGGGCACTCCCCGGGCGGGCTCGATTACCTGAACTTCCTCACGGAGCGGGACGCGTAGGCGTGTCGCTCCTGGAGCGTCTGCGGGCTCGACTCCCCGCCGCCACCCCCCGCGGGGACGGCGTCCAGCCTTCGGACTTCGTCGAACTGCAGCAGCTCCCGATCCGCTACGGCCACGCCGTCGACATGATCGGCCGCGCCCGCAACCGCGGCGACGATCTCCTCCTCGCGGAGGGTGAGGCGATCCTGGAAGACACGTTCACGGAGGACTTCGTCTTCGAGGACGTCAGTGGCGATCCCGTCAATGTGCCCGGGGCGGGCGGCTGGGCGGAGTTCGTCGCGGATGCCCTGGGCAGCTTTGCCGGCACCCAACACCTGATCGCGCCGCCGCTCATCCTCATCGACGAAGCGCCCGTGATGCGCGCGGGCGCCCGCGTCGGCGGCAGGGCGCGGCTGCGGAGCTACGTGCAGGCGACGCATCTCCGCGCGGCCGACGGCGAGAGGCCAGCGGACACCTCCGACGCCAAGCCCACGGCCCGCAGGGGCACGAATATGGTCGTGCAGGGCACCTACCGCGATGAGTGAGTGCGCACGCCCGGGGGCTGGCGCATCCGCCGCCGCTCGCTCGATTTCACGCACGTTGAGGCACGGTCCTTCGGAGAAGCGTGAGCAGCGGTCAATTCACGGCGCGCTCGTTCACCTGCCGTTCCATAGATTTGAAGAACTGCCCCACGAGCAGGCGTGCGACCCCCCCTAACAGCCGCCCGCCCAGGCGTGCGATGGTCCCGCGCGCATGCACATCGGCGCGGTAGCGCACGGTGGTGCCTCCGTCTTCAACGAGCTCGAGGAAGGCGTCCGCCTTGGCCCCGCCCGGCTTCCCCGAGCCGTCGATCTGGAGCCGGTAGGAGTCGAGCGGGCTCCGCTCGGTGACTTCGACGCGGCCCTCGTACGTTCCTCGCACCGAGGCGATGCCGACGCGCATCGTGAGGGAGTAGGAGTCGGGGGCGGTCTCTTCGAAGCGCTCGACCCCGGGAAGGGCGGCCTCGATCGCCGCCGGGTCGAGAAGGAGCTCCCAGACGAGCGCACGCTGCGCGTCGAAGTGGTGCTCACCCTCGATCTCCATGCGCGCGAACCTCCGTGTCGAGGGCTTCCCGATGGCCTCGCCCGTGCGCGCCTAGACGCCGTTCGTGTTGATGTCTTTGAGGAGTTCGTAGGTGCGTTGCGGTGACTCGGGGTCCTCGGGCACGGGCAGGATCGAGCCGTTGTAGTCGGTCACGCCGATCGACTCGAGCCGCTTGATCTGCGCGCGCACGCTCGCCTCATCGCCAACGACGGCCAGGTCGGCGACGCCGCTCGCGCCCTCAGCCGCGATGACGTTCCTGTACGAGAAGATCTTGCCGTAGACGTCCCAGATCTGGCCGCAAGACTCCCTCGCCGAGTCCTCTTTGTCGGTTACCGCGATGGGGATGCCCGCGACAATGCGGGGGGCCGGCCGGCCCGCGCCAGCGGCGGCCTTCGTGATGATAGGCACGGCCGTGCCCTCGATGTAGTTCGGGCCGCACCAGAACATGCTCGTGCCGTCCGCCAGTTCTCCTGTGACCCTGAGCATGCCCGGCCCAAGCGCCGCGATCAGCACCTGCGGCCGCGTCGCGCCGGGCACCTCGAGCTGCGTAAAGGGGGCGTTGTTGAGGTGGACCTGGAACTCCTGGCCCTCGTGCTCGACGCGCTCGCCATCGAGGAGTGGGTTCAGGATCTCGAGGTATTCGCGGAGGTGCCGGATGGGGGTCGCCCAGCGCAGCCCCTGCCAGCCCTCGACGATGAACTTATGGCTGAGCCCGAGGCCGAGCGTGAAGCGACCCTCGCAGGCGAGGTTCGTGGTCAGCGCCTGCTGCGCCATCACCATCGGGTGGCGGGGGTAGGTGGGGACGATGGCCGTGCCCAGCTCCAACGTGGTCGTCGCCTGACCGCCGAGCGCGCAGATCGTCATCGCGTCATGACCGAGGTGGTTGCCCGCCCAGGCGGAGCCAAAGCCATCGGCTTCGACGCGCTTGAAGCGCTCCATCATGTCGGCAACGGAGGTCCCGCCCCCCGCTCCTGGTGGGCTGGTGATGATGCGGATGCTCATAGCGTTTCCTCCTGCGCCTGCGCGGCGGGCGGCGCAGGCGGGGATGATACCCCGCCGTCCCGACGCCTTGCCCGCAGTCGTGCCGGACCTCCTGGCGAAGGGCCGTGTCTGAAGCCGCCAGCCCCCGACCCCCAAGGCGCCTACCGGCAGGGGGGAGCTGATCCGCCTGCGCGCACTGCACGTGGCCGACGGCGAAGCCTAGCCCGACGAGGACACCGATAGCGACGCCATCCGCGCGCAACTACGAAGTGACGCGGCCGAAGTCGCGGGCGATGGCGGAGGAATGGGCAACGACCTGGGCGGACTCCACCAAAGCGGACGAGCGCATCTTCTTCTCCATCGAGACTCTCGTAGGCGAATAGGTGGGCAACATCAACATCCAGAGATGGATCGCCGCAGCGGCACCTTCCAGACGGGCACACGCCTCTTCCGCCACTTCCGCGGACGCGGTTACGCCTTCGAAGCGAGGCGCATCGTCCTGCGCTACGCCTTCCACGAGCCGCGCTTCCAGAAGTACGACCCGTGCTGCCTCGAAACGAACGCCACGATCATCCGCTACGCCGAGCGCATCGGTTGTCAGGACGAAGGCTACATCCGCCAGGCCGCGTATACCGAGGACCGCTACCTCGACGAGCGCCTCTTCGGTCTTACCCGCGAGGAGTTCGACGCCGGCGAGGCTGCGCGCCTCTAGGCGCCCACGCCGATCCGGCGGCGGTACTTGGCGCGATAGCGGCCGGGAGGGAGGCCGGTAGCCGCGCCGAAGGCACGCCGGAAGGCCGCGGGATCGCCGTAGCCGGCCTGGGCGGAGACCTGCTCGATCGGCGTGTCGCCGGACTCCAGCAGCTCGCGCGCCCTCTCGAGTCGCGCTTCGCGCAGATAGGCCCGTGGTGGCAGGCCGGTGGCGGCTTGGAAGCGCCGGCTGAGCGTTCGCTCGCTGACGGCGTGGCGCGGCCAACGTCGTCACGCTCAAGTCCCCGGTGGCGCCGTAGTGGATGTCGTCCTGGATCTTATGCACGAGGGCATCCTCGTGCGCGCGTCGCCCGACCGCGGCCATGTAGGGCAGCTGCATCTCGCGCTCGCCGTCGATGAGCAGGACCTTGGCGGCGAAGGCGGCGCGCTCGCGCCCGCCGAAGCGCTCGGTGAGGTGTAGCGCGAGGTTCAGGAACGTCGTGGCGCCCCCGCTCGTGATCACGTCGCCCGCGTCGATCAGCATCCGCGCTGGCTGCAGGTCGACGGCGGGGTAGCGTCGCTCGAACTCCGCCGCGGCATACCAATGGGTCGTTGCGGGGCGGCCCTCGAGGATGCCCGCTTCCGCGACGAGGAAGGCACCGGTGCAGGAAGCCGCGACGATCGTCCCAGCTTCATGCCACGTGCGGAGCCAGGGTGCCCATCCGCGGTTGCGTTCGAATGAGGGCACGAGGTCGTCGTCCAGGCCGGGGACGACTGCGATTGCGGGGCGGGGGATATCGCCGACGCGCGTGGCTGCGATCGAAACACCCCCTTCGCACGAAACCGGACCGTCCCCGAGCCCGACGAGCGCAACATCGAAGAGCGGCTCGTACGCCTCGGGCGAATGCACCGCCCAGGAGCGGTCGGCCTTCACGAGCACGTCCCGGAGGCCGGTCGTCCCGATCGAGGCAACGGCTTCCGGTGCGCAAACGGCGACGGTTCGCATTCCGCCAGTGTACTTACAGCTCGCTTCGCTCGGCCCCGCCCCGCCCCGCCCCACCCCACCCGCGCTCGACTGCTGCGGCTGCGCGGCCTGCGGCCGCTTCGCCTTCGCGCTCGCTTCGAGAGCTCGCTTCGCTCGGCCCCTCCCGACCTCCCTGCCCCCCGCGCTCGACTGCTGCGGCTGCGCGGCCTTTCGGCCGCTTCGCCTTCGCGCTCGCTTGGGCCCCGGTTAGTGCTTGCGAGCGCTCGGCCCCCACTGGCCCCACCCGCGCTCGACTGCTGCGGCCTCGCCTCCTCGCTCGCTGGAGGCTGGCGGGAAGTGCACGGAGATTGTCCGGTCGGCCACTCCCCGCCCCGGACGGCCAGCCCTAGGCTCGCAGCATCACCTGAGGAGGGCTGCTGCGATGGCCGAGGAAGTTGCGAGCTATGAGTTCGGCGTGGTGCTCCACCACGCCGGCCAGGGAATCGCGGAATTGCGCTGGGACGCCCGGACTGCGGAGATGTCCGACGACGACTTCAAGGGCGGACTCGAACTGCTTGCGACCGCGGCCGAGAGCCATTCGACGAAGGCGATCCTGATCGACGCGACGGCTTTCCGGCACGAGTTCGGCCCCGGAATCATGGAATGGCGCGATGCGACGATCATTCCCCGCTACGCGGCGGCCGGCGTGACGAAGTTCGCCTTTCACATGCCCGCGGGCTATCCCGATACCGCCGAAGCCGGCCGCGAGCGCGAGCACGAGGGCCCGGCGCCCTACCCCACGCAGTGGTTCGCCGAGCGTGAGCACGCTCTCAGGTGGTTGGGCGAGGAGGCAGCCGGCTCGTGAGTCTCACGGGTGCGGCACTGCTCGCGACGACCGCGAGCTACGTCGTCTATCTCACGATCGCCTGGTGGTACGTGGTGCCCGCACTACGAAAGTGGGCGCCGGTCGTTGCAATCGGGCCGCTCCTCTAGATTCACGTGTTCCGCTACATCGCGTTGCAGCTCTTCTCCGCGCAGGAGTACGGCCTCGAAGCGAGCGACCCCCTCCGGGATGAGATCGCCTTCGGCGACCTGCTCGGGGCGGTGCTGGCGCTTGCGTCGCTGTTTGCTCTGCGCTTTCGCTGGCGCTACAGCGCGGCGCTGATCTGGCTCTTCGTGCTCGCCACCGTCATCGACCTTGGAAACGCCTTCGTCCAGGGCGTGCGCGAGGATCTCTTCGAGAGCGCGACCGACATCAGCTGGATGATCCTGATCTTCTACGTGCCGGCGCTCTGGATCTCGGTGACGCTCGTCGCGTGGCAGCTGCTACGGGCGCGGCGTGACGGGCTACACGCGAAGGCGGCTAGCCACTGACCGCGGCTGCTCGCCGCCATCGCCAGACCAACGCCGGTGCGATCGCGAACGCGGGCCAGACCGCCATCGCCGCGCTGCGCCAACCCTCGCCGGCAATGAGCTCGAGCCAGAACAGCACGGAAAGCAGGCTCGCGAGCGCGCCCCGCTCTGCGGCAGCGCCCCGGCTCGCGCCGAAGCGCCAAGCGATCGCGGCCGCCCCCAGCGCCGTCGCGACCAACAGGCTCGCGACCAGGTAAGCGCCAAACCAGGCGAGCCAGAGCGTAATCGCAGCGAGGAGCGCGGTCAGGACGGCTGTGGACCAGGCCTGGCCGGGCATGACGGGAGCGTCGGCAGGGCCGCCGGCGGCCCGCATCCGCGACGCCCCGCCCCGCGCTCGTGATCGCCATCACTGCCCGGTACGATCGCCCCTGCGACCGTCACGTCGCCCTACCCGGAAGGAGACACGCTCGTGTCCGAGACCGAAGCCGCCCGCGCTCCCGCTCCCCAGAAGCAGGATCTGGACTACGTCTTCTACGAGCTCACGCGCTCGATCTGCCCTGAGTGCCGCCGCGTGATCGATGGCCACATCATCCTGCGCGACAACAAGGTCTACATGCAGAAGCGCTGCCCGGAGCACGGCGACTTCGAGGGTCTCGTCTACAGCGATGCTGAGGCTTACACGAATCATGCCAAGTTCAACAAGCCGGGCACGATCCCGCTCGAATTCTCGACGGAGATCGTCGAGGGCTGCCCCTACGACTGCGGCCTCTGCCCGGACCACAAACAGCACGCCTGTGTGGGCATCATCGAGGTCAATAGTGCCTGCAACATGGAATGTCCCCTCTGCTTCGCGGAGGCGGGCGCGGGCTTCAATCTCACGGTCGAAGAGGTGGGGGAGATCCTGGACCGCTTCGTCGAGACTGAGGGCGAGCCCGAGTTTGTCCAGTTCTCCGGCGGCGAGCCCACCATCCACCCGGACATCATTGAGATGGTGCGGATGGCGAAGGCGCGCGGCATTGGCCACGTGATGATCAATACGAATGGCAAGCGCATCGCCAACGACGACGCCTTCCTCGCCCAGCTCGCGGAGGTGCGCCCCGACTTCTACTTCCAGTTCGATGGTTTCGAGTCCGAAACCTATCGCATCATCCGCGGCGAGCCGGACATCCTCGAGGAGAAGATCCGCGCCCTCGACCGGCTCGCCGCGGCAGGTCTGCACGTGGTCCTCGTGCCCGCCATCGAGCGCGGCGTGAACGACCATGAAGTCGGCCGCATCGTCGAGTTCGGCCTGAAGCACCCGGCCGTCTTCGGGATCAACTTCCAACCCGCCTTCCACGCCGGCCGGCACTTCGAGCACGATCCCATGAACCGCATGACCATCCCCGACGTCCTTCGTCTCATCGAAGAGCAGACGCAGAGCCAGTTCATGGTCAGCGACTTCGTGCCCGTGCCCTGCTGCTTCCCCACCTGCAATTCGGTGACCTACGCCTACGTCGACGAGCACGACGGCAGCGTCACGCCGGTGACGCGCCTGCTCGAAGTCGACGACTACCTCGACTACATAACGAACCGCGCGGTGCCCGACCTCGGCGACGAGATCAAGACGGCGCTCGAGGGCCTCTGGTCCTCGGCGGCCGTGCCCGGCTCGGACAAGGCCTCCCGCGACTTCGCCCTCTCCTGTGCCTCCTGCGACCTGCCCAGCATGGAGTTGGGCGAGCTCGCCAATCGCGTCTTCATGATCATGCTGCAGGACTTCATGGACGCCTGGACGTTCAATCAGAAGAACCTGATGAAGTGCTGTAAGGAGTTCCTCCTGCCCGGGGGCAAGCAGATTCCGTTCTGTGCCTTCAATACCCTTGGCTATCGAGAACAGACCCGAGTCCAGCTGACTGCGCGCGAGCGCGAGCGCAATCGCGCGCGGGCGGCCGGCGAGGCGTACACGCCGAAGCCGATCGAGTTCCACTTCGAACACGCGCCGAGTGGTGGCGGGCGCAACGGCGCGCACAGCAGCAACGGGGCGAGCGAGTGACGGAAGCGGCGGCGCCGCCAACGACCGCGGAGGAGATCAAGTCCTGTTGCGCGGCGCTCTACGAGAGCGACTGGGCGCGGCTGCTCCTCGGTGATTCGTACCATCCGGGCGGGCTCTCGCTCACCCGCCGGATCGGCGAGCTGATCGAGCTTTCGTCCACCGACCGCGTGCTCGACGTAGCCGCGGGGCGAGGTGCTTCTGTGATCGAGATCGCACGCGTGTTCGGCTGCCAGGTCGTCGGTGTGGATCTGAGCGCGGCGAACGTCGCCGGCGCCAAGGCAGCCGCGTATGAGGCTGGCGTCGCTGAGCGGGCGGAATTCCGTGTGGGCGACGCCGAGCGCTTACCGCTCGACGTCGCCAGCTTCGACGTCATCCTCTGCGAGTGCGCGTTCTGCACCTTCCCCGACAAAGCCACCGGGGCGGCCGAATTCGCGCGCGTCCTGCGGCCCGGTGGCCGGCTGGGCTTCTCCGACGTCACGCGGCGAGGCGAGCTCCCGAGCGAGCTCGAATCCCTGCTCGCCTGGATCGCCTGCATCACCGACGCCCGGCCCGCGCACGACTACGTCTCCCTGCTCGAGGCGGCGGGCTTCACCGACCTCGTGATCGAGCCCCGCGATGACATGCTCAAGAAGCTCGTGCGGGACACCCGACTGAAGCTTCTCAGCGTCGAGATCATGGCCAAGCTGGGCAAGGTCGACCTCGCGGTCGCCGACGTTCGCGAAGGAAAGCGCATCGCCAAGGCGGCGGCCGACGCAGTAGCAGCGGGCAAGCTCGGCTACACCGTGATTACTGGCCGGCGTCCCGCCTAGTGCCCCTCCAAGTGAACTCCAGCCAATACGGGCCGTTCGACTTTCGCCGCCCGGGAGTCCGATCGGGACCCGCGGTAGCAGACGAGAGAGATCCCAACCTAAGTTGGAGAGGCACTAGGGAGCCGTACGAGCCTTAGAATCCGCGGAGCGCCGCCGCGCTGGGCACGCTCAGCCCGGTGCCTCCGGGAGCGGCCATGACCAACGACTCAGCGAACGATGTCACCGCATTCCGCGCTGCCGCGCACGAGCTGGTCGGAGCAGTGGTGGATGCGGTCGAAGGGCTGAGCGAAGCCTTGCGCGTGCTCGACCGCGGTTCCATGGGGGAGGGGCAATCGCGGTTGCGACCGCTCCAGGAGCCGCTCGCCGAGAGCTTGGCGACGCTGGGCGCGATCTCCGTGCCGGAGCAGTTCGGGCCGTTGCGCGGAGACCTCGCGCGGGGCGCTGAGGCCGCGCTCGAAGCGCTGACCGCCTTCACCGCGGACGGGCCTCGCGAAGGGCGTTCGGGCAACGCGCTCGCGAGCATGCGTGGGCACGCGCGTGCGCAGGAGCTGCTGTACCCCATGCGCTCACTCGACCCCATCCTGGGGCAGCTCTTCGCCGAGCCCGCCGTCCACGACAACCTCGCAGCGCTCGATGCGCATCGCGCGGACAACCCCGAGGTCGGCATTCGTCGCAGCGGCCCCGATGACGATGCGGATGCTCGCGGCGAGTTCCACCTCTACGTTCCGGAATCGTGGGACGGTTCCGAGCCGCTCCCGCTCGTGGTCGCGCTCCACGGGGGCATGGGGCACGGACGGGACTTCCTCTGGACCTGGCTGCGGGAAGCGCGCAGCCGCCGCTTCCTGCTCCTCGCGCCGACCTCAGTGGGCCAAACCTGGGCGCTCATGGGCCCCGATGTCGACCGCTCCCGCCTCCTCAAGGCTGTGGAGTTCGTGCGTGAGCACTGGCAGGTCGCCGGTGACCGCATCCTCCTCACCGGCCTCTCCGATGGCGCTACCTATGGCCTCTCGACCTTTCTCGCCGGCGATACGCCGTTCGCGGCGATGGCGGCCGTCGCCGGGGTCCTCCACCCGAAGAACGTCGAGGCCGGCGTGATCCGGGGCGCGGAGGGTAAGCGCGTTTCGATCACGCACGGCACGAAGGACTGGATGTTCCCGGTCGCGCTCGCGCGTGCGGCTCAGGAGGCCCTCCGGGGCGCCGGCGCCGATGTCCGCTACCACGAGATCGAAGACCTCGCGCACGCCTACCCGCGCGAGGAGAACGACGCCATCCTCGCCTGGTTCGATGAGTCGTTGAGCGCACGAGGATCGGCCTAGACTGGGATCGTCGCGTCTGCGGCCGTACGGAGGTGCACGATGTCGGAGAGTCGCGCGCTCGTTCGCGAGCTCCTCACCCAAATGTCCGAAACGATCGACGGGCTCCTCGCCCTCAGCGATGACGACCTTGACTGCGATACCGAGCACGGCTGTGCGATGAACGGCGGCGTCCGCCGCCTGCTCGTGCACAATGCCGAGCACGACCGCATGCACGCCGGCGCGATCAGCAGCGCTCGCTTCGAGGTGCGCGCGCTCCAGGAGTCGGAGCTCGCCCAGCTCCTCCGCGGCTGGCTGCGTGAGCGGGTGGAGCTCGCGGGCCAACTGCTCCTGGCGCCGGACGCGGTGCTCGATGCGCAGGCCGCGGGTGATGACTGGAGCGTGCGCCAGCACGTCGAGCACGTCCTCTACGTGGAGAAGGACTCCATCGCCCAGGCGCTCAGCGACGTCGCGAAGGCGAAGGCTCGGGCCTGAATCGGGCTGCTGTCCGCTAGGACATGCCTCCAGCTGGTTTTGACGAAACGCTCACGGTACGTGATGCGCTTGAAAGCGGACAACCCCTCAGACAACCTCGTGCCAAGGTCACAGCCGATTTCCTGGTCTGACGCTGGTACCATGGGCTCTCTGCGGGACAACCGAGTGGACATGTCCGCAGACAACTGAGACGCCGATGCCATCTTGGGACGTCAAGTTCGACCGGCTAGTCAGACTCGATGACATCGAGGTCATTCGAACGATCGCGGAGGCGGAGGTAGTCGCCAAGTTCATTCGCGGGATGCCGCTACGCCCGTCGGTCCAGGCGCGCCTCGACCGCCTAAATATCATGCGAGCAGTTCGCGGGACCACCGGAATCGAAGGTGCGGACCTCGACGAGGATGAGGTCGAAAGGGTTCTCGCATCGCCGCCCGACGAGCGTGTCCTGCCTGTGGCGAAAGCAAGAGAGGAGCAAGAGGCCAGGAACGCAGGAGCGGTAATGCGGTTCGTCGCGCAGACGCTGGGCACGGATCGCACGCAGACGCTGACGGCACCCTTCGTGCGTGAGCTACACCGGCTCACGACCGAGGGAATCGACTACCCGAACAACGTGCCAGGTGAGTATCGGACGCATGCTGTCAGCGCCGGCACGTACGTCCCGCCCCGAAGCGGCGACGAAGTGCGTCGGCTGATGGAAGAGTTCGTGAGCTGGCTGAACGAACCCCCCGCGACGAAGTGGCCGCCGATTGTCCGCGCGCTTGCCGCTCACTTTTACTTCATCAGCATCCACCCATTCGGCGATGGCAACGGGCGGACGGCGCGGGCGATCGAGAGCTATCTCCTCTATCAGGCTGGTGTGAACGTACTGGGCTTCTACTCTCTCGCCAACTTCTACTACCGCCGCCGCGGCGAGTACGAGCAGATGCTCGACCTCTGTCGCTTCAGTGACGCGAGAGACCTGACCCCCTTCATCCTGTTCGCGGCCACGGGCCTCACGGAGGAACTGGACGCGGTCCACGAGGAGGTGATTGCGGAGGCGACGCGAACGGCTTTCCGTGAGTACGCCCGAGAGACGATTCTGGGCGCCGGCGGCGTCAGCGCATCGGTGCGGGCTAGACTCGCTCAGTTCCTTCACGAGCTCGAGGGCGAACTCGATGAGCGAGAGTTCCTATCGAAGCGAGATCCACTCGCCCGCTTCCATGGCAACGCATCCCGGAAGACCATGACTCGCGATTTGGACCGACTCGAGAGGCTTGGGCTGATCTCGCGGGAGAACGGCGCAATACGACCGCGCCTCGATGCAATGGAACAGTTCAAGCGATAGCGCTTAGCCGCCCTCCGGCGGCAGGTCCTTCGCGAGGCGCTCGTAGTCGCGGGCGGGCTTGCCGATGTCGGGCTCGGGGCCCATCGCCGCGTCCACCTCTTTCCCATAGGTTGCTTCCGCGTCGGAGAGCTTCGTGGCGAAGCTCAGGTGGTGCGCGAAGCCGCTCATCACGCGGCGCATCTCGTGGTCCGGGGCGGTCGGGCAGGGGGGTGCCTCGACGACATCGGCGATGCGTTTGCGGAAGACTTCGTCACGCGTGCCGCATTGCGCGCACGCGAACTCGTAGAGCGGCATCGCGCGCCCCCGGCCTAGCCTTCGCCGATTCCCGCCTCAGCGAGGTAGGCCTCGGCGGCGAGGGCCGCGGTCGCGCCGCCGCCGCAGGCGCTGACCAGCTGGCGGGCCGCCTGCGTCCGCAGGTCGCCGGCAACAAAGAGGCCGGGCACGGTCGTGTGCATTCGCAGGTCGACCTGCGCGTGGCCGCCGTCGTCCAGCGCGATGAGGTCCTTGAGCAGGTGGCTGTTCGGGGTTTGGCCGATGAAGATGAAGACCGCCGCGGTTGCGAGCGTCTGGGTGGCTCCAGTCTCGACGTTGCGGAGCTCCGCCGCTTCGACCGCCTCCGTCCCGAGGATGCGAGCGACGACGGTGTTGCGCACGATGTCGATCTTGGCCTTGGCGAAGACGCGCTCCTGGAGGAGTGCGCTCGCGCGGAAGTCAGCGCGGCGGTGTACGAGGTGCACCTTGCTCGCGTAGCGCGTGGTGAAGAGCGCCTCGTCGAAGGCGGCATCGCCACCCCCGACGACAATGACCTCCTGGTTCTGGAAGAAGGCGGCGTCGCAGGTGGCGCAATAGCTCACGCCGCGACCCACGAACTCGTCTTCGCCGGCAACGCCGAGCTTGTTGTAGTCCGCGCCCGCCGTCGCGACGACGGCATGCGCGCGGTAGCCGCCTTCGTTCGTTTCGACACGGAAGGTGCCGTTCGATAGTCGCTCGATCCGGGCCACGTCCTCGTAGCGCATCTCTGCGCCGAAGCGTTCCGCCTGCTGGACCAAGTTCTGGGCGAAGTCGAAGCCGTTGATGCCCTGGGGGAAGCCGGGGTAGTTCTCGACGAGTTCGGTGGTCGCGATCTGGCCGCCGGTGATGAGCCGCTCGAAGACGACCGTGCGGCGCCGCGCGCGGGCGGCGTAGATGGCGGCGGTCAACCCCGCGCCGCCTCCACCGATGATGGCGATGTCGTACGTGTTCGGGGTTGCCTCGTCCATACCGCCCCTCCTCACCACACCCCAGCTCTAGGGGGTTTCAGGGGCCGTCGCCCGACAGCCCCTGATGCCAGCGTGGCTGTCGCTAGAGGATCGCCTCTTCGAGGCGCTTCTTGAGGTCGCTCTTGGGACGGAAGCCGACGATGGTGCCGGTGAGCTCGCCACCCTTGAAGATCAGGAGCGAGGGGATGCTGCGAATGCCGTACTTCGAGGGCACGGCCGGGTTCTCGTCGGTGTTCATCTTGTAGAAGTTCACGCGCCCGGCGTACTCCTCGCCGAGCTCTTCGACGATCGGTGCAACCATGCGGCAAGGGCCGCACCAGGGCGCCCAGAAGTCCACCAGTACGGGGAGGTCGCTCTTCATCACGTCCGCGTCGAACGTGGTATCGGTCACCTCAGGGGTGTCTGCCATCGTAGTAGTGCTCCTTGATGTGGCCTTACTGGCGGGATTGACTTTCGCCCCGCCGGTGGTAGGCTTTCAATATACCCCCATGGGGTATAAGACGTCAAGCCAGCGGAGTGCCTCCATGGACATCGAGAGCAACAAGAAGCTCCTCGACCGACTCGCGCGCGTAGAGGGCCAGGTCCGCGGTCTCCGCAACATGCTCGACGACGAACGAGCCTGCGAGGACGTGCTCACGCAGCTGCTCGCGGCCCGTTCAGGGCTCGAGAGCGCGGGCCAGGTGATCCTCAATCGCCATATGCAGGATTGCGTCCTGGGTGAGGCCGAGCTCTCAGAGGACGAGTGGTCAAAGTTCCACGAGGCGCTGAGCCTGTGGACGCGGCACGCGGCGTCCAGCTAAGCGCTCGCCGCCCCGATTCGAACATAATTGCGGCCCCGATCGGCCCTTTGTTACGATCCCGCGCGAGGTCCCACTGGCAATGAGCGTCTCGCTCGCCCTCGTTCTGAATCAGAACTACGAACCCTTGAACGTCTGCAACGTGCGCCGCGCGATCGTGCTCGTGTTGCGCGGCAAGGCCGAGGTGGTGGAGTCCGGTCAGGGCGTGATGCGCACGACGAACCATCACTTCTCGCTGCCCTCGGTGATCCGAATGGTGTACTACGTGCGGCGGCCGCGACCTCGTGTTCGGCTCTCGCGGCGCGAGGTTTTCGCCCGCGATGGTTGGGCCTGCGCCTACTGCGGCCAGGGGGCGAACGAGCTCACGCTGGACCACGTGGTGCCCCGCCATCGTGGCGGGCGCCACAGCTGGGAGAACCTCGTCAGCGCCTGCAAGCCCTGCAACCATCGCAAAGCCGGCCGCACGCCGAAAGAGGCGCGGATGCGGCTGCGCACCCGCCCGCGTGAGCCGCGCGTCTCGATTTATCACGGCTTTCTGCAGTACGTGCGGCGCTACCAGGACTGGATCAAGTTCATCCCCGGTGCCGAGGCCGTGGGCGTCGCGAGCTGAGCCTTGGGGCTGCCTTCCTGCGCCTCCTCGGGGCCGCGCGCTTGCGTGGAGGGGGCGCGGCGGGAGAATCCGCGCGATGGGTGAGCTCTCGCGCGAGGAGATCCTGAATGAGGCGCAGCGCATCGCGCGCTCGCAGTTCGGCGGGACGCTGGCGACGATCCACGCCGACGACGGCACCCCCTACCCCGCTTTCGTGCTGTTTCACCTCACCCCCGAGTGCGAGGTGCTCTACGGCAGCGCAGCCGACTCGCAGCACACGCGCGACACCGTGGCGACGCCTGAGGTCGCCTTCCTGATCGATACCCGCAGCGTGCTCGCGACCGACTGGCCCGCCTTCGACCGCGTGATCGTGGAGGGCAGGGCCGAGCGCATTCCCCCGGAGGACGAGCGTTACGCCCCCTCCGTCGAGCAGCTCGCGGCGAAGAACTGGCTGGCCGGCTACTTCACCCAGACGGGCAGCCTCTACCGCATCACTCCCCGGCGGCTCACGCTCGTGCAGGGCCTCGGCCCCGAGCGCCACACCGTCGACTTCGCGGACTAGGGGCGCGGCTTCGATCCGGCCCCGCTTGAACGACGGCGAGCTGCTTGCCCTCACGTCGCCAGTAGCTGCGTCTTCACCAACGGCGGCCGGGTCCTACCTGCGAACGGTCCGGACCAGGAGATCGCCGCGCGCCTTTCCCTCGTCGGATGTGCGACGGGCAATCTCGTCCAGATACGCCACGAAGTGGGAGAAACGACGGCCCAGGCCCTGGTGTGTATTGCCGCGAACGAGCCGCCCCTTCGCGACCCCGAGTCCGCGCCCCGATGTTTCGAACGCTATCGCGAGCTATTGGCAGCCGAAGCGCCGGTGGAAGCGTGCGAATTGGGGTTGATCTGGACCTTCCCCGAGAACCTCAGGTATGAGCACCGCGCCGTTGTCGTCGCGTCGGGTACGACCGCGGGACACCGCCTCGTCCGTCGTTTCGATGAGCCGGGAATGCCCGAGACGCTGATCGCCCTCGGGTTCGGGAGCACGGGCGGGTTCTGGCCACCGTGGTAGACCGCCCTCGCCCGGCGACGAAGTCGCTTCGGTCGCGTTTGCCGGCGCGCCTCGGGCCGGCTGCAGCGGAGGTCGGCGTGATCACCGTGCCGGCGTACTGTGGGCGCGGCTTTGCGGCCGCCGTGACCGTCGGGGATGGGGTCGGGCTTGAAGCGCCGCAGAGCGCGAGTCGTGTAGATCGTCGCGAAGAGCCCAGGATCGTGCTCGGCCAACAACTCCTCCTGCTGCCGGGCGGATTCTACAGGCGCGGGGCCGGTGCAGCGGCGAAGGGGTAGCATGCGCGGCGCGAACGGAGGCTTGCGATGTACGCGGGGGCGAGCACAGCAGCAGATTGGCAGGCCGCGGTCGATCAGGCCCTTGTCGGTGCCCCCACCGAGGCCGATGTCGTTTTCGTGTTCGCGAGCTACCACCACGCCGAGCGCTACCCCGAGCTGCTTCGCGTCGTCCACGAACGGCTCGCGCCCCGTTTCCTCGTGGGCTGCTCTGGGCAGGCGGTGATCAGCACCGGTCGCGAGATCGAGGGCCGGCCGGGACTGGCCGTCCTCAGCCTCTCGTTACCCGGTGCCGCGCTCGAATTGAAGCGCCTCGGCCAGGACGACCTGTCCGCGGATCCGGGCTCGCTCCGAGCGCGCCTCCTCCCCTCTGAAGCCGTCAACGCTTGGATCGTGATCTCAGACCCATTCACGATCAATTCCGAGGTGCTCGTAGAGCAGCTCGAGCAGGCGTACCCCGAGACGCCCATCGTCGGGGGCATGGCTTCCGCCTTCCCCGGCGGCCGCAGCACCTATCTCTTCGCCGGCGGTGAGCTCGTCGACGGCGGCGCATTGCTCTTGGCAGTTGGCGGCGGCTGGACCATCCATCCGGTGGTCTCCCAGGGAGCGGCCCCCATCGGGCAGACCTGGACGATCACGGAGGCGGACCGAAACATCATCCTCGGGATCGGTGGCCGGCCCGCCGTCGAGGTGCTGACGGAGACGCTGCAGGCGCTGCCGGCAGACGAGCGGACCCGGGCGGGGAGCAACCTCCTCGTGGGCCTGGCCATGGATGAGTACCGGGACGAGTTCGGGCGCGGCGACTTCCTCATTCGCAACCTGCTCGGGGTCGATCGCGAGCGCGGCGCCGTCGCCGTCAACGAAGAGGTGCGGCTCGGGCAGACTCTGCAGTTCCAGCTCCGAGACGCCGCCGCCGCGAGCGACGAGCTGAACGCGCTGTTGGACGCGGCCAGCGCTGCGATCGGCGGAGAAGGTCCCGCGGGCGCGCTCCTCTGCGCCTGCAACGGCCGCGGCGTCGGCATGTTTGGCAAACCCGATCACGACGCGGAGGCGGTGGCCGCACGCCTTGGTGAGGTTCCGCTTGCGGGGCTCTTCTGCAACGGCGAGATCGGTCCCGTGGGGGGCAAGACCTTCGTCCACGGCTTCACGGCGAGTCTGGCGCTCTTCGTGCCGGTGCCGCCGCCGGGCTAGGTTACGTCGACGCTGGCTCGCCGCTGCGGGGCGCCGCCGCGGCCGCTCGCTTCACCGCAAAGTACGAGGCCACGAAGAAGGCTGCGCTCAGGGGAAAGCCGACGGCTCGGCTCGCCAGTACGTACTCGTTCGTGGAGAGCGCATCCAGGAGAAAGATGCGAATCACGCCCGTGACGATGTTGAGCGCCACGAAGCCGAGTGTGAGGTAGATGAACGTCCGGTGACCAACGTCTAGGCGCGATCGCAGCGCCGGAATGCTCTCGCGTGCGACCGCACCCACGAGCGGCCGCCCGATGGCGATACTGCCCACACCGACGACCGCCACGAGGAAGTCGCTGACGATGTTCTGCGCGGCGAAGGCCTTCGTGTTCTCGGTCGCGAGGCCCACGATTGCCGAGCCCGTGACGACGAGGAAGCCCATGATCGCGAGCGCCCTGATGACGCCGCTGTCGCGGTTCCTCAGAAACACCCACACCGATGCCGCGAACGAGAGGCCAATGGCCAGCTGGGCCGGCCCGATCACATTGAGGACGAGGAAAACAAGCACGGGCAAGCCCGCCTCGGCCACGCGCCAGTCGATCTCGTTGAGATCGCCTTTGAGGATGCGGCTGACCTCGGGCATGCGCGGGCTGGTGGGGTCCGGCTCGGGCTGCTCCTCGGGTAGCGACATCTTTCTCCCTCGGGGTCAGGTCAGAATACGTCACGCGCAGGAAATGCTCTCTGCTGCGCCCCTGCGAGAGTAGCGGAGTATCATCGCTGCAGCCCGCGAGGAGGAGTGCCATGCCGGCCCTCGATGGCATGCGCGTGCTCGATATGACGCAGTACGAGGCTGGGACCTCGTGCAGTCAGCTGCTTGCCTGGCTCGGTGCCGATGTCGTCAAGATCGAGCCGCCTGGACGCGGCGATCCCGGTCGCGGTGTGAATGGCCCCGCCGGCATCCCCCAGTACTTCTTCAACTACAACAGCAACAAACGGAGCGTCGTCATCGACCTCGCCTCAGCCGCGGGGCGCGAGCTCCTTCTGCGCATGGCGCCGAGCTTCGATGTGTTCGTGGAGAACTACGGCCCGGGCGTCATCGAGAAGCTCGACATCACCTACGAGGTGATGCAGAAGGCCAACCCGAGCATCATCTACGCGCGGCTCAAAGGCTTCGGCTTGAGCGGCCCCTATGCCGACTATCTCTCGTACGACTGGGTCGCGCAGGCGTCCGCGGGCACGTTCTCCGTGACCGGCGAGCGTGACGGCCCGCCGATGACGCCCGGCCCCACGATCGGCGATTCCGGCACGGGTATCCAGCTCGCGCTCACTATCACCGCCGCCTACGTCCAGAAGCAGCGCACGGGCGAAGGGCAGTTCATCGAGATCTCCATGCAGGAAGCGGTGACACTGTTCATGCGCACGCTCGGCCTGCGGACCTGGGGCGAAGCGCCGCAGCCCCGCAACGGCAACCGCCGCGGGCCCCCGACCGACGTCTATCCCTGCAAGCCCGGCGGCCCCAACGACTACCTTTTCATCATGGCGGTGACCACCGCCCAATGGGACGCCTTCTGCACCGCGATCGACCGCCCCGAGCTCGTGAGCGACCCCCGCTTCGAGACCGGTTTGGTGCGGCTCGACCATGGGGACGAGCTGTTCGCGATCGTGGAGGAGTGGACGCGTGAGCGGACGAAGCACGAGGCGATGCGCGAGCTTGCGAGTGCCGGCGTTCCCTGCTCGGCCGTGATGGACACGCACGAGCTCTTCACCGATCCCCACCTCACCGAGCGCGGGCTCGTGCATGAGCTCGATCATCCCGAAGTGGGGCCCGTGAAGGTCATGGGCATGCCCGCGCGCCTCTCCGGATCGAAGGTCCCGCTGGTGCCCGCGCCCCTCCTCGGTCAGCACACCCGCGAGGTCCTGTCAGACCTCGGCTTCGACGAGGCCGAGGTCGACGCCCTGCTCGAGCAGGGCGTGATCGGCTAGCGCGGTCGTGACGGGCATTCGCGGGCTCCACTCCGTCACCCTCTTCGTCGACGACCTCGAACGGGCGGCCGGCTTCTACGTCGAAATGCTCGGGTTCGCGGTCGAGACGCGCTACGCACGCTCGCAGCTGCTCCGTGTCGGCGATTTCCGGCTGGTCCTGCACGTGGGCGGAACCGCAGCCGCGGCCGAGGCGGCGGCGCTGCACCTCCACCTCGCCGTCGACGATGTCGACGCCTTTCACGAACTCGTGCGTGCTCGGGGGGCCACGCCCGAGGGCGTGCCCGAGACGAAGCCGTGGGGCCTGCGCTCGTTCGAGCTGCGGGATCCGTCCGGCCACCTCTGGGAGTTCGTCGAGGAGGTCGGGTCGGGGGAGTAGCCGCCCACACTGAGGCCCCCGCCCCTCCCAGGCCGTCGTATCATCCCGGCATGCCTCGCATCGACGCCTACCTTGTCGTCAACGCCCGTTTCCACGACTCCGACTTCGCTCGCCTGGAGCTGCTGAAGCTGCTCGCGGAGAACGACGATGTGCGCGTACGCGTGGCCGAGTCGTTCGCGGACGAAGAGGCCATCCTCGCCGCCGATCTCTTGGTCACCTACACCTGCGATGTTCGTCCCAGCGCGAGCGAAGAGGTGGCCTTGCGCCGTTTCGTCGAGGGCGGTGGGCGCTGGATGGCGCTGCACGCAACCAACGCCCTGCTCGACTTCGGCCCCGACGGCATCATCGCTCCCCGCATCTGCGACACCTTCATGGATACCCTCGGCAGCCGCTTCATCTCGCACCCCGCGATCCAACCGTTCCAGGTCACCGTCTCCGCCCCCGACCACCCCCTCGTCGCCGGGATCGAGCCGTTCGAGGCCTCGGACGAGATCTACCTCTGCGAGTACGCCGAGGGGATCACGCCGCTGCTCGAGACGCGCTTCAGCGGCAAGTTCGAAGCCGGCTACGTCGAGAACGACTGGCCCGACGACGATCCCCGGCTCATCGCCTACCTCCGCGAACTGGGCGAGGGCGCCGTCTTCTACCTCACGCTCGGGCACGCCTGTGGCAAGTACGACATGCAACCGCTGCGAGAGGAGACGGAGGTCGTGCGCGGCTCCTGGGAGCTGCCCCAGTTCCGAGAACTCCTCAACCGCGGCCTCGCCTGGTGTATTCAGGGCGCTGTTTTGAGGGCGCCACGACCTGCAGCCGGCTGACGACTTACGCCGGCTCAGTTTCTTCTGAGGGCGCCACGGCTGTGCGGAGCTGAGCGCTGGTCGCCGGCTCAGGTTTCTCCGGTGGGGCGCCAACTGACGCGGCCACGGGTCTCGTGGGCTGGCGCTAGCGTCTCCTCCAAGAGCCAAGAGCCAAGAGCCAAGAGCCAAGAGCCAAGAGCCAAGAGCCAAGAGCGGCTGGCGGTCGGCGACCTGCCCGCGCCTTAGACTCGTTGCGGTGTCGCTGGCCGGTCAGGCCCGCGCCCACACGCTCGTGTGAGCACGTTCGGGGGGAGCGCGATGGCGAAGAGCATCCTCATTACGGGGACCAGCTCCGGCCTCGGGCTCGGCGCCGCCGTGGAGCTCGCAAAGCGGGGCGAACGCGTCTTCGCCACGATGCGCGACACAAGCAGCAGAAAATCTAGGTCCGGCTTCGCCGCCGGTAGTAGAGCTCGCTCGCCTTGGCGGCGAGGGCGGGGAACGCTTCGGCGAGCACCTGGGCGATGCGCATCTGCGGGACCGTGTTCACTTCGGCCGAGGGATGGCCGACCGAGTGCACGATCGCCTTCGCGACCTGGCCTGGCGTCTGTGCGCGGCCCAGCATCGCTGCCGGCTCGTAGCCGGGCGTGACGATTCTCGCCGCGTCGAAGAATTCGCTGTCGGTAGTGGCGGGCAGCACGAGCGTTACGCTCACGCCCGAGCCGGCGAGTTCGGCTCGCAACGACTGCGTTAGCCCCGTGAGCGCGAACTTCGTGGCCGCGTAGGCGCCGTGGTACGGCCAGCCCCGCTTCCCCACCACCGACCCCACGTTCACGATGTGGCCCGAGCCTTGCCGCCGCATGTGGGGCAGGGCGGCGCGGATAGCGCGGTGCGCGCCGAGCAGGTTCGTCTCGAGGAGGTCGCGGAACTCCTGGTCGGGGGTGTCTTCGACAAGGCCGTAGAGCCCGTAGCCGGCGTTGTTCACGAGGACGTCGATCCGGCCGAAACGGTTGATCGTCGCCGCGATGAGACGCCCGATGTCCTCCGCCTCGCGGACGTCGCAGCGCTGTACGAGCACCTCCACGCCGAAGCGGCTCTGGAGGCGGGCCGTGAGCCGGTCGAGGCGCTCGCGCGAGCGGGCGGCGATCACGACGGCGGCGCCGTCGCGGGCGAAGCGCGCGGCCGTCGCCCGGCCGATGCCCGCGCTCGCGCCGGTGACGATGACTACGGGCGCTCGCGTCATCGCGGTGGGGCGGGTGCCAGCAGATCGTCGCCAAGCGGGACCGTGTCCCGGGAAACCCGGGCGACGATCCGCGCGCCCGCCCGCAGGGCCCGGAAAGCGGGACGGAGGCCGGCGGCGAGCCGCCCGTAGGCAAGCCACTCCTTCGGCCGCTTCACGATCCCGCGGACGATCGCGCCTTCGTCCTCGTCGCCGTCCCACTTCTGCAGCGCCGCCGGGAGGGTGGCACCGGCGGGGTCGATCACGACGCGCAACGCCATCCAATCGACGCCCTGCTCCGTCGCCGCGCGGGCGAAGCCGGCGGTCTCCATGTCGACCCCAGCGGCGCCGTGGATGTTCCAGAGGTCGCGCTTCGCCTCGCGTGTCGCGACCGGCTCGCGCATCGTCAGGAGCCGTGACGAGACGAAGTTGGGCCCCTCGTTGCGAAGCGCGCGACGAGCGCTCGCGAGCGTGGTCGGCGGCGGCTGCAGGGCCTCGCCGGCTTCGTCGATGACCTCACGCGCGAGGATCAGATCGCCGGTGGCGAGGGAAGGATCGAGCCCGCCGCAGAGCCCGAGGATCAAGAGCGTGTCCGGCCGCTGCTCGCGAAGGAGTGCCGCGAGCTTCTCGCTTGCGGCCTCACCGCTGCCAACGGGGCGGCAGGCCCTCCCGATCGCTCGGGCCTCACGGGCCGTGGGCGCCACGAGCAGGAGGCTCACGAACTCTGGCGGCCGCCGATCGTGCCGAGCGCGGCGCGGACCCCCTCAAGCGGGCTGGCCATCGTGGTGCCGACCGCCGTGGCCTCGTAGCCGCAGTGCGCCATGCAGTTGGTGCAGCGCGCGTCCCGGCCGTAGCCGTAGCGGTCCCACTCCGTCTCCTCCATGAGCTCGACGAAGGTGGTCGCGTAGCTTTCGTTCATCAGATAGCAGGGCCGCTGCCAGCCGAGGACGCTCCGGGTGGGATTGCCCCAGGCGGTGCACTGCATCGCCCGCTTGCCCTGGAGGAAGTCGAGGAAGACCGGCGTGTGGAAGAAGCGCCAGCGCTTGCGGTCGGGCGAGTCGAAGATTTTCTTGAACGTCGCCATCATCTCCGGGCGCTTGAGGAAGACGCTCTGATTCGGGGCCTTGGGGTAGTCGTATCCAGGCGAGACCATCATCCCGTCGATGTTCAGGTCGTCCACGAGGAAGTTGAAGAGCTGAGCCATCTCGTCCGGCTTGCTGTCGTTGAACACGGTCGTATTCGTGCTCACGCGATAGCCCTTCGCCTTCGCTGTCCGGATCGCCGCGACGGCCTTGTCGAAGACGCCCTCACGGTCGACGGACTTGTCGTGCTGCGCCCGCAGGCCATCCATGTGCACGCTGATCGTGAGGTAGGGCGAGGGGCTGATCTTCGGCAGCCAGCGCTCGAGCAGGATCGCGTTCGTACAGAGATAGACGAACCGTTTGCGCTCGATCAGGCCTTCGACGATGCGGTCGATCTGGGGGTGGATGAGGGGCTCGCCGCCCGCGATCGAGACGACGGGCGCGCCGCACTCGTCCGACGCCGCCCAGCACTCTTCTGGCGAGAGATAGGTGTCCAGGATCTCCTCAGAGTGTTGGATCTTGCCGCAGCCCTCGCATTCGAGGTTGCAGCGATACAGCGGCTCGAGCATCAAGACGAGCGGATAGCGCTTCTTCCGGAGCAGCTTCTGCGTCACCAGATACCTGCTCACGGCAGCGGCTTGGCGAAGGGGGATGCCCATACCACTCTCCAGACCGGGAGTGGCAGCAAGCATACGGAGCGAAGGCCGCGAGGGCTATGCGGAGCCGTCCCCAGTCGCGTCCGCCGCTGCGGCCGCGGCGAGGCCGCTGCGGACGGCCGACTCCATCGTTGCGGGCCAGCCGGTGTCCGTGTAGGCGCCGGCGAGGAAGAGGTTGGCGAAGGGCGTACGCGGTCCTGGGCGCGTGAGCCCCGGGGCCGGGACGAACGTCGCTTCCGGTTCTTTCACCGCCAGGTAGCGCACGAGCTCCGCGGCGCGGGCCGCGGGCAGGGCTGCGCGCAGCTGCGGGAGGAGGCGCGCCCGCAGCGCCTCCTTGTCGAGCGCGAAGAGCTCGCCCGGGGCGCTGATCGAGAGCACGAGGTGCTGCTCGCCCGCTTGCTCTTTCGGCCCCGCCCCGTTTCGCCCCTTCCCCAAAGAGCTCTCGTTGAAGACCCATTGGATCTCAGAGTGGAGGAACGCCGCGAACGCGAAGCTGGCCACGGGGCGGTCGAACCAGAGGTGGAGGTTGAGGATGGGGGCGGCTTCGAACTGCGCCAGCGCCCCGAACGCCCCCTGGCGCGCGCTCTCCGGGAGCAGCGGCAGCAGCCGCCACGGTGGCAGGGCGCAGATGTAGGCGTCGAACGTGCGGCGTTCGCCGTTCCGCAACGTGAGCCCGCCGACGCGCCCGTCGTCGATCTCAATCCGTTCGACCGTGGTGCGAGGCGAGAGCTTCCCACCGCGGTCCTCGATGTAGCGGACCGCGGGCTCCACGTGCAGCTCCGAGAGCCCGACGCCGGGCAGGCCGATCGCGGCCGCGGTGGGGTTCTTGAGGAACCCCTCCTCGAGCACGAAAAGGGCCTGGCTCGCGCTCGCTTGGTGGGAGCGGCAGTTGAGCGTGGGGATCACGAGGAAGTCCCAGAAATCGCGAATCGTCTCCGGCGCTTGGCCGAGTCTTTCGAGCCAGGCCGCGAAGGTCACGTCGTTCAGTTCGGCGCGCGCCTCGGCACGAAGGCGGCTGACGGCGACGATGACGCGGGACACCTGAAACTTCTGGCGCCAGGAGAGGTGACGGTAGCGGAGAAACCCGGGCGCGAGATGCAGACCAAATGGCAGATTCGTGGCCGTGAGGCCCGAGCGTCTGCCAGCGGCGTCGAAGACCGGCACCCGCAGGTGCCGTTGGCGTCGCGTGAGGTGGAGGGTGCCAAGCCGTTCGAGGAAGGCCTGGTAGGCGGTCGTGCAACGCATGAACACGTGCTGGCCGTTATCGACCCAGCTGCCCGTTTCCTCGTCCCGGTAGGAGTAGGTGGCGCCGCCGGCCCAGGGGCGCCGCTCGAGCACCTCGACCGCATGCCCGCGCTCGGCGAGCTCGCAGCCGGCAGCCAGCCCGGCGAGCCCGCCGCCGATGATGCCGACCCGCATCGGCCGCTGCTAGCCTGATCGCGCGGGGCCGCGCAGGGCAGCGTCGCCCCAGAGGCGCGCGATCGCAGTCGCCTTCTCGCCGCCGCTAAGGCCGACGCGCTCCGAGAGGACGTCATAGCCGCGCGCTTCGATCCGCTTGAGGAGTTCGGAGTACACGCCCTGAAGGACGTTCACGCACATGCGCGAGCGCACATCGAGCAGGGGGAGGAGGTGCCGGCCGCGGCGGAAGTAGCGATGCGCTCGCTCGCCCTGGGCGGCCATCATCGCGGCGAAACGCTCGTCGTAGCGGCAGGCGAGAATGTCCTCAGCGGTCAGGCCGTGGGCCGCAAGTTCATCGGCCGCGAAATACACGCGCCCGCGCTCGGCATCCTCCCGCACGTCGCGCATGATGTTCACGATCTGGAGACCGATGCCCATGCTGGTGGCGAACTCTTCGGCGCGGGGATGGGGCTTCGCCCCGAAGATCGCGACGCAGATGTGGCCGACCATCGACGCCACGCGGTAGCAGTACTGTCTGAGATCGGGCCAGGTCGCGTAGCGGTTGGTGGTGAAGTCCATCTCCACGCCGTTCACGAGCTCCTCGAAATGCTCGCGGGGCATCGGGAAGCGCTCAAAGGCATCGCCCAAGGCGGTGAACAGGGGACCGTCGCGGCTGCCTGCGTAGCAGGCCTGCAGGCGCTCTCGCGCGAGCGCAATCTCGCGCTCCTGCTGGGCGCGGTCGGTGAGCTCGTCGGCGATATCGTCGACGTAGCCGCTGAACGCGTAGGCAGCGTAAATGGCGTCCCGTTTCTCGTGCGGGAGGATCGTGAAGGCGTAGTAGAAGTTCGAGGCGCGGTCCTTCGTGTAGGCCTTGCACCAGGCGTAGGCCTCGGCGGGCGTGAACGATTCGCCGGCGTGGCTTTCGAGCTCCGCGAGGACGTCGATCGCCATGGGCGCCCCTCAGATCCCCAGCGCGATGCGCACGCCGTTGCCCAGTGCGAGCCGTGCTTTCGCTGCGCGCGTCACGCGTGGGCGGGCGGAGAGCGTGTCGTAGCCGGCAGCTTCGATCGCATCGAGGATGGCTTCGCCACCCAAGCGAAACAGGCGGATGTCCGTCCGCACCTTGCGGTCGACCTTGGCCTCGAGCTCGCTCCCTTGCGCGAAAAGGTCGCGCGCGCGCTGGACCTCGAACCGCATCAGGCGCTCGAAGTTCGCGTCGAAACGTGCGTCGACGATCTGGTCCTCGCTGCAACCGAAGCGGGCGAGGTCCTCTTGGGGCAGGTAGACGCGGCCCTCCTCGATGTCGACGGAGAGGTCCTGCCAGAAGTTGGCGAGCTGCAGGCCGATGCAGGTCGCGTCCGAAAGGGCAATGCGCTCCGCATCGTGATAGCCCAGCACAGCGAGGACCATTTGTCCGACGGGCGTCGCGGAGTAGTTGCAGTACTCGAGCAGGTCGTCGTAGGTGGAGAAGCGAGTGACGCGCTGGTCCATGCGGTTCGCCTCGATCAGCCGCAGGAACGGATCCGTCGGGATCTGACAGCGCTCGATGGTGCGCGCCAGCGCGACCATGAGCGGCCGCGTGGCGTTGCCCGCGAGCGCGTCCTCAAACTCGCTCTGCCAGGCGTCGAGCAAAGCGAGGCGGTCGCCCTCGGCCTCGTCGCCGAGGTTATCGGTATACCGGCAGAAGGCGTAGACGGCGAAGAAGTGCCGCCGCAGCTTCCGGGGGAGGAAACGCGAGACGACGGTGAAGTTCTCGTCTTGGCGGCGGGCGTAGCGCTCGCACCAGATGTAAGCCTCTCGCGGCGTGGTGACGTGCTCCGCGGGCCAGCGCCGCGGCAGCTCGTCGCTGCGCGCGGTCATTGCAGGGGGTCCGTGCCGGGACGGTGGAGGGGGCGGCCCTCGCGCAGGCGGCGGTAGCGGCCGAGCGCCCAGAGAGGCCAGCAGTGGCGATAGAGGTGGTACTTGAGCATGAAGTCGCCGGGGAAGCCCGTGCCCGTGAAGTGCGGCTCCTCCCACTCCCCGTTCGGGGATTGGGTGCGGACCAGATAGTCGATCCCGCGCGCGACCGCGGCGCTCTCCGGCGCTTCCACGGCGAGCAGTGCGAGCAGCGCCCAGGCCGTCTGCGAGGCGGTGCTCGGGCCCTGGCCGCGAAGCGCGGGGTCGTCGTAGGTCGCGCAGCTCTCGCCCCAGCCGCCATCCGCCTGCTGGTGCTGTTCGAGCCAAGCCACGGCCCGCCGAAGTCGCGGGTCTGCGACATCGACGCCGGCTGCGACCGCCGCGGGAACGGCGGCACCGAGGCCGTAGATGTAGTTCACCCCCCAGCGCCCCCACCAAGAGCCATCGGGCTCCTGCGTGTCCCAGAGGTAGTCCAGGGCCCGTCGCATCATGGCGTCGTTTGGGGGCACGCCTTCGAGAGCGAACGCCTCGACGATGTGGGCGGTCACGTCCTCCGTGGGCGGGTCGAGGGTGGCGCCGAAATCGGCGAACGGGATCTTCGTGACGAATTCGCGCGAGTTGTCGCGATCGAAGGCGCCCCAGCCGCCGTTCCGGGACTGCATCGCCCGCAGCCAGGACTTCGCTCGGGCGAAGGGGGCGTCCTTCCCCGGCACGTCCAGCAGGCGCAGGGCAATCAGCACCTCCGCCGTATCGTCCGTGTCCGGGTACTGCTCGTTGGCGAATTCGAAGGGGAAGCCTCCGGGCTCGATGCCCGGTGTGGTCACGGCCCAATCGCCGAGGCTCTGGACCTCGGTGCCGAGGAGCCAGCGTCCGGCCTGTTGGAGCGAAGGGTGGTCGGCGGGGAGGCCGGCCTCGCGCAGGCCGGTGACGGCGAGCGCGGTGTCCCAGACGGGCGAGAGGCAGGGCTGCACCGCGAAGGTGTCGCCCTGGCGCAGGGCGAAGTCGCCGAGGAAGCCATCGAGACCCTTGCGCATGACGGGCTCGTCCATGGAATACCCGCGGCACTTGAGCGCGATCAGCGAGTACACCCAGGGAGGCTGGATCCCGCCCCAGGAGCCGTCCGCCTCCTGGTGCGCCACGATCCAACGTTCGCAGGCCTCGAGCGCTCGCTTCCGCAGCGGCTTCGCCGGCAGGCGCTCGTGCAGGCGGAGCGCCTTGTCGAGCGCGAGGAAGAGGTTGCGCCAGGAGAGCAGTTGGGGGTCACGCTCGAAGCGGATAACGCGGCGGTCCCGGGGGTCGAGATAGAGTTCGTCGATCGCCGCCTCGGCGGGGACGGGAACAACCGGCTGGTAGGCCCAGACGACGAGGATGGGCACGATCGTTGCCCGCGCCCAGGAGGCGAAGGCGTAGATGTTCAGCGGTGAGGATGGCGGTAGGAGGATCGCCTCGGGCGGCATCGCTGGCATCGCCGACCATTCGAACTGGCCGAAGAGCGCGAGCCACAGCTTCGTAAAGATGCGGGTCGCGCCGGCGCCCCCGTGGCCGCGGACGAACGTGCGGGCGCGCCGCATCTCGTCGCGTTCCGGGTCGATCCCAGCGAGCTTGAGGGCGAAGTAGGCCTCGGTCGTGATGCTGACGTCGCCGGGGCCGCCCCAGTAGGTCGCCCAGGAACCGTCCTTGCTCTGCAGCGACAGCAGGTATCGCGCGATCCCCTGCTCACGTTCCTCGTCGTTCGTCCCCAGGAAGCGTTCGAGGAGAAGGTGTTCGGCCGCCATCGTCGCGTTGGCTTCGAGCTCCGCCCACCAGAAGCCATCCTCTGCCTGGAGCGAGAGGAGGTTCTCGATCCCGCGATCGATCGAATCGTCGAGGTCGTCCCGGGGCGCCGCGCGCGGGCGAGGAGGGGCGGCGGCGACGCTCCCCCGAGCGATGCCCGCTGGTGTGGTCACAGCGCCGCCGCGAGCGCGGCCAGCCGCCCCTCGACTTCGTCGATGGAGCGGTCCGGGGTCGATGCCCCAGCGGTGAGCCCGATGCGCTCGGCGTCCGCGAACCACGTCGCCTCCAGCTCTTCGGCGCTTTCGACCTGGTAGGTCTTGGTGCCCTCGGCCTCGCAGACTTCCCGCAGGTGGCGCGTGTTCGCACTCTTGCGCCCGCCTACCACCACCATGACGTCGACATCGTGTGCGAGTTCGGCGGCGGCCGCCTGCTGGCCCGTCGTGGCGTGGCAGAGCGTGTTCACGACGTGCATCTCGAAGTTCGCGGCGCGCTGGAGGAGCATGAGGTTGGCGACGAAACGGGCGCAGTCCTCCATCTTGTGCGTTGTCTGCGCCATCACGCCGATCTTGCTGGGAAAGCCGCCGGGGAAGGTCTCGATCACCTGACGCAGGTGGTCGAGGTCGGCGCGTTCGACGACCGTCATGCGTGAACGCCCGCGCGCGTCGAGCGCCCAGCCGATGATGCCGCGCACTTCCTTGTGGCCGGGGTCGCCAAAGATGAGGACGTGCCAGCCCTCACGCACGAACTTCTGGGCGAAGCGCTGTGCGCGCGTGACCACTGGGCAGGTGGTATCGACGATGTCGAGGCCCGCTTCTTCAAGGTCGCGCATGACGCGTTCGCCCACGCCGTGAGCGGTGATCGCGACGCGGCTGTTCCCGAGCCGCTGCGCGGTGATCGCACCGAAATCGCCCTCGACCTCGTCTGGGCCGGGGAGCTGGCGCACCCCAGCGCGTTCGAGCTGCTCGACAACGTGGGGGTTGTGCACGATCTCGCCGGCGCTCGCGATCGGGCGCTCGGGCGTGGCCTCGTCCTCCATAATCTGGACGGCGCGCCGCACGCCCATGCAGAAGCCCATCTCGTTCGCGCGGATGATCTCGGCCATGGCCGGACCCTCCTTGGGCCGGTAAGTATAGGGATGTGGTCGTGCAGTGGCAGGCCAGCACACGTGAGCCGCCACGCTCGGAGGCCTGGCCGTGACCGGATTCGCCTTTGGGTGGCCCGCCCTCTTCTACGGCCTGCTTTTCCTCCCGGCGCTCATCCTCGCGCCGTTTGCCGCCTTCTTCTGGGATGATCCGAATGCCGGCGGGGGGGGGGTCCTCGTCGCCTTGACCGTGGCGGGTTGACGGCGCCAGTCGCGCTGGCGGTCGCCGTGGTGGGCATCATCGTCTTCGGGCTGCTCCGGCGAGCAACGGCACGCACCGTCGCCGCCATCTACCCGGCGGCGCACGGCCTCGTCGTTTTCGCCCTCGCGCTCGCTGCCTGACCGGGGGCCGATCACGGCTGCGAGCACTCGCTCAGCGCAGCTTCACCGCCGTGCCGTAGACGAGGATCTCTGCCGCTCCCGACATCACCGAGGCAGTGGCCATGCGTACGGCGACGAGGGCATCCGCGCCGAGCGCTTCCGCCTCGGCGGTGAGCCGCTCGATCGCTTCCTCGCGCGACTCGATGAGGAGCTGGCGGTAGGCGCCGATCTCGCCGCCCGTGATGTTCTTCAGGCCGGCGAGGATGTCGCGGCCGATGTTGCGGGCGCGAACCGCGTTGGCGGTCACCAGCCCCAGCGTTTCCGCGATCTCCCGGCCCGGTATCGTGTCCGACGTGCTCATGAGCATGACTATCTCCCGCGGCACGCACGCCGCCATGTCCGAAATGATAGGTGAGAGATGAGCTGCTGGCCCAGAGATGATCGGGCCTTCCGCAGGGCAGCGCTACGGCTCGCGTACCCATTCGCGGCCCGGCTCTGGCGCTGGTTCGGCCCGCCGCTGAGCGCCGGCGTTCGCGTCCTGCTCGTGGATGCGGGCGAGGTCGTGCTCGTCCGGCACACGTACGGCTACGGCTGGTATCTCCCCGGTGGTGGGCTCGATCCGGGCGAGACCTTCGATGGGGCCGCGCGCCGCGAGGCGCGCGAAGAGGTGGGGGCCGATCTGAAGAGCCTGCGCCTCTTCGGCGCCTACACGAACCGGGCGGAAGGTCGCTCCGACAACGTCATCGTGCTCATCGCGACCGAGTTCAGCCTTGGCGATATCGACGGCGTCGAGATCGCCAAGGTCGGCCGCTTCCCCCTGAACGACCTGCCCGAAGGCACCTCGCCCGGAACGCTTCGCCGCCTGGCCGAATACCAGAGCGCGCCCGCGGGCGGTCACGTCGGGCGCTGGTAGCGGGCTAGCGCGCGCGAGAGAGTAGGCGCGCGCTCACTCCTTCGAGCGCGTCGAGGCCGTCGAGGCCGTCGAGGAAGAGATCGACCGCATCGCCGAAGCGCTCCGGGAGTATCGAGAGGACGAACGGCGTCCCGTCGAGGAGCGTCGTCGCCAAGAGCGAGTCGTCGATGTCCGTACGGAAATCGGGCTTGGGGAAGATCACCAGGGCGACCAGCAGCACCTGGCAGATGAGGACCCCCTGCAGGAGCCCGAAGGCGCCGCCCGCAAGGTGGTCGGCACCGCCGAGGTTGAGGGCGTTGACGCTGCGCTTGAGCAGATAGGCCAGGATCTGCCCGCCGACGACGACGCCGATCAGGATCGCCAGGAACGACAGCAGCGCGGCGCCGATGCGGTTGTCGACGAGCGGCTCGACCTTCGGGATCATGTCGTCGTAGAAGATGCCCGCCACGGGCACGGCGAGGATGAGCGCGGCGAGCCCCACGAGCTCTCGCACGAAGCCGTTTCGGTACGCCCGCCAGGTGAGTAGCCCGACGACCGCGACGATGACCAGGGTCACCCAGTTCACACGCTCTACTGCCGCATACCCCCCGCTCCCGCACAAGTTTTCTTTTTTGATGGCGCCACCGGGGGTGCTTGGGGGACGGGTGTTCCCGGCTCAGGCTGGCTCGCGGCCGCGCCACCGCGGGACTGCGGAAGCGGTTTTTGATGGCGCCAGGGGGAGTGCTAGGGGGTCGGGCGTTCCCGGCTCAGGCTGGCAGGCGGTCTCGCCACCGTGGCGACGACCGTGCGATTTTCAGGGCGCCACGGCGAGTGCCTTCCGCGCAGAAGTCCCCAGCTTCTCGTCTTCGGGGCCGGAGGGGGAGCGCTTCTGAGCCGGGTAAACCCGCGCCGATGCCACTCCCCGCGGCGCCCTTAGAATACGAAGGTGCGTGCGGAGTTGATGGAGATCCTCGTGTGTCCCGTTTGCAAGGGTGAGCTCACGCTCACGGTCTTGCGCCAGGAGGGGCCCGAGATCCTCGAGGGGACGTTTGGCTGTGCCGCCTGCGATGAGGTCTTTCCGATCGAGGACGGCATCCCCAACATGCTCCCCCCAGAGCTCCGCGAGGAGTGACCGCGCCCGACGAGCCGGGCGCCGCTCCCCAGCCGGTACATTGGACCCAGTTCGCAAACGGCGGCGCCCTGCTTGCGCTCGCCGCCCTCGCGATTACGGGCGCGCGCGCGTCCCTCCGGCTGAGCTGGCTTCTTGCTCCTGCCGCGGGGGTTCTCGTGGTGGTCGCTGTGCTGGCCGGCTGGGGCGCCGCGATCCAGCTCTCCGGCGGCACGCATACCGACGACCACCCCTGGGTCTGACCGTGGTACGCCCCCGGGGAGCTAGTGCCCCTCCAACGTAACTCGTGGCTGCGAGGGTCTGCCGGCCTTCCCGAGCCGTAAGTCCGGCCGCACGTTGGCATGAATGCCCAGCGGTGCGAGGTGGAAGCCAAGTTGCAACGGCGCTAGCGAGCGGGGCTGAGGCTGAGGTCGCTGCGCTCGTGGCCCGTGGTATCGAGACTGGCGAGCAGCTCACCCGCCGTTCGGCCGATGAGCGGCAGCGGGCCGCTCACGACCTCGGCGAGGGGGAGGAGCACGAACGCTCGCTCGCTCAGGCGGGGGTGGGGGACGGTGAGCGTCTCCGTCACGATCTCGCGGTCGCCGTAGAAAAGGATGTCGATATCGATCGGGCGAGGACGCCAGTGGCCGCTGGGGCGCCGGCCCAGGAGGTGCTCGACCTCCTTCGCGGTGGCGAGGAGCGCTTCCGGGCAGAGCGCAGTCTCGGCGGCTGCCACCGCGTTGAGGTAGCGCGGCTGGTCCGCGGGCACCGGCGGCGTCTCCCAGACCGATGAGACCCGCGTGGTCGTCACTCCGCGTTCGGCCAGGAGTGCCAGCGCCGCGCGAAGGTTCGCGCAGCGGTCGCCGAGGTTCGAGCCGAGGGCCAGGATCGCCTCGCTCACGGCGCTCGCCAATGGCCCCGGGTGATGGCGTCAGCCACCGCAGCGACCTTTCGCATCGATGCAACATCGTGCACGCGCACGAGATCGACGCCCTGCGCGATGGCGATCGCGACGGCGGCGGCCGTGCCTTCCAGCCGCTCGCCGGCCGGGGCGTCGATGACGAGCCCGATCGTGGACTTGCGCGACGGCCCGAGAAGGATTGGGAAGCCGGCGGCAGTGAGCTCCCCCAGGCGCCGGACCAGCTCGAGGTTCGCCTGCGCCGCCCAGCCGAAGCCGAACCCAGGATCGAGGATGATCCGTTCCGGGGCGATGCCGGAACGCGCGGCGATGGCGAGGCTTTCGTTCCAGCCGGCCGTGACATCTGCGATGACGTCGCCGCTCTCGCGGCCGCGCTGATTGTGCATCGCCACCAGACCGGCGCCGTGGGAGGCGACGACCTCGGCCATGCGACCATCGCCGCGCAGTCCCCAGATGTCGTTGACGATGTCCGCACCCCCGCTCAGCGCGATATCCGCCACCGCCGCGTGTTGGGTGTCGATCGAAATGGGAAGGTCCGTTGAGGCCCTGATGGCCTGGATCGCGGGCAGGACGCGTGCGGCTTCGTCCTCGAGGGGCACCGCCGTCGCCCCGGGCCGGGTGGATTCGCCTCCAACATCGATGAGGTCCGCGCCCGCGGCGGCGAACTCTGCGGCGAGCGCGCCCGCTTCCGTCGCGGCCTCGGGGCCGAGACCATCGCCACTGAACGAATCCGGCGTCACATTCACGATCGCCATGACGTATGTGCGTGCGCCCCAGAGGAACGAGCGCCCGCGGATGGACAGCTCCGGTGAGCGGTAGGTGCGGGCTTCCGGGTGCGTGGACGTGACGACGGGAGCGCCTCCTCAGGCCTCGATCGTGTACTCCTGCTCGGTAGCGCCGCCCTCTTCGATGTGGAAGAGGCGCACGTCGGGATGGTCGCGATCGGCAACGCCGACGACGATGTGCACGTACGGCGGCCCGAAGAAGGTGCTCATCATGCGGATGTCGGTGGGGCTCGGGCGGGCGGGGCTGCCGGTGTGCGAGTGGTAGAACCCCGCTAGCGAGTCGCCCGCGGCGTCAAGCGCCTCTTCGATGCGGCGCTGCTCGCGGTAATCGATGCTGAAGCGGTAGGGGCTCGCCTCGGCGTTCAGCGCCCGGTGCAAGGCCGTGACTTTCCCGTCCTGTGCGCCGAGCATGCCGCAGCATTCGTTCGGCGCCTCCTCGAGGGCGTGCGCGATCATCGCGTCGAGGTCGGCGGGGCGCAGGCTGATGACGGCTGCCATGCCTGCATTCTAAAGGGGCCGTGCCGCCAGCCAGCTCGCGACCGGCCGTGCGCTGCCAGACTCGCTCAGACGAAGGCCCGCGCCGAGCGCAGGCCGGGGCTGCGCAGGCGTGCAGCTAGGGGCAGGCCTGCCCCGCGCTATCGGGGAAGAACGCGTTCGCGACGGCCGTGTTCGTCATGAGAATGACAGCGGAGAAGCGGGGGATGCTCGTGATGCCGCCGACGTCTGCGTCGTTGATGTAGGCCGAGGCGTTGATCGTGCTCGTGTTGACGAAGTGGCGCCAGGTCTGGGTGGGTCCGTCCCAGAGATAGAGGACCTGCCAGGAACCCGCCGGCAGACAAGCCACGAAGGCGGCGGGCTGCATCGAGCTTCCGAGGGGCCCGCCAATTGGATTGAACCCCGAGGAGAGGTTCCGGCTGCCCGCGACCGCGCCGAGCGTGCCGCCGAGCAGTGAGACGATGCCGAACGTCACCAGAACGATGACGATGGCTCTGCTTCGTAACCAGCCCAAGCTTCCCTCCAGCGCAGGCAGTCCCTGCTGGGATCAGCGTCCTAACGCTACCAAGATGGGGGGGTACGCGCACCGGAGATCGGCCCGTGATCGCGGCGGGAGGGAGGTGTTCGCGTAAAACCTCCGTAAATTGCTCTGGGTTTCGCTAGTACTGGGCGACCGGCTGCGGGGTGGGCGTGTCCGGAAGCGGGATCGGGGTGCTGGTCGGGCGGGGCGTGCGCGTCGGCGTGGGGGTGATGGTTGGCGTGTTCGTTGGCGTCGCCGTCGGTGGCACCGGGGTGGCGGTCGGGCCCTGCGGGCCCTGCGGGCCCTGCGGGCCGAAGAAGATCGGGCCACTCGAGAGCGGTGTGCCGGGTGGGATGTTGAACTCGAAGTAGGCCTCCGGGTTCACCGGCGCGTCCCGCCAGAGGATTTCGAAGTGGAGGTGCTCGCCTGTGGAAAAGCCGCTGTTGCCGGAGATGCCGAGCACGGTCTCCTGTCCGACCACGTCCCCAGGGGCCACCGAGAGGAGGCCGAAGTGGCCGTAGAGCGTGCTCCAGCCATCGCCGCAGTCGACCACGATGTGCGATCCGTAGCTGAAGCTGTACTCCGCCAGGAGCACGGTGCCGGCGCAGGCTGAGTAGACCGGAGAGGCCACGAGCTCGTCCTCGAGCACCAGGTCGATGCCCGCGTGGACGAAGCCGGGGCCGCGGTCTGCCCCGTAGCGGTCGGAGATGTGTGACCACTCCGGTAAGGGCAGCTGGAAGCGACCCGCAGCGGCCGGCGCCGGCTGGGCCCCGCTGACTGCGATGGCGATCGCCCCTTCCAGTTCGGCGGCCGGGTCCACCTCAGGCTCGGCGATGACCTCGCTCTCGGCAGCCACACTCGGCGAAGGCTCGGCCTGTCGGTCGGAGCTGGTCGCCCCCTCAGGCTGCGGCGGCGTTGGCGGTGATGGCGGCGTCGGCTTCTCCGCCGGTGCCGTCGCGTCAGCGACGGCGGTCTTGATCTCGGTGGGCTCGCCCGGGCTCGCTGCCAGAAACACCGCGAGCCCGCCGAACGCGGCCGACGCAGCGAGGATCGCGCCGAAGGTCAGGGAGACGCTGGGCTGAGGCAGCAGGCGAGCAAGAACAGCCCGGAGATTCGACACAGCACCTCAGGTCGCGCCGTCCGCGACAAAGACCACACTGCCGAGGGTCCTATCTCCGCGGTATAGGGGAAATCCCCAGGTTTTCGCCCTAGGGGCGTTCGGCGGCGCTAGCTACCGTCGCCGCCCGCGTGCAACCGCCGCCAGACCTCGCCGCTGGCCGAGTAGCGCTCCATCAGGTACGGGTAGACCGCCTTCAGGCCGAACAGCATCTCCATGCACTGCTGGGCGAGATAGCGGTCCAGCACCGCGGGCTGCGAGTCCGGCTCGACGACGTCGATCGCCAGTCCAGCTTCGAAGCCACCCGCCGCCGCGGGCACACCCGCGGGCTGGTCGGCGAGGATCCCCCGCGCCACCAAGGAAGCGATCGCCTCGCGTAGGTGGGCGCGGAACGCTGCCGTCACACGTGTGCGATCGGCTTCCAGATGGTGTTCGGCCGAACCCTCGGTCAGGCCCAGAATGCGGGCCGTCACGTGATCGACGCGGAAGCCGTCGTCGCCGGCTGCTCGAGCGGGGGGCAACCCCACGCAAAGGACGCCGAGCAACGCTCGCTCGATGTCGCTCAGGTCCTGGGGGGCGAGGCTCGCTGGGATCTCGCTCATGTTTGTGGTGGAACTGCCGATTTCCGCTTGACGATCCGGAAGGGCACGGTCTGCTCGACGCGCCGGTCGCCGTCGCCTGCGCTGACGTGAAGGCGGTAGCCACCCTCGCGCTCCACGGCGAGGTGCATGAGCGAGGCCATCTGCGCGAGCTGTCCCGAGCCCGGTGCCAGCTCCGGGGGTCGTCCCGCGTTGACCGCCGCCTCGACGCGCACCAGCTCCTTGCCGTCGTCGTCCTCGGCGATGATCCGGACCTGGTGCGGGTGGTTCGTCTCTTCCCAGGCGATACGCACGCCGATGGCGCAGGCAATCCGAACGGTCGTGGGCAGCTTTTCGATCGCGAAGGCATCTCGTCCTCCGCCCATGACGAAGAGGCGGTTGCCCGCGATCTCTGCGTGGTCGGCGACGAGTGCGTATTCAATATGCATGAAGCTGCATCAATCTACATCGACCCGCGTCGGCCGACGTCGGCCGACGCGGCTGGGTCGCGCGTGATCGTAGCAGAGCCCCGCGTCCTCCCGCGTCTACGGGCTCGGGGCGCCGGGCGAGGGGTGCTAGAATCCGGCATTCCCCGTTCCGGATGACCACGTATGGAAGCGACAGCGGTCACGGTTCGCGTGCCGGCCACGAGTGCGAACGTTGGCACCGGCTTCGATTGCCTAGGGCTGGCCCTGGACCTTTTCGCCTCGATCACGGTGACGTTCAGCGAGGACGATCAGCCTCCGCCCAAGGATGTCGGCGAGAAGATGGTGCTTTCGGCCGCGCGCGCCGCCTACCAGCGCCTCGGCCGCGCCGCGCCCCCGGGGCTCGCTGCGGAGTACACCGTCGCCATCCCCTTAGGGCGTGGCCTCGGCGCTAGTGCCGTCGCTCGGGTGGCTGGCGTCCTCGCCGTGAACGAGCGCGAGGGGCACCAGCTGAGCGAGGACGACTGCCTGGCGATCGCCAGCGAGCTGGAGGGCCACGCCGACAACGCCTGCCCCGCGCTCTTCGGCGGTGTGCAGGTCTGTGTGCGCGCTGAGAACGGCTACGCCCACGTGCGCTGCCGCTACCCCGGCGAGCTGCAGATCGCCGTACTCATTCCCGATCACTCGATGCCGACCAAGGAGGCGCGGCGCCTCCTTCCCGAGAGCTACAGCCGCGCCGATGCCGTCCACACGAGCGGCCGCCTGGGACTGCTCGTTGCCGCCCTGGCCGCAGGACGGACCGAGCTGCTCGACGAGGCCACCCAGGATCGGTTCCACCAGCCGCAGCGCGCCGCCCTCTTTCCGCCGTTGTACGACATCTTTGCGGCGGCGAAGGGCGCCGGCGCCTACGCCGCCTGGCTCAGTGGCGCGGGCAGTAGCGTGGCGGCGTTTTGCTCGGAGTCGCGGGGCCGTGCCGCGGCCGCAGCGATGCTGACCGCGCTCGAGGGGGCGGGGATGTCCGGCCGCACCTTGGTCACCCACATCGCGCCGAAGGGTGCGGAGGTTGCGAAAGTCGAGCTCGTCTCGCTGTAGCGTCCCGCCCACCGCTCAGTAGTGGCTGAACGGCCGATACGCCTCGTCTAAGGGACAGCCTCAGCAACCCCCTCGACGCCGCCCGGTGCCCGCGGTCCGATCG
>Ga0310121_10000452_pt1 | contig 44829 bp, 36 predicted proteins | sample CB27_Tmax_986_MG_FD_203504 | JGI IMG/M metagenome (GOLD analysis project Ga0310121, IMG submission 203504) | Marine microbial communities from Western Arctic Ocean, Canada - CB27_Tmax_986 | ecosystem: Environmental > Aquatic > Marine > Oceanic | place: Canada: Western Arctic Ocean | collected... | reverse complement strand
AGGGTCTGGAATCTTGCCACTTTGGACCAGCAGGCTTCGAAATCCTCCTGCCGGGGTGCGTGGCTCCCAAAAAAGGCTTCCTCGAACAAAATCATGGTTTGGCGCAGCGCTGCGGCCAGTTCATGGCAGCTGCTGATCTGACCGCCGCGATGAACTTCCGCGAGATATTGTCGATTGGTTTTTCCCCTGGCCAACCACAGCAATTGATGCTTGTCGAGTTCGACCAGTTGAAAACTGAACAAGTAAACAATGGCTTCGACCAGATTACCTGCCAGATAGAATCTTTTGGCTTCGGCCAGGAGGTCTGTGTGCGGATTGCGGAGTCGTGCTGGCAGCACCGCGGCGTGGTCGATCGTCGAGACCGTTGACTCGGCGTTGCCTGTCGCACTGGCCGATTGTTGTCGGCGATCGTTTCCCAGATATGCTTGAATCAACAAATAGGCAGCACCGCCCAGAATCGCGGCAATGAAAAACCAACTAAGGGTTAACATCAGATTGCTCATATCCCAGTCGGTCCACCAGCTCGAATCGAGGTCCCAATCGAGCCACTCACTCAACCATTTGTTATCGGATGGAGGTTGTACATTGATCCGGGCAAGGCTATCTGTTGACGAGTTGTACCAGGGATAGTTCCATCCCGTGCGCAGTGCCGACTTGCCCGTCTCGATAGCGACATCGGGATTGGCAAGGTCTGCACTGAAACCAGGTGTCGGAAACGCAACGAACGCCAAGGTCATCAGCAAGTGCCTGTGAGCAAGCGTACGGGTTGTGAACACGCTCTTGCGGAGTGTGTGCTTCGTGATCCACACCATGGTTGTGTTGCGCGTCGTCATGCAGCTACTCTTGCGAGGCGTGCCGCTTCGGCCCTCATCACGAGTTCGACTTCCCAACCTTCGCGACGAATCCTCAGGTCGAGGTAGGCCAGGAATCGTACAATTGTAAAAAACCCGATGACCAACCAGCCGGCTAGAGGCACATACCATTGCACAATAGTCGACGAGGTAAACCAAATCCCAAAAAGTCCACCTGCGGTGGTTTGGATTCCCAAAAGGATAGCCGTCACCAGGACCCAGCCAGTGACCATTGTGCCTAGCCAACGGGCAAACAGGTCACCAAGAATGTGCCGATGCAGGTTGCGACTTCGACGCCAGGTCGTGATCTGTTTGCCTTTGTACGAAACAAAATAATTCCGCTCAAGTAAAATGACCTCGGAAAGATAAGGCCAGGCCAAATGTGGAATGATCAGTCCGACCAACAGCAGGCAGGCAGTCAGTGACCGCAAAATGGCCTGGAACCACAACAATTGTAGCAGGCTGCCGATGTAATCTCGGCAGAGCCGGTTCCAATCCACCACCCGCGTAAAGGTAATCTGGCCGAGATAAAGTGTCATGAGTGCTGTTGCCAGCGGGGCTTCCCAAAGCATCAGCAGAACCAACAGCCAGCTGTACGCATTCAGGGTATCCCACTCGGCACCGGAGCTGATAATCTCGGGAATGATCCAAAAGTTGACCAGCGTCAAGGGTATGGCACCGACTGCCAGCGTGAGCAACAAACCCCAGCAGTGGAACCGCAACAACTGCAATGCCAGGTCCATCAGTTCGAGATAGTTTCGTTCGCGAATCGTTATTTCGGTATGTTCAAAATTCATGAAAGCGGAAGATCGCATTCGTTACAGGGACCAAAGGCCACCGAACGATTCAAGGGTTCACGGTGCTGTTTCCTGTTTTACGTAGCCCAGGATCACAAAATATAGCAGCAGTAGGAGGATCGAAAATGAACATACTGCTGCTTTGAATTCGTAAGGCAGCGGTGCTGGCGAGATAAAGCCTTCAATCAGCGCCGCCAGGAAGAACAGGATAAGCGATGCACCTACGATCGGCATGACTTCACGCGCTGCCAACTCAATGGACTCGCGGCGACCGAGTCCGCCTGTATCGACCAGGGCGAAACCGAGTCGCATACCAGCAGCCGCTGAAAGCACGATAGCCGTCATCTCGAATGGGGCGTGAGCGGTCACGAAATGTAGAAAATTCTCTCCGTGCGGGACGGTTGTCATGTAACCAAACGTGCTCCCCAGCGCGATCGCGTTAAATAGCGTGGCGAACAAACCGCCCACGCCAAACAGAAGTCCCATCGCGAAACAACGCAATCCAATGCTTGGATTGTGCAAACTATAAAAGCCAAACATGGCGAACTCGGTGCCGCTCGATTGGCCACTGGCGTTAATCGGGCTGTCGTACATCCTGTCATACATCACGATTGCCTCTTCACCCAGCACTCGTTCGGCAAAGTTCGGGATTGGCGACCAGTTGGAAGCCAGGAACATCGATGCGCAAAACCCTCCCCAGAAGAGGAAAAATGCAAGGCGTAACGAGCCATCGTGAAAGAGTCTTCGGGGGACATTTTCCAGCAACTCGACCCGCCATGCCGAAAAGTCAAACCGGCGGCTACGGTAAAGTTGGTTGTGGGCCCGACCAACCAGATGATGCAGGTAGCGGACCATGCTGGCGGGCAGTTGCTGAGCATTGGCCAAGGCCAGATCGGCACAGGCCGCACGGTAGAGTGATGCAAAATGAACTAAATTGTCTCCCGTAAGTTTGGTGCGATGGCGGCTTTCGAGCATATTGCAAAACGCTTCTAACTTGTTCCAGTCGTGCATGCGATCTTCGACAAGTTCTGCGACTTTCATCAGAGAGGTGACCTGTTGGTTTCAGTTCAGGGGACAAGTTCGTGACCAGAGTCGGAGATCAAAGTGGGTTGTGCTGCCTTGGGTAGCCGGTCGGACGGGCTGGGTTGCAAGTCGCGGGTTGAAGTTTTGTCACCCAGCTCGTTGTGGAACGAACGCTGGTAAGCAGCACAGAGCAAAGCATCATAGCTGGTTTCTGGTGGCAAGGCCAACTTTTTGACCAACAGGCTCCCAACGTGGCCGGCAATTTCGGCGCGGCGGGCAGGGCCAAAAAACTTCCGTCGATCGACATATTTTGAAAGCGCGTTCGACAAACTGCGATCGGGTACCCAGGTAGCGGGTATCAGGGCGGCAACGGCATCAATTTCCGGCTCATCAAGGCGTTCTACGCCACGCATACGCGATCGTTCTTCGATGATGACAATCGTGCCACAGACAAGATCTCCAAGTCGTTGATAGCGACTGCTACAGGCTGCGCTAGTTAAACCAATCAGGTATGTTGGCACGACAAATTCGGCAGCGATGACGTAAGCTGGCAGCGCATCAACCACCCTGAGAATGTTACGCAGGACAGCTTGCAAACCACTGACGGGGCGACCATCGCGGGAGATCACCCGCAGTTGCATGATCCGTTTCCCAGGAGTCTGTCCATTCCAAAACGTCTCAAATAGCCCGCCGTAAAACCAGGCAAGAACCAACCAACCCAGCAACAGGACCAGAATGCCAACCCCAAAAGTCCCCAAAGAACCGAATATGAACAATGAGCAGAAGAACAGGAGCCCAAAGATAGCCAGTCGAATCAGAAGGTCGAGAAGGTAGGCAGGTAGCCGCCAGAAGGGACCAGCCAGACGGTACTCGAACGCAATATTTTCCGGCGTGACGACACGAATTCGAGAATCAAGTTGCTCACTAGTTTGCGCCACGAGTCATTTCCAGAAATAGAAACACTACCGTAAGCATTATCGGTTGGGCTGGCCAAGGTGGCAAGTGAAAGAGGAGTTTGCCGGCGGATGCCCGTGGTCGGGTTGGACAGAACCAACCGGTGTGAAAACGGCCAACCCGTTAGCCGGTGTTATGGTTTACCGACCCGTCGGGTCAGGTAGGCGAGGATGTCCCGGATAGAGATGACACCCACGAGCGATTGATCGTCGAGAATAGGGAGGTGTCGGTAGCCACCGACGTTCATTTTGTGGAGCGCAAAGGCAATTTTATCTCGCACGCCAATCGCGACTGGATTGGGCGTCATGTAGCGCGAGATTGGATGATCGGAAAGTTGGTTGGCGTCGATGTTGAGCTTCGTAATAGCGTCGCGCTCTGTAAAAATCCCGATCAGCTTTTCTTGGTCGACGACCATCAAGCAGCCGATTCGCTCCAGCAACATTTTCGACAAGGCTTCACGGACCGGTGTGTCTGGATGGATCGTGGCAGGTTGCTGGGGATCAAGCACGCCAATCCGGTCTCTGAGCAGATCCGCTTCCACCGTGGTGGACGGCATCGGAAGGCTGAGATCGGTGAGCGTCTGACCACACTGCTCACATTCGTCGACACCTTCGATAATTTCGATGCCACAGTAGGGACAGCTAGGCATGGTAACCTCAAGTAGCTCAGGCTGATCGTATCCCCGCGGTGCAACCGTTTTGGCTGGCGACCAACATTTTACGACCAGCGGAGTTGTGTTACATTTTTATTTTACGACGCTTTGTCACGACGGCCTTGCCGTGTTGTTGAACAAGTGCACCCATGGAGTCAACAGACACAGGCTTTATTCAACCGACCATGTATCACCCGCCCGAAAGAGCGTTTCCAAGTCGCCGACTCCTCGTTCTTTGCGAGCCCGCTCAAACTGTTCGTTCACCATTTCATCGTAGCGGGGTGCATCGACACAGCGGAAGACCCCGATTGGCTCTGGGAATCCATCCTCGTGACGCATGCGGGTAAGCAGGTAGGCGAGGCTTGGCTCAGATGCTTTTTCGTCATGGAACAGGAGATCATCTTCGGTAATCCCTTTGCCCATTTCCACAACTTCAGGCTCCAGGCCATTGAGGCGAATCCCTTTGCTGTGGTTTTTGCCGAACATCAGCGGCTTGCCGTGCGCCAGTTCAAGGGTAGTATCGACCCTGGTTTCCCGGCCTTTGGCGTATTCCCAAGCACCGTCATTGAAGACGTTGCAGTTTTGGTACACCTCGACAAAGGCAGTGCCGCGATGATCGGCAGCGCGGTTGAGGACGTATCCGAGATGTTTGATATTGGTATCAATAGTTCGGGCGACGAAGGTTGCTTCACAACCAATGGCCATCGAGAGGGGGTGAAGCGGGTTATCGATGGCGCCCATAGGAGTACTTTTGGTTTTCTTTCCCAAAGGAGACGTTGGTGAGTATTGACCTTTGGTGAGCCCATAAATACGGTTGTTGAAGAGGATGATATTTAGATCCATATTCCGGCGAATGGCATGCATCAAGTGATTACCACCAATCGAGAGACCATCGCCATCACCAGTGATGACCCACACGTTGAGGTCAGGTCGGCACGTTTTCAGCCCTGTTGCAACAGCCGGTGCCCGCCCATGGATCGAATGTATTCCATAGGTGTTCATGTAGTACGGAAATCGGCTGGAACAACCGATGCCGGAGATAAAGACAATTTTCTCACGAGGAATGCCCAGGCTGGGCATGATTTTTTTCATTTGGGCGAGGATAGCATAATCGCCACAGCCAGGACACCAACGCACATCCTGGTCGCTTGCAAAATCAGTTGGTTTCAGAACCGGAAGCGGAATGTCAACACTCATGGGAGGTATTTTACTTTCTCGTCAAGTTGGAACAACAGGCGAGATGGATCACGGATGATATTCGCATTGCCTCGGTTCCGAGACTGCCTGTTTATCCAGGTTAACCACTAACTTAATATCTGATCAATCTTTGCCACAATTTCACGCACGCTGAACGGCTTACCCTGGACCTTGTTCAACGCATGGGCATCGATCAGGAATTGCGACCTCAATATCGACCTGAGTTGGCCCTGATTCAGCTCGGGGATCAGCAACTGCTCGAATTGGCCGAGGATTTCTCTGAGATTCCGCGGGAAGGGATTAAGATATCGCAGATGGCAGTGTGATACGGCCTTGCCTTGGCTCTGGGCGGCATGAACGGCTGTCGCACAGGCTCCGAAGGTTCCTCCCCAGCTGACCACCAGTAGTTGACCCTGGTCTGGCCCATCCAATTCCTGTAGGGGGATATCAGCCGCAATATTTTGGACCTTTTGAGCCCGCGTTTCGGTCATGTGTTGGTGGTTGAGGGGATCGTAACTGACGTTGCCGGTCACGTCCTGTTTTTCCAGTCCACCGATGCGATGCTCTAAACCGGGTGTTCCGGGGATGGCCCAGGGACGGGCCAGTCGTTCATTCCGGCGATAGGGCATGAAAGTTTCGCCATTTTCACGTGCCTCGGGATGCTGGATGGGGAATTTTTCCAACTCGGACATCTCCGGTAACCGCCACGGTTCCGAACCGTTGGCGATGTAGCCATCGGTCATCAGAAAAACAGGTGTCATGAAGCGAACCGCGATGCGCCACGCTTCCTGGGCTACATCGAAGCAATCGGTCGGGCTTTTCGCCGCGATCACTGGTATCGGGCATTCGCCGTTACGGCCATACATGGCTTGAAACAGGTCGGCTTGTTCGGTCTTGGTGGGAAGGCCGGTCGAGGGACCGCCGCGTTGTACGTGGATCACGATCATGGGCAATTCGGTCATGACGGCCAGACCGAGCGATTCGCCCTTCAGCGCGATCCCCGGCCCGCTACTGGCAGTGACAGCCATTGCACCGGCAAAGGCCGCGCCAATGGCAGCGCACGCAGCGGCGATTTCGTCCTCTGCCTGAAAAGTCAACACGTTGAACTGCTTGTGTTTCGACAGTTCATGCAAAATGTCGCTAGCTGGCGTGATCGGATAGGCTCCCAAAAACAGACGCTTTTCACTCAGGTGGGCCGCCGTAATCAGACCATAAGCGAGGGCAGTGTTACCCATGATGTTGCGGTAGGTACCAGGGGGTAGATCCGCTTTTTCGACATAGTATTGCGTTTGGGATGCCTCGATCGTGTCGCCATAGTAGTAGCCTGCTTTGAGGGCCAGGGTATTGGCCTGGCCGACATCGGGGCGCTTCCCGAATTTTTCTTCGATGAACCGCAAGGTCGGATCGAGCGGACGATCGTAAAGCCAGAAGACGAGTCCCATGGCGAAGAAATTGCGGCAACGGTCGGCCTCTTTTTGGCTCAATCCCAGTCCCTCCACCGCCGTGCGGGTGAGCTTGGTCATGTCGACCGCATGCAACTGGAATTCGTCGAGACTGCCATCTTCGAGCGGGTTTGCATCGTAACCAGCCTGTTCGAGCCCTTTCTTGTCGAAAGTGGCCTGGTTGGCAATCAAGATCCCGCCTTTCCGGAGGTCAGCCAGGTTCGTGGCGAGAGCAGCTGGATTCATGGCGACCAGCGCATCGACCGCATCCCCTGGTGTATAAATCTCACTACTGGAGAAGTGGACTTGAAAGCCGCTGACACCAGCGAGTGTGCCACGTGGGGCACGGATCTCGGCGGGAAAATCGGGAAATGTGGCCACGTCGTTGCCGACCAGGGCCGATGTGTTCGTGAACTGGTTCCCAGCAAGCTGCATCCCGTCACCAGAATCACCACAAAACCGAACGGTTGCCTCGGCAAGTTGCTCTTTAGATTTTCGGATCACGGTTGACATGTTAATGAGCCAAAGCTTGCGAGGTTGCCGACATCAATAACCGATGATGCCAGTTGTTAAACATCCTATTTTTATGCACCTTCCCGCTCTGATTGTGTTACGCGAGGTTCAGGTGGAAGGTTGTAAATTGTTTCGGGAAAATGGTCGACTAGGTAATGCACAATTCCATGGACAGCTGCCACGCCAGTGGGTTGGCCTGCAGAATCAACAATCGGAAGGTGTCGGTATCCTCCCGCAGACATTTTCCCGATCGCTGCAGCTACTGTTTCCGTCGCTGAAATCGTGACCAACTCGCGGGACATCACCTTGGAAATCGATTCTGATAGATCGGCACCTTCAGCCATCAATCTCAGCGCATCCCGTTCCGTAAAAATACCCTGCAACTGGTCTTCGTCACAAATCAACACGGCCCCGGTATTCTGGGCGCGCAGCAGCTGTAGCACATCGGCGACCGTTGCGTTGGGCGTGGTGGCCAGCGGTTGGTCCGGGTAGGCGGATCCAACCGGATCAGAATCAAGACTTAAGAATACGTCCACAGTGCAACCCGGCTATCGACCACTATTTCGCAGCCGAGCGGGTCCATCTAATATGCATAAGAACACATCGGTAGGATACTATCCTAAATCTACCACGCCGGGAAAGGCATTTGAACCGCAATTACCATTGTTTTTCAAGATTTATGATCCTACCCCAATGGGTTCCTCCACCGCCAATTACGGGCTCTCGGGAGGGCCGTAGAATTGTGCCAAATCGAAGCCTCCCCGTTGCTCGTCTTCGATCAAGGTCACGCGTTTTTCCAGCAACTCCAATCGCCGGGCAAGTTGAGGTAGGAGTGCTTGCTGGATGTCGACCGGCTTGGGACAAGGGATCTCCGGATAACCAAGTTGTCGGTGCAGCGATGCAAACAGGTAAAGCGGGTCTTTGCGACGGTTGGCCAACGCGATCCGCCCCTCCTGATGCCCGAACAGGATGGGTGGGGCCGGTTTGGGGTCCGTGCCGTGCCTGGCCGCACGGGGCCGGGCCGATAATTTCGACCCCCCCGACGGCGAGTGAACCCGGTCTTGGTAGGCCTGACTGTGCACGTAGATCAGATCGGCGATGTCAACCATTCCGACCTGTCGCCGGATCGTAAGGATCCATTGTTGCCACGTGTCGTCGAAAGCCGGATCGCTGGCCATAGCCGCCAGTCCCTGATCGTACCCCAATCGATTTCGACAAATCGTTTCGAATTGATACAGGAAGAGACCCTGCGGAATTGGTTGCTCGGCCCGATATTCGGCTTCGCGACGCAGGATTTCCAACCCGATGCGAAGATCGAAGCGGCCCCGCTCGTTTTCAGCCTCCAGCACGACGTATGCCTGAAATGGCGTGAAATAATGGGGCAGCAAAAGCATGGCCGGACCAAACACGCCCTCATGACGCAATTCAGTCCTCAGAAAGTCGATAGCCAGGGGTAACTTGGTGGTGGACAGTACTTCTTCCCGGACCGACTCCAGAATTTCCTGGGTGGGCATGTCGTTCCGCAGGCGATCTCCCAGCACCCTAAAGAAATAGGCCTGTTCCACATATTCTTCCCGGCCCAGTGGGGGGGTAGGAGGACGGGGTTGGAGTACGTGATGGTCCACTGGAACTGCTACCGATTCGGTTGGTTGTGGTGTGCTTTCTATCTTATAATAATGGGACTTGCCCCCCGGGGCATACCGGAAAACCTCCCCACAATTCCTGTCAGGATACCAACATTGAATATCTCTTTTTCAACCATTGAAGAGGCGGTGCAAGCCATTATCGACGGACGCGTTGTGGTGGTTCTCGATGACGAGAACCGCGAAAACGAAGGGGATTTCGTCGCCGCTGCTGAAAAAGTGACCGACGAGACGGTCAACTTCATGATTACTTTTGGTCGCGGGCAGCTTTGCATGCCGATCTTAGCGGAAGTCAGCCAGCGGCTTGAACTTATGCAGATGGTCGAGCACAACACGGCCCCGCTGGGTACAAATTACACAATTCCGGTGGATCACATCAGCGGGCGGACTGGCATTACCGCAGCCGAACGAGCTGCCACCATTAAGGCGATTTGCGATCCCAAAAGTGTGCCCACCGATTTTCACCGTCCGGGACACCTTTTTCCACTAGTTGCCAAGCAGGGGGGGGTTCTCCGCCGGGCCGGTCATACCGAAGCCGCCGTCGATTTGGCACGCCTGGCTGGTTTACAGGCGGCCGGAGTGGTGTGTGAAATCCTCAATGATTCGGGTGATCGAGCAAGCCGCGACGCGTTGATGGACCTCGCCCGCCGTTTTCAACTCAAAATCATCACCATCGAACAGCTCATTGCCTACCGACGGGTTCGAGAGAAACTCGTTTATCGTCAGGCCGAAGCAAAATTGCCGACCAAATATGGGACTGGGAAGATCATCTGTTACGGTGTCAAATACGAGCGGCAAGAGCCCCTTGTTTTCGTGCTGGGGGATCCCAGTCGGGTTGCCGAGCCACTCGTGCGACTGCATTCATCCTGTTTTACGGGTGATTTGCTGGAATCCCTTCGCTGCGACTGTGGCGACCAGTTGCGCTTGGCGCTCGACATGATTAGCCAAGAGGGTGCAGGTGTGCTGGTCTATTTGCCGCAGGAGGGGCGTGGTATCGGGCTGGTCGATAAGATCAAGGCTTACGATTTGCAGGATCAAGGCCTCGATACGGTCGAAGCCAATCTGGCACTTGGTTACAAAGCCGATACCCGTGACTACGGTATTGGCATTCAATTACTGAAAGACCTTGGCCTGAAAAAAATCCGGTTGTTGACCAACAATCCGAAAAAGACGGATGCGTTTATTTACGGCGGGTTCGACTTGGAGGTGGTAGACCAGATTCCGATCGTACCCCCCATTCACGAATATAATGCCGCGTACCTCGCCACCAAACGCGACAAAATGGGCCATCATCTGCCCGAATGACCCTTCCGCAGAATTTCACCGTGCCGAGTATCTTGCCACTTGCCCAAGTGTACCATTTTCACGTCAATCTGTTTGCCGTTCCCAGCTGCACGCAGACCACCATGCCCCTGGCCCTGCGGGGTCGATCCCTGACGCAGCTCACCAGTTCTACCGGTTTACCGCTGACTTACGATGTGCCGCTCGAGGTGACTTGGGAAGCTGCCGCCCAGCGGTTGGAGGATTTGGGACGGATGATCTTCGAGCCAGATGGGTCGTTTGTCTGGTCGGGAGTTGAAACGGGGGACCGCTGGCAAGTGGATGGGCATCTGTTCGAATTTCAGTTCGCTGGCGAGCCTTTGCTCCATCGCGTGGAGCTTCATGGCCACTGCCCGGCCGACCAGTTTGATCAACTGCTTGTTTGCGTTGGGTGGCCGAAAACGACGCTGGTTTTCGAATTGGTGCTGGACGGGGTCGCTTTGGACGAGGCGAACTTCCGCCGCTGGGTAGCATCGGCTTGCTGAGCCAGCACCCCAGCGTCAGCGGGGACCTGGCGGCTGCCTTACCCTGGGATTACGCGGTGGGCGGCGGCTACGCCCGTTTTTCCCAGTCGACATCCGACAGCTTCGCCAGCGCGAGAATCAAGGCTTGGGTGCCACTGCGACGATGACCCTGGGATGCTAGCCCGATGTAGAGTTGTTCGGCCAGCGCCAATCCCGGCAGGGAGATTCCCATCCGCCGCGCCTCGCCCAGGGCAATCCCCATGTCTTTGATGAAGTGTTCTACGAAAAACCCGGGGTCATAATTCCCGGCAATCATCCGTGACCCGAGAGTAGTGAGCGACCAACTTCCAGCAGCTCCCGAACTGACCGATTCCATGACGGTTTCCAGGTCAAGTCCCGCGCGGTAGCCATAGAGCAAACCTTCGCAAACGGCAACCATATTCGAGGCAATCAGCGTTTGATTGACCATCTTGGTATGTTGTCCGGCACCTGGCCCCCCTTGCCGTACCCACTTGGCTCCGACCGTTTGGAAGACCGGTTCGAGCGAATCGACTGCTGCCTGGTTGCCGCCGATCATGATCGAAAGCCGTGCTTCCCGGGCACCCACATCGCCGCCCGAGACCGGCGCATCGACCGCTTCCACCTGTTTTGCGGCTGCCGCTTCGGCAACTTCCACAGCCAGCGAAGGTTTGCTGGTGGTGAAATCGACCAGGATATTGCCCGCCTGGCAACCAGCCAGGGCGCCGGTTGGCCCCAACAATACTTCCTCGACGTCGGCCGGAAAACCAACGATCGAGCAGACGACATCGGCTGATTCGGCGACAGCCCGAGGGGTATCGGCCCAAGAGGCCCCTTTTTCCAGCAAATCGGCTGCCTTCGATTGGGTGCGGGAGTAGATCGTCATGGGGTAACCCGCGTCGATCAAATGGCCACACATGCTGTGGCCCATGACACCGGTGCCAATCCATCCAAGGCGCGTATTTTCGGGGGAAATGTTCATTGCAGGCGTTCAGTTGAGGAGGTGATAGGGAGATTCATCTGGGGAATACCATTTCAGGAAAAGCCTGTGTGCTATCGTGTTGCCAATTATCCCGTTGTCAAGCCCTCCGGAGAAACGTTCCGGCGAGCACCTGATTGACGAACTCGCCGATGTCCGGCCCGCGCGACTGCCGCGGTCCGGCGACATTCAAGCGGGTGACTTCATACTGCTGTAAGAAATTGCACAAGCGGGTGGACGGTTCACCCGCACCGTGGTCGCAGTGATCTCGGGCAAGATGCAACCAAGGTTTGCCAAGCCGCTTTGCAAGTTGTAACGTAAGTGCTGTGCCACCATGGACTTCGACAGAAATAGAAAACACAGCCGTGGCATCCGAGTCGCGGATGTTCCACTCCGTTCGCTCCGCATAACGGTCGGATGGGGTCTCGCACAGCTGGTAGATGAAAGAAATCGGGCCGTCTTCGGCCAGCCGGCCCTTTGGGCACCAGCCAGCGTGTCGGATGTGGTGGGCAATTGCAAAGTCGAGTGCAGCCCGGTCGGCACCTGTTTGCCCACCAGAAATAATGGTGAAATCATCGCCTTTCATGGTTGCAACCTGCGAGGTATCCCGCGCGCAAATTTGGGACCACTCAATGAAAGGGTCTCACGAATCAGGAACGAATCGATACAATCGCCAGGGTTGATTGTGAACGGTTGCGAGTTGGTGGTCCAGAGTCCCGCAAATGGGTGCACGACGGATGGCTTCCTTTTATGGCTGACAAACCTCGTATTGAAATCATTGATTGCAATCGATGCCGTTGGCTGTCTGGATGGCCCAGGAATTGCTCTGGACGTTTGACGAGACGGTTGGCGAAGTTGCACTGATCCCAGGCCAGGATGGCATCTTTGAGATTCGCGCGGGAGATCAGCTTGTTTGGTCGCGTCAGGCCGAAGGAGGTTTTTCCGACCGGAAAGAATTGAAGCAAAGAATTCGCGACCACGTGCTTCCTCAGCTGGATCTCGGGCATAGCGACTCGCGCAGGGACCCTTAGCCTTTTCGCAGTCGCGGTCGCCAGGCTCTCTCCTAGGGCCTGGGAGCAAGGGACAACCGGGCTACCCTGAAATCGAGTCCGACAATGCCACGTTCCCGCAGGCCCGACTTGCGGGGTGGCCGAATCCCCCGAAACAGTCTGGTCCCGTCGTCGACTTCACCTGGCGGCGACCCATCCAATCGTAGGGCCTCACGAGATGGCAGCCAGGATGCTTGGCCAGCGAAGAGAGTTCCTTAAGGCTATTGTCGGTGTCGCAAGCGGTCGACCGCTACCGCGGTGACGATAATACAGCCGGTAATGATCTCTTGAGTGAAATTCGGCAATCCCAAGTGGGTACAGCCCGATTTAATGATGGTCATGATTAACGCTCCCACGATGGAACCCAGTATGGAACCCTCTCCTCCGGAAAGACTTCCACCGCCGATCACCGCGGCAGCGATGACATCCAACTCCATTCCTATGGATGTCACCGGATCGCCGATATTAAGCCGCGAAAACCGCAGGAGACCGGCAACCCCAGCCGCGGCGCCGCACATCGCGTAAACGTACAGTTTCACGCGCTGGACGGGTACACCACACAAACGAGCCGTTTGTTCATTCGATCCCACGGCAATGATGTGACGTCCGAACTTGGTAAAGTAGAGAAGTAGCGAGGCCAGCAGCATCAAGACCATCAATGCCCATACGCCAGGTGGAACGAGCATCCAGCTGCGGTCGGCGGGAACTGTGGCCAGGAGCTCCCTCAGCCAGGTACGCGGCGCGTCAACTTTTTGCTCGTTTCCCAGCAGCTTGGCCAATCCCCTCACAACCAACAGCGTGCCTAACGTTGCAATGAACGGTACGACCTTCAACCGTGTAATGATCAGTCCATTGACAAGTCCACACAACATCGCCGCCCCTACCCCGGCACATGCCGCCCAGAAAGGACCGACGCTTTTGTTCAGCAAAATTGCGATGATCATGGTGGTGAGCGCGACCACGGATCCGATCGACAGATCAATCCCGGCAGTCATGATGACAAACGTCATGCCGATAGCGGCAACGCCAACCACTGCCGTTTACCGCGCCATCAATTCGAGATTGTCGACTGAGCGAAAGCTCGGTGGCGCCAAGCAGGCGAATAGTCCATAGACCACAAGTAGCGCCAGTATGGGTCCCAGTCTATTCAACCAAGTGAATATTTTCATGATTCAGGTGCAATCACTATTTTTGCCCGGTTGCCTCCAGCATCAACATTTGTTCATCCAACTGATCTGCGGGCCGCGCCAGGCCCAACGTGCCACGATGCATCACCGCAATTCGGTCGCATACCCCGAGCAGCTCCGGCAAATAGCTGCTGACCATCAGTATGGCACGAGGTGCCTGGCCATTTTCGGGATTACCGGTGACAAGTTGATCGATCAACTCGTAGATTTCCGCCTTTGAACCGACGTCGATACCCCGCGTCGGTTCGTCCAACAACAGCAGGTCAACGTCGTGATGTAATAACCGCGCGAGGGCCACTTTTTGCTGGTTTCCACCCGACAGTTCCCCGACATTCTGCCGGCCATGTCGACAACGAATTGCAAACCGATCAATCCACCTCTGGACGGTTTGTCGTTGCCGATCCGGCCAGATCCAACCCAGCGGGCCGAATGGGTCCAGCTTTGAAAGCGTGATGTTATCCGCGATGCTCATCGACATGGCGACGCCTTCCACCTGTCGGTTCTCCGAAAGAATCCCGGCACCCTGCGCCCAGCGGCGGACAGGTGATGCAGGACCCAGATACGCCCCGAAACGTATCGATCCCTTACGGATCGCGTCGAGTCCAAACAGGGCGCGCAACAGCTCCGTGCGACCGGCTCCCACCAGCCCGGCAATGCCCAGGACTTCGCCCCGGTGCAGTTCCAGTGACGCTGCCTGGGGCTTGGCATGTCCGGCCAAATGGTTCACTTCAAGAATTCGTTCACCCGGTTTCCGTGACGAACGCGAAAACAGTTTTCCGATCGTGCGTCCTACCATGAGTTCGACGAGACTCTCGGCCGTTGCTGTCTCCATGTCACCACTCCCCACGTTGCGACCATCCCGTAATACTGTATAGCGGTCTGCAATTTCTTTCACTTCTTCCAGAAAATGCGAAATATAGACAATGGCAAGCTTTTCACTCCAAAGGTGCCGGATCAGATCAAACAGACACTCGACATCCGGCCCACTCAGGCTGCTAGTCGGTTCGTCCAGGACCAGCACTCGGCAGCCGACAACGATCGCGCGGGCGACCTCCACCAATTGCTGCGCACCGATCGGCAACCGAGAAACCGGAACGTCGATGGGAAGATCGTGATGCTTCAGCCGCTCCAGCGCTTCGACCGTGCGACGTCGTATTTCGCTTTGCCGGAGAAAACCAAACCAGGTAGGCTCAACGCCAAGCAGAATATTCTGCTCGGCTGAAAGGTGAGACGCCAGAGAGAGCTCCTGATAAATCATGCACACGCCGGTCCTGCGGGCAGCAAGGGGAGTGTTCGGCGCGTACGGCTGGGCATCGAGCATCATTCGGCCTCGATCCAGAGGATGCGCGCCGCTGAGAACCTTCATTAACGTGCTCTTGCCGGCTCCATTTTCTCCTACCAACGCATGAATTTCGCCAGCGTTGACTTTGAGATCAACGTCGTCGAGTGCGACGGTGGCCCCGAAACGTTTAGAGATACCCCGCATTTCAAGACATGGATACACGGGTGAGTTCATCGTGCGGACCGCCGTCATTCATCATTCGCGACAGGGCGCGGACCCTAAGTGGTGCTGTTGAACTATTGGCCTTTCCCGCTCAGCCAACGGTCCAAGTCAGGTTCGACCAGATTCTTGTTCGCGGGATGGTCCACGTTGTCGCGAGAGATCGCATAAACACCCGTGTCATGGCGATTGTCTACCTCTTCCCCGTTGAGGTGCTGTACAACAACTTTGACCCCAAGATACCCCATCTTGATCGGGTCCTGCACGATGATGGTATCGAGGTGACCTTTACGGAGGCCCTCGACTAATACGGGGGACGCATCGAAGCCGACATGTCGAACTTTCCCGGTCAAGTCGGCATCTTCCATTGCCCGCATCATTCCAAACGTAACGGGTTCGCAGGAAGTAAAAATACCATCAGCCTCGAGCCCGCCGTCGTCGTCCTTAAAGGTTGCCAACAGTTGCTCGGCCTTCTGGTAAGCCGACTCGGGCGTCGTTCCGGCGCGCTGGTTCGAGCTAATGACCTCAATGTTGCCATATTCTTCGAGAGACTCCAAAAAACCGCGCTCGCGATTCATAGTACTTGCGGTTCCCTCGTTGGCTCGCAGCACAATGACCTTTCCCGACTCCCCGAGAAGCTTTGCGAGTTCGTGCGCTGCGAGCACCCCACCCTGATAATTGTCGGTTGCCACGAAACTGATCTGCTCTTCGGAATCGAGCGCCGAGTCGACAATGACGACCGGGACCCCCCTTCTTATCGCATCTTCGGTGGAAGATACGAGAGCCACGCTGTCGACCGGTGCCAATACGATGCCATCCACGCCGCGTATGCGCATCGACTCGACAATGTCAATTTGCTGTTGGCGATCCTCGTTCTGCAGAGGTGCGTTCCAGATGATCTCGACACCCAGTTCCTCGGCTGCCTGAAGAGCGCCCGCGTGGATCGAATGCCAGAAATCGTGTTGCGAGCTCATCGGTATCACAGCGATGGAGTACCTGCCCTCCGAATCACCCGTTGACAACGGTTGTTGATTACAGCTCAATACCATCGCCACGAGCACAATCAAACTACCGAGACGTGTGTAAAGAGGGTGTATGGCTTTTTCCTTTTTAAGCGAGCATGATCAATCACGCTTCCTTTTCGAGCGAGCATGATCAATCACGCGTCATCGTAACAATGTATTGGCTCTTTAGATAGAGACCTTGGGATGAGCGCTACAAAGCAAGTGATAGATTCCGATTGGGCGGGTATCTGCGACATAGCGTTGAAGCGTTCCTCAAACCGCTGCCGGATAAATCTGTCCAATCATGAGGATAGTGTCAGTGTCGAAATTGAACCAATGGTACACGTTGACAATCACCGAGTGCGGCGCGTACGACCAAGCCCGCCATCAGGGTGTCACCGAGAAGACGACGCCTGGAGATTTATACACCGTGCTGGAAGGCACCACGTTGGCCAGAACCAATTAACGATCGCCCTGTGCGAACCGATTCAAGAGTCAACTCTCACGAGATGGCAGACCTGATGATTGACCAACGAAAGAAGTTGCCGAGAGTCAGGCCGCAGAGCAGCAGTCCGGCGAAAGTCGGTTCAGGAACCTGTTGGGCAGAACCGACCTGGGTTCTGTTTCCGAAGCGGGCCTTCCAAATGTCGTAATCCGACCGGTTGATGACACCATCGTGATTCCCATCCGCAAAGCTGCCCCGGAGTACGGTTTCGCCAAAGCGGTCCCGCCAAACGGTATAGTCTGCCGAATCGACCACCCCGTTCAGGTTGTAATCGCCTTGCAAACTGATCTCGACCTGCAGTAGCAAGGTCTGGTCGGCGGGACCAATATGCCATTGAAGTCCGGGTGCGAGTTGTGGCAAATCGATAGATTCGAAGACGATATCCAACGCCCCAGACAACGAGCTGGTGATCAATGGGAATTCCATCCCGAATTCCGGCGCAAGAAGTCCGTCCCCAAGGTCAACGAGCTTTGCTTGCAGCGCACCGCGGATGAAAACATCACCTCCCACATCAAGAGCGTCAAACTCCGGGTTTTGTGGATCGGAGTTGTCCGTTCCGCCGATTTCAAATTGAAGCGTACCTCCTGGCGTGACCGTTAACGAATCGGCGACTTTTAAGACTCCCGTGGAAGGACCGGGTGCAACATGGGCACCCTTTTGAACGATTAGGTGTGCCACCGTTCCAAGACCGCCGAGCGTTCCTTGTTTCACGGCCGTTTGACCAACTTGACCATGGACCAGAAGTGTTCCATCCCCCAGCTTCCGGATGCTTTGATGGACCGACTCGGCAACGAGGTCGGATTCGACGGTAGCCACAACCCCAGGTTCGACAAAAACATTGCCTGAGAGGACGCGGAGTTCGTTGTTTTGAAGCGTGTAAGAATCTTCGAACGTAACCGCGGCGACGGTGCGGTCTGCTTGCAGGTCGATGATCGGCTGGGATGAGCCGGTAGCAAACACGACGTGGTCACCGGCTACAAACCCGCTGTCGGGTGTGTCGGCACGTGTCCAGTTCAGCACGCTACTCCACAGGCTGCCATTTCCGGGGATTCCCACCGAGAAATCGTTGCCGTTCCAGATGACCTTTTCAGAACCAGTCGCAACGCGAAAGAGTTCGCCGCCAAAAACCTCCATGATGTAAAGGTTGCCGAGTTCGTCTTCGCCAAACGAACCGATACCACTAATCGAACCGAAGTCGGGAGTCAAAAGGTCGTTCAGTCGCGTTACGGAAGCGGGGATATCGACCGCATCGGGGTCGAGCTTCCAGATGTTATTGCTACCGGCATCGGCAAAAAAATAATGTCCAACGAATGACGCGACCGGGCCACGGTAGACATTTCCGCCGATGATCACATTGCCACGAAAATCGGGATCGGCAACAGCGTGGTCGTAATCGTAGACCGGTTCCACATTGCCTGATGGCTGGCCGCCACCGACGCCTCCCGTCGGTGTGGCGATCGTACCCTCCCGTAGCCGCCAGCCGTAATTCTCACCACCGCTACTGTCAGCCGGTTGGAAATCGACCTCTTCCCGACGGTTTTGACCCACGTCGCCAATCCAAAGATCTCCCGTCGTGCGATCGAAACTGGCGCGATATGGATTGCGAAGTCCGTACGACCAGATTTCATCATCGCCGGTTGTAGCGACGAACGGATTGCTCTCCGGAATGGTGTAGGGGACCGACGGCGATTGAGCTCTTGACGGATCGATGCGTAAGATTTTTCCGAGCAGGTTGTTGGTGATGTCCTGGGCGTTGCCAATCCCCGAAGTGTGCCCCGGCGCGCAGCAGTCATTAGCGTTGCCGCCGTCACCGGTGGCAATATAGAGATAGCCATCGCGGGGACTAAAACCGATCCAGCCTCCGTTGTGGTTGGCCGCAGGCTGATCAAATTTGGCCACGTCGAATCCGCTCGTGGCGGTTGCGATGTGCGAAGTTGCCGGATCACCTGCGACCTGGTAGCGGCGAATGACCGTGTCACCATCACCTGCTTGAGTGGTGATGTTCACATAAAAGAACCCGTTGGAGGCATAATTTGGATCGAAGGCGAGTCCCAATAACCCTTGCTCGTTACCGGTCTTAAGATTGGGGATCTCTAGAAATGTGCTCAACACGCTATTCGTGTTGAGGTCCAGAACTTGGATCCGACCCGTCGAGCCGCTCTGCTGCTCCACGACAAAGAGCCGTTCCGTATCTTGGGGGGGGGCGGTCACAAAGACAGGGCGGGAAAACCCGGTCGCGATCCGCTCGGTCGAGGTGGCGCCCAGGGCGGGCAAAGCCCGAGGTGCCAGGCCTGCCATAGCCGTGAGTTGGACGAGCAGGATTGCAATGTTAGAACGACCCATGAAAGTACGGTTCCCTTCGATTTACGCGGCCGGCGCTGCAAACATCTTACGATCTAGCTGAATTATTGGCAAATTCCTCTGTTTTTTCCAGTCGGAAGGTGGGTAGAGAGTTTTTTACCTGGGGAGTGGGTGCTGAATTGCCCTCTGGCAGGATAAGACCGCTTGAGGAAGTGGGATTGTGTCTCTAAACTAAGGGGTCTGACTGGGCAAGCCCGCTTGTCTTGCGAAGATCCCTGTGGGGAGAATCAATAGCGGCTTTAATGCCTGACAAAAAGTGACACTTCCACCGGCAAGGGGAAGCCAAAGACCGGGAGCCTACAATGACAATTGATAAAACCCTGAAAATCAAGCGCGGAGCCGGCGAAAACCGCAGTGTACTCACACGTGTAGAGCGATTGGAAAATCTCAGAGAAGCCGATCGCTGGCAAGAGGGAGACTCGCCGCTTGGTTTACCCAAGGTGCGAGTTCGCAAGCTGCAGTTGAAGAAGAAGAAGAAGAAGGAAGAAGACGAAGAAAAAGATGCAGTCAAAACGGAAGTGTAAATCGATCAATAGCCGCGAACTTACCGTGTGCTATTTCGAGGATTCTTCGCTGTTCAGATTCGTCAACTGGCGTCGAGCTTGTTGCAGTACGAGCAATTTGCGATTCCGCTGTTCTGGGGAAGTAATCCCTCTCCGTAATGCGTGCCGCTTCTGGTTGATCCGCTCGCTCAGTACGCCAATCGCCATGTTTGCCGATTGTAGATCAGTAAAGTCGCCGCCGCTCCCGTTGCGTCAGCGTGTTGAGATAGAGTTCTGCGAAGTCGCGTTGATTCAGCAGGTTGCCCAGAGTGAGGGCCAGCGTTTCCAGTCGAGACGCCAAGAGTGGACTCGCATTCATGAGTTCCGCTTCGACCTTGTGCAATGCCCGGTTGTGTCCAACGATTCGCGCCTCGAGCTCAGCGTAGCTGGCAATCGGCGGTAGTCCAATTAAAAGTCCTCGGAAAGCACACTCCACCACCCGCGATGAGCTCGCAAAAAAGGACTTGTACTCCAATCTTGCAGTGGACCGGGCGGATTCTGGGCTGATAACAGCTGTAGCTTTACACGCCTGCAAAATCAGGGGAAAAAGTGGGTATGCAAGACTTCCTGCGGCCGCTCCTTCTGTTGTCGATCGTACTGATGGTACCAATCATCCCGCTGTTGATTTGGGGCGAATTATTCACGCATTCACTGGCTGTTTGGCAAGAGTCGCCACCCAGTCGGGGGGTCATTGGCGCGGCCATCGTGGCCGTGTTGGCAGCCGACATCTTTTTGCCGATCCCTTCCGGACCGGTCAGCACCTTGGCCGGGGCCGAGTTGGGGGCCTTCTGGGGTACGTTGTTTTGCTGGCTGGGGATGACCACCGGGGCAGTGCTGGCCTACGGGTTGGCCCGTCGCTGGGGGCGGGCCGTGGCGTTACGATTCAGTGACGAAAAAAACCTCGCGCGGTTGGAATCTTCGGCTAAGGTTCACGATGTTTGGCTGTTGATCATCACCCGCCCGTTGCCGGTGTTTGCCGAGGCAAGTGTCTTGCTGGCGGGCCTGCTGCGGATACCGTGGCATCGTTTTTTCCCGACCGTTGCTGCCAGTAATCTGGCGATTGCGGGAACCTACTGCATGTTAGGAGAGTATGCGGTAGAGCGGGCGTGGCTTCCCGGAGCCGTTTGTTTGTCTCTGGCTGTGCCGGTAGGTTTGGCGCTGGTGGCCCGGCGGCGCTGGTTTTCCACGCATGAATTTGATTAGCGTGGAATGAAGACTACCGTCTCGTGCAGATTCTCGGAGCGGCAGCCCGCGTTGCGTCGTCAGTGTGGCTGATATATTTTTCAAAATTGGTGACAAACAGTTGGGCCAACTTGTCGGCGGTGTCATCGAAGGAAGCCTTGTCGACCCACGTGTTTTTAGGTGTGAGGATCTCAGCTGGTACATCGCGGCACTCGGTTGGCACTTCAAATCCAAAAACAGTATCGGTTTTGGTCGGGGCTGCGGCCAGAGACCCGTCATGGATGGCATCGATGATGGCCCGGGTGAATTTCAAGCTCATTCGCTCGCCGGTACCGTATGCACCACCGCTCCATCCCGTATTGACCAGCCAGGTATCGGTTTGATGCTTGCGCATTCTGGCTGCTAACAACTCGGCATATTTGGATGGGTGCCAAACCAGGAACGGCGATCCGAAGCAAGCACTGAACGTTGCTTCAGGTTCGGTGACCCCAACCTCCGTACCTGCGACTTTGGCCGTGTATCCACTCATGAAATGGTACATCGCCTGCTCGGGCGTAAGTTTACTGACGGGTGGCAACACACCGAAAGCATCGCAAGTCAGAAAGAGGATGTTCTTAGGATGGCTACCCACGCATGGGATTTTGGCGTTGGGAATAAATTCGATGGGGTAACTGGCGCGAGTATTCTCGGTAAGGGACGAGTCGCTGTAGTCAACCACCCGGGTATGTTCGTCGAGCACGATATTCTCAAGCACAGTCCCAAAGCGAATTGCCGCATAGATTTGTGGCTCTTGTGCTTCACTCAGATCGATACACTTGGCATAACAGCCACCTTCAATATTGAAAATGCCGTCGTCGGACCAGTAATGCTCGTCATCACCGATGAGCGCCCGCCGCGGATCGGCTGAGAGCGTAGTTTTACCCGTCCCTGACAGGCCAAAGAAGAGCGACACGTCATCCGAATCTCCTTCATTGGCCGAGCAATGCATTGAGAGCAGGCCCCGCTTCGGCATGAGATAATTCATAATCGTGAAGACACCCTTCTTCATCTCTCCTGCGTATTGGGTGCCAAGAATGACAAACTCCGCAGCGGCAAAATTCAAGGCAACGCTCGTGCCAGTCTTGACCCCTTCAACACTCGGGTCGGCTTCGGTACAGCCACCGTTAAAAACCACGAAATCGGGTTCGCCAAAGGAGGCCAGATCTTCGGCCGACGGTCGGATCAGCATGTTGTGCATAAACGCCGCGTGGTAAGGCCGTGAGCAAATAATGCGAACCTTGATCCGGGTGGCAGGATCCCAGCCGGCGAAACCGTCGACAATGTACAGCCGCGGGCAAGAGTTGAGATAGCTGACAGCGATCCCACGATTTTTTTGGAACGACTCGGTCGAGAGGGGTACATTCACGCTTCCCCACCACACGTCGTCCTTGCTCGAAGGTTCTTCGACGACCCGCTTATCTTTTGGGCTCCGTCCTTTCTTTTCACCCGAGTCGGCGCAGATCGCTCCGCTGGAAGCGAGCTGGTCGTCGTTGAACTTCACTGCGTGTTCATACAAAACCGGCAGTGAAGTATTGTGATAAACCGTTTTGCAATCAATTCCGTAATTTGTGAGATCAAAAGACATGGTGGGATATTTGGGTGCGAGTCTCGTGACTGAGTAAAGGTTAAGGTGGGGGATGGGAGTGTCGTGCCAGATGGAAACGGCGCGGGTTTCGTTGCTATCCGAACGAAAACGAAGATCTTACTTGGCGGCAGGGCTGCCAATAGTGGAACGGACCCTTACCGTTGATCGTACCTAAATAAGGGTGAGTGACTAGTGCTGCGTTACCCCGATTGGCGAGATCCCGTAGAGATCAGTAGTTGTTGCGGTTTGCAGTGACCGACCAAACTGGTCGATTGGGCGTAAAGCTACCAAACAAACATACCAAAAACAACCAATGGGCGGCTGGTTCGGGTAGGGAGGTCACGTTGGTGGGAATTGCACCCAGATTGTCGCGCCACAGGGTGTAATCCGCTGCGTTAACTCGGCCATTCTGGTTGCCGTCGGCAAACAAAAGCGACGTCGAGGCAAATGTATCTTTCCAGGCCAGGTAGTCGAATTCATCGACCTCGCCACTACAGTTGTAATCGCCGGCCAGGGCACAGCTCGGAGGGAGTATCTCAAATGATACGACCGTGTTATTGCTGAACGGATCGCCATCATCGACCACGCCGAGCAATGTCCAATGGCCATTCGCCAGACGCGGGCCCAGGGTAAGGCCCTCGAGATTCTCTCCGTTGGAACCCACCGTAAACGAAGCGAGCAATTGCTTGTTGACGGGCGTGAAATTCTGGCCCGACAGACTTGCCGTCAGTGGCGACTGACTGATATCGGTTGCCGATGAAAAATCGACCTGGTAGATCCGACCCAGATAGGTGGGGCTCGCCAGTGCGGCAAACGATCGCTCTAAGGTGAGTACCGTTCCATCGGGCAACGCGACAAGATCTGTCAAACCACTTGTCTGTTGACCTGCAAAGCCCGCGTCGTGGATCGGCTCGACGTAATATGCATATTGCGATGTCGGTGCAACAGAATTGCCGTTGACCAGAAGCTGTTGTAACCTCACCACGGTTCCGTCGGTCGTGGTGGCCACGGGACCATCGACGTTGAGCGATTCTTCGTTCGCGGTCCACATGACCGTACCGCCAACGGTCCGGGTAAGCGATTCTAACCCGCGATTGCCACGGATATTGTCGAAGGCGGCAGGCATCAACAGGACTTGCAACATATTGCCACTAGTGAGCTCATACTCTCGGACGGTAGGCGTAGTTTCTTCACTGATGTAGACACTGTTTCGAGAAGGATTGGTGAAGGCAACACCCTCAAAGTCGAAACCTGGCGACAGTGACAGATCACTGGTCGCCGTTGCCGAAACAATCGACCCGTCACTCGTGAAAACGACATCGAATAATGCGAGTTGATTTCCACTATCCTGGACGGCGGAAAAATGATGATTGCTTCCGGTACTTCCCAGAAATGTGACGCCACTCATTTCGGTGATTCCGCTTACGGGCCCAGGTGAAAGTAGTTCCACCGATTGTGGCGTGACGTTCCACTGGGCCGCCACATGACGGATTGGTGTCATGAACAAAATGATCATGACCACGCCGGGCGATACCAATCGCGTGAAGGTATTTTGCATGGGGTCACAGAGATTGGTAATTATGGAAGTTCCCCGGGCGGTGCTACCCGTCGTTAGCCCCCGTGCTCATTCAGGATTTTTCTTGAAATGAACCACCGGTTCGGGTTGGACCGGGGCGTCTTCTTCGAGGCCCGGGTCACTCCCGCTGTCGATCAGCAAATAGCCTGCCCAAAAGAAAGGGTGGTCGGCCAGCTGCACCCGGCCAATATCTTCGGAACGTTTCAGGCGTGGTTCACGATTGGCGTCGAGAGGGGCTTCCCGAGCCAGGAACACGCTTCGTTGCCACGCTTCGGCCGGTGGCATGTGGGGAAGCTCCTGGACGAACTCCCGGACCAGTTGAAGATTGGTTTGCCCGCCCGTTCGCCAGCGGCTCAGCAGCACGGTCCGCGCTCCGGTGGTCATCAATTGGCAGGTTGCAGTGAATAACTCGTTGCCTGGGGTTTGTTGCTCCAGACCTCCACGGCGTGATCCCCCCTTCAACCCCGTTTCAGCAACGGTCGTAAAACCTGACAGGACCATGCGATCGGGACCGCCAATGGGTACCGTCAAGAGATCGTTCATGCTGTTCCCGGTTCGGCGGCGATCTCTCGGGTAGGGTGACCAGTGGGATGGTTCCTGGGGATCGACATCAATGTCATCCAGACAAATCACTTGATCGAGCAAAGCAGAGATCAGGGGTGCCGGTTGCGGTAGTGGGGATGGCAGGCGAACTGGCCTCTCGACAACATCTTCCATACGCTGGATCAAGTCTTGAACATAATCGGTCTCCGCTTGACTGGTAATTTGGGTTGCCACGATTCCTGTATGGCGTACCCGCCGCAAAGGGCGGTTGTCTCCCAGTGCCAGACTGGCGGTGGGCGCGTACCGAATTAAGGCGTAGTCCATCAGGACTTGCTTGTCTTTGCCCGGAGCGGTTGGAGCCAGGACCTCAAAGGGCAAGTACCACAGCAGCCCGTCGGGAACGATAATCAGCTGGTCGGTTGGTCCGAGTGTGAGTCTCGAATCGGCAAAAATATGGCGGTAAAGTTGATTTGCGGCACTCCGCCAGCGGTCATCGGCGAGATCTTCCGTGGCAAGATTTCGTCCAGGTCCGTAGTTGCCGAGCAGGCGCAGCAACTCCCCGATAGTTTTGCGCAAGTTATCTGCCCGTCCCAGCTGCCAATGGTGGTATTTGTCGCGGGTGATGAGAAAGCCGTGCAATTGGTTTCGAACAACATGAAAGAGCACGATGACGCTTCCTTTGGCAAGTTCTTTTTGAAGCGTCGCGACCGGGTGTAAAGGCGGTACCAGGATGGGGGCTGGGATTCGCTGCAAGCTGATTTCTCGAAGTAGTGCTTCGCGATCGATGGCAGTTTCACCCCACTGGTCGTAAAGATGGGCCAAGTCACTGGGGTCGACATGACCATCGGGAACGATGGGTCCTTGAGCCAGTTGGCGGCGGATTGCGAGACCAGCCGACGCCAGTTTCTGATAAACCGGGAAGCTGGCAAGGATTTGCTGACGCTGGAGGGCAGCTGCCCGAGGCAATTGCCCGTTGGGGTTTTCGAGCAGGTTGCGGAGCGAGGTGAGGCGACCACCCCAATCGAGCTGTGCCAGAAAGCGTCGCCGTTTGCTTCTTTCGGCAATGTCGACGGCAGCCAGCACATCTTTTCGTTCGAGCGCAGCCATAAACCAGCGATCGAATGAGCTGCTGTGGGAAGAGGACAGTAACGCGAGTGCGTCCAGCGGGTCGGCGGTCCAATGTTGGTCGGTGGGATCGCTCAAGAGCTGATCGTACAGTGCGATGGCGGTGCGCGATGTGATCCGCCCGGCAGCGGTGCCATCAAAGAGCAGGTCGGTTCGCTGGAGTTGGAAGGTCCGGAACGAGGCAGCCATTTGGCGCTCGATGGCCGCGCGAAGTAGCTGGTCGGCGGCTTTTCGCTGTTGTCGCTGGTAGTCGATGAGTGCCTGCAGATAGAGGTGTCGGATCCCTGGCGACCCATTGGACATGTCCCCGATCCAGCGAGCGGCCTCGTTGAGTGTTGCTTCGGCTGCATCGGGTTCGCCCAGCACGGCAAGGTTCTCTGCTTGTGCGATCCGGAAATTGGTTGTCAACAGCCGGAGTCCACGGCGTTTTGCCCACCCAGCGGCAACGTCGAGGGGGGGGAAAACACCTGCCCCGTCGGATGTCAGGTGATTCTGGCTGCCCAGGCGGAGCGCCTCTTCCACAACATTCCAGTTGTCGAAGTAGAAAGCCGAGAAACTGGCTTCTGCCAGCAACCGTGCCGCCAGAGGTGCGTTTCCCGCTTCCAGGGCAAGGTGGCCTTGTTCCAACAACACAATGCTCGTCAGTGGATGATCGTACCGTCCATCGATCAGCAAAGCACGATTCAAATGAGTGTGGGCTTCCTGAACACGACCCACCCCGATTTCAGCCAAACCGAGTTGGAGTGCGATCCAGGAACTGGACCAATGGTTGGGTGGCGAAAGGTTCCCGCGCGACAGGACATCCACCAACTCCTTGGAGATTGGGTCATGTTTACCCAGCGGGCCCAGGATGGTGTTCCGGCGACGAATGGCCAAAGCGGTAGCGCGGATAATCTCGGGTGCTTTCAGTTTGAAGTACTGGGGTATTTCAACGACGGTGACTCGCTGGCGTTTGATTTCTTCGATGGAGGTTTGCCGGCCGTGAAAGACCAACATGGTGTCCGGTAGCGCTCCAATCGTGAACTGGCGATCGCTCTTTCCCCACGGTGGTTGCGGGCCTCGAACTCGATTGGTATCGGGCCGTGGCGGCGTTTGAAATTTGACCCGTAACAGCCAATCGGGGTATTGCAGGAAGAGTTGGCAGGCCTGGTCAAACTGGGCCAATGCTTCCACGGGGTTGCCCAGCCGGAAATAAATCTCGCCGAGCATTGCGTGGCAGGGGATCGCATCGATCCAGCGTCTGGTTCCTATCTTGATTGAGCGATTCGCTTCGCGGCGGAAGAGCCGTTGGGCTCCGCGAATGTCTCCCGAATAGAGTTCGTCAATCCCCGTAAAATAACCGGTGTGGGGAATACCGTCGCTGGACTGCCCCCAACCGGGCCGTGCTAGCAGGGCCAGCAGGATGACACCACAGGTGAGGTTCAACCTTTGAGTTCGCAATTCGGACATCGACAAGTCGCAGCAGAGGGGTTAGCAGGAGTCCGTCATCTGGCACATGTGCAGCTAATTCTACCAGTTTGCACGCAACGGGCGCGATTTTATGCGGGTTGGGTGGCCGTAGAGGCCTCATTGTGGCTAGCGTTGCGGTCACGCAAACCGGGAAAATCCGAAAGAAAGCGAAGGTTTGAGGATTGTACTGACGATAACGATTTTAAGGCCACGCGCGTCGGATGGCGTGCATTACGTGCGACACGGCAGTTGGAGCCACTGGGAGACGAGCTAGGATGAAGGCTAAATTGCAAAACCAACGATGTTGGACGTGTTTAGCGACCGGTCTGATGCTGTTAGCCGGCATTGCTTCGACGGGTTGCCAAGTGGAATTAGGTGGTCAAACGCTACCGAGCCCGTACTATCTGACTGACGACATCCAGTACTACGCACCTGGACCCGAGTTCGTCCTGGCCCGCGAAGCCGCTGCCATGAAAGAGCAGGCAGACGCGGATGAGTCGTTGTCTGAATTTTAGACCTCCGGGCTCATGCCGAGACAGAATCTTCCCGCGCGGTTTCTTGCCGCGTAAATCGGTGTTTCACCCAGCGAGACCAGCAGACCGCCTGGGAGCGCAATACAGTCATCGGGGTGTACGACATCCGGTAGCTCGTTGCGACACCAGTTCTCAGCTGCCGCTTGTAATCCCACTCTCCAACACCCAGATCAAGCACGCTGTCGTGGCGTCGAAATCCATCCTGGATCGCGCGCAGGATCAAGCTGATCCCGGGAGGGTTTCCGCCTGTGGCAGGTTCAAAGCCGGTTCGCAAGGCAAACACGCGACCGGCGAAGTGGTAGCTGTAGAGAAACGCCACCGGTGTGCCACTCGCTAAAAGGAGGTTCATATCAACCATTCCCAGCCGTGCCGCGTCGGCGTGTGCATCGCGCAGGAACGAGCAAACTCGGCCGGTGGAGAGCGTATTTTCGTCCCGGACGTCAGCGCGCCGACTGCTGGCGGCGACTGCCTCGCACATTGCGTACAGGTCCCAACGGGGATCGCCATCTCCAGACCGTGCTGGTGCCGGCCGGTGCCGGATGAACTGGAGATCGTCCCGTTGGTTCAAACGCTGTAGGAGACTGCAATAATCTCTGCGGAGCTTGTTCGGCTGCTGCTGTAGAAAACGATTCCAGCGACCAGTCATCTCAAGAACCGAGTTCACCTGATAGGCGTGCTTGTGGGGTTTGTAACCAGCGATCCGCATCGCTCGACCTGGCCTTCCCCCGTCGTGGGATTCCGGGCCAGTCCAGCGGAGGTCGATCATGTCCCAGTCCCTTGGAGTGGCCTGGATATGTTGCATCGCAACCAGCATGGAGGCGGCCTGATTCGGGCCAATTGGACTGTACCACGATCCCCAATCGTCGAGCGGATAGGTCAGCGTGCGTACGGTGCCCAAGCGGTAGCGATCCTGCCGTACACAGAGTGGCACAATCCCCACTGGATTACCACCGGCGTGAATCACCAAGATACGCAGTTTCTGGCCGTTACCAAAATGTTGCCAGTAAGAGTTGAGCCAATCCCATGTGTGAAAAAACGACGCCCTGGGGGTTTGCGGTAACAAACAATCCCACAGCATCCGACAGGTTGCCAGCTCCACAGGGTCATTGATTTCGTAGACTTCATGCACGGCGACCGCCTGGTGGGGAATCCAACGAGGGCCTGATGCGACTGCCCGTTGGAAGATCAAGAAGGGCAACCCCCGTGCCATTTTTACAAGGAGACCGGTTAACCAGATGGTGCGGCCGCGCATCCGTTGCTGGCGGCCCAGGTCGACTTTGCCGCAGCGTGGCTCATGTTGCCCCGGGGCGACACGTTACTTTTTTGCATCCTCACCGCGATTGCCCTGTGAACACCATTTTGGGCAATGGGCGGCGGTTGATAAACTAAATCAGAGGGAGGCCCGCCTGACGGGCGACCAATCCGGGATGAACATCGATATCCATCCGCCCATGTAACGTTGGGTAACCCATGAACGAATCGTGGCCACCAGAATTCATTGAATCAATCCACATGGCAGGTTGTCCATTTGTCCTGGCGCTGACCGGCGGTGGTAGCCGGTCAGCGAGTGCCTTGCTCGAAGTACCCGGTGCGTCCTCCAGCGTACTGGAGGTCGTTGTTCCCTACGCCCGTTCCGCACTGGAGCAGTGGCTGGGTGGGCCTATCGATCGGGCTTGCAGCCAACGCACCGCTTGTGCCATGGCGATGGCTGCATTTCAGCGGGCGCGTCAACTTGGTGAGGCCGACGCCCACTCCCTCCGCGGTATTGCTGCTACGGCAAGCCTGGCGACGAACCGCGCAAAAAAAGGTGGTCACCGTTTACACGTCGCCTGGCAATCATCAGCACGGACGGTCGTGCAAACTTGCGAATGGGTGAAAGATCGTCGTTCGCGGGCTGAAGAAGAACAGCTTTGTGCGGAGTTGATTTTGCACGCCGTGGCAACTGCCTGTGGTGTTTCCGCACCGGTGGTGACCCTGTCTGCCGACGAGACAGTTCGACTTCGCGACAAGACGGCTCCCCACGATTGGACCGAGTTAGTTCTCGGTGTGCGTGACACCGTTCTCCATAACGCAAAGCAGAATATGTCGTTCCCCAAACTGCTCTTTCCAGGCGCGTTTCACCCGTTCCACGAAGGACATCGCAGGATGGCGGAGTTCGCTGCGGAGAGGTTTGGTTTGCCCGTTTGTTACGAACTTTCGATTGCCAATGTCGACAAGCCGCCGCTTGATTTTCTCGAACTGGACGACCGTTTGCAGCAGTTCCAGGATGAGCCCGTCCTGCTGACGCGGGCTCCGACGTTTGCAGGCAAAGCGGCGCTGGTCCCCGGCGCAACATTCATCGTGGGAGCAGATACAATTGCCCGCATTGGCCAACAGCGTTACTATGCTTCCGCTTTGGAGCAAGCTGCCGCAATCGACACCCTCGCAGAACATGGGTGTCGGTTTCTCGTGTTTGGCCGCAAAAGCGACCAGCAGTTCTTGACTGTGGAGGAAATTGCATTACCAAGTCCTCTCAGGTCACTTTGTGATCAGGTACCGGAGTCCGATTTTCGCGCCGATATGTCTTCAACCCAATTGCGGGCCCGTTGCGACGACTGACGTATGTTTCCGGTGGCGAAGTGGAATTATTTGACCCGGTGTGCGTTGGACCAAGAGTCCTTTAGAATTGGACTATGGTTAGTTCCCAGAAGCATGTTTCCGAGACCGACCCGCCGGTTCCGCTATTTGTGGGTATCGACGTCGGTGGCACGAGCATTAAGATCGGGTTGGTGACCGACGACGGTCATCCTCTGGGCTGTCACTCGATTCCTACCCATATCGAGACTCCCGCCGAAGACGCTGCCCAGCGGATGGGAGCGGCACTACGGTCGGTTCTGGAGGAATGGGCACCGCCGGCTGGGCAAGTGGTGCGAGTCGGATTGGCGACACCCGGCCCAATTGACACCGAAAATGGCCTCCTGGTGCAACCCGGGAATCTACCCAATTGGTGGGGTTTCCCCATTCGGCAGCGGGTTAGTCACCATTGCGGCTTGCCGGTCACCTTTGCCAACGATGCGAATGCGGCTGCCTATGGTGAGTATTGGCAAGGCGCCGGTCGGAAGTACCGTAGCATGGTTTTGCTCACGCTTGGAACTGGTATCGGCGGTGGTATTATCATTGACCATAAAATTATTGAGGGGAGCCACGGTTGTGGAAGCGAGTGTGGGCACGTGCTCATCGATTTGCGGGAGGATGCCCGCCGTGATAGTCTTGGCAAGAGCGGGTCCCTGGAAGCACACTGCAGTGCGTACGCGGTGACTACCCGAACTGAAGAAGCGCTTGCCGCCGGTCAAGAAAGTTCGCTTCAAGGTCATGAAGGTCGAATCTCACCTCTGGTCGTTGCCCAGGAGGCCGAACAGGGTGATCGGCTGGCTCGGCAGATCATTCTGGAGACGGCCCGGTATCTAGGGATCGGAATTGTCAGTCTGATACACACCATTGATCCGGATGGAGTGATCCTTGGCGGAGCCATGACATTCGGCGGGGCGGGTCATCCCTTGGGAGAGGAATTTTTGGCCGAAGTGCGGGCGGAAGCCCGCCGCCGCATATTCCGTACACTTCGCGACAAAATGGAAATCGAATTCGCCGCGCTCGGAGGCGACGCCGGGTTTATTGGGGCAGCAGGACTTGCCCGACTGGAACACCAACGTCTTTCGGACGGCTAGCCAATAAGACCCTCGTATGCACCTCGACGACGAACTTTGTCTCTGTTTTCACGTCACCAAGCGAAAGCTGCTCAACTATCTGCGGCTGGAAAAACCGCAGGTACCCTCCCAGCTTGCCGATTGCTATGGGGCGGGTACCGGCTGTGGCTGGTGTCGGCCTTACCTGCAAAAAATTTTTGAAGATTCGCAGAGTCGGCAAACGGTCACAGCAATAGACAGCCCCGATCAGGACGATCGCATTCCTGATTTGCCCTCAGTAGACGAATACGCCAAAGGGCGAGCGACCTATGTACGCACTGGTGGGGGAACACCGCCGCCGGGAGCAACCCCCATCGAATCCTGATAACCGTTGACATTGCTATGAACGAAAAGTTTTTGAAAGTCCACCCCGATGACGACATGCTTGTTGCGATTGTCGATCTACCCGCAGGCACCCACATCCCGCATGGTGGCGAGTCGATTGTGTTACCGGTGGATGTGCCTCAAAAGCACAAATTTTCGGTGCGGGCTCACGAACCTGGTGCCCATTTGAAAATGTATGGCATCACGGTCGCCAAAGTGACGCAACCGGTCCGTCCTGGTGAACGCCTCACCCTCCAGAACATTATCCACGCCACGGACACGCCAGTTAAACGTAAACAGGCTGCAGCCTGGCAGGCCCCCGATGTCTCGCGCTGGAAGAATGCGACCTTTGCAGGCTACCTTCGCTCCGACGGCCGGGTCGGTACGCGCAACTATTGGATCGTTTTGCCCCTGGTCTTCTGTGAGAATCGGAACTTGCAGATTATGCGCGAGGCGATGCTCAAAGAACTCGGTTTTGGTCATGCCAGCAGCTACGCCGCACAAACGGCGGAGTTGGTTGACAAGTTTCGCGGTGGCGTTTCAGTCGAAGAGATTCTGGCGACTGCGTCGACTGCGTCGGTAACCAGCGGGAATCGCAAACGCGTATTTCAAAATGTCGATGGAATCCGCTTTCTTTCGCACCGGGAAGGTTGTGGTGCTGGATACAACGAGTCGCAAAATTTGTGCGGATTGCTGGCCGGTTACATCAACCATCCTAATGTGGCGGGCGCGACCGTGTTGAGCCTCGGCTGCCAGAAATCACAGATTGCTGATCTCCAGAACGAGTTACACCGTCGAAATCCAGAGTTCAACAAGCCACTCTACATTTTTGAGCAACAGCAGCTCGGTACGGTAGAAACCCTGCTTACCACAGCTATCAAGCATACCTTTGCCGGGTTGATGCAGGCCAATGAAAACGTTCGCGAGCCAGCACCGATCTCTCAAATCACGTTGGGTGCCGAGTGTGGTGGGTCCGACGGTTTTTCAGGGCTTACCGCCAATCCAGCCATCGGCCATACCAGCGATTTATTGGTTGCATTGGGTGGGTCGGTGATTCTTTCGGAATTCCCGGAGTTGGCGGGCTGCGAAAGTGCTCTGGCGGAGCGGTGTGTTAAACCAGCCACTGCCGACCGGTTCCTCCAATTGATGGAAGCGTACGAAGCTTTTCTGAATCAGGAGGGCAACAGTTTTGAAGGCAATCCGTCCCCGGGAAATATTCGCGATGGGTTGACCACCGATGCCATTAAGTCTGCTGGTGCTGCCAAGAAAGGAGGTACTTCACCGGTTGTTGATGTACTTGATTATCCAGAACCGGTGGAACGATCGGGACTCAACCTGCTCTGTACTCCGGGAGGGGATGTCGAATCGACCACCGCGATGACCGGGTCGGGAGCCAATCTGATGGTTTTCTCAACCGGGCTTGGTACACCAACTGGCAATCCAATCACGCCGGTGATCAAGATTGCATCGAACAGTGCGTTGGCGGGCAGGATGCCCGACATCATCGACGAAGATGCCGGGACGATCATTAGCCAGGGTGAATCGATCGAAAACGTTGGCGAGCGACTGCTGGAATGCATCATTGGCACAGCCAGCGGAGCATACTACACCCGCGCCGAAGAACTCGGGCAGGAGGATTTCATTCCCTGGCGGAGGACCTTGTCGATGTAACGCCAGCTTGATCCGGTGCCAGGTCTGGTCGCCCCGCTACGGTGGTATCTCTACAAGCCGAGCCAACCCGCACCGCAAATCGCTGGTCCCAAAGCGGTGGTCGAACCTGGTGCCGGTTATTGTCTGTCGACTTGGGCAGCAGCTTCGGTCGCCGGGTTCTTGGCCGATGATTGCTTGGCGGAGGGCTTACCAAAGATCTTTTCCAGTTCCTGGTCCAACGAGGGACCCCGTGCGAACATGCTGATGACGATGCCTTCTTTATTGACAAGGATCGCCCGGGGAATCGCGTTGATGGCATACTTCCTGGCCAGCGGGGAGCGCCAGCCGGTTTCTCCAGGTTTGTCACTAAAGACCGTTGGCCAGGGGATGCCCATCTGCTTGACATAACTTACCGCTGCCTCGCTTGTATCATCAAGTGAGATCCCGAGGACATCAAAACCTTGATCGTGGTAGGCACGATAATTCTTCAGGATGTTGGGGACCTCACTTCGGCAAGGTCCACACCAAGCGGCCCAAAAATCGACCAGCACGACCTTTCCCCGAAAAGATTCCCAATCCAACGGTTTGCCGTTTAGCAGAGTGCCCTCCAGTTCGATTGTATTGCCCATCAAATTGACAAGTCGCGCTGTTGCTTCCAACTCGGGAAGCCTTTGGCGAATGTCAGGATCTTGTGATTTTTGAAAGATGGCCAGCAACTCGTTCAGTGCTTTGACGGCCATTTTATCTCCCCCCCTTTCACCGATCTGACCCAAATGCAGGGCAATCATGACATCTTGTCCGGTGGCACCGTCCTGCTCAACTTGGTTGACGAACGTGTTGATCAGATCGGCCTGCTTTTGCGGGTCCAGGAAACGCCAACGTCCTAATTGCATCTCGACTCTGGCTCGGGCAACGGCTTTAGCAACCGGTTTCCTGGGATCGTTGGCCAGGGAGTCGAGAAAGGTTTTCTGGTCCGCAGCCGCGGTACGGTCACCAAGTTTTTTGCGCACGTCGAACGCTTGCATCTTCCATTCCAAAGCTTCGACTGCCTGTTCGTCTGTTGCTGGTCCCGCCAGGACGGCGTCGGCAGCGGTGAAGATGGCCTCCGCTACCTGCTTCATGTACTGACTCATTTCATCGCGCGATTGAAACGATGGCTGCGATACGGCCAGGTTTTGTATGAATTCAAGGAGTTGCTCGGGGGTACCTTCAGGAACAACGAATAACTGGTCTGATGCGGTTTCGTCAGCCGTCGGATCTTCAGTGGCTGCTTCAAGCACCGCATTTTCATCGGCCTTTGCCGGCAAGTAGCCGGTCGTCAGACCGATCACGATGACGAGCAATACCGGGTAACGGAACGAGGTCGGGCCGGAAACGGTCGCAGGCATGAAAATTCCTTTGGAATGTGGGATGGGAAGCCAATTCAGCGGCGTCGGGTGGGGCCCGCGACAAAACAAGTCGTTGCCTAACGGCATGGGGTGTTAGCAAGCGGTCGCGCGACGCATCGGTGGGTTGCTGCAGGTCGACCTGTCGACCTGTGGAAGGACACCATTAGAATTATGACAATCTGCTGGGTGAGTACAAGTAACGATTTTTGACCAGCTCGAAGTCTTTACTGCCGGTAGCTCGAGGGCGTAGCCTTGGTGTTTCGGCGGTTGGGCAGCTGCAGGGTGGTCCTGGGTATTTTTAGGGTGTTACCAGGAGGACACTTCGTGCGCTTATTTTACCATGTGATAGTCGGTAATGATTTTCCATGCCTCTTCTGGCGTCTCGGCATAATCAAACAAATTGAGATGTTCATCAGCGACCACCCCTTCGTCAGCCAGTTGCTGAAAATTGATAATGCTTTCCCAGTAACTACGCCCAAAAAGGATAATCGGGATTTCCTGCATCCGACTCGTTTGCCGCAAGCAGAGCGTGTTGAAAAGCTCGTCGAGCGTACCGAATCCGCCCGGAAAGATTACTAACGCGGCTGCTCTCAAGATGAAGTGAAACTTGCGCATCGCGAAGTAATGAAACTGGAAGCAGAGCTCTGGCGTGATGTAGTGATTCGGTTCCTGTTCAGATGGCAGTTCGATGTTGAGGCCAATGCTCTTCGCCCCGACCTCAAATGCTCCCCGGTTGGCGGCTTCCATGATACCGGGGCCTCCGCCAGTCATTACCACAAACTCCCTCTGAGTGTTGTTTTGGGATGAGGTGGAAGCGATTTCGCCGAATTTGCGGGCAGCTTCGTAATAGCGACACTTGTCGAGGATACTTTTTGCGCGTGCGACTTCACGTACGGCGACCGGATCGTTGGGTCGATCCTTGAGATGGGTCTGGGCACGTACCATGTGTGCTGCGGCTTCATCTTGCGGAACGATTTGGGTTCCGCCAAAAATGACGACGGTTGACCGGATGTCATTTTCCCGCAGCAACGTTTCCGTCTTGAGCAATTCAAGCTGCATCCGCAGGGGACGATTTTCATCCCGCTTGAGAAAGTTGATATCGTATTCCGCCAGCTCATAGCTCGTCGAATCGCGAATCGCGTTGCGGTTTATCTTGACCTTGTCTTCCAAATTCATGAATGCCTTCCTTCACAATCGTTCAGCTTAAAAGATGGGATTCGCCGAGCGTGGGCCGTCGAAGCGGCCAACGTCGCGCGAGAAGAGCAAACGCAAAATGGGCTCTTGGTCGCGAATTTCAAAGTCGATCTTGTTTGAACCGAGCGGATGTTCCGCGTCGTGAAAATGATGCCAAATCGGTGCAGCTGGCCCTCCTTGACGATGCCTAGTAAATACCCGATGTGGTCGAGATGTGGGTGCGACAGCACGACCCCCTTGAGCGATTTGACATCAAGCGGAGTTGCGTCCCAATGGCGCCACCGAAAATTCTTAACATCCTGGAATATTCCACGGTCGATCAACACACGGGTACCGTCTGCTTCGAGCAGAAATCTAGAGCCGGTCACCGTGCCGGCTGCACCGCGAAAAGTGATTTTCGACATGCTGATTCGATAAGTGAGATCTGGCTCTGTGGTCAATGACACCGCATGCACTGTAATGAACTTACCCAGATTTGCCCATCGAGATTAAACCTCGCCCAGCTCACAGCCAGGGCGAAAGGATTCCCGCAACGATAAACAAACCCGCAAAAAGGACTTCAACCAGTAGATGCTTGATCGGAACCGGTGCGCCGCAATCATGGCAATGTCCCCTCAAAAATAACCAACCCGCAATCGGAATGTTGTGATACCAGCGAATACTGTGACCGCATTCGTCACACTGTGAGGGGGGGAAGACGATCCCCCGCTCTGTTCCGCGGCGATCCCAGACAACTGTCAGGAAGCTTCCAACACAACCGCCCAGTGTGGCCAGCCAGATCACCACCAGCCACCAGAGAGCAATTGTCAGCCACTGGTCTTGGAGTCTCGGTGAGGTGAACAAAGCAAGTTGGGCACAAAACATATCGCCAGTGTAGCGGCCCAACTGAAGCGACCCAACGGGTGGACCAGTCCAGGAAAGGAAATCGAACTCACCGTAACAGCCTGTCAAATGATACCTTCCAGGGGGCCACCCGTGGCACCAAGCGCGTCGACATGCCGCGCAATGGCACAATCTTCCTCCAGGGGCGGCGCATGATGCGACCTGAGCCGTGCATCAACAACCAGTGCGCCCCGACAACCCCAGTGCTTGTTTTCACAGAAGGCATCGATTCCGTGCAGATCGGCAGCCGGGTTGGCCCGGGTAAACGTGACCCAGAGGAAATTTCGTAAGGACTCGACAACAAACTGGCTGTCATCCACGATCACGATCAGCCGGAACGCGTTAAGGTTATCGTTCCCGTGGGCGGTGGCACAAAAGCGTGCAAGGTCCTTGCCAGGTGCCTCGTCCGCCGCCGAGTATTCCAGCGACGGCGGGTGGCAGGCGGGTCCCTCGACAGCTAACACACCCGGGCGGACCAGTTGGGGATTGCGATATCCGTCAGGCAAGCGGAGGCTTGCTGGCAATTGGTTCTGCAAGTCGAAATGTGAGGGGCCAACCGCAGCGATAACGACCTTCGATCCTGCGTTCATCCGCCCGCCCGAGTAGTCGAGGGTGTCGATGGTGGTTTTTGTCTGGAAATGCAAATCGCAGGTCCAGTCGGCGCGGCGGAGTATGTGTTCGAGGAACGCGTCAACATCGTGAATATCGAGATTGGGATTGTCGGCATGGTTGGCGATCAGCAAGAACTTGGCAAGGGACAGTTGGCCCTGCCCGAGAATCGCGTTGGCCTGCGTGAGAAGTTCCTGAGGTCGTTCCGACGACAAAAATGGCATGTAGCGTTCGCTCCCAATCGCCAGAAGCAAGGGGTGGACACCGGTTGCGTCGACCGCGTGAACGGCGTGCACGCCAGGAAGCACATTGGGAATGACAGGGCCGGTCAATTCGTGAATCAGCTGACCAAAAATCGTATCTTCCTGTGGGGGACGGCCAACGACCGTGAACGGCCAGATCGCGTTGGGTCGGTGGTAGACGTGTTCCACGCGGAGAACTGGAAAATCGTGCTGGAGGCTGTAATATCCGAGGTGATCGCCAAAGGGTCCTTCGGGCAGCATTTTCTCCGGATCGACCGTTCCACAAATGGCGAAGTCGGTATCTGCATGGATCGGCAGGGAATCGCCTCGTCGCAGCATGCGGATGCGTCGTCGTTCCAGTGCGCCGGCGAATGTCAATTCGCTGATCCCCTCCGGCAGTGGCATGACCGCTGCCAGCATCATCGCAGGAGATCCTCCCACAAAGACGTTGACGCGGAACGGTTTTCCGGCACGTTGGGCGGCAGCTTGATGAACACCGATCGAGCGGTGCAACTGATAGTGGAGCCCGACTTCTTCATTCGGCGCGTAGTTGCCCCCCGTCAACTGGATGCGGTACATACCGAGGTTGGACCGCATAATCCCCGGTTGGTCAATGTGTTCGGTATAAACTTGCGGAAGCGTGATGAATCCACCTCCGTCCTCAGGCCAACTCACTTGCTGTGGCAACTGTTGGATGGTCGTTTGATGTGCCGTAATGCTGGCGCGGTTGACCAACTTCGGCATCATGGCGAGTGCGTCCAGAGGAGTGGCAGCGTACCGCCCCGGACTTTTAAGGATCTTCGCCGGGTCCAGCTTTAGTTCAATCAGGCGACGTACCCGCTCCAACGAATCGCGAAACAAGAAGCGGGCCCGCTCGATCGTGCCAAACAGGTTGCTCACCATCGGGAAGCGGCAGCCTTTGACCTGCGTGTAACAAATCGCCGGGCCACCCGCCTCGCAGACTCGACGATGAATTTCGGCGACCTCGAGATGTGCGTCGACCTCCTGCTCAATGCGCACGAGTTTCCCGTGTCGCTCCAGGTCGTCGACACATTGTCGGAGCGTGTGATAACCCATCAGCGCAAAACCTTTCGCTGCAACCGCAAACCGTTCTCGCCATGAGAGGTGAGCAGCAAACTACCTGCCGCCCCACAGTGGTCAAACAGGTCGAACACGATTTGCTCCTCACCAGGCCAGGGATACACGAATACCAGATCAAAGTCGTCCGGGTCGAGACCCAATATATCATAAGCAGCGATGCCGTCATCACGCAGCCACATTAGGTCGTTTTGCTGACCCACGAGCCACTCCGCGCCCGTGGGTACGAAGCTCCCTTCGACAAATTCGACGGTCAGTTCGTGATCCGCAGCCAGTTGCCGCGAAGCCTCGACCAGCGAAGGCTCAATCTCAATCCCAACCGAATCGAAATCCAGCATCGATGCCAGACAGGCGGTCACACCAACGCCACTTCCCCACTCGACGAATCGTTGTCCGGTCGCAAGGTTTAACGCCTGAATCTGGTCCAGACCTCGATAAACTTCCACAAAATCGCTTGGCACGTAAGCAAAAATCGGGTCGTCTCGCTGCAACTCGATGAGCCGCTCGATCCGTGACAGGGCGTCGGTCAACAGACTCTCGACATCCTTCGGTAGCGGTTCTTCAGTCGCCGAGATTTTCAAATCTATGAGTGACATGCTGGTAGTGCAATTCAACAAAAGCCGTAACTGCTTTAGCATTATGCTAGCGGGGTCCGGTGGTCTGTGGGAAGCAACAAAATTTCTCGCAACTTGGGCTAGCGACCTGGTTCCCGTGAGGCCGCCAATACCCGCTCCAGCCAGACGAATGCCCTGGTCTACCCAAAATTGCCAGTGGAAGACCAACTTTGAACCGCAGCGGGTCGGGCATTGCGGTCCAAATGACGTTGCCTTGAATGATTGCAATCGGGTTGAATAAAACGGCCCCTCCACGATCACACCTGGGAATTGCGTGAAAGATGGCTCCACCACTTACGGTTCTCATTCCGTGTAAAAACGAAGCGAACAACATTCTTGCTTGCATTCGTTCGGTGGAGACCATTGCCGATGAGATTCTCGTCGCCGATTCGGGATCAACCGATGGTACGCTGGAGCTGGCCCGAGCCTCAGGCGTTTGTCGGGTTATCGAACGGGAATACATCAGCTATGGAGATTTCAACAATTGGGCCATTCCACAGGCGACCCATCGCTGGATTCTGCTGCTCGATGCGGACGAGAGATTGACACCTCCGCTGGCCGAGGAGATCCAGCAAGAACTGACAGCACCCCGACACGCTGGCTACTGGATGAATCGCCTGAACCATTTCATGGGTCACCCGATTCGCCACGGTGTATGGTGCCCTGATCGGCAGTTGCGGCTGTTTCAACGTGACGCCGGGCGATTCGTTGGCTCCAGTGATCATGCAAGATGCAAGATTCTGCGGGGCACTGTCGGCAGACTCAAGCAACCGTTTGACCATTACACCGTTTGGTCGTACGACCAGTACTTGCCAAAACTACAGCGATACGCCGATGTGCAGGCAGGGATCTGGATGGAGCAAGGTCGGTCCGCCAGCTTTTGGCAGCTTCTGCTGCGCGGGCCATCACGGTTCTTGCAGTGCTATTTCTGGAAGCTTGGTTTCCTTGACGGATTGCCGGGATTGCAGATAGCGGCTCTCACAGCATACCAGTCTTTTCTCAAACAGGCAAAACTTTGGGAATTGCAGTATGGTCGTCGGCAAGCCGATGCCGCGCGGGAGGTGACTCTCGATTCAGGCGACGCTACTCAAGGGAGGATGGAGTTGCCTCAGCAAATGGCCCTTTCGGGTAGCACTCCCCTCGCAGCGGATTGAAAACCGGCCGAGCCCAATCGCTGAGTCGTAGGTGCTGGGTTCCGCGAATCTGGCTGAAAATTTGGATTACCGTTTTGGGGGTATTCGTCAGCTGGTGCGGGCAAATAGTTGGTCAGGCCTTTGTTGCTGCGGGAGCTTGCCGCAATCGGGCACCCAGATTTTATACGTCGAATCGTGAGGTCGGTGTCTCCGTACCCCCAACCCTGGAAACGTTCGTAAAATCCATTAGCGTTGGCAAAGTTTTCCGGGGTCGAACCGTCGTCACCGATGATCAATTAAAAATCGTGGTCGATTTGCTGTTTGACAGGCTCCCGAAGATGCTCGCTCGCTGTGGGACGGTTGTACGTTGCCACGATCATTGAAAGCTGCATCGACGCACACCTCTGCGTATAACAGGATTTATGTCGATTGCGACGTTGCTTTTGGCGAACTTGACGTAATCAGTCGAGGAAAAGCTGCCGAGGTTGTGGGGCATGCTGGCGTCGAGAGTTTGAGGTCACCGGCCACAGGATGTGATTCCTGACCTGGCCAGGAGTGGCTCCAAGCAGGTACCACCGCGAGTTTGTGGCCCTGCTTTGGCACGGTGTAACAGGCTTGCACTGACTTGAACCAAAGAAGCGAGCCAAATATGCTGGATGGTTCCCCCAGGGAGAGCGGTAGCAGCAAGTTGGAGGTTTGCTGGTCGTTTGCATTACGTGGCGACCAGCTTTTGGCGGGTGTGCACAATGACCAGTGCCCGTCACCAGGTCCTGAATCTGCCGTTTTTGCTGGCTTTTTGAAACCGTGAAATTCGATGAGTGACTTGTCAGAACGACTTGCCGGACTATCTCCGGCCCAGCGCAAGCTCCTGGAGCAACGACTTGCACAGCGGCAAGGCGACGAGCAGTCTGGCCGCCCCGAGCCGATCGCCATCGTCGGTATGGCATGTCGATTTCCTGCTGCGCCAAATCTCGCTGCGTTTTGGCGATTGATTCACCTTGGTCGCGATGGGGTTGTCGAGATACCCACGTCTCGCTGGGATCTCGATGAGTTCTACGATCCGACCGGAGAACAACCTGGAAAGATTTCTGTTCGCCGGGCCGCATTGCTGGACGACATTGAACAATTCGATCCTCAGTTCTTTGGCATCACGCCGCGCGAAGCGGTGCAGATCGATCCGCAGCAAAGAATCTTGTTGGAGGTTGCCTGGGAAGCCCTGGAAAACGCCGGGCTGCCCGCTGACCAGATCGCGGGGTCCAACACGGGGGTGTTTGTTGGGATAGCAACGAACGACTATTCGAAGGTCCTGGTTCCTTATCTTCATTATTACGAACAGATCAGTCCCCATTCGGGTACTGGCAATGCCCTGAGCATCGCATCGAATCGCCTCTCGTACATCTTCGATTTGCATGGTCCCAGCCTGTCGATCGATACGGCCTGTTCGAGTTCATCGCTGGCGATTCATTTAGCTGTCGAGAGTTTGCGTCGGCGGGAGTGCAACGCGGCAATCGCTGGCGGTGTGAATGCTATTCTTACACCCGAAACGACGATTGCTTTTTCCAAGGCCCGCATGTTGTCGCCTGACGGGCGGTGTCGACCCTTCGACGCCAATGCCAATGGTTACGTTCGGGGCGAGGGTTGTGGATTGGTAGTGCTCAAGCGTCTGCAAGATGCGTTGCGCGACGACGATCATATTTGGGCGGTGCTGAGGGCAACCGCGGTCAACCAGGATGGGCGCACTTCCGGGATTAGTGCTCCCAATGGCCAGTCCCAGAAGGCCTGCATTCAGGCGGCCCTTGCGCAAGCACGATTGATGCCCGACGAAATCAGTTATATCGAGGCCCACGGGACCGGTACTCCCCTGGGCGATCCGATCGAAATGCAGGCCCTCGGTGAAATCTTTGCTGCTGGCAACGAGCAGGTTCGGCCATGTTACGTTACCAGTGTGAAGGCAAATGTCGGGCATATGGAGACTGTCTCCGGTGCCGCTGGTTTGATTAAAGTGGGGCTCATGCTGCATCATCATGAGATTCCTGCCCAAACCCATTTTGAGGAACTGAATCGTCACATTAATTTGACCGGTACGAGGATCAAGGTGCCAACCGAGCGATCGCCTTGGCCCGAATCGGACGAACCGAGGATCGCCGGGATCAGCTCGTTCGGCTTTGGGGGGACGAATACCCATTTAATTGTGGAAGAAGCTCCGCCACGGGTCGTCCCATCCGACCCGCCTGCACCGCGACCGGTCCACTTGCTCAAACTGTCGGGCAAGCAGGAATCGGCCATTTTTCGTCAGGCCGAACAACTGACAGACCATCTCCAACAGCATCCCGATACTGAACTTGCCGATTTGGCTTACTCCCTGAACACTGGCCGCGTCGACTTTAATCATCGACTCACAATTGCCGCCACCGACCTAGAGCAACTGAAAAAACTCCTGCCGGGGGTGTCGGAAAAATCGCGGGCGGCTGCTATCAAGCGAGGTTCCATCCGCGCTCTGGGAAGGCCCAAGGTAGCATTTTTGTTTACGGGTCAGGGTTCGCAGCAAGTGAACATGGGACGCCAGCTCTATGAGACCCACCCTCGCTTCCGCGCCACACTGGATCGTTGCGACCAGATCTTGAGGGAACATTGGGGAGAATCGCTGCTGGCGATCCTTTATCCGGCAGTCGAACCGGAGGATGAGCGAGAGTCTCTGCTCCATCAAACACACTACACACAACCCGCCCTGTTTGCCCTCGAGTACGCCCTGGCCGATTTGTGGAAATCGTGGGGCGTCGAGCCGGACATTGTGTTGGGCCATAGTGTGGGTGAGTATGTCGCAGCCTGCATCGCCGGCGTCATGTCGCTGGAGGATGGTTTGTGGCTCATTGCCGAGCGGGCACGCCTCATGCAACAGATCAAACGCCACGGCAAGATGGCTGTGATTTTTGCTTCTGAAGAACAAGTGGCTGCCGAACTGGGTGACCGAGATGATGTCGTGGTGGCCACGATCAACGGGCTCGAAAACACTGTTATCTCAGGTGAAGAAGCCGGTGTGAGCGAGATTGCCGCGCGGTTCGAATCACGTGATATCGGGATCCGCAACCTGAATGTGTCGCACGCATTTCACTCTCCCTTGATGGATGAAATGCTGGAGGAATTTGAGCAGTCTGCCGCCCGAATTGACTTTCAGCAACCGAGGGTCGATTTTGCTGCCAATCTCACCGGTCAGTTGCTTCGCGAGGCACCTTCGGCAAAGTATTGGCGCGACCATTTGCGCAACGCTGTCAGGTTTGCAGATGGTATGGCCCGTGTCGTTGAAGCCGAGGCGACCATCATCATTGAAATGGGTCCCACGGCAAGTTTGCTCGGTATGGGGCGCCGCTGTTTTCCCAAATGGGATGCTGCCTGGGTACCCTCGCTGCGACCAGGGAAAGAGGACTGGCAGGTCATCTGTGGCAGCATTGGTGAGTTCTATTGCCGTGGTGGTCATTTCGATTGGCGGGCCTTCGATCAACCGTGGTCACGCCGTCGGGTGTTGACGCCGAACTACCCATTCGATCGGATTTGCTGCTGGCATGAGATGAGTCCTGCACAGCGGCGACCAATCGGCCACGAGTCGGTGTCCACCATGGTCGCGCGATCGGACGGCGGGCACCCGCTGCTGGGATCCCGCCTCTCGACGGTCTGGAAGAACGCCCTCTACGAAATGGCACTCAGTGCCCACACACCACACTATCTGGTCGATCATCAGGTGCAGGGGGCCCCGGTCACGCCCGCGGCTGCCTACGTCGAACTGGCCCTGGCCGCGGCTGAGCAGGTTTTTGGGCCCGGTCAGCACCTTGTTGAAAACCTCAGCATCCAGCAGGCCATGTTTCTCCGGGAGGGAGAAGGACGACGTGTCCAAGTGACGGTCTCCCCCGAGTCGGGTGGCGAAGCAACCTGGGAAACTTACAG
>Ga0310121_10000451_pt1 | contig 44873 bp, 36 predicted proteins | sample CB27_Tmax_986_MG_FD_203504 | JGI IMG/M metagenome (GOLD analysis project Ga0310121, IMG submission 203504) | Marine microbial communities from Western Arctic Ocean, Canada - CB27_Tmax_986 | ecosystem: Environmental > Aquatic > Marine > Oceanic | place: Canada: Western Arctic Ocean | collected... | reverse complement strand
CCTGGCATCGGATTGGGTCTCCAGCTTGGGCAACCCTTCTACACACACTGGCGTCTTCCACAAGCGACAGCCACCTCGGAAGAGCAGGGAGCAGGAACAGGAGAAAGACGGCCGACACCACGGTCATAGACCCCATTCGGCCAAGTGGCCGCACGGTACGCGCGACGGATTCACCAGCGTACAGGAGGATGAAGGGATAGAGAGGAAGGATGAACCGGTCCCCCGACCAGACCTCGGGCCAAATGAGGATGAGGCCCAAGTAGAGAGGAACGAAAAGCTCCGCAGTAGCCGGACGAAGCCGGATCCTCTCTAACCAACCCCACATTGCGAATCCCATCAGCAGAATCCCAAACACCACTAGGACCCCCCCTGTGGCTCCGGACCACCACTCGCCAGGAAGAACCTCGCCGACATAGAGTCTGAGATTCGACCACGCCCGCGAGGGGAGCGCCGTCCATGTCACTACCCCCAACTGAGGCTCATACGGATTTACCATCCAGAATTCGGATTGGTATGCCCCTTCACCACCGCCTCGCAGCCTGAGCAGCCACCAGATCCCCGGGATTGCCAGGCACATCGCAAACAGGCTCGCGGCCCAAACTCGCCGAGACAGAAGCAGGGAAACCGAGAGAGCGAGCACCAGAGGGAGACCCGCGGAACGCGTGAAGAAGGCCAGAATCGCGCTCACTCCAGCCAGGACGAGCCATCCACGAGAGGAAAGCCGTCCGCCCATCCGAGGGGCATCCGCTGTCGCATGCTCTACTGCCCAGAGTGAAAGGAAGGTAAGAACCAGAAAGGCGGGATCCGATAGGACCCAACGACTAGCTTGTAGCCAACCGGCAGTAAAAAGAGTGATGACCGCGACGGCAGCCGCGGAAAGCGGGCCCACTCGCTCGGATGCCCACGCGAACACGAGGAGCACGCTGATGGACATAAGGATGGCCATCAGCAACTTGAAGGCCATCCAGCTAGAGGCGCCGGCAATCATGAGAGTGCCCAGGATAAGCGGAAACATCGGTGGGTACTTCGTATGCGCAGGGAGGCCCGGGTCCCAAAGCTCCGTGTACCCTTGACCCGAAGCGAGAGAGTGGGCTAGTGACAGGTATCCGGCATTGTCCCCCCCCGTATGGGGTGCCGGGGTTGAGACCGAGGTCAAGACGGCCGCGGTGATCACCATAAGGAGGCACCCAAGCACCACGAACGGTAGGCGATCAGACTGTCCCACTCTAGCCTCGCCCGGGATGGAGCGCTCCGAGCACCCGCTTACCCACCGCACCCGTGACCGCGGGTAAGTTCCCGGAGAAACCGTGAACGTGCGCCCATGCGAGGAGCGCGAACGCGGCGGCTTCCCGCGCGTCGGGGTCGATCCCGAGAGCGTCCGACCCGACTTCTACCTGCAAAGGAGCGAGTTCCCTTCTCAGAGCCGCCACTAATGTCGGATTGCGCGCACCTCCACCGGTGAGAACTACCTCGTGCACGGCTTCCACCGGGAGAAACGCCTCATAGGCCAAGGCCACCGACCGTGCCGTTAGCTCGGTAAGCGTAGCCAGAAGGTTGTCCCACTCCACTTCCGAGGCTGGTTGGACCCTCTCTACGATCTCCTCGAGCCGCTTGTCCCCGAACCGTTCCCGGCCCGTAGATCGGGGCGGCGCCTTGACAAAGAACTCGTCCGTCAGAAGATCAGCCAGAAGGCCCCGGATCACGGTTCCACGGGCCGCACGACGTCCGTCTAGATCCCATAGATCCGCCCCGTTCGAGGCAAGCTGTGCCGCCCGATCCAGAAGTGCCACCCCAGGACCAGTGTCAAAACCGAGCACGCGATTTAGATCACCATCCGCAGGAAGAAAGGTGACGTTCCCAATCCCACCGAGGTTCTGGAGTGCCCGACCGATCCCGGGGCGGCGCAGAAGCACCCAGTCGGACCAAGGCACGAGTGGGGCACCGTGACCTCCCACCGCCATGTCTCGGCTGCGAAAATCGCTGACCACGTCACATCCAAGATCCTCAGCCAGTACCGTGGCATCTCCGAGTTGCAGGCTGACCCCGGGGTGACCAGGTGTTGGAGGTTCATGCCAGAAAGTCTGCCCGAGCAAGCCGACCGCAGTCAGCTCGAAGGGGTCGGTGTCAGACTGGTTCAGGAGGGCACGAAACGCCCTCGAAAAGGACCTTCCGAGCTCGGCGTGGATCAGCGCCAGTTCTCTGGCGCCCCCAGACTCGATCGCCGCCCGGATACGAACGCGCTCGTCCACACTGTAAGGTTCGGAAAGAAAACTGAGCACCTCCCATTCGACAGAAACGGGATCTCTGCCTCGAACCTCTAGGAGGATGGCGTCCACGCCGTCCAGCGAAGTGCCGGAGATGAGCCCACCGAAGAGACCGCGGATCGGAATCACCTAGGATCCCCCAAGGCCCCTGCCGACCCGAACTGCCCCCACTCTTTGACCGGATTGTCGGACATGTGAACGTTATCGGATGAGTGCCCGTCAGCGGTTCTACGGGTATCGGGCCACGGCTCCCGGTGGTATCTTCGGCAGGCAGTCCGGTGCCTCGTAGGCGCACCTTATCATTGAGAGAAGCTAACGGACGGCTAACTAGCCCGGCAACGAGTTCCGAGTGTCTTTCCGCCCACCTATCAGACCAGTCAGGACCGCCCCCTGAGATGGATCTACTGGACCGCGCTCAATCCCTGAGGCCCCGCCTCGTCGAGATTCGGAGGGACCTACACCGGCATCCCGAGCTCAGCTTTCAAGAGGTGCGCACCGCGAGCCTGGCTGCACGTGAGTCTGAGGCGGCAGGATTTTCTGTCCGGACGGGAGTAGCCCGAACTGGGGTGATCGCCGAACTTTCTAACGGTGAGGGTCCGACGGTGGCGATCCGAGCCGATATGGATGCCCTTCCCATACAAGAGGTCGGCGACGCGTCGTACGCTTCCACAGTGGACGGGGTGATGCACGCCTGCGGACATGACTTCCACACCGCAGGACTCGTGGGTGTGTCCCATCTCCTCGCCGGCCTGAAGGAGGAAGGAATCCTTCCTCCTGGGCGAGTTCGACTGCTTTTTCAGCCGTCCGAGGAGAGTGTGGATTCGGAGGGAAAGAGCGGTGCGATGCGGATGGTGGAGGAGGGAGCGATGGACAGCGTCGATGCGGTTTTAGGGTTACACGTGGGCGCACATCTTCCCTTTGGGAAGGTGTTTCTTCGCCAGGGTCCGTTCTTCGCCGGCTCAGACGAGGTCGTGGTCACGGTGGAAGGCAAGAGCTCTCACGCTGCGCGGCCGCACGACGGAGTGGATGCTGTAGCACTGGCCTCCCTTGGAGTGGTCACAGCTCAACAGGTCGTGAGCCGAGGTATCTCCCCAGCGATGAGAGGAGTCCTTACGCTGGGAACCATCCAGGGGGGCACCGCGCCCAACGTGATCGCGGAGCGCGTCGTTCTGAAAGGTACCCTTCGCTACTTCGAGCCTGAGGTTCGCAGCCGTATCCAGGAGGGGGTCCGGCGTGCATTCGCTACTCTGGAGGCGATGGGGGCCCGGTGTGAAGTCCAATTCCTATCCGGGTATCCCCCGGTCATCAACAATCCAACAATAACCAAATGGGTAAGGGAGGCCGCCACCCAGTTCGTTGGAGATAATGGCTTCGTAGACCAAGAGCCCAACATGGAGGCAGAGGATTTCGCCTTCCTGGCAGAGCAGGCACCTGGCGCATTTCTGTGGCTAGGCGCAGCTCTTACGAAGCCGCACGTGCACCACCGCCCGGACTTCGATGCAGACGAAGAGGTCCTCCCCCTAGGCGCCGCTCTCCTCGCCGGGTCGGCGATCCATCTCATGACGCGACTGGGCGAGCAGCATGAGTCACCATCGGATCATTAATATGAGCAGGGAGCGCCTGGGTCACCCTCGGCTGGTCCCCGCACTCATCGTCACACTAGCTCTTGTCCCGACAGGGTGCGATTGGAACGAACTTCCCCGTGCGGATATTGACTTCCCGGAGAACTGGACATACGCGGACAGGGTGAATCCGGTGAGGGCGCCGTCGGCCATGATCTCCACCGTCGATGCGTACGCGACTAAGGTGGGCCTCTCCGTGCTGGAAGATGGAGGAAACGCCGTTGATGCGGCGATCGCGATCTCCTTTTCATTGGCAGTAGTGAACCCCGAGGCGGGGAACATCGGGGGAGGCGGATTCATGGTCATCCGCCTGGCCAGCGGCGACGTCTCCACTCTGGACTACCGAGAGCGGGCGCCTAAAGCAGCATCGCGTGACATGTACCTTGATGAGCAAGGGGAAGTTACTGAAGCCTCGGTTCGGGGACATCTTGCAGCGGGAGTCCCTGGATCCGTCATGGGGCTTTGGGAAGCACATAAGCGCTTCGGGAGCTTGGATTGGGCAAGGCTCGTCCGGCCCGCCGTAGAACTCGCAAAAGGGTTCGAGGTTGGCAAGCAACTAGAAAGCTCTCTGAGGGGCGCCCGGAGAAGTCTCGAGGTATTCGATGCAACCCGCTCGGCATTCCTTCCAGGAGGGAAACCACCAGCCGAAGGCGAGACTTTCCGCCAGCTGGATCTTGCCCGCACGTTATCCAGGGTTCGGGACAATGGGGTGGACGGGTTCTATGGAGGACTGACGGCGGATCTCATCGTAGAAGAGATGAGGCGTGGGGGGGGACTAATTGTTCTGGAGGATCTTGCGGCGTACAGCGCAGTGTGGCGAGATCCAGTGAGCTTTCAGTATCGAGGATATACTCTACACTCCATGCCTCCGCCCTCATCCGGGGGAGCCACGATGGCACTCATGGCTCACATTATCGAAGGATACGACGTGGCTGAGCTCGGATGGCATTCGACCCAGATGATCCATCTGCTGGCCGAAAGCTGGAAGAGGGCTTACTCCGATCGCAACCAGGTACTCGCTGATCCCGACTACGTCGATATTCCCTTAAGTCAAATGATATCAAGGGAATACGGCCGTGATCGGAGTGCAGACATCTCGCTTACCGCCGCCACACCATCCGCCGATGTTGGACCCGGACTAGTGGTCTCTGAGGGGAGCGAGACTACACACTTCTCCGTAGTAGACGAAGCCGGGAACGCGGTCGCTGTCACCACTACACTCAACTCTCTCTACGGGAGCAAGGTGACCGTGGAAGGAGCTGGCTTCCTCCTGAACAACGAGATGGATGACTTCGCGGCGAAACCCGGATTTCCTAACCAGTTCGGTCTGGTCCAAGGAGAGCAAAACGCGATTGAGCCTGGGAAGCGCATGCTCTCCGCCATGACGCCAACCGTAGTTGAAAATCCGGCGGGAGAGCTCTTCTTGGTATTGGGGACACCGGGAGGAGGTACGATCATCACAACGGTGTTTCAGACATTTGTGAATATCGTGGATTTCGGAATGAGCGTGACACAGGCTGTAAATGCCCCCCGGATCCACCACCAGCACCTCCCCGATCGTATCATGTATGAGCGGGGGGGACTCACCGATGGAGTCGCCGACTCGCTCCGAGCGCTCGGACACGCGATCGGGGAGCGGAGAGGAACCTCCGGCGATGTACAGGCAATCATGGTGCTTGCGGATGGGACGCTAGTTGGATATGCAGATCCGAGGCGGGGAGGGCTGTCGGCGGGATACTAGGAAACTCAATGAGGACTAGGAGAGAGCACCGCCCGACTCTCCAACTGTACAACCGACCTCATCCCCTACCGGATCACGGCGTGCTCATTGCAAGTGGTGAAGCAACCCCTTCCCCGCCGAGCGAGCCCACGGCCGTTCCCTAGGTCGTCGAACGTGTATCCCCACCTAAAATGCAGCTAAGGCCGATACCGGCAGCAGCGCCTGCAGCCATCGTGATCGCGGTCCAGGTATCCGACACCACAGAGGCGATCTCCAGTTCCCTTTCAACAATGATTGTGTCGAGCGGGATCCAGGATCTTATCGTCTCTGCCGAGTTCGGGATCAACTCCGCACCCCATAATCGTGAGGGGAAGGAGGAGACCCCGGCCCGGGAGGACTATTCGCGGAACATTCCGGCAGGCGATCAGTGCTATACTCTTCCTCGTAGGATCCTCTCCAGTTCTTGACTCGGCCTAATCCGATCCCGAGGTGAACCACACCGGATCCGTACAGAATGAGCCACCTCAGAACAGTTCTTCCGTACTTCCGGCCCTACCGGACGAAGATGCTTATGGGCATCGTCCTAGTCGTCGTGTCCAATGCGTTCTCCGTAGCTGGGCCATGGCTTCTACGTCTTGCAATCGACGCGCTCGAGTCGCCTGACATCGACCGAGGACTGATTGCTGCCTACGCCGGTATCATTGTCGGGCTCGCTGTCCTGGGAGGTGTGGCACGGTTTGGAATGCGCCAGCTCCTGAACGGGGTCAGTCGCTGTATCGAGTGTGACCTCAGGGCTGACTTCTTCCGACATCTTCTCCGGCTAGACGCCGCCTTCTACGGGCGGGAGCGCACTGGGGACATCATGAGTCGCGCTACGAACGATACGCTGGCAGTCCGTCAGGCCGTGGGACCTGCGGTCATGTATTCGGTGAACACCACGGTGATGTCAGCGTTCACGCTGACGCTGATGATCTTTATCTCGCCCCGGCTTACCGGGATGGTCTTGATTCCGATGTTAATCCTTCCTCCGGTGGTGCTGTGGTTCGGGAGAATCATCCACCAACGCTTCCAGAGCATACAGGAACAGTTCTCCTCCATGTCGACCCAAATCCAGGAGAACCTCACTGGAGTCCGTCTGGTTAGGGCCTATGTTCAGGAAGAGGACCAGGCCCGCCGTTTCGACAAGATGAACCGGGAGTACATGGACCGGAATCTCTTCCTAGTAAAGGCTCAGGGTCTTTTCCACCCCGTCCTCGGTCTCCTGACGGGGGTGGCCATGGCACTCGTGATCTGGATCGGTGCAGGCCAGGTGGTGGCAAACACGATCTCTATCGGAGACCTTGTTGCCTTCATCTTCTATCTCAATCTCCTCACCTGGCCAATGATTGCACTGGGATGGGTCGTGAACCTCTTTCAGCGCGGTGAGGCCTCGATGGGACGAATCAACGCCATCCTCCGATCGAGGCCACATGTGGAGCCCGGCATCGGTGGAGCGATAAGATCCGCTCGCGGGCGGATCGAATTTAGAGGGGTCTCATTCCGGTTCCCGGATACTGAACGAGATGTCCTCCACAACATCTCGTTCTCCATCGATCCGGGGGAGACCGTAGCACTGGTCGGCCCCACGGGCTCAGGAAAGAGCACCCTCGTATCGCTAATTCCGCGGATCTACGACCCGACGCAGGGACAGATCATCTTCGATGATATTCCTCTGCCAAAGTATGACCCACAGAGCCTTCGAAAGGTGATTGGGTTCGTCCCACAGGATACGTTCCTATTCTCCGAGACAATCGCTTCGAATGTTGGGCTTGGTCTCACAAGCAAGGCCGGGTGGGAGTCGGTGGGGGGGCTCGATCCCAGAATCCTGGAGGCCTCCGAACTCGCTCAGCTCCACGAGCAGGTGGTGGAGTTCCCACAGGGGTATCAGACCCGACTGGGCGAACGGGGTATCAACCTCTCGGGTGGACAGAAGCAGAGGGCCGCGTTGGCTCGAGCGCTCGCCCGTGACCCCATGGTCCTCATCCTGGACGATGCGCTCAGCGCGGTCGATACCCAAACCGAGGCAGTGATCCTCTCCCAGCTCCGAGAAGCGCTACGGGATAAGACCACATTTCTGATCTCCCACCGGGTGACCGCAGTCATGCACGCAGATCGCATCCTGGTCTTAGACGACGGAAGCATCGTCGAAGAGGGCACCCATCTGGAGCTTCTTGCCAGGAAAGGCGTCTACGCCACGTTGCTTCGGCGACAGCTTCTGGAACAGGCACTCGCAGAGGAAGAACGAGAGGGGGCAGAGGCTAGATTCGCTCCAAGAGGAAGTCCGGTGTGAAGGGTACAAGCCAGCTCGTAAGAGCCGTGAACGTTCCGGTCATGAGCAGGAAGCCAAGCGCAACGAGGAGCAGCCCGGACCCTTTCTGCACCATCGGAAGGAACCGGCGAAACCGCACGAACAGAAGCAGGAAACGGTCCACCGCCAAGGCAGTCATGAGAAACGGGACTGCTAATCCCGCGGAGTAGACGCCCAACAGACCAACACCCCGCCAAAAAGTATCCTGCACCCCAGCAAAGGTCAGTATCGCCCCCAGAACTGGGCCGATACAGGGCGTCCATCCTGCACCAAATGCCATTCCCACGCCGACGGCTCCCAGATAGCCCACAGGTCGATCTGCAACATGGATCCGCACTTCTCGAACGAGGGGCGCAATTCTCAGGACCCCAGCGAGATGGAGCCCCAATGCCAGAATGACCGCCCCACCAATGCGGGCGATCCAGATCTCATACAGGCGAAAGAATTGGCCCAAGAACGAGGCAGAAGCTCCGAGGAGCAAAAAGATCAGCGAGAACCCTCCGACAAAAAGAAGGGCGTACCTCAGCGTTCGACCCCGATCCGCACCCTCTTGGAGGTCATCTAGGCTCATCCCCGTTACAAACGACAGATACGATGGGACGAGCGGGAGTACACAGGGCGACAGGAACGAAAGAAATCCTGCGCTCAGAGCGATTAGAACGCCTACCGACTCAGCCATGCCACCTCCCAGCCTGCACGGGCCAGACTACCCCACTTCCTCATCCACTTCGCTCCTCGCTCGCCAAGCTTGGACCGCGCTCCTCACGGCCAAGACTAGACCAACCCAGCCCAGCAACCCTGCCACGAACCAGCCCATGACCTGGGGAAACAACGCAGCCGTCAGGGCGCACACCAGCAACACAACTGCCGTGGTGACTAGAACCACCCGGTCCTCACGGCCCATGACACGGCGGCCAGCAAGGGCGTCGCCCAAGGCCGAACCCGCGCGCGCAAGGTCGGCAAGGGTGAGTGACTGGCCTCCGGGGCTCATCCAATTCCTGATTCTGGCTCGTTCAAGGAAAGCGTGCTCAGGATTGAGAGAGGCCGTGCCCAGCCCGGGCTCGCCATGCACAGCAGGATCAGAAACCTCTTCCTCTGGAGTCAAGTCCCGTAACCGGCCCTGGCGGGGAACCACAGCGTGACTCGGTCGGGCAACCTCCATTCCCACTTTCTTACCAGGCAGTACGATCTCCAACGACGAAGCCAAATCGGCGATGAAGAGCCCTTCAACCTGCGAAGCCAGTTCTGAATCAAGAACCCCTACGTCCAGCTCCCAGTTTCCCAATAACGATGCGGTATTCAGGTTGGACGAACCGATTCGGCACCAGCGACCGTCCACGACTGAGGTCTTGGCGTGGATCATTCCTCCCTCCCACTCGAAGATTCGGACCCCCGCACGAAGGAGACTTCGATAGCCACCCCTGGAGAGGCTCCCCATCCACGGCCAATTGTTATGAGCGGGGACGAGGACCCGAACGTCGACCCCATCTCTCGCCGCTGCCGCAAGTGCTGCCGACACAGGGCGGGGTGCGAGAAAATACGGGTCCGTGATCCACAAACGCTCTTTGGCCACCGAGGCCATGAGTTGAGTCTCCCGGTATACTCGCGAGCGCTGCGGAATCCCTTCGATCAGCCATACCGCTGAACTCCCTGCCGGCTCGGAGCGCGATGGATCGGACCGAGCCTCTGGTGGGACCTCTCCTCCCCGCTCAGACCAAGTTCGCTCAAACGTGCGCGCTGCTGCGGCCGCTGCCGGTCCGCGCATCTCTACTCCGGTATCCCGCCAAGGAGCCTGGGTAGGTGTGCCCGCCCACTCCTGTCCCACACAGAACCCTCCCAAAAAGGCAATTTCCCCGTCCACCACGACCAGCTTCCGGTGATCCCTCTGTAAGATCCCGAAGGGATCACCAACGGACGGAGGATTGAAAGCACGGACCTCCACACCAGCTTCCTTGAACGGTTTCCAATAACTGCGTGGAGTCGCCCAGCATCCTATCCAATCGTAGAGAACCCTCACCTGCACACCGGCCCGTGCCCGTTCAGTCAGCGCATCGCGGAATCTGTGCCCGATCGGATCATCCCGCAGGATATAGTTCTCGAAGTGTATGAATCGGCTCGCTCCTGCAATCGATGAGAGCCACGCATCGAACGCTGAGGGGCCATCGAACTGGAGTGCGATGAGATTCCCATCGATTCGAGAGGAGGCCGTTGCCCGGCCCATTGCCCTCTCGGGAAATGAATCTGACACCTCAGACCTCACGGGACTGGCAGCAATCGGCTTCACCGGGTGAAGGCCTCGACCGCGAGAGATCACCCGACCCATTTCCTTGATACTATTATCCGAGTTCACCTTACACGTTCTCTATAGGACAGGTCAGGCCACCTCTTGGGGGCTCAGCCCCAGCATCCTGACAGGATGTGCACAGTCCATAGATCTCAAGCCGATGGCGAATCGGACGAAATCCGTAGCCCGCCACTACTCGTTCTTTGATGTTCTGGACCTCCTGGCTCTTAAATTCCATCACCTGCCCACACTCGAGACAGATCAAATGTTCATGTTCTGGCTGGCGGGACAACCGATGTTCGTAACGCTTAAAGCCCTCGTTGAAGTCGTGCTCTTCCACCAGTTCGCTCTTCACGAGAAGGTCGAGGGTTCGGTAAATGGTAGCCTTGCCTATGTGTCCCCCGCTTCCCCGGAGCCAATGCTCAATCTCTTCGACCGAGAGATGGCCTTCGGAGGAAAACACGACCTCTGCAACAGCCTTGCGCTGCCGGGTCACGGGAAGTCCCTGCTCGCGTAGATATCGCCCAAAGAGCCGAATGAACGGCGATACAGGCACGACGGTGGGTTCATTCATCCGAATGTCTCCTCAGAAGATCCGAATCGGCCTGCACCAGGCATCGTCGATTCAGATCCATCTGGTTCATACGCTGGCGTCCACTCGCGTATGAGTGTCTCAAGCGCCTCGGGGTCCCCCTTGAGCGAAGTAGAACGGGGGGATCCGAATTCGGCGCCTGACCTCTCCACGACTCCCTTCATGACACGGGGCAAACGATCCGTAGGAGCCTCACCCTCTTCCTGAAAACTTGGGTGGAAGCTCACCCCTTGGCCTGTCTCTTTTGCCAGGTAGGAGAGGGTTACGAGAACCCGACGGTCACCTCCCGCATAGCATCCAGCAACCACGATACCGCTCTCGCTCCTCCCATCCGCAAAGGGTGGGAAGATCCAAATCCTGTCTAACTGCTCCGGCGGAACCCGCTGCCTCAGACGCCTGAGGGCTTCCGCCACAGCTCCTGGAACGCCGATATCTCGTCCCGTCATGAGACTACACCTTCCGCCTTCTCATAGTTATGGAACAGCTTCGTGTCGGTCCCGTTCAATAACGTGGTCTTAAGGGTCCTTCAACCGAAAGACATAAATGGCGTTGTGCCGATCACCCGGGGGGCTGAGCAATTCGGGCGTGAGCCGCTCACTGATCCGCCAGGGGCTTCCGCCCATTCGACCTGTAGAGATAGCCAAGTACTGGACACCATCCACTTCATATGTCATGGGAAACCCTTGCACGGTGGTGGCCAGCCGGCTCCCCCAAAGCACTTGGCCGGTCTCGACGTCATGGGCACGAATCCATCGATCATAGTCACCCGCGAAAGCCAGGCCGCCGGCCGTGCTAAGGATGCCAGTCAGGAAGGCCGCCCGCTGCTTTACGCTCCAGACTTCCTCCATCGTCACAACATCATACGAAGCGAGCTTTCCGAATTGCCCGTCCGCCCCAGGCATCTCCCGGTGCATGACACTCCCCGCGTTAACTGAGGTCCCCTCTTCGAGCACCACCTCATTGGCTCGAAAATCCATACAGGCTTGCTGTAGAGGAATGATTAGCAACTGCGCCCCCGGATGATAGGAGCTCGGATGCCAATTGTGGCCGCCCCCTGTGGCAGGACAGGCGGAGATCCACTGCCCGGGCTCCATATTCATTATGTCCTCCCGATACCTAAGCGCCCCGGTATTCCTGTCCAGATGGTAGATGTCTTGGTAGACGGTTTCCGCTAATCCCAGAAAACGCCCATCGCGCCGGTCCAACTTCCAGAGAACTCCGTCTTTCCCGACGGTGAATAGGACCGGCTGACCATCGACGTCCACAAGCACCTGCTCGAATCCAGCGTCTAGGTCGAGAGACTCAGCGGGCACGTGCGTTCGATACCAGACGATGCGTCCATCATTGATATCCAGCGCCAGCGTCGAACTGGCGTACAGCGTCGAGTCCGCCATAGTCAGTCCACGGCTCACCGCGGCCCACGGCTTCGCCTGTGCCGTCCCGAAGTACACCAATCCTAGTTCTGGATCCCAGCTCCCCCCACTCCACACGTCCGCCCCACCCCGGAATGCCAATGGAAGGTCACCCCAGGTGTCCCCACCTTGCTCACCCGGGCGCGCAATTGTAAAAGTGCGCCAAAGCTCATGACCCGTCCTGGCATCGTGAGCAGTGATGAAGCAGCTCTCCTCGACCAAGAAGTTGCAGCCGTTAATCCCGTTGATCACCTTGCCGTCTGCAATGATGGGCCCAGTCGTACTCCTGTGCCCCGGCCCAGTCGATATTTGCGTCTCCCAGCGCACCACGCCCGTCCGGGCGTCAAGGGCGACCATATAAGCGTCAGCGGTCGCCACCATGATCAGATCCTCCCAGATGGCCAGTGTCCGAACGCGCGCGTCGCCATCGCTTCCTCTCGTTCCGGGAATGCCCTGGAACTGACGCCGATACTCCCAAAGGAGGGTTCCATCCGTCGCGTCCAGCGCCTGAATGACGTTTCCCCAGTTCGGAAGGAACATGATTCCGTCCCTCACCAAGGGAGAAGGCTGACTTCGACTCCCATCCTCCATCCCCCACGCCCACTGAAGCTGGAGACGATCGACATTCTCAGTGTTGATCTGGTTCAGCGGACTGTAACCCCACGAACTCACGTTTCCACGCCAATGAAGCCAGTCACTAGCAGGAGGATCCAGAAGCTCGGCATCCGAAACGGGGTTGAATCCCTCAATAACCCGAAACGTCCGAGTAATAGAGGTCGGTGTCTCATAGACTTCACCGACACCCCCCTCGGGGGGAGTATTCCTGGCATTTGGGGAAGGTACGTTGCCGGGACGGCCTGGCATGGGGAAAACCGCTTCCACACCTCCAGCACTGGCTAAGCCAGTGTTGTCATCTGGCAGCATAACCACCTGACCCCCGGACGAGAAGCTCAAAGCGTCCGATCCAGCCCCTACCCCGTTCTCCCGGATGATGTACGCCAAGACGGCGGAAGTTTCCTCCTCACTCAGCGATCCGGGAGCCTGGGGAGGCATCGCCGCACGCGTGTATTCAAGCAGTTCCATGACCATTCGACTGCCCCAAACCGTCCGGAAGTTCGGTCCCATCAGAGGCGGTGCTTCTCCAGAACCCAGAAGCGTCACCAGATGACACATCGCGCACTCGGTCTGGTAAGTTTCTCCTCCAGACACTGCTTGCTCCACGGTGTAAGCAGCTTGGCCCATCGCCTGACGTTGCTGGGCCGAGGTCGCAACAGCACCAACGGGTACCACGAGGGTTGCGGCTAGCAAGCTCCGTTTCCCGATCCCCCGCAAGACCCTTTTTCTAGCCCAATTCATGACATACGACCTCGATGATAGCGTTTCACCCGACCCTCCTACTGGTAACGGTTCCCTTTCGCTTGGTCACGCCACTGCCGCGATCACCTGCGCTATTACCCTTTCGCGAACCTCGTCGAGAGAACCATTGACCAGGGAGCCAGATGCCCGAAGGTGCCCACCTCCACCAAAAGCACGAGCCAGGGCGTTCACGTCTACGACCCCATTCGAACGAAAGGAGATCTTGACCTGCCTACCCTCTAGCTCCCTGAAGAGGAGCCCCACCTCAACGCCCTCAAGCTCCCGAGGGTAATCCACCATTCCGTCGAGGTCCTCCCACGTACAGCCCAAGTCTCGAAATACCTTCGCCGGAACCGAAATCCATGCTACGCGCTGATCCGCGGAGACATCCAATGTAGAGAGGATCTCCTGGAGCAACCGAATGCGGCGGAGCGGAACCTGTCCGTAAACCTGACGATACAGGTCATTTGGTGACGCACCGCGCTCGATCAGCTCCGCAACGATCCGGTGTACCCGCGAGGTCACGTTCGAGAAACGGAACGAACCAGTATCGGTCATCATCGCAACATAGAGACCGTCTACCATCGAGCGGGTCCAAGGCCTACCCTCTGACCAGAGCAGGTCGAAGACCAACTCTCCCGCCGCAGCTGCTGTGTTGTCGCAGAGCGAGGGTCCATCGAAGGCGTCGCTACCCACGGGATGGTGGTCAATCACGAGAGTCGGAAGGTGATCCACCAAGGATATCACTTTTCCGACCCGTGACCTCTCAGCCACGTCCACTATCACACACAGGTCTGCCTTTCGGCACCGGTCTTGTGTCTCGTCAGAGGCAAGGTCCAGGATCCTCCTCTCGTCGTCGATTATGAAGCGGAGGTTGGCAGGAAAGGGCGTCGGATTCACGATCCACGCCTCCACGCCAACGTCCCTGAGAAAGGACAGGAGTGCCGCCTCGCATCCAGCCCCATCCGCATCCGCATTCACATGCGTGGTGAGGATCACCTGCTTGGCCCTCCTCAGGATGCCGACAGCCGCCTTCACTGCTGCGTGACGGGTTTCCGGGATCTCGTACCGGTTCATCGGCCAAACCTTCGAGCGCGTGTAAGGGGGGTAGATCCGGCTAGGACCACCGCAGCTCACACCCCCGGAAGTCTTTTCCGGACTTTGGCCCAGTTCGAGAGCAGGAAGACGTGCAAGCTGGCTGTGGTCCCATGAATGGTCGCCGAACGCAGTGCACCAAGGAAGGCCTGCGGTTCGTTCGGATGCCGAGGCAGCTGGACCCAGGCATTGCCTATCTCGCCAATGCTATGCGCGTCTGAACCAGCGCCACGGAGGAGTCCGTAACGAAGGGACAACCGTTCGCCCTTCTCGTTTCTCTCCCGGTACCAAAGGCGGGCGTTAAACACCTCGACCACATCCAGATGTGGTGCCAGAGTCTCGGCAAGCTGACCGGATCCCCCCTTGCCTGGAGCATAGGGATGGGGAAGGTAAACAACTCCACCCTGATCCCGGATCTGACGGCACGTCTCCTCAGCCGGCGTCCCCTTCGGAATCTCACTCGAAAGGTAGAGGCCGATCACATCAACACCCTCAGCAGTCTTCACCTCTTCACCAGCGATGACCTCATCTGGATGGCGCTTGGCCATCTCCAGCGCCACGGTGAGAGAATTGTGATCTGTAATCGCAATCCTATCAATGCCCCGCTTCTTAGCCCTCGCCAAAATCGTCTCCGGGTCGGACAGACAGTCCCACGACCCCCGAGTGTGTAGATGTAGGTCCATACGCATGAAGTCGGTCATCAGTCCCCGTCTTGTGGAGCTCAGACCCTTAAGTTGGCGAGGACCCTCAGGGCCGAGACCTCCAGATCCTCTAGGGTTCCTCCATTCCGAATTACATGATTCGCCTTCGCGAGCTTCAACTCCGGATCACCCTGGGCTGCCAGAATCCGCTTGGCTTCTTCCCTGGAAATTCCCCTTTCGAGAACAAGGCGCTCTTCTCTCACCTGCTCCGGTGCGTCCACGACGACAACAACGTCGAACAGGTCCTCCATTCCAACCTCGAAAAGGAGAGGGACCTCACTGATGACGAGCGGAGCGCCTTCGAGACGCCGGCTCTCCAACCAGCGTTCCCGCAGGACCCGTATGTGAGGATGTATCGCCCCTTCGAGCTGCTTCCGTGCTTCGGGATCCTTGAATACGAATTGTCGCATTCGGTCACGGTCCATTGATCCGTCCTTCTTGAATGCCTCCCCACCGAATATTTTGCGGATTTCCGCCTGCGCGGGGCCACCTGGTGCGACCGCGTCCCGTGCCAGATCGTCCGAGCTCACGATCGGCACTCCCGCACTCGACCACACTCGTGCGACCGTGGACTTGCCCGACGCCACGTTCCCGGTCAACCCAACCTGTATCATAGTGGGGGATTCGAAAGTCCGTGGTGGAACTGCTCAGCACGCAGAGCCCCGTCAAAGGGAGTTTGGAACCTCAATTGCGGGAGTCTTCCCACCTTAGATCGTCCGCCATTCCGAAGGGCCAATACGGGGCCAATCGAAATAACGCTGACCTCCGAACGACTCACCTCCACCGAATGGTGAGTATACCAATAAGTCAAGCCGATACCTGCCTTAGGAATAGCATCGACAGAGCCACGAGTTGACCGCTCCCCCACCTCCCGTATCCAAGTCGGGATCTGTGGCAATCTGGCGAAGCTTCTGCCGGGCCCTCCAGCTTGCACCCAGCTCGAACACGGGCTGCAACCACTCACCTATGAGGGCTCGCGGAGTCGGGGAGGTCGAGACCGAGGCCCAGCATAGCCACCAGTAGGATCAACAACCGTCCAATCAACTCAGCGCCTCCAGGCTCAGCGACTGCCCCGCATTCGGCTCGCCCAGCGAAGATAGCGCGCAACCTCGGTCAGGGGTGGTTCGGCGTCTCCATTCCCGTAGGCTGTTTCCATCCGCCATCGTAGGTACGACGATGGCGGCAGCGGTAGAAATGGAGGCCGGCGGTACCAGCCACGAGCCCTGCTAGACCAAGCTAGTCCGACAAGGCAGGGGAGAAGCCACGGGCGGAGGAGGATCAGACGGATCATGGACCGGTGAAGTCCCATTCCGACCTTCCCAATGTGCGGTGGACAGCACCTACGACATGATGCTCAGGTGGGACCCAATAACCAATCTGGGGTAGCCCCACAGGAACAAATATAGCATTTGTACCCCCGTTGCCAGAAGAGTAGCAACAATCCACCTTGCAGAGCCCATGACCGAATTCAACACCTTCGTAAGCCCAGAATATCCGGTTCTTCAGTCGGTGGCACACGGACCGGTGGAAGAGACTAACAATCCGGATGGACAAGCAGCCCTCTCGCTGGGACTGCTTGTGAAGGGAATCCCCTCCTTCCTGGCCACGATCCCCGTGACCGAATCTGAGATCGGGAGCGTCACCCATTCCTTGGAGCGAGGAGACGTTCGGGTTGCGGTCGTGGGGACCTCCGTGGATGGAAATGATCTTCCCGACCAGGACGAGGCTGCTCGGGAGCCGTGGCGTCCCACCCCGGCTGAGAAACGTGATCTCCCAGCCGCGTTCCTCAGCCTTGTCTGCTCAGACGGCCGGCGGATCGATGTGGCACAGATTATAGCCCGCGAGGGATCTGCGTCACCCGAGGAGGTCGCCCGGTTCGTATTGAAACAGATCGCCAAAGGCGTGCAAATCCCAGACCTCGCCTCCACTTCCTGAACCACCCGGACTCACCCTAATAAACTCGGTAGAGCAAGAGCTCCATGGTTAGAGTCCCGCGTTACCCCCAGGGTACTCGGATCGTTATCTGCCGTGGCGGATTCCCGCTCGAGCCTGAAGTCGTGGGCCGGGGGGGCACCATCATCCGGCATGATTCGAACGTCTGGGATCGGTACGCCGTACAGCTTGATGGGGAATCGGACCTTCGGTTGTTCGCCGAGGACGAGTTGTGCGAGAAAGACCGTCGTTGAACCGGTTAGCCCAGGAGACGAGTCCCTACCTGAGGCAGCACGCACACAACCCGGTGGATTGGTACCCTTGGGGGGAGGAGGCCCGCACCCATTCCCGGGACCAAGACCGGCCGATCCTTCTTTCGATCGGGTACTCCGCCTGCCACTGGTGTCACGTGATGGAGCGCGAGTCCTTCGACGATCCCGAAACAGCCCGACTCATGAACGAGGGCTTCGTCAGCGTGAAGGTTGACCGGGAGGAGCGCCCCGATGTGGACTCGATCTACATGGGGGCCGTCCAAGCGCTCTCCGGAAGAGGTGGCTGGCCGCTCACCGTGTTTCTCACTCCCGAGGGGAAGCCCTTCTACGGCGGGACCTACTTTCCCCCCGAGCCCCGACAGGGAATGCCTTCATTCCGTCAGCTACTCCAGGCCGTGAGCCAGGCATGGGAGGATCGGAGAGAAGACGTCCTGAACTCAGCGGAACAGATCCGGGGCCTGCTCGTCCAGTCTACCCTGGGCCCACACGGAGGCGAAGGCGCTGACGCAGAGGACCTCGACCCAGCACTTCCCAAGCGCGCTGTCCAGACGCTACTCCGTCACCTCGATCCCGTACACGGAGGCCTTGGGCGAGCGCCAAAATTCCCTCAGCCCGTAATCTTGGGCTTCCTCCTCGAACACCATGCGTTGACGGGCCAGCAGCCGGCGCTGGACGCCGCGCTCCTCACTCTTCGGAAGATGGCGAGGGGCGGTGTCAGGGATCACTTGGGGGGTGGCTTTCACCGTTACTCGGTCGACGAACGGTGGCTCGTCCCCCATTTCGAAAAGATGCTCTACGACAACGCGCTCCTCGCAGCGGTGTATCTCCGCGCCTTTCAGCTCACGGACGACGAAGAGTTCGAGAGCGTCTGCAGGGGGGTGCTTGACGACGTCCTCAGTGACTTCCGATCGAGGGAGGGAGGTTTCTACACCGCCAGAGATGCGGACTCAGAGGGGGAGGAAGGTCGGTTCTACCTCTGGGCTCGAACTGAGGTAGAGGCGCATCTGGATAAGGAAGACGCGCGACTGTTCTGTCGGTGTTACGGCGTGTCCACAAGGGGAAATTTTGAGGGGAGAAACATACTCCACCTGCCGCACGATCTGGATGCCGTGGCCCGGGACGAGGGTCTGCCACGAGAGGAGTTGGACAAGAGATTGCATACATGCCGAGAAACACTGAAGAGTCAGCGGGCGAGCCGCGAAGCCCCGCTGCGCGATGAGAAGATCCTGGCTTCCTGGAATGCGTTGACCCTTCGTGTGTTGGCGGAAGTCGGTGCGGCCCTTGACGAGCCGCGGTACTTAGTAGCTGCCAGCGAGTGTGCGAACTGGCTCACGAAGGTGCTCCGGCCAGACAACGTACTCCTACATCAGGTCACCCTGGGGGAAGCGCGCATTCCGGGGTTCCTTGATGATGTGGCTGGACTCGGAAATGCACTTCTGAGCTTGCATGAGGCTACCCTGGACGTGGGCTGGCTCCAAGCAGCCCTCGACTTGGATGAGGAGGTGGAAGCGCGGTTTCGGGATTCTGAGAGTGGACTTCTCTTCGATACACCGACTGACGGCGAAGCCCTCATCATCCGGCCCCGTGAGGTTACGGACAATCCAACACCCTCGGGTACGGCGCTGGCCGCAGAGCTTCGGCTCCGCCTCGGGTACCTGCTCGACGACAAAGATCGAATTGAAGAGGCGAGGAAGATGGTCTCTCGCGAGGCAATGTCCATGGAGTCGATGCCCACGGGGTTCGGGCACCTCCTGTCGATCGCCGGTCGTCTGCTCACCGATCCCATTGAGGTCGCCTTGCTCGGAAGGAACGACGACCCATTGAGGGCCACGCTCCTCAGAGAGGTTCACAGACCATTCCTTCCTGCACGAGTGGTGACGGGTGCCGACCCCGAAGATCTCCTGAGGACTCAAGGGGTGGACCACGGGGATTGGCTTCCGTCCCACATGCCTCTGCTCGAAGGCCGTGGGCTGGTCACTGGCCGTTCCGCGGCCTACGTCTGCCGCCGTTTCGTCTGTGAGGCCCCCGTGACAGACCCCGAAAGGCTGGCGGACCAGCTGCAAGGCGAACTCGGTACCGGGTTCACCTGAGCTGGTTCAGCCGGCCTTCGAAGTGATCTCAGCAACATCCGTCTTGGGTTGGCCCTCCCCAGTGCCCGGCGTATCTTGTCCTGGACGTCCCCCACAATCGTAAGAAGCGGAGCTTTGATGGCCACCAAGATCCCACAGCCTGAGACGACCTCAGCCCGGGACCTACATGGGCTTGACCCTGCCGAGCTACTAGAGATGTACCACCTCATGCTCACCTCTAGACTCCTCGATGAGCAGGAGATGAGGCTCAAACGACAAAGCAAGATCTTCTTCCAACTCTCTGCGGCAGGACACGAGGCGATCCAAGTAGCAATCGCCCGGCATATCAGGCCCGGCTCCGACTGGTTATACCTCTATTACCGCGACCGGCCCTTTGCCCTTGCGATGGGGCAGAGCCCCTTCGAGCACCTGCTGCAGGCGGTAGCGGCAGAGGAGGACCCGGCGTCTGGGGGTCGTCAGATGCCATATCACTTTAGTGACCCGGCGCTCCGGACCGTAAGCGTGTCCTCACCTGTGGGCACTCAATACCTCCAAGGCGTCGGGACTGCTGAGGCCGGATACCGGGCGAAGATGGAGCCTGAGATCCGAAAATTGATCGAAGATTTCGAGGATGACGAGGTCGTCATCGTCTGCAGCGGTGAAGGCGCAACTTCGGAGGGGGAATTTTGGGAGGCGCTGAACACAGCCTGTAACTTGAAGCTACCGATCGTCTTTTTGATCGAGGACAATGAGTACGCGATCTCCGTGCCGGTAGAGGTACAAACGCCTGGGGGAAACATTTCACGTCTACTTGCAGAGTTCCCGAACCTCCACGTTGTGCGGTGTGACGGCACGGACCTGTTGGACTCGTGGGCAAAGGGTGGGGAAGTGATCGAGCATTGCCGCAAGGGGAGGGGGCCGGCTCTGCTTCACGCCCACACCGTCCGTTTGAATTCTCACTCAGAGTCAGACGACGATCGTGTGTACTGTTCGGCCATAGAGCGGGTCGAACGAGAGACGAGGGATCCCCTACTCAGAGCACGAACGCTCCTCCTAGATGAGGGGCTGGCAGACGAGGACGAGTTGGAATCCATCGCTGCGAAGCTGAAGGAAATGGTGTCTCAGGCCTCTGACCGGGCTCTCGAATACAGCCAGCCGGGACCGGAAACTGCAAACCGTTGGCTCTATTCAGAGGAGGTAGACCCTACCTCGGATTGCTTTGACACCGAGAACGAACTTCGCGAGGAAGGGAGTGACAAGCACACGATGGTCGACCTCCTCAACGCGTGTCTCCGCGACGAGATGGAGCGTGATCCCAGGATCGTATGCTTTGGCCAGGACGTGGCCGATGCTTCCCGCGAAGAGATCTTGGATCAGGTACCCGGAAAGGGCGGAGTCTTCAAGGTGACCCATGGACTCCAGCGGCGTTTTGGGAGCTGCCGAGTATTCAACACTCCACTCGCGGAAGCAAACATCGTGGGTCGGGCAATCGGACTGGCCATTCGAGGTTTCAAGCCTGTAGTCGAGATCCAGTTTTTCGACTACATATGGCCAGCCTTTCAACAGATCCGAAATGAGCTCGCCACACTAAGGTACCGGTCGGGGAACGATTGGGCGGCCCCCGTGGTCATCCGCGTGCCCTTCGGGGGCTACCTGAAGGGAGGATCCCTCTATCACTCCCAGACGGGAGCGAGCATCTTTGCCCAAACTCCTGGCCTCAGGGTGATCCTCCCATCGACCGCACAAGATGCGAATGGGCTCTTGCGCACGGCGATCCGATGCGAGGACCCAGTGCTCTTCCTGGAGCACAAGCATCTCTACAGGCAGGTCCATAACAAGGGTCTCTATCCTGGGGACAACTTCATGATCCCCTTCGGAAAAGCGAAAGTTGTCCGACCCGGATCCGATCTTACAGTCATCGCCTGCGGTGCACTCGTGAAACGCTCGGTAGACGCGGCTAAAATCGCCTGGGAGAGGGATGGGATCGACGTGGAGATTATCGACCTGCGGTCACTGAGCCCCCTGGACATGGACCTGGTGGGAGAGTCTGTGAGGAAGACCCATAAAGTGATCGTCGCCCACGAAGACGCCCTTTCTTTTGGAATTGGGGCAGAAATCGTCGCGAGGATCGCGGACCAACTGTTTTCCTGGCTGGATGGCCCCGTGAAGCGCGTCGCCGCGAAAGATGTGTGGGTGGCTTACTCACCCCAGCTCGAAAAAGCGACCCTCCCTCAGGTAGATGATGTCCTCAGTGCGATCGAAGAGTTGTCGGCCTACTAGCCTTTCCACAGCTTCACTCCCGCCGACAGTTCGTAATCTCTGAAATGGTAATGCCCAAAGGCTCGACGCACATACCCTCGTATTCCGCCTGTTTTGGTTCTGGCTGCGACGGCTCCGGCAACCGAATCCTCTACTCGGCCACCCGATCTGACGTTCCTGAATCTCCCCATACTCGGGGGATTTCCCTTTCGGCCCCATGAGGAGGTTGGCCTAATACTGTAGGTGGTACCGCAGTTGGGGGCAGGTCGCTCAGCCAAGTTGGCGGAAAATATGACTAGGGTCTCAAGGAGGAAACAGCTTGCTCGCTATTCATACTAATTATGTTCTGCTCTGGCTATATGGATGCTCTGGAACCACCCTGCGCCACAAGCAGGAAACGATTGGCCTCGCCTAGGAGCTCCTCGAATAGCGCTTCCTCTGCTCCGCTCAGTTCCTCCGCTTCCCTAGTCAGGGAAACTGCGTCGGCCATCTGTAGGTAAAGGAAGTAAAAGTGCCAAGGGATGTTGAGGGTCGCTCGGTCAGCCCAAATCTCCCGATCCCTCAACCCACGGTACATGAAGACTTCACTCGCCAAGGCCATCGATCTATCGAAATCTAGCCACTCCCCGCCAACAGCATCTGAGAGCCTCACGACCCCCGCTGCCCCTTCCAGGTTCTCGAGGCGTAACTTCGCGGCCAGGCCCTGGCGAACCACGAACTGATCTAGGCCGACCGTACGTGCCTGACTCCCGGTGCTGGCAAAGTGGATCGGTCTCTCTCCGATCGAGTCCTGGATAATGGCTAATGTCAGCTGATCGGCTCGCGTGAACTGGAATCCCGCTGGGAACCGAACCGGCTGATTACCAATGGTCACCGTATAGTCTTCCGGCAGTATGGCAAACGCTACCCGATCCATATCGGCGTCTGAGAGCGTCATCATCGCCCTTGAAGGTGGCGGACCGGGGCTCCCGTAGATCTCAGCGGCCTCGGGGTCGTCGAACAACCGCTGGCGTTCCGGAGCGGTGTGGTACTTCAGTTGTCTCGGATACCATTGAGTCATCAGGTACTGCACGACGACGACGGTCACGTCCTGCCGCACTTCCTCTACTTCCTGAAGGTACCAAAGGGGGAAGGTATCATTGTCCCCATTCGTGAACAGGATTCCATAGGGCTCTACGCTCTGAAGCATATTGTATGCCCAGTCCCTGGCAGCATAATCTCCCCTCCGGGAGGCCCAATCCCAGTTGAAGACAAGAGGCACTAGCGCCAGCAGCACAACCGGTGAAGCGAGTGCCAGATTCCGGCCTGTGAAGCCACCACCAGCCGCCCATCTCCAGGCGGCCATAAGTCCGATACCGGCCAGGAACCCCCATAGATGAAACGAGGCGATAAAGAAGTAGTCGCGCTCGCGGACTTCTCTAGGCACCACATCCCCAAGGTTTGGCTGCAGCGAGTATCCGTACTTGAAGTTCAGGTAGTAGACGAGTGCTACCGTAAGGGTAAACGCTAGAATACCGAGGTAGACCAGATAGCCCCGGTGTGCCCTCCCAGAGACTACCAGACCCCAGAAACCGAGTCCCAGGAAGACTAGGGAGAAAGGGAGTCTCGCGTTCCCGGGTAGTTCAGACACCGCAAGTCCACGGGCCCACTGCCAGTCAAAGTACTGAAAGTAGTTTAGGAACTGGTGCGTCAGGATCCCGAGCCCCCTCGGCCTTGGTGACGAGGGGTCAGCAGTGGGGTCCGCAAGCATCGACGGCTTCCCATACTGCTCCCGTGTAAGGTTCGCAGCCAACTCCGGGCAACCTGCCATCCCCAATGAATAGACCGCCACCGCCGTACTGACGACGGACTCACATATTGGCTCTCCCTCGTTGATCACCGGTTGCTGGGCGGAGCGAATTGGCAGAACCAGGTTGAATGAGAGCCCCAGGAGGACTGCCGCCAAACTGCGGGAGAGGAACCGTCCATCCAACAGTAGAGACTTCTTCTCGAGCAACACCACAGCAAGCAGTGCGGGCGCCGGTAGAAGGGACATGAGGTGGTTGGTGGATCCAAGTACCATCAGATAAATCGCAAGCACTAGGATCCATCCCATTCCGGGCTCATCCTTCCGGTCTAGCCATCGGATCGTAAGCCAAGACACCAGAGCAATAACGAGAACGCTCGGAGTATAGACCTTCTCATTCACCGTAGACTGGTTCCAAACCGTGAATGCGGTCGATCCCAGGACCGCCCCCACCCAGGCCCCAAGAACCGGGAACCGTCTAATCCATGGCCCGGGATCTTCCGATCGCACCCCCCCTCTAGCTGGCGCGATCCATCTCGCGAGAACACGGTATGTAACCAGAAAGAGAAACCCGGTCGCAACCGCAGAGGTCAGAGCGGCCATGAGATTGACCCGGACGGAGATCGGCAAGTTTGTGGGCGCAAGAAGGAGAGTCCAAACCTTCCCTACCGCCACGAATAAGGGATTTCCAGGAGGGTGGGGAAGCCCGAAAATATGTGCGGTCGCAATGTACTCACTAGCGTCCCAGAACGCCGTCGTTGGTGCAAGAGTCAGAACGTAGAGCAGGAATACAGAGCCCGAAGCCAGTAGGGCTTGGAAGTAGGGGGGTTGCTGCTTAATCATACATCTCCGTGTCCAGGACCGGGACCCATGGGCACCGACCCACTATAGATACTTGCCGCTCACTGCCAGTGGAAGGGGCCTTATGCCCTCAAGCTAGCCACCTGCTCTGCGGTTCCGGTAGACTAGAGACATGTCGACTGACCTCCTCCCCTCCTTCAGGAAAGCATTCCAGTTCTCAAGGGCCTGGCGCTCCCCCCCTTCCATCCTGCGCGAGTCAGAGGTTCTGATCCCAGTTGGGGAGGAAGTAGACCCTATTCCCGGTACAATCATCCGGCCTGAGGGATCCGAAACACGGGGCTGGATCGTGCTACACGGAATGACACGGCTCGGCAGAGCCCATCCTGAGCTAGGACGGTTTGTAAAGGCCCTCGCCTCGACCGGAGCTAGCGTGCTGGTGCCCGAGATCCGAGAGTGGACAGAGCTCGAATTCGCACCTCAGCGAGCCCAGGAGATCCTGAGGGGAGCCGTGAATTGGCTCTATCGATCACCCGCCATTAAGCCCGGTGGCATCATGATAGCAGGGCTCTCCTTCGGAGCGCCGCAGGCTCTCTTCGCAGCAGCAGACATGGAATTAGGGCGGAAGATCCGTGGGGTTGTGGGATGGGGTGGCTACGCCGACATCGAACGAACCTTTCGGTTCTCGTTCATCGGAGAGCATGAATGGGACGGTGTGAGTTACCGACAGCGTCCGGATCCCTACGTGCGATGGGTCATCGGGAGGAACTGCATCCCACTCTCCGCCTCGCTAGGAGACCGCACGGAATTGGTTGCGGCACTACATCAACTAGCGGTTGAAGCCGGTGAAAATCGGCTCCATACCTGGGATCCGGACTCAGATCCGGTCAAGGAGGAACTCCGCCGCCAGCTCCCACCCAGCGACCGATCCCTTTTCGACGTCTTTGCGCCACCTGTTGATCGCGAACCTGATCCAGAAGCATCCGAGGCACTCGTCAGTGAGCTGGTTCCAGCCATTCGGCGTGAGATCCCCTTGGTCGAACCCGTTCCCTTCATCAACCAACTATCCGCACCGATCCGCCTCCTTCATGGGAGATCCGATCACCTCATTCCCTTCACCGAAACCCTCCGCCTCGGAAGCGCTCTCGACCCCAGGGCCTCGGATCTTTCCACGCGGCTTACCGGGCTGTTCAGTCACTCGGGTGATAATTTGGGGGGAGGGTTGTGGACGCGGACTCGAGAGAACATCCGCTTCCTTGGGGCCCTTCAGGAGATCTTCGAGGTCGCCGGAGGATGACCAGAAGGACTCACCTGCCAAACATGTCCTCAATTCTCACCGCAGAGGGAGGACTTTCCCTCTTGAGGCGACGGGCAACCGATTCCGCCTCCCGCATCACCCGCAGGACGTTCTCCCCCGCAAGCTTTCTGAGCTCCGACTCAGCCCACCCCCGGCGCGAAAGTTCAGCGATAAGTACCGGGTATTTGGATACATCCTCCAGCCCCTCGGCCACGACTGGGATTCCATCGAAGTCGCTACCCAACCCAACGTGATCCACTCCAATCAGGGTTTTCACGTAGTCGATATGATCAGCCACATCAGCGAGTTGAGCGGTTTCTCCTTCGCTGACAAATGGCGGGTAAAACGCGATCATGATCAGGCCGCCGTTTGCCGGGAGCCGGTTCAGGATCGAGTCCGGAACGTTCCGATGGTGTTTGGTGAGAGTACGGGCCGACGAATGCGAAAAGATCACGGGGGCTTGGGTGACATCGAGCGCATCCGACATCGTCGCGTCCGACACGTGGGAGAGGTCCACAAGCATTCCCAGACGATTCATTTCCCGGACGACTTCGCGACCGAACTCTGTGAGCCCATTGGCGGGCGAACCCTCCGAAGAGCCAGCCCAGTCAAGGCTGGCGCTGTGTGTCAGCGTCATGTAGCGAGCCCCGAGTTCGTAGAATGCCCGGAGCGTCCCGAGCGAATTCTCAATCACGTGCCCACCTTCCATCCCCAGCATGGACGCAATCCTCCCCTCTTCGAAGATACGTTCCACGTCGGCTGCCGTTCGTGCGAGCTCAAAGTGTTCCGGATACTCGCGAAACAACTCAAGAGCAATCTCTATCTGCTCCAGCTGCGTCCTTGAAGCAACGCCCTCCTCTATGAATTCTATCGACACATAGACGGACCAGAACTGCCCACCCACCCGACCCTCCCGGAGCCGAGGGATATCGGTGTGCCCTCCCATACGTCCCTCCACTCCGTACGCCCGTACATCCATGGGCGCAGGCTCGTGGTTCCGGATCCGCCACGGGAGGTCGTTGTGCCCGTCGATCAGGGGAGCCGTGGAGAGGACCCGCAACGCAACTTCCATGTGTAGATCCCCGGGCAGTTCTTGAGCTCGGGCGAAGGTGGGGACACCGCATGCAACCATCAGGAACACTGTAGACCACAGCAGGAGAACCATCAGATAAATCTACGAGATCACGCTTGGACGCGCACAGGGCTCTTCTGGTTAGCGGGTCTTCTACGCAGTGTGGGGTGACGCGCTGCCCACACTGCTACTGTCGGGAGCCACGCGAATTTCGACAAGGCCTGCCCCAGCCTATACCTGTACTGCTTTCAGCTGACCGCTGACCAGAAGAGGAAACGATCCAAAGCGCCTTTGTGTGACGCCGCTAGCGCGCCAGGAAGGGAAAACGACGTAATCCAGGGACTAGAACTAGAACATCCCAGACTCGTCTGGGTCCTCAGCTCCGTGCCGCTCCTCACTCTTGCGGCCAGGAATGAAGTCGCCTGTAATCATATCTTCATACCCTTGTCCTGGACCAACCATGGGGTACACGCCCGCATCAGGGTCGATGATAACCTCTAGGAAGGCCGGACCATCGAACCCGATAAACTCACGCACCACTGGCTCGATATCTTCTTTGCGGTCCAAACGCTTGGCCCAGACAAACCCATCTGCCTCTGCTGTTTTCACAAAGTCCTTCCTGCGAAGTGATTTATCACTAGCCGAAAGGCGGCCCTTGAAGAACAGCTTCTGCCACTGTTTCACCATGCCGTCACCGTAGTTGTTAATGACGACAACTTTCAGCGGCAGAGAGTAGGTCGTGACCGTCTCGAGCTCACCGATGTTCATCCGGATGCTCCCGTCTCCATCAAAGTCGATCACGAGCCGATCAGGACAAGCGAACTGCGCTCCTATGGCAGCCGGCAGCCCAAACCCCATCGTCCCCATGGATCCCGATGTGAGCCACAACCTAGGCGATCCGAAGTCGAAGTACTGGGCCGCCCACATCTGATGTTGGCCAACGCCGGTAGTGATGATCGCCTCACCCCCGGCAACCTCATTGATCGCTTCCACGACGTGCTGAGGCTGAATCAGGGGACTTTCATGATCGTAGTTGAACCGATAAGTCCGCTTCAACTCAGAGACTTCCTCTAACCACTCATCGAAATCCTCCGCAAAGCCGATCTTGCGACCGTACTCAGTCAGCACTTCCAACGCAGTCGAGAGATCCCCCACGTGATCCCAATGCACGCTCTTAATCTTATGGATCTCGGAGGGGTCGACATCAAAGTGGGCAATCCGCTTGGCTTTTGGGGCAAACAGGGGGGGATTACCCGCCACTCGATCGTCGAATCTAGAGCCGATGGCGATCAGGAAGTCGCAATCATCCACCGCGTAGTTCGCGTGAGCCGCGCCATGCATACCCAGCATCTTGAGCGAGAGATCGTCCCGCGTGTCAAACGAGCCAATCCCCATCAGGGTAGTGACCACAGGGATGCGAAAGGTCTTCGCAAGTTCTCTAAGGGGCTCCGCCGCCCCCGCATTGATGGCGCCACCTCCCGCGTAGATTAGCGGTCGACGACTGTCCGCTAAAATTTCAAAGAACTGCGCGCTCTTCCGCTCGGTCAGTTGGTTGTCCCGAACCTCCTGCAAACGATCGCGGTATCCCGTGATCGGGAGCCAGCCGCTCCCGACGAAGACACCCTCCCAGTTCTGGATGTCCTTTGGGATGTCGACCACAACGGGACCTGGACGCCCAGTGCGCGCAATCTCGAATGCCGTCCGTATCGTAGCCTCCAACTGCTTCGGATCGGTAACCAGGAAGACGTGCTTCGCCACCCCAGGGCCCATTACCGCTGAGACAGGCGCTTCCTGGAACGCATCAGTCCCTATCGAAGACGTCGGGACCTGCCCCGTGATCACCACGAGCGGAATCGAATCCGCCATCGAGTCTCTCACCGGGGTAACAGTGTTCGTCGCACCAGGACCCGAGGTCACCAGCACCACGCCGACCTTTCCCGAGGCTCGGGCATACCCGGAGGCCATGAACCCCGCTCCTTGCTCATTCGCTGGCACAACGAGTGGCATGGGGTGATCACGGATGTCCGCATTCGGCGAGCTATGTTCGACATTGTACCGAAACACCGCATCATACGTAGGGAGTATCGCTCCTCCGGAATATCCGAAGATGACATCCACACCTTCATCAGCCAGCACTTGCACGACCATGTCAGCCCCGGTCATGCGTCTGCCTGATAGGGGATGACGTTCGGTCGTTCTTGCCATTGTAGCAGCGATGGTGGGCAAGGGCCTCTCCTTTGACCAGCCTTCAGTAACCCGATCCCGTCACAAACTAAGGGTCATCTGGACTGATGGCATTGCGACCGCCAGACGGTTGCGCGAATATCTGAATTCTGTCGACTCTTGAGCCAAAAGCAACCTGGGACAAAGCCGCGGAGCTTGGTTACAGTGAGTTCCCTGGGCAGGCCAGCCACCCCGATATGCGACACGTCATCTCCATTCTTCTTCAGAACGAGAGCGGTGCTCTTGCTCGCGTGGCATCAATGTTCGCGAGTCGTGGGTTCAACATCGAGTCCCTGAACGTCGCACCGACCGAGGACGAATCCGTGTCCCTGCTCACGCTCGTCACGATCGGAACTGACGAGATAATCAGTCGGATCAACAAGCAGTTAGCCAAGTTGATCGATGTGGTGGCCATTGCCGATCGCACCTCGACAGACCACATCAAGAGGGAACTCGGCATCGTAAAGCTCCGGGTCGAGTCCGCGATCATACCCCTCCTCGACGAATTCGTGGCGGCCCACGGAGCCCAGGTCCTTGAACGCGACTCGGAGCACGTCACCGTCCAGGTGACTGGGAACGAGTACGAGGTAAACCTTTTCCTGGATGAACTCCCCCAGGGGGCAACAGTGCTTTCCCTCGTGCGCAGTGGCCCCCTGGTCACTTCTCAGGGACCCCACTCGCTCACCTGATGATGTCCTCTCAGCGACGAAGTAGATCCGTGGGGAAGGCGACCACGCTCTCGTTCCCGTCTCGACCCGCAGATGCGACCCCAAAGAGGTAGTTGTCGATCACTAGATTTCTGAGAGTGAACTCGGTGAGGTCACCCACCCACCGGGACCACCGCCACTGCGAGTCCGTGGTCAACCGCCAGTAGATTTTGTAGCCCGCCAGGTTGGAATCCTCCAGCGGATCCCAGCTGAGGGTTGTACTGGGACGCACAGAGCCTCCGATCTTAACATTCTGTGGAGCAGGAGGAGCCCAAGCGAGCGCCGCGAGAACCGTGGCGTTCAATGAGGTCATCCTAGCCACATGGTCGAAGTCGACCCTATCAATCACGTCTCCGTATTCGACCCCATCTTCTACCCGGACGTCCTGGTGCTGCCGCTCGTACTGCTCGTGTGTCTCCATGATCCGGACCGCCGGGAACCCCGCGTCATTGAAAGGGCGATGATGTCCTCCCCGTCCGAAACGGTCGAGGCGGTAGATCATCATTGCGTCGAGGTTGGGGAAGTATATGTCCGCGATCCGGTCAACAAATCGGGCAACCTGACGAGAAGGCCCATCGACCTCTCCCCCATTGGTTCGATAGCTCCAGGAGTTGGGCTGAAATTCCTCAAGCGGTGTCGCTTGGGAAAACACCCTGAAGGTGGAGTTATCGATAACCCCATCGATTCCCTCGATATTTCCAATCATATCGTTGTTCAGGACGGCCGTGATGTCCCAACCTTCCTGTGCAGCCACTTCGGCCATGTGCTGACCACCCCATAACCCCTGCTCTTCCCCTGAAAGCCCCACGAACACCACGCTGGTGGGGAAGTCGTACTGTGAGAGGATACGGGCCGCCTCAATCGTCCCAGCCATTCCCGACGCATTATCGTTCGCACCGGGCGCGTCGGTCTCGCCGTCCGTGGTGTCCGACGCCCGTGAGTCAATGTCCCCGGACATGATGACGTACCGGTCCGGGTAAACCGTCCCGCGCAGGATCGCGATAACGTTCACGACCCACACATCCTGTGTGATTCGCCCACTCTCCGATGCCAGCACCAGATCGCGTTGGTAGGACACCTCTAGACAGCCACCACACTCATCGCTGATTCGATCGAATTCGGATTTGATCCAGCGTCGGGCGGCACCGATTCCTCGGGCACTCGAGAGCGTGTCCGAGTTCGTGTTTCGCGTACCGAAATCCACGAGGGTCCGGATGTCGGCCTCCACGCGATCCCGAGACGCAGCATCGGCAATCCCATACAATCGCACGTCGATCGCTGGTGGCGCGGAGCCCGGATTATCTATCTGTTGTGCCAACACCGGAAGAGTCCAAACGAACCCGATGATGAAGCACAGCACGAAGCTCAGGGTAACGCTAATTACGACACGGGGGATTGGGATCTCCAAGGATGACACAGCGTAACCTCCTATCACATGACCTTCCCATTGTAGGATGCCCTAGCGGCAAGCCTAAACATCTATCCAACTGAGGCCGTAGATGAACTTTTTCGAGCTGTCCGGTTACTCCGCGGATCCCGTCGAGCCAGCCAATTTCACAGGTGGCGGTACACTCGTTCAGATGCCCGGGGTCTGTCAGACCCCACTTGTTAACGCCTACCGGGTCGCGTTCGAAGCCGGAGCGCGAACGGCATGGCACACCCACTCTGGCACGCAGCTCTTGATCGTCGTGGCCGGGCGGTGCCGGTTCCAAAAGGCCGGAGAGCCCGTCCGGGAGGTCGACGTTGGCGGAATCGTCTCCATTGAGCCGGGGGAGCCACACTGGCATGGCGCAACGCCAGAGGCGCCGACCACTCATGTCGCTCTGAATATCGAAGCCTCGACAACTTGGCTAAAGAAAGTTACCGAGGAAGAATACTCAGGCTCAGACTCCTTTCAGGAAGACGGTTAGAACCCGTTAGTCCCTGATTTCCTCAGGCACACTGATGGTCAGACTACTCAATCCGTTCCGCCCAGTTCCGCGTAGACCGCAGTGAGAAACCGCCCCGGATCTCCCCATTTAGCTTCGAATTCGGCCGTTGGATTCGTGGCTATCACCTCGTCGTAGCTAGCGCCATCTCTTACGAGTTCAGCCACGCGGTCCCGCACAGTCATCACCATGTCGCGGAATTCGACAATGTCCTCCCGAGTCGAGACCACACCGTGCCCGGGGACGTACTGCGTGTCCGGGCCACCCAGACCAGCCAGGACGGCCAGAGCCTCAATGGTTCCCTTTAGACTACCGCCATTATTTAGGTCGATAACTGGGAAGGCCACGGTCCGAAACACGTCGCCAACGTGAATCACATCATCGTCCCGGAAATGGATGTAGGTGTCCCCGTCGGTGTGGGCGGGGGGAAGAGGAGCAGCGTGCATTTCCCCACCATTCAAATGAATCGTGATCGCATCGCTATAGGTAAGAACCGGGAGCGCGTCCTTCGGCGACTGCGCCTCCAACCGCACGCGAACCTCATCGCGAGCGAGGATCAGGATTCCCATCCGTCCTATGTTCTCGTTACCGCCGGTGTGGTCCCCATGGACATGAGTGTTGATTAGTAGGCGAATCTCCCCGTCCGAGATCTGGCGGATGGCGGCAATGATTCGGTCGGTGAGAGGTGCGAATTGGTCGTCGATCATGACCACCCCGTCCTCTCCGACCGAGAGGCCAATGTTCCCGCCCCGCCCCTCGAGATAGTAGTAGTTGCCCGCAACATGGTGTGAAACAATCTGCACGTCGTCCATGTTCTGCTGGGCAACAGTCTCACTTGGGAGGACCGCCTCGCACAGGGCTAGAGTTAGAGCCGCGCAACCGAGTCGAAAGAAAGTGGTCATGGATCTTCTTCTCCAAACGTTAATGGGATCGGGCTGGACCCGAGATCACCGGCCTTGGGCAAACATACGCTGCTCCGTACTCCTCGTCACGGATCCCTCGCAACGCGTAGTGTCAACTTCAAATCGAGTCCTGGGAAGCACAGCCGAGCATGGCACAACTCTCCCTGGTCACCCTATTGGGAAGTGCCCGCAGTGCCGGAAGACAACCGGTGGGTAGTGAGTGTCACTTTCGATGAACCGTGAACCTATGTGCTTCGGGGCCGGGCCTATGATAAATCCATATATACCGACAAAGAGGTGACGATCAACATCAGACCCCTCCTGCCCTAAGCCTGCAACTCAGGGCGCTTTCCCTTTCCTCCCGGTCAGGACGCGCAGCGCCTTGGATAACGGGTCGAACACCTGATCCACTACCCTCTCCTTCAGCGGGATGATCGCGTTGTCCGTGATCGTTATCCCCTCAGGACACACGTTGGTGCAGCACTTTGTGATGTTACAGTACCCGATCCCGCCCTCCTCCCAGAGGTTGGCTGCCCTTGTCTCTTCGTCTAGTGGATGCATCTCCAGAGCCGCTGCATATACGAGAAACCGGGGGCCGATAAACTCTTCATGCTTGTGATGCTCCCGCAGAACATGGCACACGTCTTGGCAAAGGTAGCATTCGATACACTTGCGGAACTCCATCACCCGGTCCACATCCTGCTGATCCATCCTCCAGGTGCCATCTTCAGCATCGGGTTCCCGCGGTTTGAAAGGGCGGATCTTCTTCTTGACCTCGTAGTTCCATGATACATCGGTCACGAGGTCTCTTACCGGAGGGAAGGCCTTCATCGGTTCGACCGTGACTGGTTTATCCACCGGAAGAGAACTCAGTCGGACCATGCACATAAGTCGAGGCATCCCATTGACCTCGGCCGAGCAGGACCCACATCTCCCCGCCTTGCAGTTCCATCTCACGGCCAGGTCCGGGGCCTGCTCGGCCTGAATCTGATGAACCGCATCCAGGACGACCATTCCTTCACTGACGTCAGTCGTAAAATCCTGGAACTCACCCCCCTTAGAGTCCCCTCGCCAGATCCGAAAAGCACTCCTCCCCATCAGCCCATCTCCTCGACGATTTCTGCGAGCTCTTCGGTCATCAACGGTATCGGCACGCGCTCGATCTCCATCTGCCCCGATGCGCCCTTTCTCAAGACCAGGTTCACTTTCCCCCACTCCGGGTCTTTCCTGGGAAAGTCATCCCTCGTGTGCGCACCCCTGCTCTCCTCTCTGGCACACGCAGCTCGTATCACTGCCTCAGCCGCAGTCAACAGATTGTGGAGATCAAGCGCAGTGTGCCACCCAGAATTATATTCGCGACTCCCCGGGGCGATGGCGTTCTCGGCCCGATTCCTGAGTCGCTCGATCTCCCCCAGCGTTGATTCAAGCTGTGGCCCTTCCCGGATGATCCCCACTCGATCCTGCATGACATCCTGAAGGTCATACTGGATCTGATAGGGATTCTCCCCACTTTCCTGGTTACATTCGAACGGTAGGACAGCTGCTTGAGAAGCTGCCTGGATCTGCTCCTGGTCCACTTCTGCGGCCCCGTTGTCCCTCGCGAATCGCGAGGCGTGCTCACCGGCCCTCTTACCGAAGACCAAGAGATCCGAGAGCGAATTCCCACCTAGACGGTTTGCCCCGTGGAGACCCGCGGCGCATTCCCCGGCGGCGAAGAGGCCGGGCAATGTCGACATCTGCGTCTCCGCATCGACGCGTATCCCTCCCATGGCATAGTGGGTTGTTGGCCCGACCTCCATCGGCTCCTTGGTGATGTCGAGGTCCGCCAGTTCCTTGAACTGGTGGTACATCCCGGGGATTTTTCGCTTGATGTGCTCCACGTGATTCGGGATCTTCTCCTGGAGCCATCGGATATCCAGAAATGCCCCACCGTGAGGGCTTCCCCGCCCTTCCTCCACCTCTTTCAGGATGCGCCGTGCCACATGGTCCCGAGTGAGAAGTTCGGGAGGGCGCCTGGCGTTCGGATCCCCAGCACAGTACCGCCACCCTTCCTCCTCGGATTCGGCGGTCTGGCCACGATACAATTCCGGAATGTCATCAAAGAGAAACCTATGACCCTCGCTGTTGCGAAGCACACCTCCCTCCCCCCGAACACCCTCGGTCACGAGGATCCCACGAACGGAAGGTGGCCAGACCATCCCGGTGGGGTGGAACTGGACGAACTCCATATCGAGAAGATCAGCACCGGCGTCATAGGCAAGAGTATGCCCGTCACCTGTGTATTCCCATGAGTTCGAAGTAATTCGGAAGGCCTTGCCCAAACCGCCGGTCGCCATCACGATGGCCTTGGCACGAAAGACGACGAATCTGCCCTTATCACGCTCGTAAGCGAACGCTCCAACCACGCGCTCATCACCTAGTAAGAGCCGCGTTACGGTACACTCCATGTGTACCTCCATCCCCTGATGGATCCCGTGGTCCTGGAGGGTCCGGATCATTTCCAGGCCGGTTCGATCTCCAACGTGAGCCAGCCGAGGGTAGGCATGTCCGCCAAAGTTACGCTGCAGAATTCGGCCGTCTTCGGTGCGGTCGAAAAGGGCCCCCCAGGCCTCAAGCTCCCGAATCGTATCTGGGGCCTCCCTGGCGTGAATCTCGGCCATCTTCCAGTTGTTCAGATACTGCCCGCCCCTCATCGTGTCCGCGAAGTGAACCCTCCACCCGTCGCGATCGTCCACATTTCCAAGTGCCGCCGCGGCACCCCCCTCGGCCATCACCGTATGGGCCTTTCCAAGGAGGGATTTACAGACGACGCCGACCTTGACGCCTTGGCCTGCCGCCTCTATTGCCGCTCGAAGTCCTGCACCCCCAGCGCCAATGATGAGCACGTCGTACTCGTGCGTTTGGAATTCGGGCATCAGAAGAATCTCAGGTCCGTCCAAACGCCCATCGCACACAGGCGCACGTACATGTCAGTGAACCCAACCCAGAAGAGGCTGAACCACGCCCACATCATGTGCCTTCGATTGAGACAGGAGACACACCGGTAGGAAACCGCCCGAACCGGCTTCTTTGAAATCTGGCTGAGGCGCCCTCCCACCAAGTGCCGCAAAGAGTGGCACCCAAAGGTGTACCCACCGAGAAGGACCACATTCAATAGCAGTACCAGACTGCCAACACCCATGCCGAACTGGGCCGCACTTGAGGTAGGGTCCTCAAACCAGAATCCCTTCCAAGCATCGTATGAGAGGATCACGATAAACCCGAGGGCAAGGTAGAGGAAATACCGGTGGATGTTCTGAAAAACCAGGGGGAATGACCGCTCGCCAAGGTATCCGCTCCGCGGCTCGCCAACGGCACAGGAAGGCGGATCTGCCCAGAACGCCTTGTAGTAGGCACCTCGATAGTAGTAGCAGGTCAAGCGAAAACCGGCTGGAGCCCAGAGAATCAGAAACGCTGGCGACCACGGAAGCCAACCGGGCCACCAGCCGGGCTGAGGACCCAGGATCGCATGGGGTGTCTCACCAAAGAGCTCTGGTGAGTACATGGGGGAGAGATAGGAGCCGAACGCGTAGAACTCACCCTGGAAGGCCGCCCAAGTGCTGTATATGACGAAGGCCGATAGGCCAAAGAAGACCACAAGCGGCTTCAACCACCAGAGGTCAGGGCGAGTCGTCTCTCCAAACCCGCCAGGCCAAGAAAGAGAGGATGCTACATGCGGCACTGCCAGCCCTCCGTTTAAGGTGCGCCACTTCCCCCTATCTTCAGGGGTAAAGGTGGCCCGGACCATTTCGGATTCCCAACCTCCTTCATCATTCGGCCAAAACAATAATATGAGCTGAAGGGAGGGGTCCAGAGGTAGACCATGGCTTCCCTCCGAGACCCCTTTCGCCATTCCTTCTTGCCGAGCCGTGCGGTGGCAAGCATGTTGGGTGCCTGAAGGTAGGGTTTGCTCCCGGGAAGACCACGCAACGGGTTCGACCACCAGGCGCACGGTTCCCGTTTCACCCACTGAGGGAGAGTTCCAGATGTTGAGTCCCAACCGAGTCGATTTCATCGTCCTTGCAGCCATTGCATGGGTCGGGGTTTCTGCCACGCAAGCGTCGGCACAGAATCACGCGCCGAATCCATATAACACCGTGTCGGGAATCTGGGCACCGCTGCCGGACGGAAGGGATTGGGGGTCTACAAGTCTGGTCGAGGTGTCCCCGGACGGAGAGACAATCTGGGCCGTCGATCGCTGTGGGGCGAACGACTGTGAGGGCGTCGAGAACCTGGACGTTGTCTTCGAGTTCGACAAGAACGGGAACATCCTTAGGCAGTGGGGCGCTGGGCAGTTCGTATGGCCACACGGAATTGAAGTGGATGACGATGGTAGCGTCTGGATCGCGGACGCTCGCGGGAACCAGGCCGGCACCAAGGGGCACCAGGTGACTAAGTTCAGCCCCGATGGCGAGGTCCTGATGCGACTGGGTACAGCGGGAGTCGCGGGCCGGACCCGCGACACCCTCGACCAGCCGAACGACGTCCTCGTGGCACCGAACGGCAACATCTTTGTAGGCGATGGGCACCCCGCGAGCGGTAACAACCGGATCGTCAAGTACGCTCCTGATGGTAGTTATCTGATGGAGTGGGGCGAGACCGGTTCGGAACCTGGCCAATTCAGGACACCGCATGCGCTAGCGATGGACTCAGAGGGACTGCTCTACGTGGGCGACCGAAGTAACCGCCGTATTCAGGTCTTCGACCAGGATGGTAACTTTGTCCGAGATCTTCTCCACGTGGGAAGAGCGAGCGGGATCACGATCGACGAATTCGACCGACTCTACGTAGCGGATTCGGAATCAAATTACGCGCGCAATCCAGGGTACAAGCGAGGAATCCGCGTGATAGACCTGGATGATTTCCACGTTATCGCGTTCATTCCTGATCCTGAGCCGGATCAGGACAACTCTGGGACGAGTGCCGCAGAAGGTGTCGCGGTAGACAACGAGGGGAACGTCTACGGGGCAGAGGTCGGCCCCCGGGCGCTCAGAAAGCATGTTCTGCCGGGTGGGTTCCCTCGGGACGATCGGTAGCAAGATCTCCACCTGCACTAGCACCACACGCCCGCCCCATGCAGCTGAGATAGAGCCATGAAGCCTATGGCCTATTTGTCGGTTGGTCTCGTCATGCTGGCCTTGGCGGGTTTCAACTCCCAGGGGCGGAACGGGAAGGAGCCCGTTCCGTCATCCGGTCAGATGGCAGTTGAATCCGGGATGAGGGCAAACGATGCCATCGCTCCATTAGTGGCATCTTCCGAGCCAGCGCTCCCGCTTCCTCTTCGAGTCGCTCTGCAGGCAGGACACTGGAAGGCGGCTGAAGCGCCTGACGAATTGTCCGGCCTGCGATACAATGGTGGCACTAGTGCGGGTGGAAAGCAGGAGTGGGAGGTCAACCTCAAGATCTCTGAATTGACCGCGTCCCTTTTGGAGAAGGCAGGCTACGAGGTCGAGATCCTTCCCGCTACCGTCCCGCAACGATATGAAGCTGATGTCTTCGTGGCGATCCATGCCGACGGAAACAACGATTCATCTATCTCCGGATACCGAGTTGGCGCGCCCAGGCGTGATGCAACTGGCCGGGCGGGGGAGTTCGCCGAGATGCTCGCCCAGACATATGGGGAGGCAACGGGGATCCGCCGGCTCCCGGTTGCTACGCGCAGAATGAGAGGCTATTACGCCTTCAGATACAACCGTTATCGGCACGCGATTCACCCCATGACCGTTGGGGTAATCATCGAAACCGGGTTTCTGACTAGCGATGTGGACCGCAAGGTTATCGTCGGTGACCCAGCCCGCTCAGCACAAGGAATCTTCGAAGGGATAACCCGTTTCCTTGGGCCACCGATCATGGAAGCCAGCGAGAGCGACTGATAAGAGAGTAGCGGTTTCTTGTGGACCTGTTGGGCCACAGCGTTTCTTCCCTTTTACCCCATAACATGACTCCCGAAAGTCACCAATCCATCGACTCCAAGATCGAGGTCATGGCAGATCTGGAGACGACAGTCGGTATCCTGATGGCCGAGCATGAGGCCAAGCGTGATCTATGGTGGCCAAGCGACCTGATAGGCACCGAGGAGGATGGAGACCCCCACGTAGCAGAGGTCCTGCTTCAGGAGAACGCTCAAGGTCTCTCTGATCCGTGTCGGGTCGCCATTGCCCTGAACCTGATCACCGAAGAAGGACTTCCGCACTTTCACCGAATACTGGCAGTCCACTTCGGGGACGACACGTTCTGGCGGCAGTGGATGAACCTTTGGACAGCGGAAGAAGACCGTCACGGCGTCGTACTCCATGACTACTGCCGCATGACACGTATCCTACAAGCGCAAGGGCTCGACCGGCTGCAGTTCGAATACCTGCGCAGTGGCTTCCACCCGCACTGGGACTACGATCCTTATCGCACCTTCGTCTACACGACACTGCAGGAGCGCGCAACGCAGTGGTCTCACAGCAACACTGGCAAGGCGTGCGCAAACTACGAGCCGCGTATTCACTACATCTTGGGTCGGATCGCCGGCGACGAAGCCCGGCACTACGCTTTCTACCGGCAGGTGTTCGCCGAGATCTTACAGCGCGATCCGGATGCAGCCCTCGAGTCTGCCGCGGCGGTAATGCCGAGCATCGAAATGCCCGGTACCAGCATGCCAGACTTCCGCGAGTACGCCGACGTCGTGCGTAGATCCGGCATCTACGGCCCCCGTGACTACCAGCACATCGTCAAGGAGCAAATCAAGTTTTGGGAGATCGAGAAGCTTTCCGGCCTTAAGCCCAAAGGCTGCGCCGCCCAAGAACAAATCCTGTCGATTCCACAACGGCTTGAGAGGGTGGCTGAGCATATAGAGAGCCGGACTAAATCGAAGACGTTTAGCTTCGACCTAGTCTGGCACCGCGCCTTTGAAATGGACCCATGACCCGCCCCGTCGTCGTCACTGGCGTCGGCGTCTGCGCAGCGAATGGTACTGGAGTCCCTTCCTTCTGGGATGCCCTCATACATGGAACGTCCGGCATCGGTACTATCACTGCGTTTGATGCGACACAGCTCAGGAGTCGCATCGCGGGTGAGGTTACCGACTTTACGCCTGAGAAACATGTTCCAGACAGAACGCTCAAACGCCTCGCGCGTTTCTCACAGCTGGCATTGGTCGCCGCACTCGAAGCGCTAGAACAGGCCGGCATTGCCAAGGGACCCGAGCGAGAGAATGTGGCCTTGGTCATCGGATCGGGTATCGGCGGATTTGACATGCTGGAACGCGAGCACCAGACGTTTCTGAGCAAGGGTCCGGGGCGCTTCTCCCCACTCACCATCCCGATGATCATCCCCAGCATGGCGGCGGGCGCGCTGGCGATCGAGACCACCTGCCGCGGGATCAATCTCTGTCTCAGCACGGCTTGTGCGAGCGGGGCCCATTCCATCGGCACCGCGCTCGACCTCATCCGTTCGGGCCGAGCGGAGGTGGCAGTAGCTGGTGCGAGCGAATCGACGATCTCTCCCTTTGCGGTCGATGGTTACTGTCAGCTTCGTGCGCTATCTACCCGCAACGAGGAGCCCCAGCGCGCATCGCGTCCTTTTGACGCAGATCGCGATGGTTTCGTGATCGCTGAGGGGGCGGGAGTTCTCGTTCTCGAATCCAAGGAACACGCGCGCGGGCGAGGATGGGAGCCATTGGCGGAACTGGCAGGCTATGGTGCTTCGTCGGACGGTCATCATCTCACCGCCCCCGATCCGGAAGGTGATGGTGCGGTACGGGCCATGCGCGCAGCCCTCGACGATGCAGAGCTGCTACCCGATCAAGTGGACATCGTTAACGCGCACGGCACCTCGACTTTACTCAACGACGTGATTGAAACAACGGCGATTAAGCGGGTGTTCGGAGACCATGCGTCCAGCCTGATGATTCACTCCACAAAGTCGATGATAGGACATTCGCTGGGGGCTTCAGCCGCGATCGAGGCGGTAGTTGCCGTGCAGACGCTGACCCAGGAGATCGTCCACCCCACAATCAACCTTGAGTGTCCTGATCCGATGTGTGACCTAGATTACGTGCCAGGTGATGCCAGGAAAGTCAAAGCACGATCTGTGATGTCGAATGCTTTTGCTTTTGGCGGGCATAATGCGGTCTTGGTGTTCTCACAGCCGATCGCGTAAGCGGACGCAGCCTAGGGTCTTCCGGCAGGAAGCTACTTCACATTATAAGTCTGTCTGGGGGAAGGAGATCGTGATCCCTGATATCATGAGCGATCGTAGGATGGTGGAGAGGCAAGCTTGCCTGGGGTCCGTCCTGATCTTCCTCCTCCCGGGACCGCAGCCATCCCTTATGATGGAATCAAGAGCACAATCCCAGTAGTGACGAGCGCCGCGCATTCAAGCAGGATCGAATGGTTGTGTCTGTTCTCGACCACCGAAAGGTATGCGTTGAAGAGAACTGATGCGTCTAAGCCTAGGGTAATCACCTTTAACAGATAGAGCTGGTCGTGATCACACTCCAATGGAAAATACTGGATCGCCCGAGCGTTTAACCACAGGTCGGGTTAGGATACGTTCGGCCGGCACACTCACAAAGGACCGTTTCAGTCCGACCCAACTGGAGCCTACACCCTAGGAACAAACGCTCCCACCCGAGCGAGCAGACCTCTCATGGAAACCCACGCCACCAGTGCCCCCTCAGCCGAAGCGCCAGGTTACGGATTTGGCACCACTCCTGTCTTCCTCGCCAGCCTCAGTACGATCCTGGGTGCAATCCTGTTCCTACGTTTTGGCTATGCGGTGGGGCACTTGGGCGTTTTCGGGACCCTCATGGTGGTGGCGCTGGGACACCTAGTAACGATTCCGACAGCCCTCGCAATCGCCGAGATCGCGACGAACAGAAGGGTAGAGGGCGGCGGGGTCTATTTCATGATCTCCCGCTCCTTCGGAATTACCATAGGCGGAACGATCGGGATCACTCTGTACTTGGCACAGGCAGTTTCAATTGCCTTCTACATGATCGCCTTCGCGGAAGTCTTTCGCCCACTGACGGAGGGACTTGGGCTTCCTTACGACCCCCGAGCCATCTCACTCCCTGGGATCGCAATACTGTTGTTCGTGATGCTCAGACGCGGGGCTGAGATGGGTCTGGCCGCCCTGTATTTGGTGTCCGGGATTTTGATACTGTCACTTATTCTCTTCTTCCTTGGCGGTGCCCCTGAGGGCGTCGATGTTGCAGCCCCGTTCGATCCGAGCATACAACTCGATCCGGTCATCGTCGTTTTCGCAATCATCTTTCCCGCCTTCACGGGGGGAGCGGCGGGTGTGGGACTCTCTGGTGACCTGGCGAATCCCAGACATTCGATTCCGCGCGGCGTCATCTGGGCGACGATCGTTGGACTCCTAGTGTACGTTCTCGTCATTCTGAAGCTCGCCACCTCGGCAAGTCAGGAGATGTTAGTCGAGGACCAGCTAGTCATGAGCCAGATCGCGGTTTGGAGTCCGATCATTCTCATCGGCCTGGCTGCGGCTACGCTTTCCTCAGCTCTAGGATCCATCCTCATCGCACCCCGCACCTTGCAGGCGTTGGCAAAGGACGGGGTGATTCCTGGAGACCGGATCAGCGCGTTCTTGGCGGCTGGACACGGCAGGAAGAATGAACCTCGCAACGGAACCATAGTGACGGGGATTCTCGCTTTCGGGATCGTGATCTTTGGTGGCATCGACCCCGTCGCTCGAATCATCACGATGTTTTTCCTCGTGACCTACGGTACACTGTGCGCGATCAGCTTTCTAGAGCACTTTGCCGCTCGACCCGACTATCGCCCCAGTTTCAGGTCTAGATGGTATATAAGTCTTTTTGGCGCAGTCACATGCGTACTCCTCATGTTTCAGGTAGATCCGGCGTACGCGATCGTGGCGATCCTCCTCATGTCGGGCGTTTACGTTGCTCTTCAAAGACAACGTAGCCATGCGAACGATCTCTCAACCATCTTTTCGTCCGTGATGATCCAGCTCACTCGCTGGCTCCAGATCCGACTTCAAAAGATGCCAGAACAGGACTGGCGACCGAGCATCATCATGGTCACCGGGCGAACCTTCGACCGGTCCGCTCCACAGACGCTCTTGAGGTGGCTGTGCTACCGTCACGGGGTGGGAACCTACCTCCACCATATCCCAGGTCGACTCGACGACGATGTGTACGAACAGAGCCAGAGAACTCGAAGTAGGCTGATTGAGCTCACGAAGCAGGCGGGAAGTACACTCTACGTGGACACCATCATTAGCCCATCAATGCGTTCTGCTCTCGCCCAAGCGGTACAGCTTCCCGGAGCCGGAGGTGTCCCGAACAACACGTACGTCGGGGAGTTTTCGATTCACGATGACAGGGCTGTACTTGAGGAAGTTCGCGAAGGTCTCCTGATGGCTCAGGTATCAAGAATGAACGGACTCGTGCTCGGCCATGGAGACCACCACTTTGGAAACCGTCTCAAGATCCACGTCTGGTTGACGCCCCAAGACTACCGAAATGTGCCGCTGATGATCCTCCTCGCCTATATCCTGCTCGATCACCCTGACTGGCGGCGGGCAGAACTCTCAATTCTTGCGGCATATCCGCAGAGCAACGTCGAAGAGCGCACGGCAACGCTTTTCGAGATGATTACGTCGGGCCGCATACCCGTTTCCGAGAGGAATATCACGATTATTCCCACGACACCGGACATCAATCTTGAGAGGCTGGTTGAAACCCGGTCGCGTGAGGCGGACCTGGTCTTGCTGGGACTTTCCCGCGCAACGGTTAGATCTGCTGGAATTGAAACGCTGAGACGATATCAGAATCTTCGAGAGACACTTTGGGTCTCGGCCACAGAACTCATCGACATCGAATAGTCAACCAGACAAGACAACCCTATCTGGACTATGGCGGCGCGGAGGTGATAGCCGTGGTCTACTTTGCACAGGGCTATGAACCCCCTACAGGGCCCCCCTGTAGGACATCTTCCTCTTCGTGGGAAAGGTCAGCGAGGATGTGAGGAAGGGCACCACCTCCCATCTAGTGAAGTCCTAAAAGCTTGTAAGTGATTATGGCACTTTACTTATTTATATACATATACTCGCTGAGCCTATTCTGTAACAATGAACCAAAATAGTCACAGGATATTGTTCCATGACTCAATAAAATTATTATACTTATCATGAGGGGAGGTTACACTTCACTCAGAACGACGGGACCTTGTATGCTGCTAAATTACCTAATATTGGGGGGTCCTTAAGGTCATTTGGCGAGATCATAAATTCATCCTCAAATACTTCTTTCCGATGTCAGGTCTGTTAACATTCCGACTTGGTACAGCCTCCATCGCCCTTGTCTTCATGGCAATGGCTGGACTGACCAGTATTCAGACACATTCCCCCAAACAGCACGGACCGCACCTAACTGAGATTGTCGGAGCTGAGACAGATCTCTCTGAGCATCCAGGACCAGACGACGCAAGACATCATTCGGTTTTGGTCGGGAATCATCCCAATCATGGGTCATCTACGGATTGTACCTGCCTCAGCATGTGCGATAGTGGGTCGGTACCCAACCTCCCGGATTTGCTCTTTTTCGATGTTCTGGATGCTAACACCAACTGCGTCCAGGTCATTCAACTACTAGCATTCCTAATTCGGCAAGACACCACCTCTTACCTCTTCCCTCTCCCCAACGCTCCTCCTCTGCAGACTTAATCCAGCAAACAGTCTCAGCTTTTCCCTGACTGCCTAACTCTCGGATGCTCCGCATACGGGAAACTTAAGGCAGCTTTCTACTCGTCCGTATGACTGTGGGTGATGACCAGTGAGGTCGTTCAGAAGCTCTGAGAGTGCCTGCTGGTTTCATATGCCTGGGAATTGGGAGTCAGAATCATTTCATACAGAAACAAGAACACAATAGGAGACAGACTATCATGAATGCCGGACAGACACCTCTGTGGAGGGTTTTATGCTCTGGAGAAATACTAATCGGCTGGTCAATAATGGCGAGCTTTGCCTTAGCCCTCCACCCAGAAACTATTAAGGCACAAGGAGTGATCGCAGGACAGATCGTTGATACCAATTCCGGACAGCCCCTTTCAGGAGGGACTGTGTTGGTTCAAGGAACTGAGCGGGGCTCCGTGACTGGTGCGGATGGGCAGTTCATCATCCAAGGGGTTCCAGTGGGAGTTCGAGTCGTGGAAGCTCGAGCTCT
>Ga0310121_10000450_pt1 | contig 44888 bp, 46 predicted proteins | sample CB27_Tmax_986_MG_FD_203504 | JGI IMG/M metagenome (GOLD analysis project Ga0310121, IMG submission 203504) | Marine microbial communities from Western Arctic Ocean, Canada - CB27_Tmax_986 | ecosystem: Environmental > Aquatic > Marine > Oceanic | place: Canada: Western Arctic Ocean | collected... | reverse complement strand
GGGTTTCCTTTTCCCGTCCATGGGTTTGGCATATTTTTAGTTTTATTGATTAATAAAAACGTTATTTATATTATTTTAATTAGGTTTTCTACTAATGCAACAGCAAAGGTTTTATCATTTATATGGGCATCCATTTCTATAACAGGAATAGACGATTTTGTATGTTCTTTGATTGATTCAAATAGAACATGGTCAACCTCAGGTTGATAGAATATATCTCCTTCACTATCTATTTGAGAAATTCCTTTTTTAGGTAATAACACCATTGTCTTTGCTTCAGAGTTATTCAATTTAGAAGCTAAGCGTTCACCAAGAATTTTATTTTCAATCTTATTAGTTCTCAATAAAGTAACATCTGGAGCCCAACTATAAAGTTGCCTTGATTTAAATTCTTTTGGAACAGTATCTAAATGAGCAAAATTTACCATGTCAAGACAACCTGGAACAACAACTTGAGGAATTCCTTTTTTAGAAGCTGCTGTTAAACGTTCAGGACCAGCACTACATATACCTCCGCATAGATCATCTGCTAATTCTGTTGTAGTAATATCAAGAACCCCATCAAAATAACCTTCACGAATTAAAGATTCCATAGTAGCGCCTCCAACTCCTGTAGCATGAAAGGCTAAGACTTCATATCCTTTATCTTTCAATAATTCAGTGCATTTATCCACACATTTAGTAGTGTTTCCAAACATGCTTATGGCAATACTTTTCTTTTTGTTATCTGATTCTTCAACTTTCACATCCACCATACCGCAAATGGCTGCTGCTGCTTGTTGAATTAATAATTTACTAATACTGTTTAGTCCTGCAACATCAACAACAGAAGGCATTAATGTGATGTCTTTAACACCAACTTGTCTTGAAAGATCTTTTGCCGCAAGTGTTGATAGGCAAAATTTTGGAACCCCTAACGGAACTACTTGCATTGCTGATAAAGCAATATAGGTGCCGCCACCGCCTCCCATTCCAATAACACCTTTAATTCTATTTTCGGCTATAAGTGTTGCTAAAATTTTTGCGGCTCCTTGTCCCATTAAGTCGACAGCCTTTCCTCGATCTCCAGAATTTTTAATGGCTTCAAGTGAGGTTGCAGAAGCTTCTGCAACCACATTGTTGTCAAAATCTATATTGAAACTTGCAGTGCTTTCCATAACACCAGTGTTTATAGAAATAACTTGTTGATCTTTTGCTCTAATACATTCTAGCAAATAGGAAAAATCTTCTCCTTTAGTATCAAAACACCCTAAAATTACAATGCTTTTTTCTGCAGTACTCATTATAATATACTATTTAGTTAAACATTAAAATCGAATACCACTACACGCTCCAATTTAGGAATTACTAAATCTTTTACTTTTTCATGAACAGGATGTGGTAAATATGCTTCTCTAGACTCTGGACTATCAAAAGTCATTATAAATCCATGTGTATACCCATCATTGAATCCTTCACTACTATCATATGCTCCATGTTCCATTTTTAAAAGACCAGAGATTTTCCCCACCATAGCTTGCATTGTTGAAAAACACTCTTCAATCTCTTGATTTGTTATTGCTTCTTTAAATTGAAACATTCCGAAATGTCTAGTCATAACATCTTTTCTGTTAAATTTATTATTAATTCTGTATAAAAGCAAATACGCCTTTTTTGTTCCCTACCACAATATCAATTTTACCATCATTATTTAAATCACCTGCATTAATTTGTCTACCTACACCTGAGTTATCATCAATTAAATATGGAACAAACTCAACAGTTCCATTCGTATTTCTTTTTGTTTTAAACCAATATAAAACAGCAGGGTCTTCAGAACCTGGGTCGCGCCCATTATGCGCGTAATAACATTTTCCAGTTACAATATCCATAATCCCATCTCCATCAATATCGGAACAATCTAAGGCATGTAACTGACTAAAAGAAACACCATATTTATTATCTTCTTTAGAGTTTGTCATTATTTTATGTTCCTTAAAAGTAATACTATTGTTTATGTTTATTTGTTCATGCCATGAGAGACCATAACCATGGGCATTCATAGCTGTTATGACATCATTATCACCATCTCCATCTATATCAAAAGCATACATTTGAGCCCCTCCTTGTTTTGGAGAAAAATCATATTTATGGTATTTCCAAACCGTCTTGCGATTCCAATTTTTAGGTTGTTCCCACCATCCACTTTTTTCGATTATATCTGTAAATCCATCTGCATTAATATCTCCAGCACCAAGACCATGTATAAAAACAGGAAAACGTTTTGAGTCATGAGGACTAATAGCCAAAGTCTCCCATTCGTTTTCGTCATCTTCATTTAGAATACCCAGTGTAATTCGTCCATTACTAAAAGCTAAAAGTTCCTTTATTTCATCTCCAATTATATCAATTAAGTTAGGAGATTCATTACAAACATGTTTCTGAGCATCATGAAATACAAGCGCTTCAATTTCTTTATTAAAAGACTTTGACTTTTTACCGGGGTTTTTAACCCATTTACTATCTGTTCCAGGTATTCCAATGCGTAATATATCTATCCATTTATCATTACTGAATTGATCTGGAAATGTAAAAAAGTTAGCAGCATAACCTTCCAGTCCTGGGCCTGTAATAGGATAATACTTCACAGGTGCATAAGCAAATTTTTTTATAAATTTCGGTCCCTTCCACCAAATAGCTCCAGCTATAATATCAGGATGTCCATCTGCATTAATATCACCTATTGATGCACCTTCTGTAATATACTTATCTAACAATTGTACTTTTTTAAAAGAAACGTTTGTGAGTGACAACTTTTCTGTTTGAGCCTGTATTTGTATTGTTGACATACAGACAAAGTAGCAAACAAAAAATTTAATATTTCTTAAAGTATGCATCTAATAAAATGGGTTACTTTAATGTTTTAATATAAGCAAGTAAATCAGCAGCTTGTTCATCAGAATAACCTTCTATGAGTCCTTCAACCATAAACGAACGTCCTGCTAAAAAGCTTTGTGATTTAATTTCACTAGCTTGAATAAAAACTTTGCTGCCTCCTATAAAACCAATAGAGGTTCCTTTATCATCTCTTTTTATAAGATATCCTTCAACATTGCTTCCGTCTGTTTTAATAACTCTATAAACGGCATAGCTCCCCTCTAATGCGGCATCTGGGTCAAGAATTGCAGTCAATAAAGCTTCATTTTCTCTCAATGCAGAACCATCTAATGCAGGCCCATAATCATACCCCTTATCACCAACAGTATGACAAAGCAAGCATACTTGAAATAATGTTTCTCCTTCTGCAGCATTGCCATTTTCTTTTTCAGCAATAGCCATATAATGTCCAAGTTTTGCTTCAAAAGCTTTTTTATCTTCTTCTCGTTGCTTTTTAACCTGATCTAATATTTTTGTTCCTATAGGGTCATTTTTGTTAGATAGGTGCACTTTTTCTGCACTGGAAATATCAAACGCCTTGTGTGATAACAATTCTTTTTTAAACAATTGCTTTAAAAGTAAAGCACCTTTCTTAGACGCTGATAAGTCCTTTGTAATTAGTTTTTTTTGCATTTCATCTAAATCTGGCAACCAAGTTTTTAAAATTGTATTTGCCTGAGATTGATCAGCCTTTGTAAGCGAATGCAATGCAGAAACTCTTATCTCATCTTCTAAATTATCGTTTTTAGACAATTGAGCAAAAATCTTTTTATTTTGTTCAGGCTGACTTTCAAGAGCAAGAAGTATTAATTCAAGGGTCTCCGCAGTAGATGTTTCTTCAATTAGTGGAATAATATAATTTTGAAGGTTTTTAATGCGTAATTTCCCAACAGCCTCTAATCCTAATCTTTGTGTAGACTCATCCTTATTTTGTAACAAAGATTTTACTGGTTTTCCAAGTAATTGAGTTAATTGACTAGATTGTACTTGAGCTAAATTCTTTAATGTATAAGAAACATGTGTTTTGGCTTTTTCCACCTGTTCTAATGCAGACCTAACAGCTTTAAATATTGTTGGATTAGAAAGCATATTGGCAACAATTATAAAAGTAGATTCATTTAAATCTATTTTTCCACCTTTTTGTGTCCATAAATCAAGGAAAACACGGTCACGTTCTTTCTCTTCTAATGCTTGACTTGCCCATAGAAGGTTACTTGGATTTAACTGTTTTGCTTTAGGTGAGGCGATGAACATTTTTAATTCTTCTGGATAACTTTCAAGTGTTTGTCTTGCTAAAAAACGCTCAAAGTTTCTTTCGTAAGGACCACCCATGTTATTGCCTCCAAGTTCAGGTTTACAAGCCTTTACCAATAAATTTATAGTTCCAGCATTAGCCGTACCCACTTCATTTAATGTTCTAAGAACCTGAGATCGAACCATTGGGTTGCTATCTTCTGACGCGTTTTCTAATGCACTAGCAATCTCACTTGCGTCTAATGAAAAAGACGCTAATGATCGTACGGCTTCTCTTCTTAAATCATGTTCTGATGAGGCAAGTAATGAGTTTATCAATTCTTTATCATAATGACGAATCCCTTCTAATGACCATAAAGCTAAAATACGGGTAACTTCACTTTGAGATTTATCAGAAGCAAGGGCTACCAACTCATTTGAAAGACCCTTAGTCACTTCAATTGGGCGATCACTTATTTGATGCCACGCTGCACGTTTTGCCCAGAGAGAAGGTGATTTTAAATGGTTGACAAGGTCTTTAGTTTTAATTTCATAAAAGTTCTCAATAGTTCTTGGTTTTTGTGATTTATGACGAATTCGAAAAATACGTCCATGTGATTTATCACGATCTGGATGCGTTGTTGGCAATTCGTTATGTGCAATGATTTTATTATACCAATCTGCAATATAAAGACAACCATCAGGACCAAATTCCACATTAACGGGTCTAAACCAATCATCTTCAGAAGCTAATAAATCTGGTAAATGTTTAGCCGAAATAGTTCCATCTGGGTTACGTATAATCTTTACAGAATTTATTGTACTTGTAATAGGATTTGCTAAAAAGGCAACATCCCTCCATGCTTCAGGGAATGATCCCGTTTCATCATCTGCAAAAGCAACTCCAGAAATACCGGTACCACCTACACGAAAATCATGTAGTTCAGAAACCCATGGTTGATACGGACGAAGACGATCATTTCCTATTCCTGGGAATCCAGTTCCTCCTTCCATAGGCACTATAGAATACCCTAGGTCATTTGCTTCAGTACCATACCACTGTCCATTGCCTCTAAGTTGAAATCCCCAGATGTTGTTTAAGCCTGAGTTTACTAACTCAAGTTTTTTAGCATCTAAAGAAAATCTTGCTATTTTACTGAAATCTATACGCAATTTGGCATCATTAACTAATGAAGAAACTTTACTCTTGTTAAGTGCGCCTTGACTAAAATGAATCCAATCTCCAGGAGCACGCACTAATAAATGTGCCATTGTATGTGTATCTGTAAATCCAAACCCAGTTAATAAAGGTGTACGCTTATCTGCCTTTCCATCATTATCGGTATCAGTTAAAAAAAACAATTCTGAACCCTGTGCAACGTAACTTCCATTTTTATAAGGTAATATACTCTGTGGAAGCGCTAAGCCATCTGCCCAAATGTTAGCTTTTACAGCCGATTTATTATATAGATTAGAAAGCACTATTATTTTATCGGTTCCTTTTTTTTCTCCCCTATATAATTCAAGAATACGTTTAAAGTTTTCATTTTTTTTTAGTTCTTCAGGATTATCCATCAATTTGAGTAAATCATTCCATTTAATATTTGCCACGGGATCTAACGGATACATTTCCGCAGTTTGCGTCCATAAGTTTCCCGCATCATCAAAGGTCATATCTATGGGATTGATAACACCATCTCTTTCACTTGCAACCAATTCTACAACAAAACCTTCAGGCACCTTAAACCCGGCTAACTCCTGTTTTGGAGAATATATTTTTGTTCGTTGAGAAAACGTTTTTCTTGCATATTTATATAACTGATCTTTGGTTAAAGTTGGATCTATATCAGGAATTGATTTATCTTCCTTTTTACATGCAAAATTTAGTAAAACTATTAAAATTAATAATATAGATAATTTGTTCTTATTCATAATGTTTTTATTTAAGGAATCTTGTTTTAAAGCTGAGTAATGGTAATATTTTTAAATTCTATTTTAGCGTTCCCTCCACTATGCAATTGAATACCAAAAACACCTTTAGAAGGTATATTTTCGTCCGTTTCTATATATTCGCAAGTTTTAACACCGTTAATGTAAAGTTCGTGTTTGTTTCCAACGCATCTTATTATATAACTATTCCAGCCATCTTCTTTAAGGATATGTTTTAAAGTATTTAAATCGCCACTTATAAGCTTTCCTCTTCTATGCTCGTCGTAGATATCGCCCCAATACCCTTTTCCTATATCAGCTTGATAACCAATGATTTTTCCGTCTTCTATGATAGAACGATATTGAATTCCGCTATTAATCAATCCTAAACTGTGATCTCCAGATAGTCGAAAAAGACAACGAAACTCAAAATTATCGTACTCTTGAGTGGTACTTAAATAGGTGTTTGAAGGAATTTTTTGAATACCGTTACCGCCAGTTATAACACCATCTATAACAGACCAAAAATTTTGGTTTGATGGGTTAACGGTTTTCCAATCAGCAAGTGAAAAACCATTAAATAATGAAGTTGTTGAAATTGTTTTTTGTGCGGTAGAACTTAAACTATTAAGTATTAAAACACACATTAATATGTTTATTGCATTTTTTGAAAAATGTGTAAGGATTTTTTTTCCCATTGGAAGACTATTATGATTAGATTAACTCAAAGATAAAAAAAGAATAAATTTAATCCTTTTATAAGCTTTATTTTAAATTTTATTAGGCATATTTATATTCTAATAATATTCTTGAACAAAAGTAAATTTTTTACATTTAAGTAATTAAAAAATATATTATGATTAATAGAAAATTGATTTTATCAAAAAGGCCTATTGGAATTCCAAAGGAAGATACTTGGAACTTAGTTGAAGAGGAATTACCTGATTTAAAAGAAGGAGAAATTTTGATAGAAAATCATTATGTATCACTTGATCCTGCTATGAGGGGCTGGATGAATGAGACTAGGTCTTACATAAAACCTATAGCTATTGGAGATGTTATGCGAGCGGGAACTATAGGTAAAGTTGTTGACGTAAAAGGCAAAACTATTTTTAAAAAAGGAGATTTTTTATCAGGTTGGGGGGGAGTTCAAACACATTTAATCTCAAGAGGAGAAGGCCATTATCCGATTCATGCTAAAAAGAATAATCTTCCCATTTATATAGGTTCTTTAGGTATGCCTGGAATGACTGCATATTTTGGAATTTTAGAGGTTGGTAGAATAAAGAAAGGAGATGTAGTATTAATTTCTGGAGCTGCTGGTGCAGTTGGAAGTTTAGTCGGTCAAATAGCAAAAATAAAAGGTTGTAAAGTTATTGGAATAGTTGGAGGGGAAAAAAAAGCTGATTATATAGTTAATGAATTAGGATTTGATGGAGCGATAGATTATAAAAAGGAAAATGTTGTAAAAGATATTAAAAGAGAATGTCCTGATGGGATTGATGTATATTTCGATAATGTTGGAGGAAAAATTTTAGATAATGCGTTAATTTTTTTGAGAATGAATGCCAGAGTTGTTATTTGTGGAGCAATTTCACAATATAATAATGTAAAAGTAGAGGGCCCAAATAACTATTTATCTTTGTTAGTTAATAGGGCAACTATGAAAGGAATGGTAGTTTTCGATTATGCTCATAAGTATAAAGATGCTATGAAGGAAATATCTAAATGGATTGATCAAGGAAAAATAATAAGTAAAGAGGATATTTATTATGGAATAGAAAATTTTTATCAAACATTTTTGCGTCTTTTTAGTGGAGAAAAACTAGGGAAGTTAGTTTTAAAAATAAAAAAGTAAAAGATGATTTATAAATTAATTTTTTTAGTATTTGGTTTAATTACTAACAAATTATACTGCCAGGAAATTAATGGAATTGAATTACTTAATAAATCAATAAATTTTCATGATCCAATGAATAATTGGGATGAATTTAATGACTCTTTTACAGTTAACATGATTTCTCCAGACAAGAAAATAAGAGAAAGTTTGATAGAAATAGATTTAACTAATGAATTATTTAATTCGTCTGTAAAAAAAGATCAAAATAAAATTTTAACAGCTATTAATAAAGGAGATTGTAAAATAATTTTTAATGATAGTGAAAGTTTTTCTAAAGAGGATGAAATAAAGCATAGATTAACTTGTGAGAATGCTTTTAAAATGAGAGACTATTATACTTATTTATATGGTTTGCCAATGAAACTTAAAGACCCAGGAGCGGTTATTGATTCAATTGTTAAAAGAAAAGAGTTTAAAGGAAAAGAATATCTTGTTTTAAAAGTAGATTATGAGGAACCAGTAGGAAACGACACTTGGTATTTTTATTTTGACCTATTAACTTATGCAATGGAAGTATATCAATTTTATCATGATGAAACTCAAAATGATGGAGAATATATTATTCTAGAAGATATTGAGGAAGTGAGTGAGATAAAGATGCCAAAGATTAGATCTTGGTTTTTTAATAAAGATGACAAATATTTAGGAAAGGATATTTTAAATTAAAGATTCAAAAACTTCATTGTATTAATATTAGGGTTAATCAGGAATAAATTATTTATATATTTAAAGTAACTAAATAAAAAAGTCTATGAAAAAATTATTATTGATATTATTTGTTTCAGTTTTATTTATTAATTGTTCAACAAAACAAAATAAACCAGAAGTTGAAACTGAAACTGAAAAAACACTTTTTATTGAATGGTTTGGAGAAAATGAAAAAGCTAACGATATGATTTGGATTGGAATGAATCATTTCAATAACATTGAGTTTGAAAAATCTTTTGTTTTTTTTGAAAGAGCAATAGCTTTAGACTCAACTCTTTTTGCCCCTCATGTTATGTTAACTTCTTTTTCTTTACCTAATTCTGAAGAACAAGAGTATCATTATAATAAAGCTATAGAACTTGTTTCAAATAAAAATGTTAATTCAAAATTATTTGTTTCTCTTTTGGACACAAAAAACAAGTACAGTAAAAGACACATTTTAGGCTCTGATAACAATAAATATGAGAAATGGACAAAAATGCATGATAATGAACCAAAAGGTTCTTTCATAAAATTTTGGGCCACTAGAGGGATTAAGGATCTAAAAGAAAGAGAGCAAGCTCTTCTCGAATTAGTTGAAGAATTCAAAGGGAACAAAACAGATCATGGGCCAGTATTAAATACGCTTGGATATTACTATTCTCAGAATGGAGATCCTGAAAAGGCCAAGAGCTATTTTGAAGAGTATATAAAAGTTAGATCTGATGGATATAATGCATATGATTCAATGGGAGAATACTATTTTAATCTAAAAGATTATGAAAAATCTTTAGAATATTATATGATGGCTTTGTCAAAATATCCGCCAGCTAATAGTGCTCAAAATAAAATTCGAGAAATTAATTCAATAAAGAAATAATTAAATATTAAAAAATCCTGCATTAAGCGGGGTTGTTATTTATTCTATAATAAGATTATTCTTCAGCTACTGCAAATTTTATTGCTATAAAAATTGGTTGATTTCTCCATCCATCCGGATTGTAAGAATTCATTTTTGATTTGTTTGCTACAGATGATGGAAGCGAAAATCCAACTCTATATTTCATTAGATTCTCTAGACTATCAAACATATCCCAAGTAACTACATCAGAGTAATTCATTCCAGTTGGAGCAAGCTTTCGCCCTACGCCCCAATTTACCATACCTAATTTAGACATGTTTTTTGAAAAATAATTTTTCCAAAGATTTTTATTTTCAGATATAAAACCAGTTAAATTTTTTAGTTTTGCAAAGTTAAATTGAATATGAGTTCCAAGATCGTTTGCTATGCTAACCTCATCTTGAAAAAGAGCTCTTCTATCAGCCTTCCAAGTATATTTAGAATTTAAGGCTTCGATAATAGCTTGTTCCTCTTTTGATAAAACGTTGGATGCATTATTCCACCATGAGTTTTTTGGGTTTAAAATTGCGGAGACATCAGTATTTGATTGAACAAATAGATAATTCCATCTGTCTTCATCATTTATTCAGTCCCATGTATGTCTTTTTAAAAAGGCCCAGAAAGCTATATCTCCTTTATCAACAGCATCTTGAGCAACTTTTTGCATATACATAGATTGAACAGTTTCAAAAGCTTCTAAATCATCTTCAATTTTAACAAAATGCATAGAAAAAGATTGGTAAACTTGAGCGTTGATTGAAATGCTCAAAAATAACTTTTAAAATGAAATATGAAAAATTTTATCCAAAAAATTGACCTATTATGAAGCCAATAAAAAAGACAATAATAATTAGAGCTCTTAAATCAACTCCCAAAAATTTTGCAGAATCATCTATAAATTGAAAAATTTTATCTTTTAAACTCATATACATTACAAATATAAAAAATCTGTCCAATATCTAGGTCAAACAGGATCTGCAAGCTAAATCTATAATTTGTGCTGCTAACTTAGCTGTGATTGAATCACGATCATATTTTGGATTTAATTCAACAACATCAATTGCAATGACTTTCCCCGTTTTAAATATATGTTTGAAAGCCAACTTAAAAAAAGGTGCTGAAAACCCAAATGCTCCAGGAGCACTAACTCCTGGTGCAAAAGAAGAAGAAAAACCATCTAAATCTACACTTATGTATATTAAATCACACTTTTCAATAAATTCATCTATTTTATTTGCCACAATTTCAAAATTATTAGAAGTACAATCTTCAGTTGATATATAATTAACTCCAAATTCAAAAGCAGTTTTATAAAGCATATCTGCATTAGATGATTTTTGTATTCCTAATGCTAAATAATTAACAGAATTTTTCCATTTTTTTAGTATCTGAAAAAAAGGGGTTCCAGAATTTGTTCCATTTAAAGGTGTTCGTAAATCAAAATGTGCATCAAAGTTGATTATTCCAATTTTTTTAAGATTATTATATGCCTTTTTAATTCCAGAGAAATGTCCGTAGGTAAGATCATGTCCTCCTCCAATTCCAATAGTTAGATAATTTTTCTTTATTAATTCCTTTGTTATTTCTGAAAATTCATTTTGAGATCCTTCCATATCTCTATTAGGACATAAAACATCACCAAAATCAAAAACCTTTTTTGGATGGAAATGTTCACCTAATTCCCTTAATTGTTTTCTTATTTCTTGAGGACCTTTTACTGCACCAACTCGTCCATTATTTCTTCTAACTCCTTCATCACAAGCATATCCCAAAAGAGCAATAGAATTTGAAACTATTTTATTTTCAAAAATTAAGTTCTTGTGAGATAGTTTTATGTTTTCATGCCAATATTGATTTGCGCTTTTTAAATTTGATAATCGACCATTCCAGATTTTCTTATTGGGGGGCGAGTAATAATTTAAATTATTATTTATGGAGCTCATAATTCTTTTCCACTTATATAAACTTTTTCTATTAAGTTGTGACCAAATGAATAAGGGAGCATTGCATAAGAAGATATAGGTTTAGTTAAAATTAAATTAGCTTTTTTACCTCTGGTGATACTACCTAATTCATCCGCTAATCCTATTGCATATGCACCATTTATTGTTGAGGCATTTATAGCTTCTTCAGGGGTCATTTTCATTTGATTACATGCCAGTGAAATAACAAAGTTCATATTTCCAGAGGGAGCAGAGCCGGGATTATAATCAGAGCCTAGAGCTAAAGGAATATTTTCATCAATAATTTTTCTTGCTGGAGTGAATGGAAGCCCTAAGAAAAAAGAACAATTTGGTAATGAAACAGCTATAGTTTTACTTCCTTTCAAAGCAGAAAAATCTTCTTTTTTCATAACTTCTAAATGATCAACTGAAAGAGCCCCTAATTCTACTCCTAAAGAAACACCTCCAAGTTGATTAAATTGATTTACATGAATTTTTGGAGTTAAACCATATTTTATGCCACATTCTAAAATTTTGCGAGTTTCTTGAATAGAAAAATAATCTTTTTCACAGAAGACATCTATATAGCTGGCAAGTTTTTCTTTGGCAACTCTAGGAATCCAACAGTCTACAATTTTTTTTATGAAACCATCTTTATTGTTTTTATATTCCTCTGGTATTGCGTGAGCAGCCAAAAAGGTTGATTTTATAGAAACACCATAATTTTTGTTTAGTAACTTTATTACCTCAAGCATTTTTATTTCAGCCTCAATCTCTAGACCATAACCAGATTTAATTTCAACTGCACCAGTCCCAAGTTTAATTATTTCTTCAAGGCGTTTTGAACTTTGATTATAAAGATCTTCAATAGAAGTTTGCTGAAGTTTTTTTGCTGAATTTAAAATACCTCCACCATCTTTTGCAATGGCTTGATAACTAACACCCGATATCCTTTGAACAAATTCTTTTTCTCTACTAGCTGCATAAACTAGGTGAGTGTGTGAGTCACACCAAGAAGGAAGAACAAAGCAATTATTAGCATCAATTGTTTCCATACTATTAAATGATGGACACTTATTCATAGGACCATAATCTATTATCAAATCATTATCTATAAGAAGGAAAGCATCATCAATTTTATTTAGATTTTTCATTTTATGGCCTAGAATAAACTCTTCAGAATTCTCTAAAATTTGTAGAAGCCCCTTTATATTTATAAAAATTTTTTTCATTAAAAAAGTGAATCTAAAATTGTATTATTTACATTTTCAGGAATTGTAACTTTCAATTCTGGAGTTCTTTTCATTTCTTTATTTATAGCAAGTATGGCATGAGCGTTTTTAGCCCAACTTCTTCTAGCAATCCCATTATTTACATCAAAAAATATCATTTTTTTTATACGCTTATCACTAAAATTACTTCCATCAAGAAACATTCCAAAACCTCCATTGATAACTTCACCCCATCCTACTCCACCACCATTATGAATTGAAACCCATGATGCCCCTCGGAAGCTATCACCAATAACATTATGCATAGCCATATCAGCAGTAAATTTACTTCCATCATAAATATTGGATGTTTCTCTATAAGGGGAATCAGTTCCACCAACATCATGATGATCTCTCCCCAAAATTATATATCCTATTTTTCCTGATGCAATAGCCTTATTAAAAGCTAATGCTATTTTTATTCTACCTTCTGCATCTGCGTATAATATTCTAGCTTTAGATCCTATGACCAAATTATTTTTATTAGCATTTTTTATCCATTTTATATTATCATCAAGTTGTGCTTGAATTTCTTTCGGAGCATTTTTTTTAATTCTAATTAAAACTTTTTCTGCAATTTGGTCAGTAAGTTTTAGATCCTCTGATTTTCCAGAGGTACAAATCCATCGAAATGGACCAAAACCATAGTCAAAACATAACGGACCTAATATATCTTGAACATAAGATGGGTAGCAAAAATCACTTTTATCTTCATTCATAACTTCTCCGCCTGCTCTTGATGCTTCTAACAAAAAGGCATTGCCATAATCAAAAAAATAAGTTCCGTTTTCTGTATGAGCTTTTATCGCTTTAGCATGCCTTCTTAGTGATTCTTGTACTTTTTGCTTAAACTGTTTTGGATCATTTCTTAACATGAGATTTCCTTCCTCATATGAAAGTCCCACAGGGCAATAACCACCTGACCATGGATTGTGAAGAGATGTCTGATCTGATCCAACTGCAACATCAATCTTTTCTGTTAAAAATTTTTCCCAAACATCAACAATATTTCCAATAAAGGCTATTGATATTGTTTTTTTTTCTGATTTAGCTTTTTTTACAAATGAAACTAAATCATTTATATTCGAAATAAGTATATCAACCCAACCTTGATCATATCGTTTTTGTGCAGCTAGATTATTTACTTCTGCTGTTATTGATATACATCCAACTATATTAGCAGCCTTCGGTTGAGCACCACTCATTCCACCTAATCCCGAGGTTAAAAAAATTTCGCCTTTTGTTGTTTCCCCTTTTTTTAATATTCTTCTAAAGGCATTCATCAATGTTATAGTGGTTCCATGAACAATGCCTTGAGGCCCAATATACATGAATGATCCTGCAGTCATTTGTCCGTATTGAGTAACTCCCAATGCATTATATTTTTCCCAATCATCAGGTTTAGAATAATTAGGTATCATAATACCATTAGATATAACAACTCTAGGAGCCTTCTTTGATGATGGAAATAAACCCATTGGGTGACCAGAATACAAGTGAAGGGTTTGTTTTTTATCCATTGTTGCCAAATATTTCATAGTTAATAAATATTGAGCCCAATTTTGAAATACAGCACCATTTCCTCCATATGTTATTAATTCATCTGGATGCTGAGCTACATTTGGATCTAAATTATTTTGAATCATCATCATTATACCAGCAGCCTCATTAATTTTAGCAGGGTATTGATCTATAGGTCTAGCATATATTTGATAATCTGGTTTAAAACGTAGCATATAGATTCTACCATAATTAGTGAGCTCTAACTTAAATTCTTCAGCAAGTTCTTTATGCCAATTTTTCGGGAAATACCTTAGAGCATTACTAATTGCTAATTTTTTTTCTTTTATGGATAAAATATTCTTTCGTTTTGGAGCTCTATTAGTGGAAAAGTTATAAAATTTTGGGACGGGCAATTTTTTTGGAATACCCTGAATAATAATTTCCTTAAAGTTCATAAATCTAAGTTTACTTTAATCAATTTATTTTTAACTAATTCAATCATTTTCTCAATATCATGATTTAAGAGCCTATCTGATTCTAGTTTTTTAACATGTTTTCTAATTAATGACAAATTAGATTCAATCATTGGTGAAAAATTATTTGGTCGACGAAATTCTAAAGCCTGAGAAGCATTTAACAATTCTAGAGCTATAATTTTTTCAATATTATTTATCACTTGTAGAAGTTTTCTCCCAGAAATACTACCCATAGAAACATGATCTTCTTGTCCCATTCCTGTTGGAATACTATCAGAAGATACCGGAAAACACATAGATTTGTTTTCTGAGACTAAAGCAGCAGTAGTATATTGAGTAACCATTAAACCTGAATTTAGACCAGGTTTTTCACACAGCATTGCTGGAAGACCGTGAAGTCCTTCTAAAAGTAAATAAATGCGTCTATCTGAAATATTCCCTATTTCAGAAGCTGCTACAGTGAGGTAGTCTATTGCTAGAGCTAAAGGTTGCCCATGAAAATTACCTCCTGAAATTGCAGAGCCATCCTCCAAAATTATAGGATTATCAGTAACAGAATTAATTTCAATTTGAACTAATTCTTTAAGATGGTTCAATGCATTTCTTGATGCACCATGAACTTGGGGAATACATCTAATTGAATATGGGTCTTGAACACGCTCACAGTTTATGTGAGATTTAGTATTCTCAGAGTTTTTAAGTAGCATAAGCATTCGATCTGCAACTTTTCGAGTCCCATTGTAGGGCCTTAAATCATGAAGTTCTTTTTTAAAGGGAGCAATGCTTCCCTGGAATCCTTCGAGAGTCATTGCAGCAGCTAAATCTGCTAAATCGAAAATATAATTAAGTTTTGAAAGCCCTTGGATTGCATGGGCTAATATAAATTGAGTCCCATTAATCAAAGCTAATCCTTCTTTAGCTTGTAATTTAAAAGCTTCTAATTTATGTTCTTTTAATATTAAATCAGCAGGAACCTTTTCTTTCTTTTTCCAAAAATATCCCATACCAATTAATGGCAAGAATAAGTGAGATAAAGGAGCTAAATCTCCTGAGGCACCAACTGAACCTTGCTTTGGAACGACAGGTGTTAAATCATTTTGCAGAAAATAGATAAGCCGCTCAATAATTTCTAAACGAATACCTGAATAACCTTTTGACAATGATATTATCTTGCATAAAAGCATTATTTTTGAAATGAAGGGATCTATTGGCTCTCCAACTCCGACGGCATGACTTAGTAGAAGATTCTCTTGTAAAAGCTCAATCTCTCCGACGGAAATTTTTTTAGTGCATAATGGTCCAAAGCCAGTATTTATTCCATAAATAGCTTCTTTTTCATTAGATAATTTTTTTACAAGATTACAGCTTTTAAGTACTTTTGATTTTGCAGCATCACTTAAGTAAATTTTATCAGGACTTTCAATAAGAGATACTACATCAGTAAATGAAAAGTTGTTCCTTTTAATTATAGACATACTACAATTTACATTTTTTTCAAGACAATAAGACAATATTTAATATTGTTACGAATTATTATAATATTTACTATTTTCGTAAGTTTTAATTATATTTGTACCAAATAAATGAATTTGAAAGTATTTAAAAACCAAAATTCTTTAAAAAAGAAGCTTCTTATTGGAGCAAAAGATCTTTTTTGGAAATTTGGAATTAAAAAAGTTTCTGTTGAAGAAATTTGTAATTATTCAGGAGTCAGTAAAATGACTTTCTACAGGAATTTTAAAAACAAAGAAGATATTCTTGTCAATGTTATGGAAGCTCATATGTATAATGGTCTAAATAAATACAAGTCAATTATGGTTGAAAAGACTTCGTTTGATATTAAAATAAAAAATATTATTAAAAATGAAAATGAAATTTCAAAAGGTATTAGTAAAGAGTTTATAAATGAAATATATCAGATTGAAGACTCTCCTATAAAACAAAAGTTTGATGAGTATCAAAAAATTAGTTTAATCGAAATTAGAAAAGATTTTAAAAGAGCTCAAAAAAATGGAGAAATTCGTAAAGACTATAGCTTAGATTTTATTTTATATATGTTAGAAGATATAAATAAAAAAGCTGCAAATAAAGAACTTCAGAAACTTTATCCTTCAGAAGAGTATTTAATAATGAATTTAATTCAAATGTTTTTTTATGGAATTTTACCAAAATAATTCATGAAATATTTTTATTTCTTAAAGATCTTTATTTTAACAATCTTTCTTGCTCAAGGGCAATTTGATTTGGATGGACAGTTGAATTTTCAAGGAAATATTGGATTTGATGATGATAAAATTTTATTTAGTGGAATACGATATTTACCTGAGCTGAATTATGAATTTAAATTAGATAGTTTAAAATCATTTACATTTCAATCAGCGGGAAATATATCAACTTCAAAATTTTTTAACAGAGAAAATAAAACTAGTCAAACTGTTGATTTTTCACCTTATAGAATATGGGCTAGATATATTTATAAACAAAGTGAGTTTCGATTAGGTCTTCAAAAAATTGATTTTGGTTCGGCAATGTTATTAAGACCATTACAATGGTTTAATCAAATAGATCCTAGAGATCCTCTTAGATTAACTAATGGTGTTTATGGAATACTTTTCAGACAATATTTTAAAGATAATTCCAATATTTGGCTGTGGAGTTTGTATGGAAATGACAATAAAAGAGGTTTTGATATTTTATCTACAATTGAAAATAAACCTGAATTTGGTGGGAGATATCAAAGAATTATTTCAAAAGGTGAAATTGGATTTTCATATAATAATAGAGTTGTTAGTCAAGATTCTCAAAAGATAATTAATCCATATATGGAAAATCCTGAATCTAGATTTGGATTTGATGCTAAATGGGATTTAGGAATTGGATTTTGGATTGAGTCTACTTACGTTAATAGAAAAAAAAATATTGGAGATTTTTCTAAACAATTTCTTTTAACATTAGGTTCTGATTATACATTTGAGATAGGAAATGGGCTTAACATAATGGTAGAATATCTTGTTAGTGGATATGGAGAAAGTAATATTTTTAGACATAAAAAAACTCAGTATTCAGCAATAAATGCTACATATCCATTAAATCTTTCACAAAGTTTTAGTTTTTTGTATTATCATCAATTGCAATCGGGAAACAATACTTTTTTATTGAATTATCAGTATCAGTTTAATAATTTTGTTGGCTATTTGCTAGGGTATTATAATCCAAAAACTATTGGAGGGATACAGCAGAATGAAATTATAAATACATTTGCCGGACCTGGAATACAATTATTACTAGTTTTTAATCACTAATTATGAAAGAAAATCCAATTATTAAAATTAATAAAATGAGCAAGGGATATTCTATAGCAGGAAAAACTTTTATGGCTTTAAAAAATCTAACAATTTCAATCCAAAAAGGAGAATTTGCCGGAATAGTTGGACCAAGTGGATCTGGGAAAACTACCCTTTTAAATATAATTGGTTCTTTGGATAAGCCAACAGAGGGTGAAGCAATTGTTCTTGATCAAAATATATCAAAATTGACTCATAATCAAGCAGCTTATCTTAGAAATATAAATATTGGATTTATTTTTCAGGTTTTTAATCTTCTTCCAGTTTATACAGTCTATGAGAATGTTGAATTTGCATTACTACTTCAAAAATATAGTAGTCAAGAGAGAAAGAAAGCTGTAATGGAAGCTTTAGAATGGGTCGGCATCACAAGTCACGCAAACAAAAAACCGGATAAATTATCCGGAGGAGAAAGTCAGAGAGTAGCTATTGCTAGAGCTATGGTTAAAAGACCAAAAATTCTATTGGCTGATGAGCCTACTGCAAATCTTGATTCTGAAAATGCACATGAAATATTATCTACTATGAAAAAACTTAATCAAGAATTGAAAACAACCTTTTTATTTTCAACTCACGATGAAAAGGTAATGGATTATTTAGAAAGAACTATTCATTTAAGAGATGGAGTTATAGAGAAGGATATTGTAAAAAAAAATAAGTAAATATGAAGCTGGCATTTACACTTTCAATTAAAAATATTCTTGGAGCTGGATTAAGAACATTTCTTAATGTTTTTGTATTATCTTTTTCTTTTGTTGTAATTATTGGTCTTCAAGGTGTAATGGATGGTTGGGATGATCAAGCTAGAAGAGATTCTATTGATTGGCAATTTGGACAAGGACAATTAATTCACGAGAATTTTGATCCACTTGATTCATTCACAATTTTAGATGGTAATGGACCTATTCCTAAATACATTTCTGGTCTTACACCGATTTTGGTTCATCAAGCTTCAATTTATCCCCAAGGGAGAATGATTGGTGCTACAATTAAAGGAATTGACCCTTTACAAAAAAGTACTTTATTACCCACCCAGGGGCTTATTAAATCAGACGTGACTTTTCCTGTAATAATTGGTAAAAGAATGGCTGAAGCTTCAAAATTATCTATAGAGGATGAAGTGTTAATTAGATGGAGAGACAAAAACGGAACATATGATGCAAATCGAATTACTATTGTAGATATTTTTGATTCTAATGTTCCTGCTATTGACTCTGGTCAAATTTGGATGTCAATAGAAACTCTATGGCAGATGACAGGACTTAATAATCATGCTTCATTTTTTGTAGCTGAAAAGTCTTACGAACATAATCTTATGGAATCCTGGAAATTCAAATCTCAAGAGGAGTTATTAAAACCAATTTCTGATTTAGTTGCTCAAAAAAACGGTTCTCAATCAGTAATTTATTCTTTATTATTAGCAATTGCTTTATTGGCAATTTTTGATACTCAGGTTTTATCTGTTTTTAGAAGACAAAGTGAAATAGGGACATATATTGCCCTTGGAATGACTCGTCAAAAGGTAATCGGTATTTTTACTTTTGAAGGTAGTTTATATAGTATTTTAGCTTTGTTATTGGCTACAATCTATGGGGCTCCGCTTTTAGCATGGTTTGCTGAGATTGGTTTTGCAGTACCTCCTGCAGATCAAAAAATGGGCATTCCTGTAGCAGAAACGATATTTCCAATTTTCGGTTTGAAATTAGTTTTAGAGACAATTTTTTTAGTTTTATTTGCCTCTACAATCGTTAGTTTTTTGCCAACGAGAAAAATTTCTAGACTTGATCCTATTTTAGCTCTTAAAGGAAAGAAACAATGATAAAATTTTTGATCAAAGGTATTTTAAGAGATCCAAGTAAAAGTATTATTCCAATTTTTGTTATATCTATTGGCGTAATGGTAACAGTTGTTGTTTCGGGTTTAGTAAGGGGTGTATTATCTGATGTAGTTGATAGCAATGCAAATTTAGATACAGGGCATTTAAAAATAATGACAAAACCTTATGCTAATAATAAAGATCAACTTCCAAATGATTTGGCAATTTTAGATTTATCAGAGTTAATAGATTCTTTAAAATTTAGTTATCCTGATGTTGATTGGGCTCCAAGAATAAAATTTGCGGGGATAATAGATGTCCCTGATAAAAATGGCGACACGAAAATTCAAGGGCCAACACTGGGATTAGCATACTCAATTTTTAATAAAGAGAGTAATGAACTTAGAAGATTGGGGATAGAGAATTCTTTAATTAGTGGAGAAATACCTCAGTTTGAAAATGAAATTTTAATTAGTAATGAATTTGCAAATAAATTGAATTTAAACCTAGGAGATGAAATTACATATTTTGGATCTACAATGGAAGGAAGTATGGTTTTTGAAAAGGTCGTAATGTCAGGCACAATAAAATTTGGCACACCTCTTTTAGATAAAGGAAGTTTTATTATGGATTTGTCTTATGCTCAAAAAATTTTGGATATGGAAGATGGTACTGGTGAGCTTTTGGGGTTTTTAGATAAAGACATTTATAATCCTATTAGGGCTGAGGAAATAAAAAAAGATTTTAATAAAAAACATATTAATAGCTTAGATGAATTTGCTCCTATAATGTTAACATTAAGGGATCAAAACGATCTTGCTCCGACATTAGATCTGATGGATTTGATAACTGGTATTTTTATTTTAGTTTTTGTTTTAGCTATGTCTTTGGTTCTCTGGAATACTGGACTTATGGGTGGTCTGAGAAGGTATAATGAATTTGGAATCCGTCTTGCTCTTGGTGAATCTAAACCTAAAGTTTATACTTTTTTACTTATTGAATCCGCAGTAATTGGAACCATCGGGTCATTTATCGGAACAATTTTAGGGGTTTCTTTTTGTTATTATCTTCAAGAGGTTGGAATGGATTTTAGTGATGAATTTGCTGGTGCTTCAATAGTAATGCCTTCAATTATGAGAGCACATGTTTCTCTTGATTTGTTTTTTATAGGTTTTATTCCTGGGCTTGTTTCTATGTTTTTAGGAACAGCTCTTTCAGGAAGAGGAATCTTTAAAAGAGAAACTGCAAGATTGTTTAAAGAATTAGAAGTATGAAAAATAAATCAAATTATATAAATAGTTTAGAAATGAAATTAGCACTTAAATTTTTAGCAATATTTTTTATTTGTATTAAATCATTTAGTCAAGAGAATTCTTTTCCAAGTCCAAGGTCAATTATAAAAAAGATTGATTTCAATATGATTTCTAAAACTCAGATTATAACTTCCGAAATGATAGTTTATGGTAAAAGAAAAAGTAGAACAATTAAATCAAAAGGATATTCTGAAGGTGTAAACAAAAATTTTACTGAATATTTATATCCAGAAAGAGAAAAGGGCACAAAAATGTTAAAATTGGATGATAGACTATGGATATATTCACCTTCCACTGATAGGATTATTCAGCTCTCAGGACATTTATTAAGACAATCTCTTATGGGGTCTGATCTATCTTATGAGGATATGATGGAAGAAAGAAAGTTGTCAGAAATTTATGAAGCCAAAATAGTTGGAGAAGATAAAATAGAAGACAGATCTGTATGGAAAATGGAATTAACAGCTAAGGTTGATGATATAAATTATTTTAAAAGAATTATATGGGCAGATAAGGAAAGATTTGTTCCACTGAGAGAAGAGTTGTATGCTAAAAGCGGAGAATTGTTAAAGAGAATATCTTTTTTTGACATTAAAAAAACTGAGGGAAGATGGTTCCCAAGAAAAATGAATTATAAAGATGTTTTAAAAAATGGAAAAGGAACGGATTTTATTATAAATGAAGTAAGGTTTAATGTGGCAATTCCTGTTGAATATTTTTTAAAGTCAACTTTAAAAGAATAATTTCTTAGTTTATACTTCTAACAATTAACTTTTTATTAATTATTAGGTAATCTTGGCGTTGGATTTTCAAAGAAAATCCATGAGTCTAAATTTTCTGGATCTCGCCCCATTGAAACGTCTGTTGTTTGACTTTCATAAGTGAAAGAATCAACAATAGTTATGCCATCAGATTCCATTAAAATTATTGATTCACCACCACCCTTTAATTTTTTGCTTAAATGAAGAACACCTTGTTCTTGATCATCATCGCACCAAAGTATAAGATATCCTCCAGCAGGAATTGTAGTTTTACTTGGGTCAGTATTTAGAATTAGGTAAGGTTTGTCATCATCAGGGGTGTCAGTAAAATACATTCCTCCAATGTTTATAGATGAATTAGAATCATTATATAATTCAACCCAGTCCATCATAGTCACCTTCTTCATCAGTACAGCAAAAATCATTACTAGCAAGAAATTCATTAATTATTAATCCTCTACCCTCATTTTCATTATTAGACTTACTACAGTTAAAAACAACAAGGATAATAGTTAGAAAAAAAATGTTGAAAAATTTCATTTTATATGTATGGGGTTTTTTTAAAAATATTATTTATAAACTTTATTTGCAACTAATTTTCCAACATTATTACCTATGGCTATACCCATTCCTCCTAATTTAACCGCACAATAAAGACGGTTAGAAATTTTTTTTATTATTGGTTTTTTATCAGGACCCATTCCCATAATTCCACTCCATTTCTGTTCAACCTCAAATTTGGTTTTTGGGAGAATAGAATGTTGTAAAATATCGAATAATTTTGTCTGAATTTTTTCATTAAGTCCAAACTCAGTTGTTTCTTCAATTTTTTTATCTAAATGTCTTCCTCCTCCAAATAAAATTCTATTATCTATATTTCTAAAGTAATAGTATCCTCTGTCTATATGAAAGATACCTTTAATTTTAAGATTTGAAATCGGTCTAGTAATTAAAACTTGAGCTCTTGCAGGATTTAAGGGAACATTAATAAGTTTTTTGGAAAAACCATTAGTTGTAACAATTATGTTTTTTGCATTTATTTCAAAATTATCATTGATTCTAATTTTTCCATTTTCAAAAACTTTATTAACGTTTATCCCAGTAAGAATTTTTCCTCCTTTATTTATTGTTTTTGCGACTAAAGAGTTCATCATTTTGCCAACATCAATTTGACCTTCTAAAGGGTTATAAACACATTTGTTTAAAATGTTTTTAAATTCAAAAGGAGTATTAATTATTGAAAAAACAGTTCTATTAAAAATGGGGTATATAATTTATTTTGTTACAACAATCATTAAATAAAGATTCTTGGTTTTTAAAAAACAGTTCATAACCTCCATAAGATTTATAGTCAATATTTTTATCGCCAAGATTTTCTCTAAGTAATTTAAGGCCATTCCATCTAGATTGAATTAGTGAAGTAACTTCAATTTTATTTAAAATCTTAAGGTCATCTAAAATTTCAGAGAGACTTCCAAAACAAGCAAAACCAGCATTTTTTGTACTTGCCCGTTGAGGCAGGAATCCTTTTTTAAGAATTAAAAGTTTTTGATTAGGGTTTTTTTTAAGTATTTCAATTGCGGAAGATAATCCAACTATTCCACTACCTATAATTAAGGTATCTATATTATTAAACCATTCTTTTTTTTCCCAGTAACTTAAATCCATAATCTAAAACAGCATTAATCTTTTAACGATTTATAATTATTAAATTTGAATTGCAAAGAAACAGCCTTTTAAAACATTAAAAATTTAATGGAACAGATTTTAATTAATGAATTCGGTATAAATCCAAAAGAAGTTGTTAAAATTAATGGATATGATAATTTAAATTATTTGATTAAAACTAGTTCTGTAAATTATATTTTAAAAACTTACGATGATCTTTCCTTAATAGATCTAATTGTAGCTGAGACAAAAGCATTACTTTTTTTAAATAATGAACTATATCCTAAGCCTATATCTTTTTTAAATGGAGAAAAAGTTCGAATAATTGAAATTAATGGAACCTCAAAAATTTGTAGAGTTTTATCATATTTAGATGGAAAATTTTTAGGAGAGATTAATCCTACTAAAGAAAGTATTAAATCATTTGGAAAATCTCTAGCACGACTTAATAAAACTCTTTTTAATTGGACAGATGTTCATATAAAATCTAGAGAATTAGAGTGGGACATGCAACAATATAGAATTTCTAAGAGTTATCTTAATGAAATCTCGTCAAAAAAAGCCCAAAAAATCATTCATTATTACATGAATCAATATGAAGAAAATGTAGTTCCTTATTTTAATGTTCTTAGAAAATCTATTATTCACAATGATGCAAATAATTGGAATATATTATTTAAAGGGAACAATGTTTCGGGAATTATAGATTTTGGTGATATTTCATATTCTCATTTGATTAATGAATTGGCTATAGCTATTTCATACACGTGTTTTAATAAAGAAAAGCCCCTAGAATGGGCTTTAGTTCTTTTAGAATCATATAATAAAATATTATCTCTTGAATTAAAAGAGGTTGAAGTTTTATATTATTCTGTTGCTATGAGATTATCTATGAGTATTAGTATCTCTAATCATTACCAAAAACTTTACTCAGATAATAAGTACATATCAATAAGTCAAAAATCAGCCATTGATTTACTCTGGAAATGGATTAAAATTAATCCAATTGAAGCTGAAAATAAATTCAAGTCAGTTTTAGGTATGAAAATTGAAAAGACTAAATCAATAAAAGAAATGATTAAAGGAAGGAAAAATTTTTAAGTTCAAATTTTTCCTTGTCATATAATCAGCCAATTCATATGAAAAAAGCTGCTTTTCAATATATGTATGATTCATTTGGTAAAACATATTTAGATGCTTACAATAATATACCTCATGTGGGACATTCACATCCATTAGTTGTTGAAGCCTCTCAAAAACAAAATTCTTTTTTAAATACAAATACCAGATATTTATATGAAGCATTAGAAGAATATTCTGAAAAATTAATTTCATTTTTTCCAAAATAATTAAATAAAGTTTTTTTGTTAATTCAGGAAGTGAAGCAAGTGATTTAGCTAATAGAATGGCTCGAAATTATACAAAAAATAAATCAATAGTTGTTGTTGAGAATGGTTATCATGGACACACTCAGACAGGTATTGAGATTAGTGATTATAAGTTTAATAGTAAAAGAGATACGGGTTAGAAGAATTATGTTTTGAAAGTAGAAATTCCTGATACTTTTAAAGGAAGGTATAAATCTGATGATGAAAAAGCAGGCGATAAATTTGCAATGGATGCTTTAAATAAATTAAACAATTATAAAGGATCAATTGCTGCTTTTATAAGTGAGCCGATACTTAGTTGTGCTGGTCAAGTTCCTCTTGCTAAGAATTATTTAAAAAATTTGTATCCTAAGATTAGAGAAATGGGTGGGGTTTGTATATCAGATGAAGTTCAAACAGGTTTTGGAAGATTAGGAAAATATTTTTGGGGTTATGAATTTCAAGAAGTGATTCCAGATATTGTAGTTATTGGTAAACCTATGGGAAACGGACATCCTATGGGAGCAGTAATAACAACTTCTGAAATTGCAAAGTCTTTTGAAAAAGGGATTGAATTTTTTAGTTCTTTTGGAGGAAATCCAGTTTCATGTAAAATAGGGTTGTCTGTATTAAATATTATTAAAAGTGAAAATCTTCAAAAAACTCTGAGAAGAGGTTGGAGATTATTATAAGGGTTTATTAGAAGATTTAAAACAGAAATATTTATCTATTTCTGACGTTAGAGGCTTAGGTTTATTTATAGGTATAGAATTTACAAACCCTGTTAATTTAAATCCAGATGGTCATATAGTTGAGGTAATAAAAAATGAATTAAAAAGTAATGGAATATTGGTTGGTTCTGATTGACCTGATAATAATGTAATCAAATCAAAACCTCCATTATGTTTTTCAAAACAAGACGCTAAAGATGTTGTTTAAAAAATGAATTTGATTTTATAAAAATTTAGTTAATCTGCTGAAGACCAGTAAGTCAAGTATATAAATAACAATTGAAAAGGGGCTCTAATTATAGCAGCCTCTTTTGTTATGTTTAATGCTAATTGTGCTTTCTCGCTCATAATTAATTGAATGTTAGCTGGAAAAACTGCTATTAATAGTAAAATTAACCCCCATGAGGAATGTTTTCTATATTTAGTTAAAAGGCCAAAGCCTAAAATTATTTCAAAAAAACCACTTAAGTAAACTAATTGTAGATGCCAATTTAAATATAGAGGCATAATAGCTAAAAAATAATTAGGATCAGTAAAATGCTTTATTCCTGTATATATGTAGAAAAGTGACATTAAATATATTGTAATTTTTTTAAACATTTGTATCATTTTTATTCATACTATTAAATTAGTACAATTATTAGTATAAAATTAAATTTATACATTGTGAAATGTAAACTTAAAAGTTTTTAATCATCTATTTATAATAAATAAAAAATTATGAGTAAAGTTTTTTATTTGTCTATAGTTGCAGCTTTAGCTGGCTTTCTTTTTGGTTTTGATACTGTGGTTATTTCTGGAGCAGACAAAAAATTACAATCTATATGGGATTCATCAGATTTTTATCATGGCGCAGTTGTAATGGCTATGGCTCTTTGGGGAACAGTATTAGGAGCGTTACTTGGAAGTTTTCCTACGAATAGATTTGGCAGAAAAAACACTTTACTTTTTATAGGTATATTATATACTGTATCAGCTTTAGGATCTGCATTGGCAAATAATCCTGAATTTTTTTCTTTTGCTAGGTTTATTGGGGGAATTGGTATTGGTATTTCAACTATAGCAGCACCGGCATATATTTCTGAAATTTCTCCATCTAATAAAAGGGGAAGTTTAGTAGGTTTATATCAGTTTAATATTGTTTTTGGAATTTTAATTGCTTTTTTATCAAATTATTTGTTAAATGATTTAGGTAAAAATTCATGGAGATGGATGATGGGTGTTGAATTTTTTCCAGCTATTCTTTATACAGTTCTGGTTATTTATATTCCTAAAAGTCCAAGGTGGTTAATACAAAATGGTCATATAGATTTGGCAAAAAAAGTTTTAACTAAAATATCTGCAGATGAGAAGGTTGAAGATTTAATTAATGACGTTTCAATTGATAAAACTGATAGTAGAGAAAATATTTTTAAATTAAAATACAGAGGACCGCTTTTACTTACGTTTTTTATAGCTGCATTTAATCAGCTTTCAGGTATTAACGCTTTTTTATATTATGCCCCTAGAATATTTGAAGAAGCTGGTTTGGGTGAAAGCACAGCTTTATTAAGTTCAGTTGGGATAGGTTTAGTAAATTTAATTTTCACTTTTATTGGTATTTCATTGATTGATAAATTGGGCAGAAAACAATTAATGTATTATGGATCTTTTGGTTATATAATTTCATTATCATTAGTCTCTGTTTCCTTTTTTTTTAATTGGAGCCCAATTTTAATTCCAATTTTTTTATTTGTGTTTATTGCTTCTCATGCTATTGGCCAAGGAACAGTAATTTGGGTTTTTATTTCTGAAATTTTTCCAAATCATTTAAGAAGTTCAGGACAATCATTTGGTGCTTCTGTGCATTGGATTCTTGCAGCTTTAATTCCATCAATGATTCCAATTCTTTTTTCATTTACAGGAGCAGGTTTTATTTTTTTATTTTTTTCTTTTATGATGATTTTTCAATTAATTTTTGTAATCTTTTTTATGCCTGAAACTAAAGGAATGTCTTTAGAAAAGTCAGGATATATTTTAAGTAAAAAAAAGGTGTAAAAAACATTCGAAAAAATTTAAAGTTGAAAGAAATTAGGTTTATGATCATACGTCTATTTTACAATGCATACATGATAATTTTATAGATTATAAAAATTTAGTTGCATTTTACAATAAAACTTTTTAAAATTTATTTTAAATAATAAACTATATTTAATTTTGGTTATTAAACTTTATTTTAATGACGATTAAATTTTTTAAAGTCTCTCTTATTAAAAGATTCCCTCTAGCCATTAGTAGAGGTGTTAGATCTAATTCTGAAAATCTTTTTGTAAGAATCGAGAAAAATGGGATAGTTGGATGGGGAGAATCAGCGCCAGGAGAATCTGAGGGAGCATCTAATGTAGATGAAGTAAAGAACCAATTAGAAAAATTTGTTAAAACGGGAATAGAAGGTTTTTCTATTTCAGCCTTGTATGATCGTGCTAAAGAAATGGGAATAGCTCCTTGTGCCTATGTTGCAATAGATATTGCTCTTTGGGACTTAAAAGCTAAAGAAGCAGGATTTCCTTTGTATAATTTATTGGGATTTTCAAAACCTTCTGTTCCAAGCTCAGTTACTATAGGAATTAATTCTCCTGAAGTTATTAAAGACAGAATACCAATTTTAATGGAAGGAAGTTCAATTAAATCATTAAAAATAAAACTTGGTTCTCCAAAAGGAATTGAAGCTGATATGAAAATGTTTGAACAAGTTCTAGAAAGTACTAGGAAGTTTAAAGTTAATCTTAGAGTTGATGCAAATGGGGGCTGGAATGTTTCAGATGCAATTAAGATGTTAAAATGGTTGTCAGAAAGGAATGTGGATTATATTGAACAACCTTTAAAAGAAGGTAAAGAAAACGATTTAAAATATCTTTTTAAGAATCGACCATTACCTATTTATGTTGACGAGTCATGTCGTTTTTCAGAAGATATTATTTCATTTTACAAGTATGTTGATGGGATTAATATGAAATTAATGAAATGTGGAGGAATTACTGAAGCATTAAGAATTATTAGTACGGCAAAGTCTCTTAAATTGAAAACTATGATCGGATGCATGAGTGAATCTTCAATATCAATTGCAGCAGCTGCCTCAATTTCGGGGAATATTAATCATATAGATTTAGATTCAAACTATAATTTAAACCCTGATCCTTCTGAAGGAGTAAAAATGATTAATGGAATTACAACTCCTAATTATATTCCAGGTCATGGGGCTAAATTAAAATCAGAATTTTATGCTTAATTCAAAAGATAGAGTTGCCATATATATGGAATCGAATTTAGATAGTGATTATGGCAAAATGGGTATGGGTGTAATACGTTATCTTAAGAATCCAATAACATGTGTAATAGACTCAAATCATTCAGGAAAAAAAATTAAATTATTTACTGATACTGATAGAAATATTCCAATAGTATCATCACTTGAAATAGCTATTGAAAAGAAAACATCGGTTTTAATTCTAGGCATTGCCCCATCAGGAGGGAAAATTCCAAAAGAATGGATTCCAATAATAGAAAAAGCATTGAAAAGTGGAATTTCTATAGTCAATGGTCTACATGAATTATTACTTCCTTCTTGGAAACAAATAATTAAAAAAAACAAGAATCAATGGATTTGGGATTTAAGAACACCTTTATTTGTTCCCAAAATTGCTACTGGAAAAGCGAGTAAATTAAAAAATAAAAGAATTTTATTTATTGGTACTGATATGGCTGTTGGGAAAATGACAGCTGCATTAGAAATATATCGATTTCTAGATAAGAATAGCGAAAGTGTTGGTTTCTTAGCAACAGGTCAAATTGGAATTATATTAACTGGAAAAGGGATTCCCTTAGATGCCTTTAAAGTTGATCATGCATGTGGAGCCGTTGAGTCGACTATTTTAGAATATTCTAATAAAGAAATTGTTTTGATTGAGGGTCAAGGATCATTGTTACATCCTGGAAGCACTTCTACTCTTCCTCTTATGAGGGGTTCATGTCCTACTCATTTAATACTTTGTCATAGAGCAAACAAGAAAACGTTAAGAAGTCCAAAAAATATTAAAATACCCGATCTTAAAGAGTTTATTAATTTAAATGAATCTTTAACAACAGTTAGTGGCACTTTTCCAAAAGCAAAAGTTATCGGGATTGCTCTTAATACATCTCATCTTAGTAAGAAGAAAGCTCAACTGAATATAAATGATCTTGAAAAAAAATTAAAAATTATTACTACTGATGTTGTGAGATTTGGACCTGACAAAATAGCTAAGGCTATTATAGAAAACTAATACATTCTTTTTTTATCGACTTCGTTTAAAAGAGTTTTATTTTTATTTAATCTCTCAAAATTTTCCATTACTTGTTTAACTCCTTCATCAGAATATGATAAACTAGATATATGAGGAGTGATTTTAATTTTAGGATGAGACCAAAGTGGACTATCTTTTGGAAGGGGTTCTTTTTCAAAAACATCTAAAAAGGCACCGCTAAGTTTCCCATTATTAACAGCCTCAACAATATCTTTCTCAACTTGAATTTCACCTCTAGAAACATTAATTAAATATGTTTGATTGTTAAGTTTTTCAAAGAAAGTGTTACTTAATAATTTTTTGGTTTCGGGAGTTAAGGGAACTGTACAGATTAAAACATTAATTTTTTTCAAAAAAGAGTCTAATTTATTACCAGAATATGATTGAAATGGTGTAATTTTTGAATTCTTACTGTAGCCAGATACATTAAAATCTAAAGAATGTAATTTTTTTGCTACATCCATTCCTAAATGACCAATTCCTAAAACACCAATTTTAAGATCTCTTTCTTCAATTTCGAATTGAGCCCAATGATTGTTTTTTTGAGCAAAATCATAATCATACCAATTTCTATGGTGATTTAAAACAGCCATTATAATGTAGTTACTCATAGAAAAGGCCATTTGTTTATCTACAATTCTACAAATGGGGATTTTATTAGAAATAGATTTGTCTGAGAGTACATTGTCAACTCCTGCACCCATTGAAATAATTAATTTTAGATTTTTAAATTTTGATAGAAGGCCATGTTTTTGTTTCCAAACCATTGCAACTATTATTTTATCAGGATTTTTTGTTTTATGACCTATTAGAATAGAAATTTTAGGAGCTATTTTTTGAAAACTTTTTTTCCATTTTTTTGCAGGCACTTCTGGAGCAATAATTGCGAATTTCATGAAATACTAATTTAATTTAAATGTATTGTCTTTTTTAAACAAAGTTTATTAAATCCCCAGTTTTTTGAAAAGTAAATTAAAAATAATTTACAATGACAAAATTCATTTACAATGATGATCAGCAGCTTTTGTTGCTATTTGCTTGTTAGGTTTAATGTTAACTTTATATCCTAGAGAGTTTGCCCATCCTTTAGCAGCGGAAATCAGTTTATGAGATTTAAAGTTTTCGTCGCCATTATAATCCATATCTATTTCAACTCTTACACTAATTTGTTTTGTTAGCCATTCTGCAGTATCAATACTTTGCTCAGCCTCTTTCCATAATCTTGTCCACATATCATTTATAATAGAGACTTTCGTTTTATTAAGTATATAGTGGACACCTCGGGTTCCTAATTTATATGCTATTACAGTTGCGTAAAAAGTTTTTTTTCCAACACTTTGGGAATCTGATCCAATATGTATTTCAGCATACGGATATTTTTTCATAATTTCTAAAGTGTGTTGAAGAGGATCAACAACTTTTCCTTTTATGTCTTTGAATAATATCATTGTTTAAAACTAAAATAAAAATATTATTTTGGTTCTAAATTAAACTTACTTATAATATTTTGACAAATTTTATTTTTAGTTTATGTAATATTTTGATATTATTTTTTTGGTTTTTGATAATTTTTTTCCCAAAATTTTCATTTACAGTTAAAATTTTAAAGTTTCCATGGGTCCCTATTTTTATAGGCTTTTTTTATAGTTATTTTATTATTTTATCAGGAGTTTTTCGGGATTTTGATTTCACATCTTTGGAGGGAATTACAGAACTTTTTAAAAAAGCCACACCTGAATCAGCAGCAGCTGGTTGGTTACATTATTTAGCTTTTGATTTTTGGGTTGCATGTTGGATTGTTAGACATAGTCAAAAAAAAGAATTGAGCCATGGACTAATAATTTTACCTCTTTTGGGAACATTTATGTTAGGTCCGGTTGGATTAATTTTATATGCCATGATTTTTTTATTTAAAAATTCAAAAAAGTGACGAATTCATATTTTTATTTTGCAATGGCTGTTGGGGTAGCACTAGGGGCATGGGGATCTCGTATAGCTGAGAAAAACAATAGATCTAAAAATCTTGGATTTTTATTGGGATTCTTTTTTGGAGTAATTGGGTTAATTATACTATTGTTATTAGGGACAAAAGAAGATCAAGATTTTTCTGAAGGCCAGAAAAATTGAATATCTTTATTTAAGGTTGGATTTAAGGAGTAATAAACAGGACATGTTAGAGCAGTTTTTTCTAATATTTTTTTAATTTTTTTGTCAAAATTTTTTTTAAAATAAACATCAATTTTAATACAATCAATTTTTCTTGGATTGTTGCCCATTATTTTTTTTACATTTGCTAGTGTTTCTTTAATGTCTATGTTTAATTGTTTAGCTTTAATCCCCATAATAGTTAGTAGACAAGAAGCGAGAGCTGTTGCAACAGTATCAGTTGGAGAAAAAGCTTCGCCTTTACCATGATTGTCAATTGGAGCATCAGTTATTATTGATTTATTTGATGCAACATGAGTACAAAGAGTTCTTAGATCACCTAAATAAGTAACTGAACTTGTCATATTAAATGATTTTTGAATAAATTTTTCTACCTATAACATAATAACTAATCATTCTCAAAAATAAGGAACTTTAAATTCTATTCCGTAATTTACAGAACAAACATTACTTAATGAAATTAAAAATCGCACTTAAAGTTATATTTATTATAATATCAATTTTATGTTTTATTGTTGTAGTATTTATGTATTCAAAATTAAGTTTTATTGATTGGCCTTACCTTTGGGCGGGGATAATTTTTTTTTTAATACCTTTTTTTCTAAATTTCAAAAAATAGTTTAAAATGAAAAATATTGTATTGTGTTTAATAATTCTCTTTTCTTTTGCACAAAATTATGGTCAAAGAAAGAGTTCTTTAAAAAAAGATTTGATTTCTAATATTGAAAATCAAAAAAAAGATTTGATTAAAATAAGTGATAAGATTTGGGCTGCTGCTGAAATTGCATTTCAGGAAGAAGTTTCTTCTAAAACATTAATTGAATATGCTAAAGCTAACGGATTTAATGTTGAAGTTGGTGTTGCTGAAACTCCAACTGCATTTGTAGCAATTTATGGTTCTGGGAAACCAATAATTGGAATACTTGGAGAGTTTGACGCTCTTCCTGGAATTTCTCAAAAAGCTATTCCTGAAAAAACACCTTTTAAACCTGGAGCTCCTGGACATGGCTGTGGTCATAATCTTTTTGGAACAGCTAGTTTAGGCGCTGCTGTAGCTATAAAAAATCTTATTTCAACCGGAAAATTAAAAGGAACTGTCAAATTTTTTGGCACACCCGCTGAGGAAAAATATTTCGGCAAGTTGTGGATGGCAAGAGAGGGTCTCTTTAATGATTTGGATGTTTGTGTTGATTGGCATCCAGCTGATAATATTGAAGCAGATGTCCAAAGTTCATTAGCACTTATTGATTTCATGGTAGAGTTTTATGGTCAGACTGCTCATGCTTCAGCTGACCCATGGAACGGAAAAAGTGCTTCGGATGCTCTTGAATTATATACCCATGGTATTAATATGTATCGAGAACATGTTAAACCAACAGTAAGGATTCATTATCATATTCAAGATGGGGGTCAGGTTGTAAATGTTGTCCCTGACTACTCTCGTATTTGGGTGAGGGTTAGAGATATAAAAAGAGAGGGGATGAATAATGTTTATGAACATGTTAAAAAAATGGTTGAGGGTGCAGCAATTATGGCTAATGTTGATTATAAAATTAACTTGATTTCTGGTATTCATGAAATTCTTCCTAATAGAACTGGAGGAATTGCAGTTCAAAAGAATCTTGAATATTTAGGAGATATAACATATTCTGATGAGGAGAAAAAATTTGCATATAAGATCCAAGAAGCTACTGATAAACCTAAATTAGGAATTGATGGAAAGATAAAACCAATTAAACCTACAGATGATCAACCTATGGGTGGATCTACAGATGTAGGGGATGTTAGTTTTTTAGTTCCTGTTGTTAGACTAGGAGTTACAACAGCACCTAAGGGAACTCCGTGGCATTCGTGGGCAGTTGTTGCCTCTGGAGGAATGTCTATTGGTCATAAGGGCATGATATATGCTTCAAAAGCATTAGGAATGACAATGATTGATTTATTTATGGATTCTAAATTACGTGAAAAAATAAAAGGTGAGTTTAAATTAAGGAAAGGAAATTATGTTTATGAGCCAATGTTACCTCTTGGTCCACCACCCATTGGAAAAGATTAGATGGGTTTTTTATATCCATGATCTTTCAATCATTTCTTGATTTACTTTTTTTGAAAGATAAATTATGGCAATCATGTTGGGGATTGTCATAAGGGCAAATGATAAATCAATAAGGCTTATAACTAATTCTACTGTTACTATTGATGATAGAACTATAGTAATAATATAGAAATAGTTGTATAAAGGACCGTATTTAACTTTGATTAAATATCCAAAGCATTTTACTCCATAATATGAATAAGTTAAAAGTGTAGAGATTCCAAAAACAAAGACGATAATCATTAACAACTCGTCTCCAAAGTCAAAGAATAGTATTCTAAAAGCTTCCAAAGTAAGAACTATTCCATTTAAATTTTCATCTAGATATGCACCACTTATAATAACAATTAAACCAGTAATAGAACATACTAAAATTGTATCAAGTAAGGGGCCTAACATTGCTACAAGCCCTTCATCTGTCCCTAATTTTGATTGGGATTGACCATGATACATGGGAGCATTACCAACACCGCTTTCATTAGAAAAAACAGCCCGACGAACACCTAAAATTATGAGACCCCAAAAACCTCCAGTTGCCATAGTTTCAAGATTAAAAGCTTCTTTAAAAATTATTTCAAAGGTTGGTACAACTAGATTGTAGTTATATAATAAAATAAATAAGCCCATAAAAAAGTAGAGGCCTACCATTAATGGAACAAGATTAGAGGTTATTCTTACAATTTTTTTTAATCCTCCAAAAATCACAAAAGAGCTTATTAAAGCCAATATAATTCCTATGATCAATTTCCATTGAAATTCACCCAAATGAATGAAATCATTTGGCTTGATTACATTCATATAAGTTTGAGTTAATTGGTTTGCGGTAAATGCTGGAAGAACACCAAAAAGCCCTGCTATTGAAAACCAAATGGCAAGTAATTTTCCCCAATTTTTTATTCCTAAGGACATATAATACATTGGTCCTCCAAGGATGGTCCCATCATTATTTAATTTTCTAATTTGAACAGATAAAGAGCAAGAATAAAATTTAATTATCATTCCTATAATTGCAGTTATCCACATCCAAACTAAAACACCTGGACCACCCATGTGGATAGCTATTGCTACTCCAGAGATGTTCCCTAAACCAACTGTTGCAGCTAAAACTGCTGAGAGTGCTTGAAACCTTGAAATTCCTTGGTTTTTATTTTTAGTAATAAGTAATTTAAATGCTGACTTAATTTTAGTTAAAGGATAAATTTTACTAATCAAACATAAATAAATTCCACCTCCTAAAACGGCTAATAGCATAACCCATTCTAATGAACTAATTAGTTGGTTTAAACCTTTTTCAATTAAAGTTATTAAATCATTCACATTGAAAAGTAGTTATTAAATTTTGTTTTAAAAAAAAAAAAAACAAACTTTAAATAAAAAAATAAATTTTATGCAAAATAGAAGAGATTGGCTTAAATCGTCAATAGCACTTGGAGGAATTCTAGTGACACCTACAAATTTTTTAACCTCTAAGGAAAAAGAACTATTTAGACCAAGAGATTTGGAAGAAATAGTTAAACTGAGTTCTAATGAAAATCCTTATGGCCCTTCTAAAAAAGTAAGAGATGCAATTAATAAATCGTATAATTATGCTTGCAGATATCCTTATTCTTATTCTGATAATTTAGAAAAAATTTTAGCGAAAAAGCATGGAGTTTCAAATGAGAGCGTAATTGTAACAGGGGGTTCTACTGAAGGGTTGAAGATAACAGGTGTTACATTTACTAGAAATGGAGGAGAAATTATATCTGGTCACCCAACTTTTCTTGCTATGACGGATTATGCTAGACAATGGGGTGCTTCGATAAATGGAGTTCCTGTAAAATCAGACAAAGGTTATGACTTATCTGAAATTGAAAAGCGAATTTCGAAAAAAACAAAACTTATTTTTTTGTGCAACCCTAATAATCCAACGGGCACATTAATTTCATCTAAAGAATTATATGATTTTTGTGAAACTGCAGCTAAAAAGACAATAGTATTTAGTGATGAAGCTTATTATGATTACATAGAGAATCCTAATTATCCATCTATGATTGAATTGGTAAAAAAAGATAAAAATGTTATTGTTTCTAAAACATTTTCTAAGGTATATGGAATGGCAGGTCTAAGAGTAGGATACTTGGTTGCAAAACCGGAATTAACAAAAAAAATTAGAGAAAATATTGTTGCTAGAAGTAATGTGCTTGGAATTGAAGGGGCAAAACAGGCTTTAGTTGACAATCAATTTTATGAGTTTTCTCTCAAGAAAAACAGAGAATCTAAAGCAATGATATACTCTGTTTTAGATGAATTAAATTTAAATTATGTAAAATCCCATACTAATTTTATTTTTTTTCATTCTAAAAAAAACATTAAGGAATTAGGTTCTGAAATGCTAAAAAAGGGAGTTAAAATTGGAAGACCTTTCCCCCCTTTTTATGATTGGTGTAGGATTAGCACTGGAACCTTTCCAGAAGTTCAAAGATTTATTAAAGGAATGAGAGAAATATATAGTTAAAATTATTTTTCTTTAACAATTAGATAGGTTGCTTTAACCCCTGTTGCTAGATTCCATCTGTTTGAACCTATTAAATTTCCTTGATCATCAAAAACTTTAATTTCTGCTGTATTTGGACCAGAAGATCCTTGATTAAGGGCAACAAAATCTATCTTATTAAACCCAATAATTAAATTTAATGATAAGGTAATAAATTGTTCTTGAAGAAGAATCCTTGATATAACTTCTCTGTCGTTAACCATAATTTTTATCAGGTCTCCATCTGGAGATTCGTGATCTCTTAGAGCAATTTGAACAAATTTTCCATTATTCCTAAAGTTGCCTAAATATTGATCAACTTTAAAATCATTTGGATTTTGATCTTCTTCTTTCTTTTTGTTTAATTTTTTTAAATATTTATCATTAGGATTAATAAATTCTTCATTTGGATTTTTTTTGTTTAAATTTTCTTTGAAAAAATCTATATTTAAAAAGGGACTTTCTTTTTTTGGAGTAAGTAAACTGGGAGGATTTTTCTCCTTTGGAATAAAAATTTTTTTAGTTACATTTTCTGAGGTGACCTGTGCTTTGATTTGATAATTAAAAATCATAAAAAGAAAAAATAGAGATTTAAATAAAAAAATTTTTTGTAAAATCATTTCAAACGATTAATAGAATAGTAAAATCAAATTCATTTAGCATTAAGAATTAAATTTTAGCAGCAATTTAAGTATAATAATTTTATATTTGACATCTTAAAAATATATTGAAATGCAATTATCTACTCTTGATTGGTCTATTCTTTTAGCCTTTTTTATAATTCTTTTGTCTATTGGTTTTTTTGCATCTAAAAAAGCTGGTAAAAGCGTAAATGAGTTTTTTCTTTCTGGAAGAAATATGCCATGGTGGCTTCTTGGAATTTCAATGGTTGCTACCACTTTTTCAGCTGACACTCCAAATCTTGTAACAGATATTGTCAGAACTAATGGAGTTTCTGGTAATTGGGTTTGGTGGGCTTTTTTATTGACGGGCATGCTAACAGTATTTGTATATGCTAAGCTTTGGAGAAGATCTGAAGTTTTAACGGATTTAGAATTTTATGAATTAAGATATGGAGGAAAAGGAGCAGCTTTTTTGAGAGGTTTTAGGGCCATTTATTTAGGAGTGTTTTTTAATATTATGATTATGGCATCAGTTTGCTTAGCTGGTATTAAAATAGGTAGTGTTATGCTGGGATTAACCCCTACTCAAACACTTCTAATTGCATCTACCGTTACAGTTTTTTATAGCTCTCTAGGGGGGCTTAAGAGTGTTATATTAACAGATTTTTTTCAATTTATTTTGGCCATGTTTGCTACTTTTTGGGCAGCAGCCGTAATTGTTAATTTACCTGAAGTTGGGGGTTTGGGAGAACTTATTTCTCATCCTGAAATTATACCAAAGCTAGATTTAATTCCTGATATTTCTAATAGAGAATTATTTTTAGTTGTTTTTTTATTACCTATTGCTGTTCAATGGTGGAGCGTTTGGTATCCGGGAGCTGAACCTGGAGGAGGAGGATATGTTGCTCAAAGAATGCTTTCTGCTAAAAATGAAAATCATGCTATATGGGCAACATTACTTTTTAATTTTATGCATTATGCTGTTCGACCATGGCCATGGATTTTAATTGCTTTAGCATCTATAATTGTATTTCCTAATCTTGATGATTTACAATTAGCATTTCCTGAAATTGATAAAAGTATTATTGGTCATGATTTAGCATATCCAGCAATGATGACTTTATTGCCATCAGGTCTATTAGGTCTTTTATTAGCGTCCTTAGCAGCAGCATTTATGTCAACAATTGCTTCACATTTAAACTGGGGATCATCTTATGTTGTTAATGATTTTTATAAAAGATTTTTTGAGCCACAAGCTTCAGAAAAAAAACTAATATTATTAGGACGTATCACAACAGTATTGTTAATGTTATTTTCTTGTCTTTTAGCTCTTTTATTAAGTAATGCCTTGCAAGCATTTGCTATTTTATTACAAATTGGAGCAGGGACAGGACTACTGTTTATCCTTAGATGGTTTTGGCATAGAATTAATATTTATAGTGAAATTTCTGCTATGATTATCTCCTTTTTTTTGGCTTTGTATTTACAAATTATTCATCCTAGATTAGGTTTTGAGATTTTATCTGCAGAGAGTCAATTGATTATTGGGGTTACAATCACAACATTTTCTTGGATTTTGATAACTTATTTAACACCTGAAGAAGATAAGGAAATACTTAGGGATTTTTATAAAAAAATTCAACCTGGTGGTAGAGGTTGGAAAAAAGTAATAGATGAAGCTAAAGAAGAAGGTATTGATATAAAAGGAAAAAAAGAAGCATGGGATGTTCCTACTGGAATAATATGCATGATTTTAGGATGTTTTTTTGTTTATAGCACACTTTTTTCAATAGGATATTTTCTTTATTTAAAATTTAATTTTGCCATAATTTTATTAATAGTTTCAATTATTTCATTAATTCTTTTACAAAAAGCCTGGAAGAGATTAAAAACACATTAATTATTAACCGATAATAATTCCAGCTATTGAAGCCGATATTAATGAGACAATTGTTCCTGCAATCATAGCTTTTAAACCAAGTTCAGTAAGCATTTTTCGTCTATTAGGAGCTATTATTCCAATTCCTCCAATTTGAATTCCTATTGAAGCGAAATTTGCAAAACCACAAAGCATATAGGTTGCCATAATAACAGATTTTTGGTAAGAGAAATGAAGACTATTATTTATATTTTTAAGTTCTACAAGTTGAGTATAACCTACAAATTCACTTGCAACAAGTTTAACACCAAGAAGTTGACCCATAATTGTAATATCTTCTTTAGCTACTCCAATTAGCCACATAAGAGGAGCAAATAAATAACCTAACAAAAATTCAATTGAGAAAGAATCATAAATAGTGTTAGATTCAATCCAATAATTTATTCCCAAAAGATTTCCAAAACCAGATAAACCTCCATTTATCATTGCTATTAAAGCTAAAAAAACTAAAAGCATTGCCCCAACATTGACAGCCATTTTAATTCCTTCAGTAGTTCCTGCTGAAATTGATGATAAAAAATTATCTCCAATACTTTTTTTAGAAATATCAATTTCTGAAACAATATTTTCAGTTTGTGGATATATAATTTTTGAGATTACTATGGCTCCAGGAGCAGCCATAACAGAAGCAGCAAGTAAACTTTTAGCAAATTCTAATTTTAGAGATGGATCGTCACCCCCTAAAAACCCAATATAGGCTCCTAGAACACTTCCTGCTACTGTTGCCATTCCTCCAACCATAACTAAAAAAATTTCTGATTTATTCATTTTGTTTAGGTAACCCTTAATAAGTAGTGGAGCTTCAGTTTGTCCTAAAAAAATATTGCCTGCAATAGACAAGCTCTCAGAGCCAGATATATTAAGAAGTTTTGTTAAAATCAGAGCAAGGAATTTTACTATTTTTTGAATTATATTGAAGTAATATAAAATTGAAGTTAGTGCAGAAAAAAATATTATAATTGGTAATGCCTGAAAAACAAAAATAAAACCATATTTTGATGTATCACCCAATTCTCCAAAAAGCATGGAAATTCCAGCCCCAGTATATTCTAAAAGTTTAACGAAGAAGGTTCCAACTGTTTCAAATATATTTGTAATAAAACGAATTTTTAGAACACTAATTGCAATTAATATTTGTAATGACAAACCTAAAAAAACCGTTTTCCATTGAATTTGTTTTCTATTATTACTCAGTAAATAAGAAAATAAAAGAAGAATAAAAATTCCAGAAATTCCTCTAAAAAACGATTCCAATGATATACCACTAGTAGGAATTAAATCCATTTTTTAGTTAATTATAATTAATTTTTCACGAGCTTTCATTTGTTTGTTTTTTTGCTTTTAAACTTTTTTTTGCTTTTATAATTGTTTTAATTAAAGTGTTTTTTGTTTCAATATATTCAATTAGATTTTTAATTTTTTTTTCATTTTTATTTTTTTCATATAATTTTTGTTTTTCCTCAGCAATAGTTTCTTTAATATCTTTGTATGTATTTACACCAAATGCAATAACTATAAAAATAGCAACAATTAAGACAATAATTTCTTCTAAATCATTTAGATACATGAGTTTATCAATTGCAAGAATTAATTTTAATAAGTTAAGTTATTTTAATCATATTTTTTTTTTAATATTAAAAAAAAAGGAGAGTAATGTTTTTTTATTTTTATTAATATTTTGTTATAATATATCGTTTTCTCAGCAAAAATCATACACTTCTACAATAACTCTATCTGAGGTAATTTTAAATTCATTAAAAAACAGTACTACTTATAAATTAACGCCGTTATCAGTAACTTCGATTGATTTTGAAAAACAACAAGTACTTAAACATCAATTATCTTTTAATGAGTATTTAAAAAATGTGCCTAGTTTATTTGCTTTAAATGCGAATAATTTTGCTCAAGATTTAAGGGTTTCTATAAGAGGTTTTGGATCTAGATCTGCTTTCGGAATAAGAGGAATTAAAATAGTAGTTGATGGAATTCCAGAGACAACTCCTGATGGTCAGGGTCAAATAGATAATTTGCCATTATCATTGATTAAAAATATAGAAATTTTAAGAGGTCCTTCATCAAGTATTTATGGTAATGCTTCTGGAGGAGTTATATATATATCCACACTAGACAGCTTAACAGATGGATCAGCTAAGTTTAGATCTACTATAGGGTCTTATGGCATGAGATCATTTACTGCTAATATCCAAATAAAAGGAAACAAGACATCAGCTATTTTTCATCAAAACATTTTAAATTCTAATGGTTTTCGTGATCATAGTAGTTTAAAGCAAAGAATTTTTAACTTAAAGCTTAAACATAAATTTTCAAACAGAACCATTTTTGGTTGGCAATTTAATTATACTAAAAGTCCTATAGCAGAAGATCCGGGTAGTCTTAATATTGAGTCTATAGAAGAAAATAGAAAAATGTCTCGTCAAGAAAATTTAGATTATGATACTTATGAAAAAATTAGTCATATTAAAACAGGATTTAATTTAAAAACAAGTCTAAGGAATAACATATTAATTAATAATTATCTTTTTTATTCTTATAGAGATTTTTATGGAAAACTCCCATTTAAAAATGGAGGCATAATTGATCTGGAAAGAAATTATTATGGTTTTGGAAGTAGTTTAGATTTAGAAAAGGGCATTAAAAAAGTTAGATATAAATTGAAATTTGGAATGGAATATTTGTCCCAAGAGGATCAGAGGAAAAGGTATGAAAATCTTATGGGAGATTTGGGATTAATGACATTTTCTCAATTAGAGTATTTTCAAAATTTTGGAACTTATATTTTATCAAATTTAGAATATGAAAATTTATTTGTTCAAACTGGATTAAGATATGATAATCAAAAAATTGGGACTGATAAAATTGAGAATGATATTAAATATAATAATATAAACCCTAGTATTGGTATTAGTTATTTGATTAGAAAAAAAAATAGAGTATTTATAAATTTCTCTACTAGTTTTGAATCACCTTCACTTAGTGAACTTTCATCTGATCCTTCAGGAAAAGAAGGACTGAATAAAGATTTAAATCCTTCTATGGCAAAAAATCATGAAATTGGATGGAAATTTTTTGGAAAAAATACTATAGTTGAAACAACGCTATTTTATATTAATTCATCAAATGAATTATTGCCTTTTGAATTAGAGGAATTTCCTGGTAGATCTTTTTATAGAAATTCAGGTTCTTCTACTAGGACTGGAATTGAAATATCTTATAAAAGATCATGGAAAAACTTTACTCTAATAAGTTCTCTTAGCTACGCTAAATATGTTTTTGATGATTATTTAAAAAAGGGAATTGACTTAAGTGGTAATGAGATCCCCGGTATACCTAGAAAAATAACAAATTTAGAATTGAATTATATTAATGAAAAAGGGTGGAAGTTTCAATTTAATTATAATAGTGTTGGAAAATTTTATGCAGAAGATGAGAACAAGATTAAAATAGATTCATATAATATCAGTCAAATTCAAATAAGTAAAACATATAATAAAATTTGGGGAGAAATATCAATTTCTGGAGGAATTTTAAATCTTTTTAATATTAATTATTATGATAATATTAGAATCAATGCTTTTGGAGGGAGATATTTTGAGACTGCCCCAGGAAGAAATTTTTTTACTAGTTTAACAATTAAATTATAATATAAGTGAAATTTTTTCAAATTTTTTTTTCTTGTGTTTTTTTAATTGGGTTAATTAATAATCAAAAAATTAATGGTCAAATAAGGGCAGCTCAATTAAACATTATGGGAACCATTCAAGATGGTGGCTCACCACACATTGGATGTGAAAAAAAGTGCTGTAAGTTTATTTCTGAAAAAGATAGAAATAAAAGGTTTGTTAGTTCCTTAAGCTTAGTTGATTTAGAGAGTGATAATTATTTTTTATTTGAGGCAACTCCAGATATTGAAAAACAGTTGAGAATTTTAAACAACAACTATAACAAACAACTTACTCTTTATGGAATATTTTTAACTCATGCTCATATAGGTCATTATAGTGGGTTGATGTATTTGGGAAAAGAAGCATTAGGAGCTAATAAAGTTCCTGTTTTTGCTATGCCTAAAATGTCTCATTTTTTAAGGAATAATGGACCTTGGTCTCAACTCGTAGATGACCAAAATATTGTTATAAATCAAATGTCTGAAAACAAAAAAATTATTTTAATAAATAAATATGTTTCTGTATCTCCAATTAGGGTTCCTCATAGAGATGAATATTCTGAAACAGTTGGTTATTTTATTAATGGTAGATATAGAAAAGCTCTTTTTTTACCAGATATTGATAAATGGAATAAATGGGATAGGTCTCTTATTGATGTATTAAAAAATGTAGATTATGCTTTTATTGACGCAACTTTTTATGATGAAAAAGAAATAAATAATAGAGATATTTCAGAAATACCTCATCCTTTTGTAATAGAAACTATGAGTATGTTGAAGGATTTATCTATATCAGAAAGAAAAAAAGTTTATTTTATACATATGAATCATACTAATCCCCTTTTGGATTCATCAAGTGAAGAATATAAAACAGTTATAAATTTTGGATTTAATGTTGCAGAAATTGGAATGATTTTTTATTTGTAAATGGTAAAAATATAATTATGAAAGTATATATTTTCCTTGCTTTTTTTCTTTTCAACATTTTTTTTTCTTTTTCTCAGAATTACAATAAAAGAATTGAGCGGAAAATAAAAAAAATTGAAGCTTTTAATGGGGTTCATATTGCCATAAGCTTGGAGGGCCTAAAATATGGTAAAAAGTTTATAGCTTTTAATGAAGACAAATATATGTCTCCAGCTTCAAATACTAAATTATTAACTTTTTTGGCTTCTATTAATACTTTTGATAGTATTCCTTCAATTAAATATTATATAGAAAATGACACGATTTTAAATTTTAAGTCTATAGGTTATCCTTTATTACTTCATCCCTTTTATGAAGATCAAAATCTTTTTAGTTTTCTTAATAATAGCAAGCAATTAGTTTATCATAATTCGACAGATGAAGTACCAAGATATGGACCTGGTTGGTCTTGGGATGATTATGATTATTATTTTTCATCCGAGGTTAGTAAGTTCCCAATTTATGGAAATGTAATTTCAATTCGTAAAGATTCTTTAGGCTCTAAAATTTATGTGACTCCAAATTATTTTCAAAATAAATTGAAAGTAATTTCTGATAAATTGGAGCCTTTAATAAAAAGATTAGAGAACAAAAATATTTATAAAATAAATGAGAAAAACTGGAAAATAACAGACACAATTCAAAGTCCTTTTTTAACATCTGATTCCTTGTTCATCAACTTATTATCTAGGGCTTTAAATAAAAACATAAACATTAAAAATGAAAATGATATTGATTCAATTACTAATTGGAAAATCTTATATGCTCAAAATAACGATGTTATATATAAAGCTCTACTTCAGGATAGTGATAATTTAATA
>Ga0310121_10000449_pt1 | contig 44945 bp, 32 predicted proteins | sample CB27_Tmax_986_MG_FD_203504 | JGI IMG/M metagenome (GOLD analysis project Ga0310121, IMG submission 203504) | Marine microbial communities from Western Arctic Ocean, Canada - CB27_Tmax_986 | ecosystem: Environmental > Aquatic > Marine > Oceanic | place: Canada: Western Arctic Ocean | collected... | reverse complement strand
TTGGGCATGATTCGGTTGCTGTCATCGCTTGGGCGTCCTCAGCCCTCCCCTCGCTGTCGCTCGACCCTCCCAGAGGGAGGGTAAAATCAGTTCTAGTATTTGTGTAGATACCAATGCCTCTGGAGAGAGGGTAGCGTGAGGGGACAATAAATCTGCCAGTTATTGATGCGCCAGTCCTTAGTCGGTTCTGGGTTCTGGGTTCTCGGTTAGTCGGTTCTTGGTTCGCAGTTCGCAGTTCTGTGATCTACGTTCTCGATTTACTCTTATCGGTCGGCGATTAATCGATTTTCTCTGCAGTTCGCAGTTGGGCCAATAAAAGTAGCGACGCTGCAATGCCAGGCCTATAATGAACGCATTGCTGCGAAGGCCCTGTACCAATTCGACTGTCCCAGTTTTTCGGTGAGACCCCCGCGAGCTTGCTCGCGGGTGAATGAGGTTGGCAGCTACATTATCGAAACCACGCAGCTGGCCTCGTTAAAAGTGTCAAAGTCTCCAAGCCGGCAGGGGCCTCATCAAAAACTGGGACAGTCCAACCAATGTCTGCGACATGCACTTGCCTTGAAATGAAAAGCCTGCCACCGACGACTACACCGCAACCCAATTCACCGCTTCTTAACCAAGAACCAAGAACCGAGAACTGAGAATTGAGAATTGAGAACCGAGAACCGAGAACCGAGAACTGAGAACTGAGAACTGAGAACTGAGAACCGAGAACCGAGAACTGAGAACTGAGAACTGAGAACCGAGAACCGAGAACACAGAACCGCGAACTGAGAGCACAGAACCGAGAACCGAGAACTGACAGCCGTGAACCGAAAACCGCTATTGTTGATCCCGATCGTCTTCTTCCCGGCGCTAGCGTCTGCCGTGCCGCCGACTTTCACCGACGTCACGATGGACGCGGGCATGGTCTACATGCAATCCGCACCGCCGCCTTCGCAGGATTTCTTTGAGGAAGCGCGCATGACCGGAGGGGCTGCCGCGGGTGATTATGACGGTGACGGTTGGGTAGACCTGTTTGTCACGCGAATCGACAACACGGATATTCTGTACCGCAATCTAGGCAACGGCACCTTCGTGGACGCGTCCGTCGACGCGGGATTCACGAATACTCACCACAGCAACGGTGCGGCCTGGGGCGACATTGACAACGATGGTGACTTGGATCTTTACTTGACGTCACTAACCCATTCCGATGGTGGACGTTTCTATCTTTACATAAACGATGGCCTCGGCCACTTTACAGAACAGGCCCAACTGAGAGGGGCGGCCGTCGCCAGAGATGACAACGCGAGTGGCTTTAGCGCCACCTTCGGAGACTATGACCGTGACGGCTACCTCGATCTGCACACCACCGACTGGGGCATTCGCCACGCTGACATGGGCGACGACCCGCCGTCTTACGCCAGGCTACTGCGGAATCAGGGGACTGCCGCACCTGGTTTTTTCGAGGATACCACTAACGCCGCCGGCGTGTCGCTCAGCGGTGTGACCACCCATGGCGTCGCACGCGATCCCGAAGGAGCCTTCAGTTTCTCGTCACGGTTGGCCGACATGGACCATGACGGCTGGCCCGACCTGGTGATCGCGGGAGATTTCCAGACCAGTCGCCTGTTTTGGAACAACGGAGACGGGACGTTTACCGATGGCACCGACGAAGCGGGAGTCGGCTCCGACGAGAACGGCATGGGATCGACCGTGGCGGACTATGACGGTGACGGCGACCTCGATTGGTTCGTAACTTCCATCTACGACCCCGCCAACTCTTGTGACGACGCAACCTGCAACTGGGGCGTTTCAGGAAACAGACTCTATCGCAATGACGGCCAGCGCCAATTCAGCGATCAAACGGATGCCGCGGGCGTGCGGGATGGGGGCTGGGGCTGGGGCGCCGCCTTATTCGATTACGACAACGACCGGGATCTCGATCTGGTGATGACCAATGGTATCGACTTTAACAGCACGACCGAGGATGCACCCTACGTCGCCGATCCCATGCGACTGTGGCAAAACGACGGAAATGACAACCCTGTCTTTGCGGAGGTCGCTCAGCAGGAAGGCATCACCGACACCGGTTCTGGCAAGGGACTCTTGACGCTCGACTACGACAACGACGGCGACCTTGATCTGTTTGTCGTCAACAACGCCGGCGCAGGCGTATTGTATCGCAACAATACGGATGGGGCGGCCACCTGGCTCCAAGTCGACACGGTCGGGACCATCTCCAATCGCGATGGAATCGGCGCCCGGATCCTCGTCGATCCGAATGTCAACCTGACCGGTGATGAGCAGATCGGCGAAGTCAACGCCGGGAGCCATTACCTAGCACAGAGTGAATTCACGGCCCATTTTGGCCTGGGCACCCTAGCCGGCACGATTGATCGCATTGAGATTGAGTGGCCTAGTGGCGTTGTACAGGAACTCACGGACGTTGTCGCGAACCAGCTGATCATCGCCACCGAGCCGATGCCAGGAGACTTTGACTTGAACGGGTTGGTCAACGGCCATGACTTCGTTCTTTGGCAAGCGGGCTTCGGTCAGGACGCCACCGGCATTTCCGCATCAGCGGACGGCGATGCCGATGGAGACGTTGACGCCAACGATTTTCTCATCTGGCGGAGCAACTACGGCCGGGTTGCTTGGGCAGGTTCGACAGAGGGTATGACGATCCCAGAGCCAGGAACCTCGATCTTGCTTGCAATCGCGCTCTTTGCCTGGCGGGTCTTGTGGGACTGTAGGATGGTGGGACGGACGGTGGGACAACAAGATTGTGGGGGGCCTCCTACTGTCCTACCGTCGACAATTCGAAATCGATCGTGTTCTGGCCGCTCTTGATGTCTTTGACTAGCTTGGTCTGCTGGTTGAATCGGGGTGGGATCGATTCGATAACCTCATCCATCATCCCAGCCGGTCCCGCAATTGGGGGGGCAGGCACCTGCTTGCCTGTCTTCACCTGGGCGCTGATGGCAACGCGGTTTTTTCCCGCAACCGGCCCCTTCGGCTCAGGGATGTCGTAGTATCCGTCGACAATGTCGCCGCCCGCCGTGGTTCCCTGCGTCCCTTGAGCGGGCGTGAAGGTGATTGTGCCACCCTTAACGAGTTGTCCGTCGAGCGTGACCTTGCCTTGCACAGCTCCACGTGATGGCCCCTCGTACTGCTGCCCGCAACCGGCGGTCCCCAGCAGACACCCAGCGATTACAATCCGCGAAACACGCCCGAGCCTGTCCATCAAACCTCTTTCCAAGTCCAAATCGTTTGCCTTTGGGATCCCACTCTGAGTTGGCACTTTCTCGAACTAACCAGCTCGATTTACCGACAATATTGAATCGCCGCGGACCCATTATGTCGAAGCATTGACATCGGTGGAAGCCGGCGAGCGTCAAGCGGCTAGCGTGGCGGGAGTCCAAACGATTGCCACATCTGCCAATACCGATACTGGTTTGCCACAACACACTACAATTTTGCCACAACACACTACAATCAGCGATGACTTAGATCGGATTCAGATCTGACTTAACAACTCCTCTGGTCGCCGGTTAAACGACGCTGACGGCTCCCAAAGGATCATCACTTCAGCAGCTCGTCAATCGATATCTTCTCAAATACCAGGTGCGAACCACTACCTTCGTACACAATCCCGACGTGCTCGTCATCGATCCGGCTCAGGCTTGGGTAGCCCGCGCCGCGGCCCTCGTCGAGCAGCAGCCGATGCTCTTCCGGCCACGTTTTGCCCTCGTCGAAACTCACCTGAATGCTGTGGTGCGTCCGACCCGTTTGTGAGTGCGGATTGGCGAACAGCAGTACGGACTTCCCTTTGCCGTCCTCGCGGTAGTCGAAGCGGTACAGACTGCCGTTGCAATTGGGCTCGATGATACCCGCGCGGTTGGTCGGGTGCGGCGTCCAGGTTTGGCCGAGGTCATGCGTCACGGCCACGGTGCGAAACTTCATCGGGCCCTCAGTGCGGCAGTTCAGCATGATGGATCCGTCGGCCAACTGCACCGCCTGGCACTCGGTGTTGCCAAGCGATGCCGCCGGGCTGACCGCCCACGTCTTCCCGTGGTCGCGGCTGATGAGCAAGTTGGAAAACATCCGGTCTTGCGCGTCGCGACCCTGGGTAGGCATGACCAACGTGCCGTCCTTGAGAGCGATGCCTTGCTGAGGCGAGGGCGCGTACAGAATCCATTCTGGGTCCTTCCACGTGCTGGTCATGTTCCGCGGCTTCATCCAAGTCCGCCCATCATCCTGCGAGCGCACCATCATGAACTGCGCGCTCTTGCCAATCTCGAGGCCCGGCTCCGAGCCGTCCCCGTTCCACTGGTGCGTGCCAGCCTTGCCATTCATCCAGACTGCGAAGCAGAAAATCTCGCCGGTTGCCGGGTCCACGATAATGCCAGGATCGCTACACCCGTTCACCTCCTGCGGCAGCCCACCGAACGTACCCTTGTCCATGATGACCCGTTGCGCTCCCCAAGTGTGCCCGCCGTCCGCGCTGCGCAGCAGTCCGATGTCGATGTCCTCCTGCAAATCGCGCCCGGCTCGACGCCGCATGTCGTACACGCTCAGCAACGTACCCCGTGGAGTCGTGGCTAGCGCCGGGATACGGTACGTGTGCACGCCGTCGTCCCAATGCCGCCGTAGCGCGATGCCGATTCGCTTGCTCACCGACGGCGTCTCGTCACGCACGGCACAGCGGCCCGCCGACGTCTCGATGGCCGTGACCGCCGCATCGACTTTGTGCGACAGATCCGCGTCATCCCGCACCCGGCAGGAGAACCAGAAATGATTCGCCCCGGCGCTGAGCCGCGCGTGGCCCTTGAAGAGGATCGTGTTCTCCGGCCCCATTCGCTCGCCAAAGGGCTTGTCGCTGGAAAATCCTGTTTCGCCGCCCGTGAAATAGAACTGCAGCGACTGGAGATCGCTGGCCCCGTCCAGCGATACCGTGATGGACTCGACCTGCACGAAAGGCTCTTCTCCAGCGTTGATGGTCAGCTGCAACAGCGTGTTGTGTTCGTTGCGAATCAGCACCGGCCTCGCCAGCTGCCGCGTCACGGCCTCAGGTTCCGCGCCAAGTGTCAAAGACGGCGCCACCAGACACAGCGCCATCACTAGAAGGTAAGAGATGGGTGTCTTCATATGATTCTGTCCTATTCGTTACGCCATCAAGGACGTCGCCAAAATCTTACCGTTGTTCAACTCAAGACAGGGGATGTCCTCACTCGACATTTTGAACTGGATGGGGTGCATGAGGATTCTGGTAATCATATGTTACAGGAACGAGCAGCGTAATAGGCAACTGTATCCGCAGTCGCTACACCGGTGAATTGACACTCAATAAAACGCCTGCCGAGGATCAACGTCTTCTAGGACATGTTCAATCAGGTCGGCAGCCCGTTTCACCCCACCAGCCTGACGATTCGCCGCGGCCATCTCTTTAGCACGTACAGCAAACCGTTCGTTGGCAAGCAGTTGCTTGACGTTCCGACCGACGCGTGACGCGGTTGCCTTTGACAAGGGAACGCTCAATCCACAACCCGCCCGCACGATCCGCGCGGCCACGCCGGGTTGGTCATTGGTCACGGGGATGGCGACCATCGGAACGCCATGTGCAATCGACTCCGCGGCCGTGTTCATGCCAGCGTGGGTAATCACGAGGCTGGCACGCTGAATCAGTTCCAATTGGGGTGCGAATTCGACGACGATCGGATTGCCAGCCAACGGTCCTAAATCGCCGGGTCGGCCACCGCCGCCCATGGAGATGACCAGTTGCGCTGGCACATCGCGGCACGCCTCGGCAATCACGTGAAAGATCGAATAGAGCCTGTTTTGGGCGGTTCCCATGGATGCGTAGATGAGCGGTTGATCGTTCAGCCGTTCATAAGGGAATTCGACCTTGGCTCGGCTACTGGCATCGTGCAACGCCCCGACGTAATGGAACCAGTCGGATTGCTCCTGCCGTGGATAATCGAACTGCCGAGAGATCTGAGCAATCGTGGCCAGTCGACTGGCGTTACCGCGCAGCAGATGGTAGTGGGGCAGGGCGTGAAGTGTTCGAAAGTTGCGGATGGCCTTGTCGATCTTGCTCATCAATTTTCGGCAGAAGAAGTACCCAAAACGATTCCTCAGTCGATGATAGTGTGTTGTGCCGTAGGTCCAGCCAAAGCCGCCGGGCGGCAGATCGGGGTCCGGGTGCATCGGCAAGGCGTTGCATACGGAGATCCAGGGTAGCTGGAGCTGTTCGGCGACGCTCCGCGCGGAGAGGACAGTTTCGTCGGCCAACAGTGCCGTCGCGCCACATTCGCGAATCAATTTCGGGCATTCATCGAGTCCGACTTGAACACCCCGGCGGAACGATTCGATTGTGTATCTTAACGCATCCAGCCCGGACTTTTCGCCGAGCTCGCGTAGGATCGAATCGTATGAACCGGGTGGAAACTCGTCTTCCCCGATCACCACCGACCGAAATCCGCGCTCGCGCACGAGCTGGGCGCGATCGGCCAATCCAAACCAGGTAATTTCATGGCCTCGCTGTTGAAGCTCCTTCAACAGGGTCGTCATTGGATTCATATGCCCTGGCGATTCCGGGCACGCGATCGCAAAGTGGGTCATGATCTGTCTCGGCTTTTCCCAATGCTACGATGACACTTCGACGACACGGTAGCGGAATGCGCGAGCGCGTCACGGCGAGATCGTTAGAACGCATGCATAAGAATCCGACGGGCGATTCACACACGGTCCGGCACAACCCAGGGCGACCTGTAATCTCGCTTCAAAAGGGAGCAGGCCTCTTCGTCGCGGACGAACGATTCGTTGTCAGGATTGACAACCAGTTTTCGTCCGCCCAACCGGTAGCTGATATTGGCGTATTGGCACAGCAACGTGCTGCGATGCCCTTGTTCGATGTCAGCGTTCGGCGTTTGACGACTGCGGACGGAGTCGACAAAGTTCTGCTTATGCTCCGGATCGGGAAACCGGCCATACTCTTGCGCTGCGACCACGGGCTGGCGACTCCGCGGACGGTGAAACACTTGCCAGCCACCCCCCATGCGACCAACGACCATGTACCCTTGCGTACCGTAGATCTCAATTCGTGTGGCGTTTTGGGGCCAGTGAGGATGAAGGTCGCTGTTTCGAAGCGCCGCGTCGCTCTTGATCATGTACGGGGTATATAGAGTTAATTCGAGAATCATCACAAGGTTATTAAACTCGTAAACAGCTACCTGCGTGTCCGGTGTCTCGAAGACTCCCTTTTCGTCGAATCGCCCTCCCGTCGAGTAAACTGATTTCGGGTAGTCGACACCGGCCAACCAGCGGGCCAGGTCAAGCTGATGCACGGCGTCGTTGATAATGTCGCCACCGGAGAAGCGCCAGAAGCTGTTCCAGCGGTCCTGATAGTTGGTATTGAACTCGGACTCCTGAGCTGGTCCGGTCCACATGTCCCAATCGAGATGACCCGGGACCTTGCCGTCCGGTACAGACTGGGCGTTGGGCTGGAATTTCTGGTTGTAGACGCGCACCATGTGAATGGCGCCAAGATGGCCTTCGTCCAAGTAAGCTTTGGCGGCATGGTTATAAGGCGCGCTGCGGTTCTGGGTGCCGACCTGGACGATGCGCTCGTAATGACGCGCCGCTTCAACCATCTTGCGGCCTTCCCACGGAGTGTGGCTCACTGGTTTTTCGACGTAGACGTCCTTGCCCGCCTGGCAGGCCCAAACGGTCGCGAGGGCATGCCAGTGATCGGGCGTGGCGCAAACGATCGCGTCGATCGATGGATCATCCAACGCACGGCGAAAGTCCTGGACCGTGGTTGGAGCGCTTCCCTGAATCTGTTCAATTTCCGCAACACGTTCCGGAAAGAGTGACTCGTCGACATCGCAAAGATAAGCGACTTGACAATCGTTTCGGCTGGCGAAGTCACTCGCCAATTGACGTCCACGACCGCGAATTCCTACCACGGCCAGGGTGAGTTTTTCGGCGGAATCAGCCGACCTCGCCGGTGCCGCCATGGAGTGGACGGCAGCTCCGGCAGCCAATCCTAGTCCAGTTTTGCCTGCCCGTTCTAATAAGTCACGGCGATTAAGATGATTCATTGGTTGTGCCCAATTACTCAGGTGCGAACGGATCCACGCTGGGAAACAAAAACGAACGATTGGGTGGCCAATGCCGCGTCGAACGCGGAACACCGCGCTCCAATTCCCATTGCCCATAGGCTATGATGAATTGCTTGATGTGCCAAGTGACCGCCATGTGAACGTGGAACCTAACGATGCGAGCAAACGCGAAATTCCGTTCTTTTTACGGCGCGATACGGGTTTCCATTTGCATGTCCATGTTTTGTTGGAATGCCCTGGCTACCGGAAGTGACGCGGTTCCCGCGGATCATGTGGACTTTCCGCCCGAGGTAGCGGACAAAGACACTCCTTTTTGGTCCTTCCAACCGCTCCCGACCGTCGAGCCCCCGACCGTTACGAACGGCGACTGGGCGCGAACGGAAATTGATAAGTTTGTACTGGCCGAGTTGGAGAGCGCCGGTTTGAGCCCCAATACAGATGCGGACTGGCGCGTCTTGGTGCGGCGAGCGTACTTTGACTTGACAGGCCTTCCACCGGTTCCAGCAGAGGTCGCTAAGTTTCTTGAAGCGCCTTCTCACGACGCGCTAGATCAACTCGTGAAAACGTTGCTAGCCAGTCAGCATTACGGTGAACGGTGGGCGCGGCATTGGTTGGACGTAGCCCGTTTCGCCGAGAGCGGCGGTTTCGAACACGATTATAATCGACCTCATGCGCACCACTACCGGGACTTCGTCATCAAGGCTTTGAATGATGATATGCCGTTCGACCAGTTTGTGCGTTGGCAATTGGCTGGAGACGAGTTAGCCAGTGACAACCCATTGGCCTTAATGGCTACAGGATTCCTGGTGGCCGGTGTCTTTCCCAGTCAGATTACGGAAGTCGAGTTCGAGCGAGCCCGTTACGATCAACTCGACGATATGGTCGCCACAACCGGGGTGGCATTCATGGGCTTGACTATGGGATGTGCGCGTTGCCACGATCACAAATACGACCCGATTCCCACCAGCGATTATTATCGGTTGGTTTCCACGTTTACAGAAACCGTCCCCTGCGAAATCGCACTGGACGAGGTAGAGTATGCACGTTCCCGCATCGATGAAGAGACTCCGCCGATGACGCTGGTTGCGACCGAGGGGTTGAAGCCCGTGAGTAATCACTCCGACGGACGCGGCTATCCGCACTTTTACCCAGAAACCTATTTTTTAAAACGCGGTGATCCTAACCAAAAAGAGGGCGTCGCCCTTCCCGGTTATCTCCAAATGTTGATGCGCAATGGAACATCTACTTCCGATTGGCAAGTTCCGCCGCCAGCAGGAAGTCGCACCAGTTTTCGCCGCGCTTCGCTGGCCAACTGGTTGACGGACGTCGAAAATGGAGCCGGTCATTTGGTCGCCCGGGTCATTGTGAATCGGCTCTGGCAGCATCACTTTGGGCGCGGGATTGTGGGCACTCCCAATGATTTTGGCAAGCAAGGCGAGCGGCCAACCCATCCGCGGTTGTTGGATTGGATGGCACAGAAGTTGATCGACAGCGATTGGCATCTCAAGCCGTTGCATGAGCTGATTATGGCCAGCCGTGTATACCGGCAGAGCTCGCAGTTCGACCCGGACGACGCGCGAGTCGATCCGGAGAATCGATTGTATTGGCGGATCGGTTATCGTCGTTTAGAGGCGGAGGTCGTGCGTGACAGCATGCTCGCTGTCAGCGGTCGGCTGGATAGAACCATGTACGGCCCTGGTTCCCTCGACGAACAGATGTGCCGGCGAAGCATCTATTTTATGGTGAAACGAAGCCAATTGATTTCCAGCATGCAGTTGCTGGACATGCCTGAATCCTTGGTGAGCATTGGGGCCCGTTCCAGCACGACGATCGCACCGCAGGCACTGATGTTTCTCAACAGTCACCATGCCCGTACCTGCGCCGAGGCCATGGCTGGGTGTGTGGAGGCCGGCGCGACGACTAGTGCGACGACTAGTGCGACGACTAGTGCGACGACCGGCGCGACGACCGGCGACGATAGGTCGTGGGACGCCGTGATTGGTGCCGGCTATCAGTTGGCGTTGTCCCGCGCCCCTGCCGATGCGGAACTGGACGAACATCGCCGGCAACTGGCCGCCGATTTCTCCGACTATCAGGCCGTTGGTCGCGAGGATTCCAGGCAGGCAGTCGTGGCCAATTTTTGTCAATTGTTGATGTCCTTGAACGAATTCATTTATGTGGAGTAGGCCGGCATGAATCTCCTGGATCGACGTCAAATGTTAGGACAGTCCGGCATGGGTTTTGGACTGATTGCCCTGTCGGCGCTGCTCCGTGAGGACGGGCTGATGCCGATAGCCGAGGCCGCCGCGGCGAGCTCGGCTGTGAATCCACTCGCATCCCATCCTCCACACCGTCCCGCCAAGGCAAAATCGATCATCTGGTTGTTCATCAACGGAGGTCCGAGCCACGTCGACACCTGGGACTACAAGCCCGCGCTGGCCCGTTGGGGCGGCAAATCGATCCGCGAGTACGACAGCTCGTTTACGGATACGACTGGTTTCTTTCGCGACCAGGTTGGCAACTTGATGCCATCACCGTTTACATTTCGACGACACGGGGAATGTGGGAAGTGGGTCTCGAGCCTGTTTCCGCAACTGTCGCAACATGTCGACAAGATGGCGTTCATTCACTCGGGATATACCGAGTCAAACAACCACAGTCCGGCACTATTCATGATGAATTGCGGTCTCCCGCGAATGGGATTTCCCTGTGTCGGCTCTTGGGTCACTTATGGTTTAGGCTGTGACAGCCAGAGTCTGCCTGCTTTTGTCGTTATGTCCGATCCCTTGGACCGGGGTCTCCCCAAGGGGCATGCCGCCAATTGGGGCGCCGCCTTTCTGCCGAGCGTCTATCAGGGTACCTGGATCAAGCCCAAAGGTGATCCGATTGAGAATCTAGCGCGGCCGGACCACTTCACCGATACGCAACAGCGGCGACATTTGGATTTGTTGAACCGTCTTAACCAACGGCACTTTCAGCAGCGGGAGGAAGAGCTAGAGCTCGCGGCACGGATTGAGAGTTTCGAGTTGGCCTACCGCATGCAGTCGGCGGCACCCGAGGCACTCGATTTGGAACAGGAACCGGCGCACATCCAGCGCCTGTATGGTCTGGGGGACCAGCGGTGTAAGCATTTTGCCGCCCAATGCTTGACGGCCCGACGTTTAGTGGAACGGGGAGTCCGCTTCATACAGATCTATTCTGGCGGCATGGAGAACCAACGGAGCTGGGATGGCCACCAGGACATCGTGGGCAATCACACACAGTTTGCTGGAGAGACGGACCAGCCGGTCGCTGGTTTGCTATCCGATCTGGAACAGCGAGGATTGTTGGACGAGACGTTGGTCGTATGGGGAGGTGAATTTGGTCGACTTCCGATTGCCCAGACGGGTGACAAGCCGGGGCGCGACCACAACCCACACGCATTTACGTTTTGGATGGCAGGGGGCGGCATCAAAGGGGGAGTCAGTTATGGTGAGACGGACGACGTGGGCTACAAGTCAGCGGTCAACCGCGTCCACGTAAACGACCTACACGCGACCATGTTGTATCTGGCGGGCCTCGAACATACGGAGCTCACGTACAACTACAACGGCCGCCCTTTTCGGCTCACGGATGTAGCGGGCCGAGTTCTAGAGGACATCGTGGCTTAATCTCAGGAGAAAATCGATGGCCAATCGAGCACAAAACGCGACAACGCGACACACGATCTGTGGAGTCGCTGGCTTGCTTTCCATTCTTTGGGCGATGCCAGCCATCGCGGAACCAACCGACGACCAAGTTGGCGGTCGCCCGGCCCGTATCGTCAGCTTCTGTTTTCGCCCGCGGCCATTTGAGGATGTGATCAACGCCGTTGATCGCGAGGGGGCAAAAGGCGCGGACCTCATCATCCTGCCTGAACTTTGGCGCGGCCAGAGCGATGATAGCATGGAATCGCTGACCGGCCGCTCGGTGACCGCGTTGCGGGAACTGGCCAAACGACACAAGACTTACATCATCACTCCCATCGACCGTATCGATCAGGGGCGCCGTTTCAACAGTGCGGTGGTGCTGGATCGCGAGGGGAAAGTAGTTGGGATCTACGACAAGGTGTTTCCGTATTGGAGTGAATTCAGACACACCAATCCCGTGACCGTGGCCGAGCGCGTTCCCGTCATCGACACCGACTTTGGTCGGTTAGGCATCGCGATCTGTTTCGATGTGAATTTTCCGGAGGTATGGCAAGAGCTTGCGGATCAGGACGCCGAGCTGGTCGTCTGGCCCAGCGCCTACTCATCGGGGACGTCGTTACAGGCTCACGCCATCAATCACCACTATTACATTGTGAGCGCCACCTGGACCGGCGATTGTCAGGTTTATGATATCACCGGTCGCCGCATTCTCGACGAGCGAGGTGACGGAATTCACATTAGTCGCATCACGTTGGATCTCGACCGGGGAATCTATCATCAGAACTTCAATATGACTGGCCGGGACAAGTTATTGGCTGAGCACGCCAGTGACATCGAGGAGGAGGTGTTCTTGGATCGTGAGCAGTGGTTTGTGTTAAGCGCCAAGTCGCCGGACGTGAGTGCCCGCGCACTCGCCAAGCAGTACGGATTGGAAGAGTTGAGGGATTACATTCGTCGCAGCCGCGCTGAAATGAACCGTCGCCGGGGCGGCGAGATTTCCCACACTGTCGTGCAAAGCCAATAGCGCGGTGCAAGTGAAAGCCAACCTGACAACACTCATCGGTCTGCTTTTGTGTTTGCCGTGGTGTTACATTGCCGAGGCGGACGAATTTCCCGTTGTCGGTGAATGGCCCTGTTTTCAAGGCAACGGAACATTGGACGGTCGCGCCAGCGGCACGGGCCGGATTCGCCATCCGCAAGTCGCATGGCGTCATCGCTTCGGAGCCACCGTTACGAAGATCGCCGTCTCGCCTGCTGACGAGCACGGCCAGCGGTCGCTTACCGATGTCGGGCATGAACTGAGGGGCCAAGTCGACTCGGCCCGTTGGTTTCACACACCGATGGGCGAGATTGCTGGAAAGGAGCAAGCGATTGCTCCCGGTGACACGACGACCTACGCCGACATATTGCCGAACGTTTCCGGGCTGGAGAAGATCGAGTTCGAAAGCGGTTTCAACTTGCCGACTAAGAACGGCCAATGGCAGTACGGTCCGGGCCGACTGTTGGCCTGGCGGGACAATCACTGGGATCTCGTTTGGGAAGTCGAGGCCTTGGATCTCTCCTTTCGGCCACTTCCGCTGGTAGGTGACTTCGATGCGGATGGACAACTGGAGGTCGCCGTGCTGCCGTGGCGAGCCGTCTTTATTTACGATGCCGTCACCGGCGAGTTGGAGCAGCGATGCGAATTTACCAAGGGGCGCTGCTACGGTTTCTTTGGTGTGTACGACTTCGATGATGACGGTCGATATGAGTTCTTAGTCATGTCGGACTTCGCCAAGCACATCGACGTGTTGGGATGGCGCGACGGCGAGCTTGCCCTGTTGTGGCAAGAGGAGATCGAACTCGACATCGCAAATCCGCAAAAGATTCTGCGGGTGTTGGCGGAGCCCGTGGCTGACCTTGAAGGAGATGACAAGCCCGAAATCATTGTCAATCTCTATAACGCCCAGGGCGACCGGCGGTGGCACCTGACGGTTCGCGATGCCCTGACAGGTGCGATTAAGGCCGAACTGCAAAATGTGATCGCCCAGGGCATCGCCGACGTCGAGGGCGATGGGACGACTGAGATACTGGCGGCAGTGACCGATGGCCGACATGTTCCTATTTTGGGGACGGTCCAGATTCTGAGGCTCGCGGACCAAGGGCTACCCGTGATTTGGCAAGGGGACGAGATGGCATGGGAGTGCCAGGAGACACCGGTTGTTTTGCACCAGCAGAACGGAGCTCAGGCGGGACGTATCGCCGCCTTGACGCGGCGGGTACGGGACCAGGACGTTGTCGTCACGCGAAGTCGGTCGTCCGAGGATCCAGGCTCAGTTGACCTGTCGGTGCAGCGCTGGGATGGATCTCAGTTACGGCCCGAGCCAACTCTGGTAGCGCGCCACGCGGAAGTGCTCGCCTTGGATTCCACAGGCTCCATGTTAGCCGCCGTGCATTCGGTGATTCCCAGCGATGATCAAGTACAGGTCCGCCATGGGGAACTCGAAATCCTCACGTCGGCACCCGGTGAAATGCGAATGGTCACGCCGCCAGCGGTGGCACATGTGGCTGGCCAAGATACTCCATTGATCGTAGCGCAAGACACGTCGCTTTTGTCATGGTCGATCTTCCAACCTCCCACGTCGGCCGAGTCATCGAGAGAACTTCGGCGTGTGGCCGATGGGCGCCCGACCTATGATGTTGATTCTTCCGCTGGACAGGACGCTCGGCCAAACGAAGCGATTTCGGCGTTGAGTCCTGCGCGGCGGGGACCGGTCATCGCGAATTTGCGAGGAAACGGTCAGCGTGAGCTGTTGATCGCGGTTGCGTCTGAGCGAGGATCGGCCGAACTCTTGGCAACCGATCTTTCCAGCGGCACCGTTGTATGGCGTCATGAGTTTGATCGTTTTTCAGCCGGACGCCATGCTTGGAATTTCGGTGGTCCTCTTTATTGGCAGACGGGTTACTTTACCAATGACCAAAGGCAGGATGTGCTGGTCACGCTACAACGTTCGCGCATGCACAGCGAGGAGACTTATCTCGTTTCCGGTGAAACCGGCCAGGTTATTTGGCATCGGGATCGACAGATCGCCAGCCGCAGCTTCGGCGGCCAACCGTTTGCGATTGCGGATTTCGATGGGAATGGCTGGGAGGATGCCGCGTCTTTCTATACACACATACGCTATATCGTTGACGGTGCGACAGGCGAGGATTTGCTTGCCGAAGAGAACGTCTGGCCTGAAGTACCGTTGCAACAAGTGTATTGGGGGCAACCGGTTGCCGGCCACTTTGAATCGAATTCAGAAATTCCGTCATTGTTGTTCACGACAACCAGAAATCAGATGGTGGGCCTTATCCGGGCCGATGGCAACTTGGTGTGGTCGGATGCCTATGACAAGGCGGCCAACGGGTTTCCGGCGGTTGGAGATTTTGACGCCGACGACCAACTTGAGGTAATCTACTTCGGCTTTCCAGATGGTACGCGATGCTACGACACGGCCACGGGAAATCTCGAGTGGAGTCTTGCACTGGCTGCTGGCCAACAGATTTCAGCCGCCGTCAGCGGCGACATCAATGGCGATGGCCGCGACGAAGCGGTTATCGCTCTCGGAAAAACGTTGATTTGTGTTGGTGTTGATCAAGCCGGCGATCAGGGCATCGTACTTTGGAAGCTCGATCTACCTACGTTGCTAAGTTCACCCATTCTGGCCGATATTGGCCAGTCGAACGAGAGTTACCTCTCAATTCTCGTCAGTGGCCAAGATGGCTGTGTTTATTGCATTGACGACGCCGAGGCAATTAGCCAAAAGTTGCCCGCCCAATCGAGCCCTGTACGGTGAGGTCCAATCGAGCCCTGTACGGTGATTTTAGTGAATCGGTGGAGATCTACGTCAATGGAAGTCTTGCCGGTACCGTCACTGGCCCGGCATCTTTTAACACCAATCCCGGTGGCATCAGCATCGCCGTTATCGGAGACTCATTCGGCAATGCACCACTAAACGCTTTTGTGGATCGGTTTATCTACTGGAACGAGGCCCTGGATGCAACAACCATTGCCAGTCTGTCACCCGATCTCGTCGTCGATCCGCCGGACGATCTGATCGGCGACTACGACGATAGTGGAGAGGTAGCAGTCGGAGATCTGAATCTCGTGCTGTTTAACTGGAACGCCGACGGTGGGTCACTACCATCCGAATGGGTCAACGAGGTTCCGCCCGCGGGTACGCCGGTCGGTATCGACCAGCTCAACGGAGTGCTCTTCAATTGGGGCAATACGGCGGCAGTCGCAGCCGTTCCGGAGCCCGGCTCCGTGGTGCTTATCAGCCTGGGTGTATTGATCTGTTGCGCCACGCCTAGACGTCGGTCGTGTTGAACACGTTGGCCCCAAGAGGCTCATGCACTTTAACCTGCTTTTGCCGGTGTTTCTCGTGTTGGTTTTCTCGCACGGATGTGTGAAGAGCGAGAGTCGGCTGGCAACAGTTCACGGACGCGTGACCCGGGACGGGAGGCCCGTCCCGGGGGCCCAACTCTTGTTCATGCCACCGGGTGAGCGAGTCGCGACCGGGGTGACCAATCCAGACGGGCACTATCAACTTTCGACCTTGGACGAGAACGACGGTGCGGTTGTGGGACAGCATTTGGTGGCCATCATCCACCGCCCGTCCATCCCCGTCCCCCCGATGAGTGGCAGTCCCAGTGCCATTCCCGAGCCCGGTGTGGACGATGACCGAGTCGACGACGACTGGGTTTCTCTAATCCCCGATAAGTATGCCAACTCCAATGATCCCCAGCTGTCCGTTCGTATCGACGCGGGTGACAACAAAATCGATTTCAACTTTAAGAATGAGCCGAAGGAAGGCGAAGCGTATTCTCCGGTAGTACGTTGAACCGCGGGGGTCTCCCACTGCAAATCAAACCGCCCATCTAGGCAGGTGTCTCCTCGAGGATGTACCGACGGCGCTTAGTGGATCTTGGGAAGAGCCGTTAGTGTGTGTCATGGACTCTCCAGTCTAACAGTTGGCGGCGCATTCATGTATATTGAGCGCGTGTGTTCTACACGGGCTCGCCGAGTTTTTGCCAGCCTTACGTCGTTGTAGGAGAACGTCGTTGTAGGAGAACGTCGTTGTAGGAGACCGGGTGGCAACGGTTCGTCCGCGTGTTGTTCCACGTCGCCACTGCTGCTAGACCGTGGTTCTTTCAGTTCAACTGCCTCGTTTCCCATGGGAGCTTGTCATGCACCATAGCAAAGAGACCAAGATCAATCTGACGCGGCGGGATGTTTTGCGGTCCTCGGCCGCTGCCGCGTCGGCAGCTCTTTGGTTTCCCATCAAGAAAACACTGGCCGAAGAGTCGGTCTCGAAAAACGATCGACCCACGTTCGCTTTGATCGGTACTGGCGGACGGGGTCAGCCATTGGCTCGCGATGAGATGCTACCGTACGCCGATCTAGTCGCGCTATGCGATGTCAACATCAGTCGCGCGGAAGGATTTGCCCAACAGCTGCAGGATGACAAACTGGTCCAACACGTGGATGTCCTCCAAGACTATCGACGGCTACTGGACCGAAAAGATATCGACTTGCTTGTTTGTGCGACTCCCGATCACTGGCATGGAAAGATCACCGTCGATGCCTGTCGGGCCGGCAAGGACATTTACACCGAAAAACCATTTTCGCTGACGATCGACGAAGGCAAAAAAGTATGTCAAGTGGTTGAGGAGACGGGCTGCGTCGTCCAGATCGGCACGATGCAGCGCAGCGAGAAGCCGTTCCAGGCGGCCGTCGAACTGGTCCGCAACGGCCGGATTGGCAAGCTCAAGCAGGTGTGGGTGGCCCTGCCGTGGTACAGCATGACGGGCGGTCCGTTTTCGATCGACCCGATTCCCCATGGTTTCGATTGGGAGATTTACCAGGGGCCCGCCCCGGAACACGAATTTGTCGGGGCGCGCGCCAGTTGGAATTACCGCTGGTTCTACGACTATGCCGGGGGCATGCCGACTGAGTGGGGGCAACACCATATCGACATTGCCCATTGGGGAATGGACTGCGATCAGACTGGCCCGGTTCAGATCAATGCTCGCGCTCGCTTTCCCAACGAGGGGATCGAAGGTGAATGCTACGACACGCCGGATCATTTCTTTTCGCGGATGCTCTATCCCAATGATGTCGAGGTCCTGTTTTTTACCGCAGGCAAAGACGTCCGTAGCCAGCAGGAAGAAGACGGCCACCTCACCTCCGCTGAACAGGACTGGTTGTTTGGAAACGATACGCCGGAAGAGATCCGCCAATATGACCGCAACGGCGTAATGTTCATTGGCGAAAAGGGCAAACTGTTTGTCAACCGGGGAGACGTTCATGGAAAGGCGGTCGACGAGCTGGCGGAGAATCCATTGCCCGACGACGCCTGGCGCGTGCGCCCCAGTGACGACCATGCGGCCAACTTCGTCGAGTGCGCCAAGTCGCGAGAAACACCGGTTGCGCCGGCGGCCGTTGAACATCGCACGGCCACGGCCTGTCACCTGACGAACATATCGCTACGTCTGGGTCGACCCATCGAATGGGATCCAGTCAAGGAAGAAATTGTCGGCGATTCCGGGGCGACGGCCATGTTGGCTCGCGTAGCTCGCAAGCCGTACCAGATTGATGTTTGACAGCTTCGTCGACATGCCACAAGCTCGGCGGAGGTCATCTTCTTTCGCTCAGCGTCTTGTGGAAAACCACGCTTCCACTGAGCAAGCTCGGCGGTGAGGTTTAGTGCAAGTCGAACCAATGACCTATGCCTCATCAACAATGAAGAATAATAGCTGGCAACGAACCATCCTGTTCCAAGCCGCGCTGCTCGTGTGGATGCTCGTTGAAGTGAATATGGCGGCCGCCGACGAGGTTCACCGCCAAATCAACACGGACAGCGCGGTCGGTCTCGCGAACAAGCATCTTGAGATTGCTTTCGACAAGCAGACCGGCGCGTTGCTCCAGCTGAAGAATCTTGCCACTGGCGACGACTATCTCAAGCAGCCGAACGGTAGCGGGAATCCTTTTCGCATCTATCTGGATCCTACCGATTTGCCGCCGGCCGTCGAAAGGACGTTTCCCTGGCGAGGGGCCATGATGGAGGACGGGGATACGTTGGGGGCAACCTTGATCGAAGCGACTGACTGTCAGCTCGTCGACTTTACCCATGAATCTTTAGCCGGGCACGGCCAACTTCGACTCCAGCTTCGGCATTCGCCGACGAGCTTGACTTTCCAGCTGCTGGTTCACCTTCCCGACGATGGCGACCACGTCGATTGCACGCTCACCGTGCGCAACGGCGGCCAAGAGCCGGTCCAACTGTTGACGGCCTTTCCTTACCTGACCGGACTTAGCTTGGGCGCCGACCGGTCCACGAATCTTGCCGTCAAAATGAAGAAGCACGGCATCCCCGGTGAACCGGCCTGGGTCGACAGCGGCGGCATCTACGGCCGGTCAGTCATCGGGCAGTGGCAAGCGGTCTATGAACCGTCTCTCGACGAGGGACTAGGAATGATCGTGATGGACGCAGCACTGCGCAACAAGATTCTCCACCGCTTTGCCCCGTCCGGGATGTCGGTGCTCTATTACCCGACGGAAAAAATGGCTCCCGGATCGGATGTCGCCTACCCCACGACACGCCTATTGGTCCATCGAGGGAATTGGCGTCGCGTCGCGCGTGACTACTACGATTGGTTTAAGAGCGCTTTCCAGCTTCGCTTTCCGCCGCGGTGGTACGATGAGGTCGATCTTTACGGAAGCTCGTGGGTTTCGGATCCAGAGGCGGTGGCCAAGGCCAAGTTGGCGGTGGCCGAACTGGGCGAAGGCGAGCCGGGACGTGAGCAATACTTCGCATCGTTTCGAGATCTCGCTCAAGTCTACCGCAATCATCCGCAAGATCTGTGGGAGTTGGCGATGTACCACGAAGGACTCGTACGGACCGGCAGCCACGAACAGGATGGCACCTATCACTTCCGCAGCGACTTGGGCGGGCCGGAAGCGATTCGCACGGGCGTCGACCGGATGCATCGCAATGGCCGCCGTGTGATGTTCTATGTTGCCGCGATTAGCACGCGTAAGGACAGCGATCTGTTTAAGGGCACCAACATCGACGACTGGTTGCTAATGGAAGAGCCTGGCAAGATGCTGGATATTGGCTACCCGTTTGGCGTGAGCATGTGCCACGGCTATGGCCCTTGGCAGGACCATTTGGCGGCGGTCTGTAAGCGACTCTTACAAGAGAGTGGCGCCGATGGCGTTCGGCTCGACGAGTACGGCACGCCATCGATCGCCTGCCACAATCCGGCCCATCATCACGCCAGTCCGTACGACGGCAACAAGTGGTCGCTCGAACTGTTGCGCAAAGTTCGCACCGCGATGGATAAGGTCAATCCGGAATCCATTCTGATGACCGAAGCGGCGTGCGATTTTTTGCATCTTTATTCCGATGCAGGCGGGCTGCAGATGTTTTATCCGGGACGCGAAATCGATGCGTTGCGAGTGGCGGCGCCAACCTATCGCGGTCCGGCCCACACGCCAGGCGCTGCCGAGTGCGCGCTCAATGGCATCGCCGCGAATCGGACCACCGCCAGTCGAGGCGGCTATCCAGGTTATGGGCAGTGGTTTCCGCCGAAGCCCACGCATCTTGTCCCGGGAGCGGGGCCGGAGCTTCGTTGGCACGAGTTGCGGGCGACGTTCCGCGCCGCGCAAACCGAAGGGATGGTCACGGACGTCGATCCCGTGGCTCTCAACGATCCCCATTGGGTTGGCCGTTTGTGGCGCGCTGAAACGTATTGCGTCATGATCGGTGGTCACGAAGATGCATCGGATTTGCCTGGGCCGGTCCGGGTGCAACTGCCTCAAATTCCGTCCACGATCGCGGACGCCTACGAAATTGACGCCCGAACGCTAACTCTGAGAACTGCCGAGTTGGCGTGGCACGACGATGAGGCCATTGTCACCGTGACAAACGGATTCAGTGCCGTGTTGCTTCCCACTGCCGATTGTCCAGCGCTGGTGATGGTCGACGGAGAAGCTCCCACGGTTAAGATCGGAGGTTCCAGCGAACTGGTACTGCGTGCGTTTGCGCCTTGGGCGACTCACTCGAATTTCGAAGTCAATGTGTCAATTGCAGGCCTGGAATTTGAACAGACCTTGAAATTGCCAGGGACGATCAACATTACGACGCCAGTGGATGCGATATCGGGGGTTTATCCTCTAACTGTTAAAGGTCATCATTGTCTGCCGTTGAAGCGGTGGTTACGCGTGGACCGGTAGTTGTGGAGCGCTCCGCGGATGCGCGTTGCAGAAAAAAAATCTATCTTCGACCTACCGAACCGTAGGTCGGCAAAACTAAGGCATAAGGCAACTCTATGATCCGACCATTCCTTCGTGCATCGACGTTGACCGTTTTCATCATTGCCATCACGGTTGTACGCCCCGTCTTTACCCGCGCCGACGACGATACGGACGCAGCCTTGCAGCGAATTGCCACGTACGAGTTCGGCCAATCTCGTGAATCGCTCTCTGAAGTGGCTGAGTTGGTCCTCAGTTCGCTCGACGACGTGGACCAGCGGTCGGAATTAGCCCGTCGGCTGGCCGAGTTGCTCGACCACGAGAGCACGCTGGAGTGCAAGCAATTCGTCTGTCGACAGTTGGCATTGATCGGTGGCCCGGAACAAGTGCCGACACTCGCCATGATGATGGCCGACGAGAAGCTGGCCGACATCGCGCGGTTGGCACTAGATGCGATACCGGGCGATGAAGTGGCCGCCGCGTTGCGTTTGCAACTCGGCACGCCCAGTGGACTCATGCGAATCGGAATCATTCAATCGCTGGGCCAACGCCGGGACGAAAACTCAGTCCAAGCGCTGGCTGTGCTGGTACAGGATCCGCATACTGCGACCGCTCAAGCCGCGGCGCTGGCACTGGGGAAAATCGGCGGTGCCGAGGCGATGGACTGCTTGGCCGTGTTCAGCGAAGAGACGAACGGAGCTCTTCAGCAACTGGTATGGGAAGGCTATCTGCGCGGTGCTGACCGGCTCGCTGCCGATGGCCAAGTCGAGCCAGCGTTGGCCGTATATGAACAAGCCCTCGCCGTGGCTGGTTCAGCCTCACATCGCGCCATGGCGCTGACTGCATGGGACCGGATTACGCAATCCAGCGCCCTCAACGAAGAGCAGGCTGGATTCGAGCCGCTGTTTAACGAACGTGATTTCACTGGTTGGTACGGGGACACAGTGGATGGTTGGCGGGTGGAAGAGGGAGTGATGATCTGCGAGGGGAATTCGATTTGGTCCGAGGCCGAATTCGGTGACTTTATTCTGCGTTTTGACTTTAGACTGACTCCCAACGCTAACAATGGACTGGGGATTCGCCTGCCGCGTGCCGGATTCGCCGCCTACGACTGCATGGAGCTGCAGATCAATGACGACTCGGGCGACGAGTGGCAGCATCTCGAGGACTACCAGCGACACGGCGCGGTGTACGGGGTTGCACCGCCGAAGACTGGACATCTCAAGCCGGTTGGCGAGTGGAACACCCAGGAGGTCATCGCGCATGGCCGGCAGATTACGATCAAACTCAATGGTGTCACCATTCTCGACGTGGATCTCGATGACGCTGCACGGTTGGGGATGCTCAACGGCCTCAATCATCTCCATTTCCCTGGGTTTTATCGCGAGTCGGGCTGCTTGAACTTCCAAGGGCATGGCTCTCGTTCGGAGTTTCGCAACGTCCGTATTCGGAAGCTCGCGACGCCGCGCCCGCCGAAACCGGAGTATGCGGGATTCAAGGATCTCTTCAACGGTAATGATTTGACCGGTTTGCAGGAGCGGTTCACTAACGGGGTCGTCGTGGAAGAGACGACTTGGCATGTGCATGATCGCTCGCTGGTCTCCGGCGCTCACATGCTCTATGTGATGCCTCAGCAGTTCGACGATTTTATCCTCCGCTTTCATTTCAAGCTGTCGACCGGATCGGATAGCGGCCTGCTTCTCCGCACCGCAACACCTCCGGGAGTTCCAGGGATGGAGATCCAGATTCGGGACGATTCGGCCAGCGGCGACGGCGAGGCCAACCAATGTCACGGATCGATCGTAGGCATCGCGCCGGCCGTCGGAGGGTATTTGCGGCCGGTGGGGCAATGGAACGTCCAGGAAGTGGTGGCTCGCGACGGACAGATCACGGTCAACCTCAATGGTGAGACGATTCTGGAAACGGATGTTTGGCAGTTGGCTAAGGAGTTGGATGACCAACAACGAAGCAAGCACGCGGGGCTTACGCGCAGTACGGGTTACATCGCGTTCTTGGGTTACGGGGACGACGAGGAACACCCGACGGAGTTTTGTAACATTCGGATTAAGGAGCTGTAGGGAGGGCCTCCGGCCAGTCGCATTCGGTACAACATGGATGCGCACCCGCACTCGCACTCGCCGCGCTGGGGATACGTTGCCACCGCCCTGGGAATCGAGGTCGAGAACCCATCGCCCTGAAAGGGCAAAACAACACGCGCTACCAACAGGTGCGCGGATTTTGTTTTGCCCCTTCAGGGCATCGCACAACCTTTACCGGTTTACCGCGAATGGCGCTAGCGAATCGAGGGCGGCGCGAACCGAACCCAGGGCGGCGCGAACCGAACCCAGGGCGGCGCCAAGTCTCGTTTCACTCGCCTTGGCTCTGCCCTGGGCTATCATGTTTTGGCCCCTTCGGGGCGATCGCTACCGTCCGATGCCCGATGCATGCGACTGGATACAAATCGACGTAAAACCATCATTGTAGGCGGCATGAATTGGCGGTGCCGACCGATCGGCTTGCCCCGAAGGGGCTCAACATGATAGCCCAGGGGAAGGTAAGGCGAGCTCCGCGAATCTTGCCGCCGCCCTGGGTACGGTTGCCGCCGCGCTGGGGATACGTTGCCACCACCCTGGGAATCGAGGTCGAGAACCCATCGCCCTGAAAGGGCAAAACAATACGCGCTACCAATAGGTGCGCGGATTTTGTCTTGCCCCTTCAGGGCATCGCACAACCTTTACCGGTTTACCGCGAATGGCGCTAGCGAATCGAGGGCGGCGCGAACCGTACCCAGGACGGCGCGAACCGTACCCAGGGCGGCGCCCTGACATAGGACCACCCCTTCGGGGTTCTTTTGAAACATCGGTTGGTTGTGAGATTTTTAATTCGGGATGGCGAATCCCGAAAACGTCAATAAAGCCCGAGAACGGTACAGCTAACTGTGCCACCTTTAAAAGGCTGAGCCTAACGGCTTAGGTTGACCCACATCTTTTGCGGTGCAGCTCGAAAAACTCCCCGTCTCCCTAATCGCAATTCATTTCCCAGACGAAACGACCGCGATCCTTCAGTCGGAAGAAAGTAGTGCGTAGACCTAAGCGTTAGGCCCGCGGTGGAACCACCCGGATGCGTTCTAGCATCATTCCGCTGGGCGTGCCTAACAAGCCAGCTTACGCGATGGTGGCTGTAAACGCATTGAATTGCAGGACGGACACGCATTGAATTGGAGGACGGGTGAGCCGCTCCACCGCGGGCCTGACGACCCCCATTCGCCTGCGTAAACACTGTTGCGAACAGTATTGTAGTGCCGGACATTCGTGCTTATTCTTTGTGCTGAAGAGGATCGGCTTCCAACCGCCAGTGCGAGGATAAATTTTATGAAAGCTAAACAACGTATTAACCGTCGAAAGTTCCTAACGAAATCCGCTGGCGTCACGGCCTGCTCCTTCACGGCTCCCTATTTCGTCCCGGCGTCGGTTCTCGGTGCTGGCGACCATGTGGCGCCGAGTAACCGGATCACCATGGGCTGTATTGGCAACGGCGAACGAGGAAAGCACGTCCTGTTTGAAGAGTTGTTGAAAAACGCCAAGGCCCAAGTGCTCGCTACGTGCGACGTTGCAAACTGGCGACGGGCAGAAGCTCGCGATGCCGTGGACGAAAAGTATGGCAGCCAAGATTGCACGGCCTACCATGATTTTCGCGAGGTGCTGGCCCGAGATGACCTGGACGCCGTCATGATTTCAACTCCCGATCACTGGCATACCCCGATTGCCATTGCGGCGGCGCGAGCTGGCAAAGATATTTATCTAGAAAAGCCGGTCAGTCACACCGTGGCCGAGGGTCGCGCGCTGGCCGACGCGGTGCGCCGCTATGGTCGCGTCTTTACCACTGCCACGATCAATCGCAGCTTTCCGGCTGCCCGGCGGGCCGTGGAACTGGTCCGCAACGGGCGGATCGGCAAGCTGCACACAATCGACGTCGTGCTTCCCTCGAGCAAGAGTATCGAGGAGAGAAACGCGGAGATTGGCATTCCGAAACCGGACCCGATTCCCGACGGCTTTGATTACGACATGTGGCTCGGTCCGGCCCCGTGGGTCCCCTACAACGGTGCGCGTGTGTTTTGGATGTTTCGATACTGTGCTGATTATTCGGGCGGGTACATGACCGACTGGGGTGCCCACACCCTGGATCTCGCTCAATGGGGCAACGGCACGCAGCTTTCCGGTCCGACTGAGATTGAAGGCCAGGGCTACCGGCCGCCGACGGGCACCTACGACGTTCACACCCGTTTTCACGTCACGTACACCTATGGCAATGGAGTTAAAGTGGTCGTGAAAGATGGGGACCAGCATATCCGCTTCGTGGGAACCGATGGTTGGATCGAGTTCGGTTCGGCTCCGACTGATTTCGACGCCTCGTCCGAAGAGATCAAGAACGCTGAAATCGGCCCCGACGAAATCCACTTGTATCGATCGGAAGATCATACGGACAACTTCCTGACCTGTGTGCAAAACCGCACCGAGACGGCGGCTCCCGTGGAAGTCGCCCATCGCTCGGCCACGATGTGCCACCTGGGAATCATCGCCATGGATGTGGGCAAAAAGCTGAAATGGGATCCCGTCGCGGAGCGGTTTACTAATAGCGAGGCGGCTAATCGAATGCTGTCCAAGTCGATGCGGAGTCCGTGGATGATCTAGGGGGGTACACGGGCTTGGGACGGTAGATTGGAAATTCGAAATCCGAATATCGAAATCCGAAACAAATTCTAAATCCGAGATTGCGAATGACAGAAACGTACAGGGGCAAGCAGTACGACCTTGAGGATCGAACGTACGAATTTGCGCGTCGCGTGCGGGCGTTCGTGAAAACATTACCGCGTACGATCTGCAATGCGGAGGACGTAAAGCAAGTCGTGCGTTCGTCTGGTTCCGTGGGAGCCAATTACATCGAAGCGAACGAGGCGCTGGGCAAAAAGGATTTTCTAATGCGGATCCGCATTTCGAGGAAAGAATCGAAGGAGACGCGATACTGGTTGCGGCTCGTAGACACCCAAGATGACGCGGCAGTCAATACCGAACGTGACAGACTCGTCCAAGAAAGTACAGAACTAATGCGAATCTTCGGCGCCATCCTCAATACTGTTCGGCACGAAATTTGCTTTTGTCCGCCCCCACCGAGTTCACTCGGTGGAGCGCATGATTTTGCACTAATGCGTTTCCAACAACTCTCCCTTCCGCCGCGTCGCGGCGGAAAGGGAGAGGGGTGCGCGATGTCGCATAGTGCAGAATCATTGCTTCCACCGAATAAATTCGGAGGGGAGCCGACGTAGCACATTTCGTGCCGAACAGTATTGCGCCATCCTACAAAAGTCGGAGTAGTCCGTTTGGAACATTTGAATTTTGAATTTTGAATTTTGAATTTGTTTCGGATTTCGATATTCGGATTTCGGATTTGCTCCGCTACATAATCCACATCATCGAGTATCGACTACCGAGCTCCGAATTTCGCCACCCAGATCTCAGATCTAATAAACATAGGTTTTACTCAAAGATGGCTAAAACGATCACAACCAAACTTTATCTGTTGACCTTGACCGGTCTGGTCTGCATCGTGCTCGACGGCCCAGCGCGAGCGGACCATCACCTGCGAGTGGACCACCTGCGTTGCGAGTACCGCATCAATCCTACTGGCATGGATATTCGCCAGCCGCGACTGAGTTGGAAAATGATCTCCAACCAGCGAGGGCAATCACAAACCGCCTATCAGGTACTGGTGTCAGCCACGCGCCAGTCGCTCGACGCTGATCTAGGGGACCTTTGGGACTCGGGAAGAGTCGACTCAGGCCAGTCGATCCAAATTGTCTACGCAGGGCAGCCACTCAAATCCCGTACGCAGTGCTACTGGAAAGTACGGGTGTGGGACCGAGACGGCGAGCCGACCGACTGGAGCCCTTCCGCGAACTGGACAATGGGTTTGCTTGAACCCGCTGACTGGCAAGCCCTCTGGATCGCGATGCCAGACGACGAAGTTGACCATGCGGAAGAGAACGACTCCGTCTCGCCTTACTTTCGCCGGACAATTTCGGTTAAACCGTCGGTGCAGCGGGCCACCGTTTACGTGACTGGCTTGGGACTGTACGAGCTATGGATCAACGGCGAGCCAGTTGGCGATCATCTGTTGGCACCCGAGTGGACCATGTACGGCCGGCGCGTCCAGTACCAAACCTTCGATGTCAGTGAGTTGATCCAGCCAGGTGAAAACGCGATCGGCGTGATTCTCGGTAAGGGGTGGCATGCGGACGATCCTTTTTTCGCGTCACCGCCACCTGCTGAGCGTGCTTTTGGCGCGCAGTTGGCACTCCTTTGCCAATTGGAAATCGAGCTTACCGATGGAACGACGCAGACGTTTGTGTCTGACGATTCGTGGCGTGCGACGCTCGACGGTCCCATCCGTTTTGCGAATCTCTACGATGGCGAAACGTATGACGCTCGTCGCGAGATGCCCGGTTGGGATGAGGCCAGTTTCGATGATCAAGACTGGCAACCGGTGAAGGTCGTCGATTTTTCGCGGGCCAATCTGATCTGGCAGCGTAATGAGCCGATTCGAACGTTCCGAAATTTGCGGCCGATCAATCTGACAGAGCCTGAAACCGGTACCTTTCTGTTTGACATGGGGCAGAATCTCGTCGGTTGGTGCCGTTTGCAAGCGCGAGGTGAGCGAGGCGACGAAGTCGTGCTACGTCACGCCGAGCATGCTCGAGAAGATGGGACGATCTACACGAAGAATCTGAGCGATGCGGATCAGACGGATCGTTGGATCTTGACCGGCAGAGACAACGAAGAGTTCGAACCCCGCTTCACCTACCATGGGTTTCGCTATGTCGAGGTTACCGGACTGTCAGAAAAGCCGACTCTCGATGATTTGGTGGGCGTCGCGCTTCATTCCGACGTACGGACGACTGGCGAGTTTGAGTGTTCCAGTGAGTTGGTCAATCAGCTGATGCGCAACATTGTCTGGACTCAGCGGAACAATCTGCATGGCGTTCCGACGGATTGTCCCCAGCGTAATGAACGTGCGGGCTGGATGGGTGACATGCAGGCGTTTTGTCAAACCGCCATCTACAACTGCGACATGGCGGCGTTTCTCAGTAAATGGATTCTTGATATCCGCGACAGCCAATCGCCGGAGGGTCGGTATGCAGAGATTGCTCCGATGCCCCAGCAACCTGCCATTGGCGCTCCGGCTTGGAGCGACGGCGGGACCATTGTTCCCTGGCGGATGTATGAGAATTACGGCGACACACGACTACTGCGCGAGCACTTTGATTCCGCGAGGCGCTGGGTCGATTTTGTTCATCAGCAGAACGCCGACGCGATATGGCGAATCGATCGCGGTGGTGATTTTGGAGATTGGCTCAACGGGGATCACATCGACGTGGCTGGCTGGCCGCGAACAGGGGCGGAGGTTCCCAAAGAACTGTTTGCCACCGCCTTCTTCGCCAGATCCACGGCCATTGTGGCCGAGATGGCAAGGGTCCTGGGCGACGCACCCAGTGCGCGGAAATATCAGAATCTTCACGACAAGATCCAGTCGGCATTCCTGCGGGAATTTGTTTCACTCGATGGCCACCTTGCAGGTGACACACAAGCCGGATACGTGTTGGCACTGCGGTTCGAGCTGTTGCCATCTCCACTTCGCTCGCCAGCGGTCACGTATTTGCTGGAAGGGATCGACCGCTATCGCGGCCACTTGTCGACTGGGATTCAAACATCGCATCGGGCCATGTTGGAACTGACGCGCCATGGACATCACCGGCGGGCGTGTCAGATCATGATGCTACGTGAGGCACCGTCCTGGGGATACATGATTGACTCAGATGCCACGACGATGTGGGAACGCTGGGACGGTTTCAACAAGGAACGCGGAGAAACGCTTGATGAGCAATTGGAAGTGGGTAGTCCGGTGGTTGGTATGAATTCATTCAACCACTATGCCATGGGATCGGTTGGCGAGTGGGTATGGCGGCACATCGCTGGAATTTCGCCGGACGCGGACCGGCCCGCGTACAAGCAGGTTGTCATCCACCCTCGGCCCGGACCAGGGCTGAATTGGGCTCGCGCAACCTACGATTCAATTCATGGACCGATCACGACCGACTGGCGGCTGGATGGCAACACGTTTCGATTGAAGACCACGATTCCACCCAACACCACTGCCACGGTTCACGTTCCCGCACGAAACGTCTCCGATGTCATGGAGAGTGGCCAGCCAACGGGTGAGGTGGAAGGCGTTGAGTTTGTGGAGATACGAGACGAGGTGGCCATGTTTCTCGTGAATTCGGGAAGTTATGAATTCATAAGTTCCAGGAAGTGAAGCGGGCCGTGATGTGGGATGGGCTTCGCGGGTAGTGGGATAGGCTAGGTTTACCCACATCTTGTTCGAAGTGATTACGCGCGGCCTTGTCGATTAGGAAGTCATTTACGAATTGCGAAGACATATTCGGAGGGTTTTTGTAACTTTCACACCGATTGACCGCTTCAGGATATTGTGTAACTGCATCGCGAGCACCACGACGAGCTGTACAAGCACAATCAATTTAGGTGTCACTTTACGTTCCTGTGGGATCAGGAGTCCTGAGGCTGTATCAGGTCGAGACGAAGGCGTTGAATCAAGCGGTGCGGCGGAATCGCAACCGATTTCCTGAGGATTTTATGCTCGAACTGACAGAGCAGGAAGACGGTTCTTTAAGGTCACAAACTGTGACCTTAAAGGGCCGAGGCGAACACCGTAAATGCAGGCCCTACTGCCCGGAAGAGGCTCAAGATAGCCCTAGGAAAGCGAAGGCGAGAGAAACGAGTCTCCGCGCCGCCCCGGGTTCTCGAGACGACGTTGTTTTGCCGTTTGGGTTATCTTGTAGGGCCCCTTCGGGGCAAAATCGCTGGGTTGTTTCGGCGACACCGTAGAAGATAATTGCGTCACGTTTATTCAATTTGTCTGTTTGTCTGTAAGACTGGTGCAGAACGGATGGGCTGGAAGCCTTTCCCACGAACGAAAATGGCAACACCCTTCATGAATCACAAATCCACCTCACTCACCTCCGCCACTCTTCTAATCGCATTGTCGCTCCACGCCGTGTTCGCCGCCGACGTGATTGCCGACGATGTGGCCCATTCTCCTCGAGATTTGAAGCTCTGGTACCGGCAACCAGCTGATGGATGGGTTGAGGCCTTGCCAGTCGGTAATGGTCGGCTGGGCGCGATGGTCTTTGGAGGGGTATCTGAAGAACACCTGCAGTTGAACGAGGATACTTTGTGGGCCGGGCAGCCTCTTGACCGGGACCGAAAAGGGGCTCGGCCTCACATTGACCGGGCCCGTGAGCTGATCTTTGCCGGACGTGTTGCCGAAGCGGAGACACTTGTCAAGTCGCACGTGTTGGCCGAGCGACTGGTGCGCAGCTACCAGACGTTGGGTGATCTGTGGATAAAAACGGAGCACGACGAGGCGGCTGGTGACTATCGCCGAGAAGTGGACTTGGACACTGGGATTGTCCGTGTTACGTATCGTCAGGGCGACACGCGGTTCACACGCGAAGTGTTTTCCAGTCACCCGGACCAGATTCTGGCCGTCCATCTGACGGCCGATCAACCGGGTCGCATTTCCCTGACCGCGCGGCTGGATCGACCCTCCGATGCCAGTGTGACCGTTGGTCGGCAGGACACCATCGAACTTACGGGCCAGGCGACCCAGGATGGCGAGCATGCTGGGGTGCATTTCCACGCACTACTTAAGGCACGCGCGAAAGGTGGCCGCCTAATGGCCACCGAAGAGGGCCTGCGGATTGAAGGCGCGGACGAAGTGACCATGCTAATGGTCGCCGCCACGGATTACCGAGGTGAGAATCCTGAGGAGCAGTGTGAGCAAGTGCTGGCACAGGTCGCTGGTAAGTCAATCGACGGAATCCGCCAATCGCACATCGCGGATTTCCAGCCTTTGATGCGGCGTGTGTCGCTCGAGCTGGGCGGATCCGAGGCAACAGCCGTGCCGACCGACCAACGGCTTAGCGCGGTTCAAGCAGGAGCCGACGATCCGCAGCTCACGGCTCTTTACTTTCAATACGGTCGCTATTTGCTGCTAAGCTGTTCGCGTCCAGGTTGCCAGCCGGCCAACCTGCAAGGGCTGTGGTGCGACCACATCGAAGCACCGTGGAACGCCGACTACCACATCAACATCAACCTCCAGATGATCTACTGGCCCGCCGAAGTCACCAACCTCTCGGAATGCCATGAGCCGTTCTTCGATCTGATTGACGGAATTCGCCGCCGTGGACAACGGACGGCCCGCGACGTCTATGGTTGCCGCGGATTCGTGGCACACCACACAACCGACGCGTGGTGGTGGACCAGTCCCATCGGCGACGTGCAGTGGGGCATGTGGTTGATGGGTGGAGCCTGGTGCACGCAGCACCTGTGGGAGCACTATCGTTTTACGGGAGACGAGACTTTTTTAGCCGATCGAGCGTGGCCGGTGCTCGTCGATGCTGGAAAGTTTTGTCTTGATTGGCTGGTCGAGGATCCGGAAACCGGCTTTCTCGTGAGCGGTCCCACCAGCTCTCCGGAGAACATTTTCTTGTTGCCGGACGGTACCCGCGGCGCGCTGAGCATGGGACCGTCGATGGACCAGCAGATTATCTGGGAACTATTTTCCAATATCCTCGAGGCGGCAATCGTGCTGGCGATCGATGATGAATTTGTCTCCGAGGTGCGCGCGGCGCGCACTCGGCTGGCAGGACCGGCGATTGGATCTGATGGGCGGCTCTTGGAATGGCAGCGCCAGTGGGAAGAGGCCGAACCGGGTCATCGGCATATTTCTCACCTGTTCGCCGTGCATCCAGGCCGACAGATCACGGTGCAAGGGACACCCGAGTGGGCCGCCGCCGCCCGGAGTTCGCTGGACTATCGGCTGGAACATGGCGGTGGCCATACCGGCTGGAGTCGCGCCTGGATCATCAATCTCTTTGCGCGATTGGGCGACGCCGAGCAAGCACACGAGCACTTGAAGTTATTGCTGGCCAAATCGACATTGCCGAATCTGTTTGACAATCATCCGCCGTTCCAGCTGGACGGCAACCTTGGCGGTACGGCGGGGATTGCGGAAATGTTGTTGCAGTCCCACACGGATCAGGTCCAACTTTTGCCAGCACTTCCCTCGGCATGGCCGATTGGGTCCGTTCGCGGCTTGCGCGCGCGGGGAGGCCTCACTGTCGATCTCGACTGGGAAGATGCCCAGTTATCATCCGCGCTCGTGCGAGCCGATCGGGAGGGGAACTTTCGTTTTCAGCTCCCAGATGGTCAAACGATTTCAGCCATCCAGAGTCTTGGCCGTGCCGTCGAGTTTCGCTGCGATGCCGACGGTGCGGTAACGCTGGACTTGCAGCCCAAGCAAACCTACAAGCTGAGTTGCCTGGCGATAGATGCGGACTAGGACGCGCTGACATTCGCATTGCGGCGCTGAACAATCACTAGCATCGTCATCGTTGCCGGAAAGGCCGTGGAGCCTTGATCATAAACTCCGGCCAACGCGGTTACATCTATTGCTTGCTTGTCATGGCAAAACTAGCGCGTCGGGCTAGTGTTGAGTCAATAACGCGGAACTTCAAAACTTGCACGTCGGGTTCGTGAATAGTCCACCTTAGGCATTAGCAAGAAAACAAGCTACCCAGCTATTCATAGCCGAAGTCGTGATACTTTGTTTTTTCGCCGCTTCTGCCCAAAGTCCCACGACTTTGGCTACGGTTAGATTATCTTGCCGCCACTGTCCTTAGCCGGCAGCTTCCGCACGAAGCCGCTTTAAATACTCAAGCGCCATGACGGTCTGTTCGTGCACATAGTCAATGCCGGCAAACTCACCGTCCGCCTTGGCCGGATGGCAGAACTCCCAGTTCATATAGCCATCGTAACCAGCTTTCACGAGCGCATTGACGTAGGCTGGATAGGCGATTCTTCGCTCCCAAAATCGATCATCGAAGTAGCCAGACGCGACGAGCTCCACCTTTCCGTCCGCCGTCCTGGCGAATTCGCCGTTGCAATGAGCGTGCACCTGGAGATCGCCCGACTCCAACGCCATCTTCCGCGCGTGTTCCACGGTCTCGCACATGGGATCGGGTTCGATATTGATGTCCATACACCCTTTGAAGGCGGGTGAACCGACCTCGTCAATCATCCGCAGCACATCCTGGTAGCAGGTGACAACGTCCGGTCCGTGATTCTGCATGGCGATCGCGACTCCATGGTCCTCGGCAAACTTCGCCAGCTCACGCATCCCCTCCACGACAAATCCCCAACGGTCGCCTTTCCAATAAGGAAACGGATTGTGCCCGTAGGTTTCGTCATACGTCCCAATCCCATCGTGAAGGGTGATGCCGCGCCAGGCGGCGAATATCTTGCAAAGCGGCGACCCCAGGTCGTGTGTCAATTTGATGCACTCACGAACGTAGCAAATCATTGCCTCTCGTTGTGACGGAACCGGACTCGACAAATCGCAATTGGGCGAGACCGCGCAGATCGGCAGGTCCAGGTTGCCGGACAGATCACGAAGCCGCCGGCGGTCATCCGAGGATAGGTCCATCGGCGCCCCATGCGGACGTTCCGTATCAAGTTCGATACCTTCCCAACCCTGCTGCTTGGCCAAGGGTAGGAGGTCGAACAGTTCGATGCCCTCGCCCTTGTGCCAAGCACCGCGATAGGTAATGCTGTACAGACCGATTTTCATTCGTTGACCTCTCTTGCTTCATTCAAATCTTGCTTCATTCAAACTGACAACGACGTTGATCCCAGCAGTCGTTTCATACTCGTGCCAATCATAACTGTTCGCCGAGGATCTTGCCATGACGACTAAAATAACTCGTCGTCAGATGCTGCAAAATGCGAGCCTTACCGGCGTGGGGCTCGTTGCGTCTCACTGTCGCGCTGGCGGTGAAGACCAGTCGCCCAATGACAAGTTGAACATCGCCTTCGTCGGCGCCGGTGGTCAAGCGGGTTTCAGCCTCAAAAAACTGACAAGTGAGAATATTATTGCCCTCTGTGACGTGGACGAACGTCGGGCATCCGGGGCTTTTCAAGAACATCCCAAGGCCAAGAGGTTCCATGACTTCCGCTTGATGTTTGACCAGATGCACCAGCAGATCGACGCGGTTGTCGTTTGCACGCCCGACCACATTCATGCCCCGGCAGCGATCCGGGCGATGCGACTGGGCAAACATGTCTACTGCGAGAAGCCGTTGACCTGGAGCATCGAGGAAGCGCGATTAATGGCCCTGGAAGCGAAGAAGAACAAGGTGGCCACGCAGATGGGCACTCAAGGCATGGCCGGCGATGGTTCCAGGGCAGGTGTGGAAGTCGTGCGCTCCGGCGTGCTCGGCCCTGTCCGCGAGATGCACGTGTGGACGGACCGGGCCGGGGGCTGGTGGCCGCAAGGCGTCGCCCGCCCGAACGAGACGCCCGCGGTTCCCGACGGATTACATTGGGATCTCTGGCTCGGTCCCGCGCCCCAGCGTCCCTATCATCCCGGCTACGTGCCGTTCAAGTGGCGTGGCTGGAAGGATTTTGGCACCGGGGCAATCGGCGACATGGGCATCCACAATGCCGCGATGCCGTTTGTGGGGCTGGACCTGGGCTCGCCCGTGTCCGCGGAGATCGTGAGTTCCGCGGAGCTGAACAGCGAGACGTTTCCGTCGTGGTCGATACTCCGAATCGAATTCGCGGCCCGCGGTGATCTGCCGCCGTTGACGCTTCATTGGTATGACGGCGGTAAGAAACCCTCGAGCGCCTTGATCGGCGGCCAGGACGTCGCCGGCAACGGCGCGATATTGATTGGCGAGCAAGGCACACTCTATTCCGTCGAATGGACCGGTGGCGACTGGCGGTTGTTTCCCGAGGACAAGTTCCGCGACTGGAAGCCTCCCGCGGAAACGGTCCCGCGATCGGCCGGCCATCATCAGGAGTGGATTGCGGCCTGCAAGGGTGGCCCGTCAACCTTCTGCAACTTCATCGACTTTGCGGCCCCGTTGACGGAGATCATGCTGGTGGGGTGCCTGGCACAGCGAGCCGGCAAGAAGATCGAATGGGACGCCGCCAACATGCGGGCCACGAACTGGTCTGAAGGCGACGCGTTCATCAAACGGGAGTACCGCAAGGGATGGGAGCTCTAAAAAACAGGACAGAACCAAGGGACAGGCGATTCGCGGTTAGCGCGGGGCTATTCTGTTAAGACGACTCGTCTTCGTGCTTTCTGAATCGTGAAACAATCAAATCGACGTCTTGTGTGTTGCGACCTGCGACGTAGACGAGCATGGCGATTCCGCCGACCAGCACACAATCGACACCTCGTTTCTAAAACGAGACCCTACTTTCTTTTCATCACGGAGACGGCCAGCATGGCTCCCATGCACGGAACGACAATCCCAGACGGTTCGGGGACGGTGGCCGTCAACGATAATGATTCATTCCATGTGAACAAGACTTTGTTCAATTCAGTGGCACCAACGGCTACGCCATCATCAGGTTGCATGAATGTCCATGCGGGAGCTTGAACCTCCAGGTCTTGACCCAACACGTTCCAGTTGAACAACACCAGGTTGAGATCGGACGCGTCGACCAAACCGCTCTCGTTAAAATCACCATCAGGCCTGGAGCTGTCGAGGGTGGCCAGACGCACCAGGTTCGACGCATTGAAAAATGCAATCGTTGGTTGATCAAGAGAGTTCAAACGCAATATCACCAGACCGTTGTAGATATTCTCGTTTGACGAAGCCACGATCACGGAATTCCAACTGCTGCCCGCTTTGGTCGCGTAGTTGATCGATCGTTGCTCACCATAAACGATGTGTGGTTGATCGTTGTCGTCGAGTACGAGCGATACTTGTTTTCGCCCCTGGAAGATGTCGACGTTTGCAATCGAGGCGGCGACCGTTTCGAACGTCCATGAACTGTTCTCTAACACACCGTACATCACACTGCCAGTGGTTGTGTCGGCCGGATCGAATTCGAGCCAGGCGATATGCGGGCGATCCTCGAAATCAACGGCGATGCTGACGAAGCGGCTGATGCCATCGTCGACGATCGTCGTGATCGAGAAACCCCCGGCACTATCTTGCACGTAGTTGAGGTCGCCGATCTCGGTCGCCAATGTCGCCTGGCTATAGACCATGTGCGCGAAGTTGTTGCTATCGATATCGATGTCGGTAGCAAAACCGTACATGACTTGGCCCGTGCCGGCGATGGAGTCGTAACCGGGCCAGCCAGACCCATCGAACTTGCCGTATTCGAGGCCGTCGGGAGCGCCGAATCCCGAGGGGTTGATACTCGATTGATGTACGACGCCTACATTGTCGACAGCCAGCGCGTTGTCCCAACCGTTGTGACCAGGAGCAACAATGGGAAAATCGGTGACCGTGCCCGCGGAGTTGATGGTGAGATGATTTGGGCTGCCACCATCGAATCCATGATCGTGCCAGGCTAAATGCGAAACGCCATTCTGGTCCACGACCAAGTCGCCTGGTCCGTAAAAACTACCATTGGCGACACTCCGCAGATCCCATGCGCCAGTGATACTCGGCGCTGAATCGTAAAGCACATCGAAACTGTTGGGAGAGAATGCCATCAAATGGATATTGTCGTCTGCATCGAAGTCGAACGCTGGCTTCATGCCTTCTCCAACATCGACGACGTTCCAACCCGACGAAATGGTTTCCAAGGCCATGCAATCACGACACATCCGCGTGCACGCGGCAAGAACGACTGCCAGCATGTAGAAGAGAATCTTATTCACGGCGTTTTGGCAACTCTCGGTGATTCGAAAGTTCTGGGCTCAGCGTCAGAACGCCTGCCATTGTAATCCGTCGGATGTTCGACGGGATCATTCTATGTCAGGGTAATCGAGATCCGATAATTCCGCAAGTATCTCATTCAACAGTTCAAACGTGTCATGAAGCTTTGCCCACCAGTACGTAATGTAATCCCAATCCAGACTCGTTCGTTCGCTCGCACGGCAAGGACATTTTGGCGTCATCAACGTCCTTACGTCGCTGCCAACGCAACTTTTGGATGATTACGTCCTCAGCAGTGGGTAGGCACGCTTGGCGGTCCAGTTCACCAAGTTACTGACGACACCGGCGCCGAAATCTCTCTGCGTGGTGGGCATCATCGGTTAGCCGAAACAGTTCGATGTCAAACTTTGTCGGAAGATACGCAATGACATATCTTACCGTGTTCGTGATCGTCTCTGACCTGGCGGGCTCCCATTCCGTGACGTTCACCTCGGACCAAACCGTAGAGGTTGCGACGATTATCTCGGGTGCTTTCGAGTTCTCAGGCGATACAACATAGCGAACTTGGACCATCTTGAATTCGTTCTTGGTGCAGAACGATACCGCCAGCGGAGAATTGGCGGTCGTGGATTCGCTTGTGCTCGATTTGGCCACCGGCGGCGCGGCCATCGAGATCGACGGTATGTCGCAACTTGAATTGACAGGCGGCACAACGATTCTGGGCGGGTAGATAGCGGGTACGGGCACTCTCGTCGTCACTGACACGGCCACGATCGATCCCGTGACGATTCTCGACGGAGAACTCTCCAAAATGCGGTTCTTTAGCGGCGAAGCAACTCTGAAGGGAGGAACTGTTAGCGGAGAGGGAGACATTATAGTCCGTAATCAGGGCCACCTGATGTTGGACGGTGGCGTTGCTCTGAACGGCGTGTCCGTCGACGTCAACCCATGTCCCGAAATCAAACAGTTAGACTCAGCGCCTCACCGTGACCGGAAACCTTGACACCGTTGTCCGCGAAGATCTCGACGAACAACCAGTCGCCGGACTGCTTAGCCCATGCGGCCGAAAGATCGGCAACCCGCCGCCGCACGCTGACATAGATCACACCGTTTTTCTCGACCGCGACGTTGTCGTGTAAATGTCCGTGGAACGCCACGGCGACGACATCGGAGTAGGATTCGATCAGCCTTTGCACTTCGCCGGCGTTGCTGACGCCGTACGGGTAGTGAATCGCCCCTAATATCTGGTGGCAAAAGATAACCGCCGCGAAACTCTTCCTGCGAGCATCCTCCAATTGATCACGGAGCCATTGCAGTTGCCGGGGTGGAATATAACCCTCCGCGTAGCCAACACAGAGTGGCTTCATGTCGGACCCGTCAGGCTCGAACTGCGCATCCAGCACAAGGAACCGCAACTTTTCATCTGGATAATCGAAATGAAAGTAGCTGTCTGGAATGAATTGGTTCTGGTCGGGGTGATGCCAAATGGATCGGATACCGGACTTGTCCAGCGCTCCGCAAGATTCATGATTCCCTAATACGTAGTAGGAGGGGCCATTGAACAGCCTCATGTGCTGCTTGTAGGTTTCCAGGTTCGTTGCGAACTCGTCTTCTTTGTATCGTGACGGTATACCGCCGTTATGGCCTTCATGCACCTGGTCGCCATTGGAGACCACGAAGCGGGCGCCCGCTGAGTTCATCGCGTCGGCAAAGGCCTTGATCCACTGGCTATGCTCACCAATATCGGGCGCCAAATTGTGTTCGATGGTCGTATGGTGCACGTCATTAATGACGCCAAACTTTAGCTTGACCTCGCGCGATCCTTCCCCGGCGGCGTGTGAGGATCGGGGCCCGACAAGCGCGAAGTAGGGTGTGGCAGCTGCTCCAGCGGCCGCTGTGGTCTGAATAAACTCTCTTCGACTGATGTTCGACTTGTCGGTCACGATGTACCTCGCATTCGTTTCAAAGTTGTTAGCCAGTGTATTGCATCTCTTGTATGGCAAGTCGCTGGCCGGCCAGCGACTGATCTGTTTCACCCCAAGATTATGCCTTGAAGATGCACTACGCTAGACCTTCCTAGAAAACCATCGGGAACACCGTTGACACGCGGGTAGCAAAATGCTACCATCTAGACATGGGCCAACCCGTAAAACTCTCCGACGAGTTGATTCTCGATGCTCGACTGACTGCGGAAGTCGCCGAGCGATCGATTGCTGGTCAAATCGAGTTCTGGGCTCAGTTGGGACGGGCCATTGAGCCAATTCTCGATGGGGCCCATGCGCTTGCTTTACGGCAAGCCGGGGTTGTCAAACCTATCTCAAATTGTCTGGATTCAGTGGATTCCTCGCCAGGCCGGCAGCGCGTTGCGGACTATCTACAAAGCCAGTCGTTTCCCCACTATGAGCCAGCGCCGGACAGGCCAGGGTTGCTCGTTCGTATTGAAGCGGATGGGGCGCGTACCATCGGTCGATTTGTGAATCGACAGTTTCAGGCCGCGGACTGATGGATTTTTCACAGTTCGACAGTCGCCCCGTGCTCGTGGCCATCGCGGGCCCAAACGGCGCGGGCAAGACAACTTTTTATCATGCCCACCTGCGGCCAGCGGCATTGCCGCTAATCAACGCCGACGAAATTGTGCAAGAATTGGATCTCGAACCATACGCGGCGGCCCGCGTGGCGGATTCGTTACGGCGGGAGCTAGTAAAACGCCGCGAAAGCTTCGTTTTTGAAACGGTCTTTTCGGATCCCGTTGGCAACAAGTTGGGATTTCTCAAAGAGGCTGCGGAGTCCGGTTTCACGGTTGGGTTGTGTTTTATCGGAATCTCGGGTCCAGCTGTCTCGGAATCCCGAGTCGCCATGCGCGTCTCCCAAGGTGGTCATGACGTTCCTAGTGAGAAGCTGTCGTCGCGCTTCCCGCGGACCATGGCCAATCTCAAGGCGGCCGTGCGAGAACTTCCGCACGTCCTAATCTTTGACAACGACGACTTGCAGTCGCCGTACCGACTGGTTGTCACGACAGGGCAGGGGTGCGTATTGACTTCTCAGCCACCGATTCCTGAATGGCTACGTCCGCTATTGCCGTAGAACGCGACTCTTGACCATCCAAGCGACGTACTACATCGACTGCTTGCGTTCGGCGGGGAGACCCTCGCGAGCTCGCACCGTAATCGAAACCAGCGCAACATCAAAGCAAAGGCCAAGAAAACTTGGGGACGTGACATGCAACCGATCACTCTCCGACCCTACCGTCATGGCGATTTCCATGGTACTCATGCGTCAGCCCGTCGATGTCGTATGATATTCTGTGAACCGCACCATCACAGAAAACCATTTGCCAAGTACCCGGATGGGCACTTCCGAAGCGTTTCTTGCCCGTCGACGCGTAGGCTCGGTTCAAGAAATGCTGGTTGGGAAGTAGTCGTTGATCTTGCCAGGGCACCCAATACTGACTGGCAACTCGGTGCTGGCCCTCGTGATAACAGTAGATGCCGTGGTGTTCGTTTTCGGCAGGGAAGCCGCGGATGCCCTCATAGAAGTCCGGGTCCAGGAACTTCTCACCTACCATGTACGTCTTGCTCGTTCCGTCGATGATTTCGGTCAGCTTGATCGTACTGCGCTGATAACAAACTCCACTGGGCGCTTCCGTTCTTCCTATCTCGGCCAATTCGTCTGCCGAGGGCCAGGGTGTATTCAGTTCCCCCACCTCAAAGGTGACCGTCGTTGTACCCGCGCAGCCGGCATAGTCGGTTTTCGCGATCAGTTCGGAGTTGGTAGCGTTCCTTGGTCCGGAGGTCGGCGATTCAAGCCTCCAGTAGCCTGGATAGTTCTTAGCGGCCCGTCGGCTGGGACAATGCATTACAGACAGCGGGGTGACGGTGGCAATTTGCAGCTGCTCTTTTTGCCGCGGAGTCACCACATCCGGCTGGCCGTCGGAGCCAAGATCATGGAGCTCCAGCTGCTCGATGTACGGCAGGATGTTATAGGGCCAACTGCCCGTCTGCTGCTCACCGAAGCCACGGTCGGGATCCCCGGTCCAGGCCCAGCTCCAGCCGCCCGTCGGCAGGTGCCCCTGCGCGGACTCGTGATTCAAGAATGCCAACCCAATTTGTTTAAGGTGATTCAGACACTGCGTTCGCCGAGCCGCCTCTCGCGCCGCGTTCACCGCCGGCAGCAACAGCGCAACTAGAATGCCGATGATGGCGATGACCACTAATAACTCAACAAGGGTAAAGCCGCGGCAGGCGACACCGTTCAGGATCCTGCGGCCCGAATAACCTGGGTAAGCGAGTGTATTCATGGACGTGGCCGCCTCCCTATACCCATTTTTCCAATGAATCACCAGCCAATGGTCATGATCTACACGACGGCATGCGTGAACGGACTCGGGGGGTTTGGGGGGCTTGCCCACCAAGGAACCACGGTTTGCATTGCCACTTTGAATTCATCTGACTCCTCTGCGGCTTATGTCCGCGTTATTGCATCGTTCCCGCCGAATCAAATGTGACGCTGTTTGGCGCTTCTTTGGGGGGCAAGCCCCCAAACCCCCCGTGTTAGTATTGCCAACTCGTCAACGGATTGCTCTAGAACTTGTGTACAACAACGAGGCCGTTAGGCCCGCGGTTGAACATGTTCGCGTGCCGAACCTGATTCTGTCGTCATCGTCGCACGCGATGCCCACCGCGGGCCTAACGGCCCCCTTCACCTGGCTAAATCAACAGACCGTTACGCGTCGGGTTTCCATTTTCCGAGGAATCTAACCTAGCGCAACTTCAAATGATCAAACGAGGAGAACGCGGTCAGTGCAAGACCTTCGGCATCATACAAGTAAACTCGCCAGGGGCAAATACGGACGCACATCGCAACGCTGGCGGTGACTTAGTTCCCGCCGCGGCGCCAGCAAAGATGCCCACCAGTGCACGCAGACCCAGAGCCATACTGCCCGGTTCGGGGACGGCTGCCGTGGCACCCATGGCGTTCCAGTTGAACAATACCAGATTCAGCTGAACAATATCAGCGGCCTCATTGTCGCCAGGACGTTGATGCGTCCACTCGGGAGGTAAATCGCTTCCCACTTCATTCAAAGAACTTTTGGGGGCGGGGTTACCAGGGAAATTTCCCCTGATGCGGAAATCACCACCGGTGACGGTTAACCGTGAATTGTCTGACATGGTCATCGTGGCAACGCCGGATCTGTCGCTATCGTCCCAATGACCGAGCGTGAATGGTTGCCCGTCCGCTAGCCAGGTAGAAGTACCGCTCATGTTAATGAATGCATCGCCTTCCCAGGCTGCATACATGCTTAGGGTATTGAGCTGTGCGTCTTACGCCATGCGCGAGTACCCGGGACAGGAGTCCCAGGCTACGGGTTCAGCGAATATTTACAGGATCGGTGCGCTGCACCATATGCCACGCCAGCAATACCAAAATCACGATCGCCGCCGCCAAGGAGACGTAATGCAAAACGGTAAGTAATGAAATGGGTATCATCTGCTACTCGTTTCCTGGCTGGAATAGCCGCATCACAGGTAACCGACTCGTCAACGGTAACGCGACAACATAGGCCACGATCGCCACGCCGAATCCAAACAGTGCTGGCCCAATCTCATACGGCGATCCAAGCACGAAGCGCCAAACGACCACGGCGATCAATCCCGCCAACATCGAGGCGACCACCGCGTAAATCCGGCTTTCACGATAACAAAAGACCGCGACCATAAACGGCAGGACCATTGTCGGAGCCCAAAAATCGTAGACGAATTCCAAAATGTCGGCAATGTCGTGGAAGAATAACGCACACAGCGCTGCCGCGATGCCCATCAATAGCGTTGAGCCTTGCGCCACCCGCAATAGCTGCTGGTCGTTGGCCGACGGATTGATATGCCGCCGGTAAGTATCTTCCATCACGACGGTTGAAAGGCACGACAGACAACTGTCGGCCGATGACATCACGGCCGCCATGATCGCCGCGATCATAATCCCGGCGAATGCTGGATGAAAGGTGGTGCGAACCAGTGTCGGAAAGACGAGTTGGTAAGACTGTTGCGTCGCCTCTACTTCGCTCAGAATCTCACCTTTCGCTGCAGCAGCGTCCACCAGCGACCGCTGGTTCTCGACGATCGCCTGATGCACTTCGGGACTGGCCAACGCCGACGTTCCCAGCGCGAATGTGGCGATGGGAAGAAACAGCAACAGAAAAATGCCGGCACCCGCCACGCCACGCCGCGCATCACGAGCATCGCGGGCGACAAAACAGCGGACCGTATAGGGCGGCACAAACGTTTCACCAAGCAGAAACGCAAAGAACAGGCTGACGATTCGCGTCGTAGACCAGTGACTATTCACCGTAAACTGTTGCGATGACGTGGCCTCGAGCAGTCCGGTGAAGCCGCCATTGTTTTCCAACAGCAAGGCCGACGCGATTCCAATGCCGACAACCAGTATCGTAAACTGCATGACGTCGGTCTTGATCACGGCCCGAATGCCGCCAACCGTTGAGTAGAAAACCGTAACCGTGGCGCCAATCAGCAGGGCCCATTCATAGGGGATCCCAAGGACCGCGTAAGTCACTGTCCCGATCGCCGCCATCTGGGCAGCCAACGCTCCGATCAAAAAGATGACGCAGTTCACCACCGCCATCTCACGAGCCAGCGGTCCGAATTTCAGATGAAAATAGTCCCCCACCGTGATGAGATTCAGTCCGCGCAGTTTCGGAGCCACGAAGAGCCCCGTGAAAATCAACTGCAGATGCCACGCGCAAGTCACGAGCGCCGCGGCGATGCCAACTTCGGCCACCCGCGAAACCATCCCGACCGACGCGCCGCCACCGATCATGGTGGCTGCCGTCGTCGCCAGTACAATGACCCACGGAACATCGCGACCCGAAAGCGTGTAGTCAGCCGACGTCTTCACTTGCCGAGCCGCTCGGATACCAATCCATAAGAGCACCAGGAGATAAGCGCCCAGCGTGCTGAGTTCGATGAGATTGGCAGTCATTGTTACCGGTTGTGACGCGAAAGTCTAAATCATAAGCGTCGGAAAACTCACCGAACAATGGGTGGTTTGTGCAAGTTGAACGACAGGACTGATAGGAAGTTTGATTTTCGCCAGGAGTTTTGCGGGGAAAGCAAATGAGTAGCAGAGAAAGCAGGGCCGCCCTGGGCTGGCCTGATAAAAAAGCCGGAAGATGCGGGAATTGGGGTATTTTCGTATTGAAAGACTGTTGCGCAACTTCGTATTTACTTGGAATCTCAAAAACCCAATAGCGAAGGAGCGCAACAGTGGCTATATCATGGTACGCGGAGTCCAAGAAATTCAAGTCCCCCATACATGTAGTGGCAGCTTTTCTTTTCAGAAGTCGCGAAACACAAGTCGCTATCAATCAGCGGCTCAGAGAGGAGGCGAAAGAACACCGTGCACAACTTGATTGGTACGCTGATCAACTCAAACAGCACCAGCAGAAAATAGATGAATTGGACCAACGGTGTGCCGAGGCAGAGAAACAACGCGACGAGGCGATGCAGTCGGTGAACCTCCCGGAAGATCGACCGATTGGAACGCATGGTTATGGAGCACGGATGGTTTCATTAGCGATAAATCTGGCAAGGAGTGTCGGGTTTCGCGGAGCCGAGCGGGTGCTCCAGATAGTCTTTAAGTGGTTTGGCTTGGATCAGAATACCCCTGCATGGACATCGATACGAAATTGGACGCAGCGACTCGGAATTGCGGAATTAGAACGTCCGCTCGAACCGACAGACGACATGGTCGTATTGGTTGATCATTCCAATCAGATCGGCACGGAAAAAGTGTTCGTTGTGTTGGGTATCTCGGCATCCAAACTTCCTCCGCCGGGCGAGGCGATCAAACATGAAGACGTTCGCGTGCTGAAGGTCGAACCGGGAAGTGAATGGAAGAAGGAGGATGTCACGAGAGCTTTGACTGAAGTGGTCGATGAGCACGGCCCGGTATACGCCGTGGTAAGCGACGGCGCGACGGAATTGCAAGATGGAGCGAAATGCTTGGAAAATGGAGGAAAGGCACCTATCGTGCTACGTGACTTCAAGCACTACGCCGCC
>Ga0310121_10000448_pt1 | contig 44999 bp, 38 predicted proteins | sample CB27_Tmax_986_MG_FD_203504 | JGI IMG/M metagenome (GOLD analysis project Ga0310121, IMG submission 203504) | Marine microbial communities from Western Arctic Ocean, Canada - CB27_Tmax_986 | ecosystem: Environmental > Aquatic > Marine > Oceanic | place: Canada: Western Arctic Ocean | collected... | reverse complement strand
CAATCCCAATGCTTCTCACCGAGAACATCGTGCCCATCATTCTCTACCTCCTTCTACCTTAGGATTACCGTCGTTCGTCACAGCAATCTGGTTCGCACTGCACACAACTCCCCAGCCGATAGGCCCGGTGGTCTGTCCTACGGCGTGTTGCGACGCGGAACAGTTATGAACGCGCTCCGCTTTATACACCCAACGTCCAGCGGGTGCACACATGTGCTGTTCCATCCGGGCTCCTCCTACTATCCGCCGGGAACGGCTATCTTGCGGGAGCACTCCGACTGACAAGAGGCTGGATCGGTATGGTCAGGGCCAGCGTCTCGGTCTGCGGTATGTAGCAAATCGTTTCGCTGCACACCTGAAACAGCACCGAGATCGTCACATCCATCTCCTCCGGCTTGTTCCGACTTGTCCAGTTGAGGAGGTCGGCGTTTGGCGTAATCGGAATGGCGACATCGACGACGCCCTCATAGACGTTGAGCGTTACGCCAAGCTCCGGAAATGCCCTCGGACGGCTCGGCGGATAGTACGCAGTCCCCACGCGAAGGCCTGGAGTAGGTGGAATCGTCGCTTCCGACGCGATGAAGCCTTCGGGCAGCGGGCGCCCATACATATGAAGACCAGCCTGGAGCTCGAAGCGAACATAGACCGTCGACTGGGTTTCGAACTTCAGTGACGAGTCGGACAGAAAGGCCGAAACTTGGACTTGGTCAGTACCAAGCTCCGCGGCCGGCGCCTCGTGCCTCGCGAGTATCTCCCCCAGCGCCGAGTCGCGGATCGAACCCGCCGACTCCCGGGTCGCGTAGTGCCGATGAAAGAATTTCTCGGTGACCACGCCGCGCTCATCCGTCAGGTAGACACCCGGGAAAGGGACCCCATAGAAACTGCGTCCGGCCGCTTGTTCGGAGTCATCAGGGAAGATCAGGGTGTTGAGGATCCCAAATTCTCGCATCACCGCCGAATCGACGTCCGACAACAGGTCGTAGCTGACGGAATACTCGTCTCTAAATGAGCTGAGCTGCGCCGGCGTGTCATAACTCACGCCATACACGCGAATCCCAGCGGCCTCAAAAAGTGCAAGATTGGTTTGCAGCTCGACCAGCTGCGTGCGGCAATACGGTCACCACACGGCTGAGCGATAAAAGACGACGATGGATTTCGAGTCAGCTCGGTCCGCATGGTAATCGACGATGCGACCGTCTTGATTTGGCAGTGAGAATTCCGGGAGTCGCTCGCCTACCTCGGGTCCGGTCGGGAACTCGGCCGACGCCGGATAGCGACGACCCGGATGGCTCGCAGGCAACGGAATCGTGATACCAAGGTCGTCGGTCTGTGTTCCGGGCTCGAGACCGTCATGCGCGGGGCGGACGGGATCACGAGTTTGCCCATTGACGGGTACCGTCGTGATCGATATCAGCGCCAGGACCATCAGCAAGGGACAACGTGCCATCGTCTTGTCTCCAGAAGAACGGTCGACTCAACGAGGGGCACGAGCCCCGTGCCGATCTCGACAACTTATACACCTTTCCTCCGTCGAGTGACACGCCCTCGAAACCCGCGACCTGCCGAGTGCGCCAGCAGAGCGGGCCAGCGCGGACGGAGGAGGTCGGTTCCACGATAGGCAGCGTGTTCTAACGACGCTGACCTTTTCCGATTCGCTGGCGTCGCATCGCGTCGGCCCCACGGCCACCCGCGCCGCTCGTCCACGCTGTGACGGTGAACGCACTAACGACAATCGCGTCGTGCTACTCGAGCGCGCGCATCAGATACTGTCTAAACGCATCTGGCTCGTAGATGAGGCGTTCCAGTTCCATCGAGGGCAACCTGAAGCGCGGTGTGCTGCGACTGATATATCGCACAGCGTGAGGCGGACCCCCGTCCGTCTCGTCGGGGCCGGTCACCCCGACAAAATCGGCATAGCGTTCAACCGTCCCATCAATCTCACACTTGTCGCCGGTGATCCACAGACGCCCCAACTTGTATCGTCTCCTGGCTTCGACATCGGCGACGGTTGACCAGGTGGAACCGGTGCTATTCCCGGTGAACGCAAAATACTGAGGGCGCTGCCCGGTGTGTTCCTCGAGCAGAGCATCGTTCGTCTCCATCTCGGACCGAATGACCTGTCCGTCCGGGTCAGTGCGCGACAGCTCGGACAGGTTGGGATGGGTGTGGGTGTGGGCGCCAATGGTCCAACCGGACATCATCAGTTCCCGGATCTGGTCCCAGCTGGCACAGAGCCTTTGCACGGCGTCAGGAGCAGGGTTGTCACAGGCGGTCTCAAAATAGCCGGTATTGACGAACAAGTTTCCGGCAAATCCGTATTGCCGCATTAGCGGGAACATCTCTGTGTACACGCTTCGCACAGGGTGGTCCACGTCGATCATCAGCGGGCGGGTGGGCAGTGTGCCCGAGCCGGCCAACCAGTCGTAGAGCTGGTCATAGTTGATGGTGGAAAACCCGAGTTCGGCAGCAATACGCAGATACTCCTCGAACCGCTCCCGCGTGAGGCGATTCGTGATCCCGTGGCACATCGTGATCGGGATTCGCGCGTCCTGCGTAGCAAGCGCGCGAATCACCGTAGACCCCGTTAGCAGCGACGGTATCGTCGCCGTCAGGCCCACACCAGTGAGCCCTGACGCTATGAATTCCCGCCGGTTCCACGTCGTCTTCTCGCGCAAGGGACACTCCTCGTCTGGCCGTGCCTGTGAACACCAAGTTCGACACGACACGGTGCCGGTAACCCGCCATGCCGACGAGTGCTATCACGTCCGGCGCGGACGCTCATCATTATTGTCATCTATCGCACAACGGGCGGAAAACCGCGCAAGACGTGGATCTTTTGCAGAGACGAGTCCAGTATGCTCCAGAGCGACACAGTATACCGCCGTCTGGACACAGGAAGGAGCACCATGCAACAACAGACGCGCGTGGGCGTACCGCCTTCCACCGTCGTGGTGGGTCTCTTCGTGATTCTCGCGTTTGGCCTGCCCCCGATCTCTGCCACGGACCAGAGCAATTTTGTCGGCGGGGACCCCACCCGACCAGACTCATCGGACATACGTGCGCTCCGCTTGCGCTTCGAGGCCGGAGCGCGGTCGAACTGGCACAGCCATGCGGGCTGGCAAATCCTGGCCGCCGACGAAGGCCGGGGCCGCACGCAAGCACGGGGCGATGCCATCCAAGAGATGACACCGGGAGACCAACCCGTCTATACCGCGCCGGGGGTTGTGCACTGGCACGGAGCGTCTCCGGATGAGCACGTGGTGCAACTGACATTCATGGGGGGGCCGGCCGGGGCGAGCTGGTTTGAACCGGTCACCGACGACGAATACCGCGGAAGATAGCGCGACGGTCGAGCGAGGTGCCGTTGGAGGCGTCCTCGACGACCCCACTATCACAGGCACACGCAACACGCCGGTCGGTTAGCCTAACGCTCGTTGTCGCTATCCTTGTCAGCCGTCTTCACGAGTTATTGAGACGCTTATGGCTCGCGTTCCCTGATATCGATTTCCCGTCTTTGTCTCGCTACTCAAGCTCCTTCGCTTTCGGCTGGAACTGCGAAACGAGAACCTTCACAACACCCAGCCCGACATGCCAACCTCGGGAGACCCCGAGACGACAGATCCGCCGCCTACCCTACGGCAAATGCGGGTGCGCACGGTGTCGGGCACACACAATGATGTCGGGGTGCCCCAGATGGGCGCCGCTGGTCAGCGGATTGGGCGCAATGTGCCACTCGCCGATGCCGGCCCTGACCCCCATCTCGATGACCCAAACCCGCGGGTCATCAGTAACCGGCTACTGGCCCGAAGCGACTTCGTCCCGGCCACTGTCGTCAACCTGCTCGCCGCCGCGTGGATCCAGTTCCAGGTCCACGATTGGCTCTCCCGTGAAAGCGAGGCGGAGAAACCGTTCAAGGTCCCCGTCGACGATAACGACCCATGGCCGGGGCCAAAACCCATGGAGATTCGTCGCACCAAAGCCGACAGGACCCGCACTCCCGACGAGTCCGATCTGCCCCCAACCTATAGCAACCGCGAAACGCACTGGTGGGATGGATCACAGATCTATGGAAGTCGTCCGGATATCACCCGGGCGGTGCGCTCTCACGTGGACGGCAAGCTCGAGATTGGCGACGACGGGCTGCTCCCGCTGGACCCCAAGAAGTGCGTGGACCTGACCGGTGTCAACGACAACTGGTGGGTCGGGCTGAGCCTGCTTCACACAGTGTTTACGCTGGAGCACAATGCGATCTGCGATGCAATCAAGGACACCACGACGACTGGACCGATGACCGCGTCTATGACGTGGCTCGACTCGTCAACGCGGCTTTGATGGCCAAGATCCACAGCGTCGAATGGACACCTGCCATTCTCCCCAACCCACGAATCAAGGCGGCGATGGAAGCGAATTGGTGGGGGCTCAAAGGGCGAACGTCTCGCACTAACCTCTTCGAGCGTTCCGTTGCGCTCTCGGGCATCATGGGCTCGCGAGCGGACCACCATACCGCGCCCTATGCGATGACCGAGGAGTTTACGTCGGTCTATCGGATGCACCCATTGCTACCCGAAGATGTCTCGTTCTGCTCAAGCGACACCGGCGAGCTGATGGCGGGCAAGGACAAGGTGCCCTCCCCCGCCATCTCAGAACGCGGAGCGCGCGAACTCCTCAACGACGTGTCGATGCAAGACGTGTTCTATTCGTTTGGTATCAGCCATCCGGGCGCCATCCAGCTTCGCAACTATCCCAACTGGCTGCGAGAGCTCAAACGGCCGGACGGTCGACTGGTCGACGTTGCCGCCATCGACGTACTACGGGACCGCGAGCGCGGCGTGCCTCGCTACAATCGTTTTCGCGAGCTGCTTCATCTCCCGCGTATGGAGAGTTTTGAGGAGCTCACCGAGGACGCCGAGTGGGCCGACGAGCTCAGAGATGTCTATGGCGGGGATATCGACAAAATAGACGCCCTTGTCAGCATGCTCGCCGAGAAGCCGCCGGATGGATTCGGTTTCAGCAGCACCGCGTTTCGGGTGCTCCTGCTGATGGCCTCGAGACGTCTCCAAAGTGACCGTTTCTATACGGACGACTATCGACCGGAGATCTACACGCCGGTCGGGATCGCCTGGGTCGAGAACACGACGATGACAGACGTGATCCTGCGGCATTCCCCGGCGCTCGCAACACGTCTCCGCTCCGAAGCGAATGCGTTCAAGCGCTGGGACGACCCCGACAACGTTCTGACGTTCCGTGACTGACGGCGATGCGGCGGATCTCCGCCGCGGCCTTCCTCCCACCGCGGAACCCGGTATGAACCCTGGCGTCAGAACCGGACGCGAAGACCAAATGTCGGAATACCCGGAAACCCCTGGGAGGGTGTCTCATAGAGCACGGGTAGCGTCGAATCGGGGTTGTGTCTGAGCCGCGGCACCAGCGCGACCGCGTTGGTTGGACGCCCCGTCGTCTCACCAAACTCGTTCAGGCGGCGTGGACGACCTCGTCGTAGGCGCGAGAAACTATCGTCACCAGCTGGTGAACCTCGCGTGACGCGTGCGGCGTGGCATGATCTTGCGTTTGGTTCGGCCGACCGCGCGGCGCGGCAGCGTCAGTGGTGCCGATAATCGTAGCTCATCCGGACGATAGTGGGGCAGGCAGCGGCACGACCCAGCCCAGTGGACGGTCTCACGAGCGAGCCACACGAGCGCGCCAAATGGTCGTACAGTCCACGGGACCCCGCCAGAGACTTTTACTTTCCATTACATGCGCTTCAGCCCCGCCCAGCGTCGCGCGGCGCCCAAATCTCCCGACGTAGCCGTCGCGGAGACACGGGCGAACCACGCCGCCGCGGCCCCACTTTCGCCGCGACTGATGGGGAGAACCCTCTCCTTCGGATCATCTGCCGCGCCACTGCCGTTTGCGGTCGGGACGACACTCGCGCCGGCGGAGTCGCCCGAGGCATTCTCTCGCGTCTTGACCTCAACGTTCGCACCAGGCATGCTGCCCACACATGGCGACTTTCGATGTCCGTCTCCGACCACGAGTGTGGGCGTGTATCGTCGGGTGGAGCATGGCGGCCGGTTTGGGGGTCACGGCACCGAACGCGCGGGCCGAGACACGCGGTTATGTGATCTCGATGATCCATACCGCCACCTACGCAAACGAGGATACGTGCCCATCAGGAGGAAATGGGGACACGGTCGACATCAGGACGCGTCGTCTTCTCGGCGCAGGCTTCGGCGAGGAGGCAGCCCTGAGAATCATCGGCAACGGAGGTGTTGACGATGATGGAAACCGGGTGGACATCACCAGACTTCACGGAAGTTCCGCCGAGGCCGGAGGACAACCTTGGAATGGTCAGCCCGTCAGCCCCGGAAACGTTCCCGCCCTCTCCGCCGACCCCGGCATCGAAAGCGCGCAGGGGCGGTTTGCGTATGGCTTTGATCTCGACGGCGAGGTAAGTCCGGACGACTTCGAGGATCCAGATTCCCACGAGCGGGGCGTCGACAACCATATGTGGCGCGCGCTCGGATGCTTTGACGTGTATCGTATCCGGCGACCGGTCGTGCCTTACAACGAGAGCATCGTCTGGGACACCGCCATCGATGCGATGCCCGCGTGGTTGATGTCCGTGACCGGAGAGAACCTCAGCCAGGACGGAGAGGTGACGGTGACGTTTGATCGCTCATTGAACGTCCTCTTGAGGGACGCGCACGGCGGCGTGATGTCCGGCGCGACGTTTGTGATCGACCCAGACCCGCGGTCACACAGCGTCTTCAACGGCACGATCAAGAATCGAATCTTGACAATCGAGCCAGGGGACCTCGCGCTTCAAGGCGAGTCGCAGTTCTATGCGGTGCTCCGGTTCACAGAGACGCACCTTCGTCTCCAGATGGATCCAGATGGCAGCCTCAGGGGTATCCTCGGCGGATACCAACCCTGGCGGGATTACTACCACTACCTGGCGATTCGGGGAGAGAACGACGGGCAGGTCGACCTGCCGGGGGTGTATTACGCGATGGCACGATTGGCGGACAGCGGAGCCGACCCGGTGACGGGAGAAAACACGGCTATTTCGGCCGCGTACTGGCTGGAAGCGGTTCCGGCGTTCCATGCGACGACCTCGGGGGAGGTCGTCGGTCAGTCCGTCGGCAACGGACCAAAGTTCAGCGGACCGGCGGCGAACCGCGCGCCATCGCCGCAATGAGCGCCCCACGAGGATACATTCGCTGGGTCGCCCGCGCGTCGATGCTGGGCGTGTGCCTCGGCCTAGCTGCACCCTCGGTGGTGGCGGAAGAGAGCGCTCTTGTACGTCTGACCCCGGCACAATATGAGCGCAGTATCCACGACATTTTTGGTGAGAGTATCCAGGTCGACCGGGGCATCGTCGACCCGGGCGTCCGGGAGAACGGATTGCTCGCGCTCGGCGCCAGGAAACTGACCTTGAGCGCTGCCGCCCTCGAACGATATGAGTCGCTCGCGCGGCAGGTGGCCCTCCAGGTCACGGACGATCGGCACCGGACGACACTGATCCCGTGTACGCCGGTGGCCGCCAGTGCGCCAGACACGGCTTGCGCCGCCCAGTTCCTCAGCCGAGTGGGCCTCTTCCTGTTCCGACGTCCGCCGACCGACGCCCAGATTCAATCCTACGTGGCGATGGCCGGCTCCGCCTCGGACACACTCGACGACTTCTACGCGGGGCTGCGTGCGGCGCTCGTCGGAATGCTCGTGGCGCCGGATTTTCTTTTTCGGGTTGAACGCACCGAGCCGGATCCAGCCCAACCCGACACGTATCGACTAGATGGCTATTCACGCGCCGCCCGCCTCAGTTTCTTCCTCTGGGACACGACACCGGATGCCGAGCTCTTGGCGGCTGCGGAGTCGGGCGCACTCGACTCCACACCGGGGTTGTATCAGCAGATCGATCGACTGCTCTCCTCCCGGCGCATGGAAGACGGTCTGCGAGAATTTTTCTCCGACATGCTCGGGTTCGACGGGTTCGCAACACTTTCAGTCGACGCGAGTCTGTATCCAAAGTTCACAAAGAACGTCGCGGACGATGCGCGTGAACAGACCCTACGGACGATTGCCCAGCACTTGCTCGATAGGAACGCTGACTATCGAGATCTGTTCGTGACCCGTGACACTTTTCTCACCCCGGCACTCGCCGCCATCTACGGCGTTCCTCTGCCGCGATCACAGGAGCTGGGAGGTGCCGTCCCCTGGGTACCGTATCGGTTTCCGGATAATGACCCACACGTGGGACTGCTGACGCAGATAAGTTTCCTCTCGCTGCACTCGCATCCGGGGACCACGTCCCCGACCCTGCGGGGCAAAGCCGTGCGGGAGAATCTGCTATGCCAACGGGTACCACCGCCACCCGCCGACGTCGATTTTAGCCTCATCCAAGACACAAGCAATCCTGCCTTCCGGACGGTCCGTCAGCGTCTCACGAAGCACCGGCAGAACCCGACCTGCGCGGCGTGTCATCGGATGACCGACCCGATTGGGCTGAGTCTCGAGGTCTTCGACACCTCAGGTGTCTATCGCACGACGGAGAATGGTGCGCCAATCGACACCAGCGGCACATACCGGCGGCAGCATTACTCCGGCGTCGGTGAGTTGGCACCGCTCCTGCGAGACGACCCCGCCGTTACGTCTTGCCTCGTCAACCGCGCATTCTCTTACGGCACCGCCAGAATGCCGAGCGACAACGAGCTCGGGTGGCTCACCGAGACGAGGACCGACCTCGTCGAGGACGGGGTGACCTGGCGAGATCTAATGCGACGTATCACGCAAAATCCGGACTTCTACACCAACGTAGCCGACTGACGAGCGGCCGACCAGAAGGAGACGTCAATGAGTGTTGACAAGATCAGCCGCCGCACCGTGCTCCGAGGCTTGCTGGGTGGGACGGCCGTAACCGTCGGGCTCCCTATGCTGGACTGTTTCCTGAATACGAATGGCACCGCCTACGCTGCGACTGGCGCACCACTGCCACCGTGCTTTGGAACCTGGTTCTGGGGACTTGGACTCACACCGAATCAGTGGGAGCCGGCCACGGTCGGTCCGGATTTTGAGCTTCCTCCCCACCTCGCCGCCCTGAGCCCGATCAAAGAGAAGCTCAACGTCTTCAGCGGCATGCAGATCTTTCTCGACGGCAAGGTCAACCAGAACCACTACTCCGGAGCGCAAGGACAGGCCACCGGCCGGGTATCCAGAAATTCGAGCGACTACTCTGTCAGCCTCGACACGATCATCGGAGGGCAGATCGGGAGCGGTACAAGATTTCGATCGCTCGAAGCGACTTGTGATGGCAACCGCCGCTCGGGGTGGAGCGCGCGCGGGTCGAATGGCCTGAACCCGTCAGAGACCTCGCCCCTCGCCCTCTATGCGCGCATCTTTGGCGATGGCTTCCGAGACCCCAATCTGGCGGACTTCACCCCCGACGCGACGGCCATGGTCCGGCGTAGTGTGCTTTCGGCCGTATCCGACCAGCGACAGGCACTAATGGGCGCCGTCTCGGCGTCAGATCGGGTCCGACTCGACGAGTATTTCTCGTCGGTACGCGATCTCGAGCAAAAGCTCGCGTTCGAGCTCGAACGACCCGCGCCGCTCCCAGCCTGCTCATTGCCCGAGACCTCGACGGACGATATCGGGTCATTGGTCACGCAAGTCGAAAAAACCCACCGGCAATTCGCTCGCCTCATGGCCCATGCGCTCTCTTGCGGCCAGACCCGCGTCTTCAACCTGAGTCTCGGCTCCGCATTCTCCCGTCTGCGCACGCCTGGAGAGCCGAGCGGTTATCACTCGCTGACGCACGAAGAACCGGTCGACACCACGCTCGGGTATCAACCCAAGTGCAAATGGCTTGCGGAGCGGTGTATGACGTTTTTCACGGAGCTGGCGCAGGCGTTGGATGGCATACAAGAGGGCGACAGCACATTGCTCGATCGAAGCGTGATCTTTGGCTTCACCGACCACGGTGAGGCTCGGATGCACTCGATGAAGAGACTCCCGGTGCTCACCGCCGGCAGCGCCGGTGGTCGGTTGAGAACGGGCTACCACGTCGCCGCGGAAGGAGACGCGGCGACCCGGGTCGGGTTCACGGTGCAGCAGGCATTCGGTGTCAGCCGCGGTAGCTGGGGCTCCGAGTCGAACGAAGTGTCCCGGCCGTTCAGCCAACTGCTGGCCTAAACACGCGCCCAGAGGAGAGGTCAGACCATGCGTCTTTATTGCTTCACCACGCCAATGACTTCCTCGCTCGCCCTCACGGCGATCGCGCTGATGACACCTTCCATCGTGGCGGGGCAAGACGGGCTGGTGCCGCCGACGACACCGCCGGGGGTGACCCTGGTGGATGTAATCCGAGAGCTCTCGGCATCGTCGGACCAGGTGCTCTGGACGCGGCTGGGCGACGCCGAGGGCCGGACGCTGTTGCGTTCTCACAGAGACTCGCCGGGCGTGTCGAGATGCGACGCCACATGCGCGGTGGAGTTCCCTCCGCTCATCGCCGACCCTGCGGCCGCGCCATTTGGTGACTGGTCCGTGGTTCGACGGCACACCGGACTGCTCCAGTGGGCGTATCAGTCGTATCCGCTGTATACCTGGTCAAAGGAGCAGGAGCCGGGGGAAGTTGCCACCAACGTCGGTCTCAGCGAAACGACGGCGCTCAAGACCGCGGGGTCTCTTGCGGAAGCCGGATCGTTATTACCGCCGGTGGGGTGGAACGTCGCTCGATTCGAACCAGCGGCTGCCCTGACGCTGCCCGCTGGCATTGAGCTCCGGGTGATCGCGTCGGCGCAGGCGGTGGTGTTTGTCGATTTCGCAGGTCGCACGCTGTACCGGTCTACGGGGGACAGCCCAGGTGACGACCAGACATGCTCCGAGCACGGCTGCGCCCGACGATGGCAGCCGGTCGCGGCTCCAGCGCTGGCCGGTGATATCGGCGACTTCTCAGTCGAGGTCCGCCCGGACGGGTTACGCCAGTGGGCGTATGCTGGTCGGCGCCTCTACCGGTTCGAAGGCGATTCGCTCCCTGGAGATGCGCATGGACGGGATGTCAGAGCTGAGTGGGAGGTCGCCGCGCTCTCGGAGAACTTCCGGCCTGCCCGCGTGACCGTCACCGCCCTCCCGGGATACGGCGACGCTCTGTCGGTCCACGGCTTGACACTCTACATGGGGTCGGCGTTCGAGAAATACTGGGGCGGTCGAAATCTTCGTGACAGCTTTACAGTGGCATACTTCCGCGGAAAGCGACTCGGCGGCGACGCTTGTTCAGATGATGGATGCCTGGCGACCTGGCGCCCCTTCCGGGCCCCCACGGGCGCCCAGTCACGCGGTTTTTGGGAGGTCATCCCCCGCCGAGACGGAACCAAGCAGTGGGCCTACAAGGGGTTCGCTCTCTACACTCATAGCGGCGACATGGAGCCCGGCCAAAACCGCGGACACGCGATCTACGACTTTGCGGATCCAGCAGGACGGGCCGAGGCCCTTGACCGAGTCGCGATGCTGGCAGCCATTGGCAACGCCGCGGGTGGTGCGGGTGTCTACTGGAACATCGCAAAGCCGTGATCGGCTCCGTCTGAAACGCGGAGGAGGTACCGCTCGCGCGTGTCCGCACGAGGACGTGACGACATCCACTCGGAGGACACGGACGCGCTCTGTCAGACCTGACGCTGGCTGGGGAGGCGCTGGACCCATCGATAGGGCCCTAGCGAATTCTTCCAGAACACCTTCTCCATGGCCGATGGCCCCTTGCTCCTCGCATAGGCCTGGGCTACCCGGAATACGTTGGGATACGAATTGAACTCGAGTGTCTCGCTCTGCGGCCAGTCGCTGCCGAACATTACCCGGTCCTCACCAAAGATATCCCACAGCTCGTCGAGCCAGTCCTTGTAGACGTAGAGCCGCGTCGACACCTGCCCGCCCCACGACCGGACAACTTCAGACAGCTTGATAAAGACCTGCGGGCGCTGACCAAGTTCTCTCAGATAGGTCAGATACGTGTCCTTGGTGGCCCGGTCAAGGAAACGCACGTCAGGCAGATGGTCCATGACGAGCCGCAGGGACGGCACTTCGTCGAGGAGCCGAACGAGGACCTCGGGTGCGGTCATCCCCTGCCGTGGGGTATCCACGTCGAGACTGCAGTCCGCATCCGCCAGGAGCTTCAGATGTCCGATGTAGTCTGCATCGTCGAGTCCGAGATGCAGTTGCCCTTGCCGTATGCCCAGAAATAATGGATTCTGGCGTAGCCGGTCGAGATGTCGCCCAAACGCCCGGTCCGCCGGGTCGATCCGGCCGACGAGCCCCACGATGTTCGGCGCGTTTGCCGCCACGTCCAGAACCCACTGATTGTCATCGAGTCTAGGACTGGCTTCCACCACGATGGCTCCAACGACGCCAAACGGCTCCGTGATCTGCCGGTATCGGTTGGGGAGCGCGATCATGCCCTGCACCGGCTCTCCCCCACCGGGTACATCGCGCGGGTAAGGAGCCCCTTCGGGCCGGGTCTTGTCGAACAGATGAATGTGGGTATCGATGATCGGGAACGCGGGGTCAACATCTTGCGCGGCAAAGGCCGCTTTCGCCGCCAGCGGCACCAACGCCAATGACGTCGCGAATTCCCGGCGATTGAGTTCGACCCTCATGCGTATCTCCTCGACCAAATGCCGCCACCGTCACGCGACGCCTGCGACAAACGTGGGCGCGCAAAAAACTGCGCAGTCTCGTCAACCCACGATGACGCATCCCGGTCTACATGCCCAGCCGACACGGGGTTGGAACGGCGGATCGACGGGACGGTGTCGCCGACCGGAGAAGTGTAGCGCGGCCTCCGCCCTCATGAGATACGTGGGAACTAAAACACGTGCCTCCAATGCGTGTCGAGTTGAGTAGAATTTGGCCGAACGCGCCGAGATAGACCGTGGACGGGGAAACTCCACCGCCTGTTTATTGGAACCGTCGGCCGAGGGTGGATCGCGAGTACCGTCGCGGGAATCCTTGGTCTGGGATAGGGACTGTGGCCGGGGATACGGACAATATCCCCAAAGGTAAGGAACACGACATGAGTCGCTCGCCTTCGAGAATTTGTCGCCTGGTCTGCGTTGTCGGAATCGTGGGTCTCGCCCTCGTCGCTCTGTCCGGAGCAGATGCCACAGCGGAAGTTGTGCGGTTCGAGATCCTCGAAGTGCAATCTCCAACGTTCGATGGGCGGGCATTCGGACATGTCGGTCAATACGAGAAGATCATTGCGCGTGCCTTCCTCGCGGTCGACCCCGACCATCCGCGCAACGCCGGAATCGTCGACCTGAATCTGGCCCCACGAAACGACGCCGGACGCGTCCAGTTCGTGGCCGACGTCATGATTCTCAAGCCCATCGACCTGGACCTGGGCAATCGCCGAATCTTGTATGGGGTCGTCAACCGGGGTCGCAACCTCACCGTCGGCCTTCTCAACGACGCGCCCCGGAGCAACAATCCCACGACCGCGGCCGACGCCGGCAACGGCTACATGATGCGAGAGGGATACACGCTCGTCTGGTCAGGATGGCAGGGCGACCTTGCGCCGGGTGACGGACGACTGCGACTCGAGGTGCCGATTGTCTCTGACGTCACCGGACCGAACACCGACGAGTTTATTTTCAACCACACCGACAGCCCCGTGGTCGTTCCCCTGAGCTATCCCGTGGCCAACCTCGACCCTGACCGGGCGACGCTCACCATACGGCAGCACGAACACGATCGACCGGTGATGCCACCCGGCCTGTCGTTTGAGTATTCCCAACCAGCCGCCGGCGGCACGCCGACGCCCCGTGTACGCCATATCGTTCTTCACCGCCCCACGGGATACGACGCCGGTGCCATCTACGAGTTCACATATCCAGCTCGTGATCCAGCGGTGATGGGCCTTGCGTTTGCCTCAACCCGTGATGTCGTCTCTTTTCTCCGCCGGGAGGTCTCCGACGCGGGTGGTCAGCCGAATCCACTGGCTCCCCGCGGGGCTCCGTCGGTTCGGTATGCGTATTCACTTGGAGTTTCTCAAAGTGGACGGTTTCTCCGCGATTTCCTCTATCAAGGGTTTAACCAGGACGAGCAGGGACGGATGGTGTTCGAGGGCATCATGCCCCACGTGGCTGGCTCCCGAAAGACCTTTACCAATGCCCGGTGGGCTCAGCCCGGCCGTTACTCCCGTCAACATGAAACGCACCTGACGCCTGGCGACCAGTTTCCTTTCTCCTACGGTGTCTTGACCGACGGGCTCACGGGAAAACGCGACGGGATCTTCGCTCGCTGTCTGGCGGACGGGGGCTGTCCCAAAGTCATACACACGGATACGAGCACCGAGCTCTGGCAGGCGCGTTCGTCGTTGGTGGTTACCGATACCGCCGGCGCCGACATCGATCTGCCACCGAACGTGAGGGCGTATCTCTTTGGCAGCGCTCCCCATAGCGGCGCGATTGATGGCGTGCCGCAACCGACGCCCACGTGCCAACACCTTCGGAACCCACTGCACGCGGGCGCCCCAATGCGCGCTTTGCTCCACGCGTTGAACCGCTGGCAGAGCGACGGCGTCGCGCCCCCGGCTAGTCGCTATCCGTCACGCCGCGCGGGCACCCTCGTTTCTGCGGATCCCGCCAGCCTCGATTTCCCGTTGATACCGACCGTCGCCTACCGCGGTCGGGTCAACGAGCTGAGAGTCACGAATTACACCGAACGGCCCCCGACGGTGGGGATGCCATATCCTGTCTATGTAGCCAAGATCGATGCCGACGGAAACGACGTAGCCGGCATCCGGTTGCCGGCGGTGCAAGTACCGCGAGGAACGTATCTGGGTTGGAATCAACGTCGTTCTGGGCACGCGAAGGGAGCCCTGTGCTCGACCACCGGGTCATACATCCCCTTTGCAGAAACACGCTCGGACCGTCTGGCAACGGGCGATCCGCGTCTATCCGTCGAGGAGCGCTATCCAACGCCGCATCTGTATGCACAAGAACTCCACCGAGCGGTGGACCAGTTGGTGACCGATAGGCTCCTGCTGGCCGAGGACTCCGAGCGCATGGTCGCGCCGCTCCGCGCGAACCGGCTGGGTCGCTAGCGTACCGCCCCAACCTGCCCACGGTGTGAGAATGCAACGCTTGAGTTGATACGATTACCCTGAAATGCTAAATTTTTAGCACTTTTGATTTTTCAGCATGATGCCTATCGCTTCCAACCCAGGCCCCAACCACCCGAGCTAACTCATGGTTCGCACTCATCGACACTTGGCACGCCGCGAACGTCAGATCATGGACATTGTCTATCGGCAGGGTCAGGCGACCGCCGCCGAGGTCCTCAGCGCCCTGCCCGACCCTCCGACCTACTCCGCGGTCCGGGCACTCTTGCGCATCCTCGAGGACAAGGGTCACCTGTGTCATGAACGGCGCGGCGCTCGCTATGTCTACCGACCGACGGTGGCCCGAGAGCAGGCGCGGCGCTCCGCGCTTCGACAGCTCGTCCAAACGTTCTTTGACGGCTCTCCCGTAGACGCGGCCGCGGCACTGCTCGACGACGCCCGTCTCTCCAGGAACGATGCGCACCGCCTGACCGGCTTGATCGACAAAGCGAAAAAGGAAGGACCCTAGTGCACCGCCGTCGAGATGAAGTCAATCCTCAAGCCCGCAGCACCACCTGGCGCCACGGCCTTGTTGAGCGCCGCCGCCGCTCTGACGATGACGCTCCGTCACAGATCTGCGGAGCTCCGCCATCTCGTCTGGAGCGTGGCCTTGACGGGCGCGCTCGTGCTCCCTTTCATCGGTCTGTTGCTGCCCACGCTTCCGGTGCCGATGTCGCAGGCCTTGGCCGACGGCGTTTCCCGCGTCGCTCCAACTCGGATAGCGGCCGCTCTCGAGCAATCTGTCCCCTCATCGCCGAAGCGGGGTTCGATGGGCGCACTCGTGACGGACGGCTTCCCGTGGCCCGACGTCCGATGGCCAGGCGTGCTCTTGGTCGCCTGGCTCCTGGGCACGGCGCTGCTCGCGACACGCGCGCTCGTGGGTCGGTGGCGCGCCGGCCGTTTCGCCCGACGCGCGGACGATATGCCGTTGGGGGGAGTGGCAGGATCTCCTTCACGAGATCTGCGACGACCTCGGGATTCGGCGCCCTGTTCGATTGTTCCGCTCGCCGCATGCGTCGATCCCCATGACATGGGGCTGGCGGCGGCCCATTGTGCTTCTCCCACCCGACGCCGAGCACTGGTCCACGGAGCGTCGTCTCCTCGTGCTGCGTCACGAGCTGGTCCACGTCAAGCGCGGCGACTATGTGACCCAGCTACTGGGTCAAGGGGCTGTCGCGCTGTACTGGTTCCACCCTCTCGTGTGGTTCGCGGCCCGTCGCCTTCGAATCGAACGAGAGCGGGCCTGCGATGACGCCGTGCTCACTCTGGGGACCCGCGCGTCAACGTATGCCACGCATCTGCTGGCGATTGCCAGTTCCATCCACGCCAACCCGATCGGCGCGGCGACATCTATTCCGATGGCGCGGCGCTCACAATTGGAGGGACGTCTCATGGCTATTCTCGATCCGCACATCCGACGGGTGGCTGCCCGCGCCACGGCGACCGTCGTCGTCGCACTGCTCGCAACCCTGGCCCTCGCGGTCTCCATCGTCACCCCAGACGCCCAGACCACAGACGCGGCCACGGCCACAGCCACGGAGCGTACGAACCCTGACCTCACGTCGGGAGACGAACAGATACGGGTGGTCATCGCCACCCAGACGGACCGGAGCCGGGCGCGGGAGAGACAGGAGCTGGCCGAAGCCGACCGGGAACGGCTCGAAGCAGACCTCACGGAACGGTCGGTGGGGATCGAGCAATGGAGGCCCTTGTGGGCCTTCTGGATTCTGGGGACGACGCAGCGCGCAGAGAAGCGATCAGCGCCCTAAGCCTGGGCAACTGGCAACCCAACCGACCGGATGCAGGGGCGGAGCCGGAGCAGGCTCCGAACCCCCAATAGCGCCGATTCGATACCGCTCACTGCGATGAGGGGGAGCCTCTGGACCTGCCCTGGCCCCGAGGCCCCCTTCGCCACAACCTTTCCGTGCCTCGCGCCGGCGCGGTTTCCTTCTGCTGAACGGTCGAGACTCACGTGGGACCGAGTCAATCCGTGTTCTTGACGTCTACCGACGCGACAACCTGGGACACAATGCGGTCAAGAAAACGGCCCCGGTGTCCTTCCGTAATTCGTTGCCACCATTGCTCGCTGTCGACCAGCGCGCGTATGTCCTCGGCGGGGTCATTCCCCTGACCCGCGAGAATATAGCTGAGCGCCCAGAGCACCTCCTGTGGCGTCAGGGGGCTATCACTGTCCTCCCGCCACGCCGCGAGGAGTCGAGCGACCGCTGCTTCCCGAGCGTTGAACGCCACGCGCAGCTCCTCGAGACCATTCAGACCGAGGTGAACGAGCCGTGCGACATCCTCTTCGCCAACGACGACCAGGTCGTCGTTGGCTCGCATGACGCCGGCCGCCGCCGCCGCCATGTCCACGCTCGCCGCGACGACCGAATCCTCTTTCAAGAATCGCGTCAGTTCATCAACGGTCGGCAGGCCGCTCACCACATCATCACACCGAAATCCCCGCGGCGGTTCTGGGAGTACAACCGGACACGGAGGTAGTACGTGCGGCCCTGAAACAGACACCTCCGGCAGCGCGCGTTACGATTGGCGCCGCTATCGTCATCCGCAATGCTAAACCGCGGCACACCGTTCACGTCTTCAAAGAGGACCATCACGGTGTCCGAGGTCCCGAACGTGCTGAAGTTGTAGCTACGGGTCGCCGTCGGGCGGATCACGAAGTTTGCCTGCTTCCGGGGCTCGATAGAAAGACGCACGAACTGGAATGGCTCGAGCCGGCGGTGATCAGGTTGCCTCAACGGTGGATAAAACGACTTAACTTCCCGTTTGTCAACATTCGAGAGGCCCCGGGCGGGAATCAGTGGCTGGGTCTGGTAGCGCTGCGGACTATCGATCAGCCCTGCCTTGAACTGGTAGTGCATGCTGGAGTCTTTGTCCCACCGGGAGCCGTGAACGTCGCCCGGGTTGAGCTTGCGAATGATGTTGTGATGGGTCTTTTCGCGCGACCAGAAATTTACTGAGCCCGCGAGATCGGCGTAGACCGCGTCCTCGTCCCACACGATACCGGCGTTCGGATTCTGATGTTCGTGCGAGAAGCCCAACGTGTGACCGATCTCATGAATCGCCGTGTCCACATCCCAACGATCGCCGCTGTCAAGATTCATCGTGCGGTCTGTTTCGCCGATACTGAGCACATCGCGCCCGACATACGACCAGTGACCGGTGTTTCGTTGGAACGCGATCCGAATTTCAGCATCGCTCGGTAAAGACACCTCTTCAAAGTCGAGCCCAATACCGACGTCCTTCCAGGCTTTGAAGCCATCTGCGCCTTTTGCTTGTTCGCGTTACTGCCCGCCCAGGCCGCGGGCGACGTCATGAAGCAGTAGTGCAGCTTCGTGCCGTTGGCCCACTTCCGGTCTGAATTGCGAATGGGGCTCGCTCGCTCAGGACCAACGTCAGGCGTGAACTCTCCAACAGGCACGACGGGCTGCTCGCAGATCTTTGTCGCGGTGAATTCCAGCTGCGGTCGTGCGGTCTCTTTGGATTCCGGCTTTGTCGTCGTCTCGCGTTTCCGCGTGGCCATGAGCTCCTCCTTCGTCGCCGTAAAGATCGGGAGGGTGCTCATTGTAAGGAGGTCAGGCGAAATGCGTGAGGAAAATACCACGAGGGGTGTCGGAGCGAACCGCTCCCCGAGCGTCGCCGGGAAAAAAGTATGACACCAGCCGGCCGGCGCTGCCCTTCCCCGCTCACGTCTTGACCCGGGTACACGCACTACGCATTCGCGTGCGCGGTGTGACAGGCGGAGATACCCAGCGGGGCGGCGATGTGATGTCCCTTGAACCCGGCATCATCTTCAGGCAAGATTTCATCACCGCTCGGAGCGACCAGACGAGCGCCATTAATCCAATTACGAAGGAGAACCGATGCAACGGATAGCTCTTGCGTTCTTTAGTGTCCTCAGCCTCAGCGCCGCCGCGGCGGCTCAGGACGGTGCGCCGGCGCCGTGCGGCCCGGCCGGCCAGCTTCCATCGGAGCTCTCAGGAAACGTCGCGACTGACTCGCGTTGCTTCGAGCTGCGGATCTACACGGCCGAGCCAGCCCGTGATGGGGCCGGGGGAATCGACAATCTGCATCAGCGTTTTCGTGAGGGCGAGGTGGCGCTATTCGAAAAACACGGCGCGGAAGTCATCGCAGTCTGGCAAAAACTCGACAATCCGAACACGCTGGTCTGGATGTTGGCGTATCGCGACCGCGCCCACCGGGATGAGGTCTTTGCCGCTTTCCGCGCGGACCCGGATTGGCCGACGCTCTTGGCGAAATATCAGGTGCCCCTGGATGTCGAAGCCTTCATGATGAGTGCGTCCGATTACTCGTCGCTCAAGTAACGCCGCCCGTAGCGCTTTCGCGCACGCGAGCACGTCGCTCTCGGGATAGCCGCGATTCTTGATGGCGGCTATCCCACCGCGGAGTGGGAGAGAGACGGGCGGCATCCGACCGACCACCGCTACGACCCTGCTCAGGTGCTTTTGGCTGGCGCGCCGGTCGGGAGCAAAGAGTCACGTGCCCGTTGGAGCCGCTCCGGCAAGGCGGATCGACTCGTCACCCGGGTTATAGTCTGCCTGTCCGAGGCATACCGCTGGGTCCTCGGCACCTCGACGTCCGGCGGGTTCGAGGAGGTGCAATGAAGAAGAGTCTCATGGTGGTGGCGCTGGTCGGTGGGTGCGTCATGACGGTGGGTGGCCCCGCCTTGGCACAACCACCCAACATCACACCGGTGACGGATGCTGTGTTGCAGAATCCAGACCCCGACGACTGGCTCAGCTGGCGCCGAACGCTCGATGGGTGGGGCTACAGCCCGCTCGACCAGATAGACACCGATAACGTTGGGGACTTGCGACTCGTCTGGTCGTGGGGGCTCGAACCCGGTGTGTCACAAACCACACCTATCGTCCGGAACGGGGTGATGTTTATCGCCAACCCCGGCAACATCGTGCACGCCCTCGACGCTCGTACCGGCGATCTCATCTGGGAATTCCGCTATGACCTCGAGGAGCGACGTCGATCTGCGGCGCAGATGCGTAGTCTCGCGATCTACGAGGATTTGATCCTTCTCAACACGGTCGATGCGCATACCGTCGCCATCGACGCCCAGACCGGAGAGGCCCGGTGGGACACGGCCGTGGGAACGGCGCCGGGCTACACGTTTACGAGCGGCCCGATCGTGGCCAACGGTACTATCGTCACCGGACTCACGGGCTGCGGTCGCTTTCGCGAGGACACCTGCTACGTCGTCGGGCTCGACGGCCGCACTGGCCGAGAGCTCTGGCGAACGTCGACTGTCGCCCTCCCCGGCGAGCGCGGCGGCGACACCTGGGGCGACCTGCCGGTAATGTTCCGAGCGGGTAGCGACGCGTGGATCCCCGGAAGCTTTGACGCGGGTTCGGGACTCCTGTTTTGGGGCACAGCACAGGCCAAGCCCTGGTCACGAGCTGCGCGCGGCACCGACGGAGATGCCTTGTATACCAACTCCACGCTTGCCCTCGATCCCGCGACGGGTGAGTTGCAGTGGTATTTCCAACACATCCCCGGCGACTCGCACGACATGGACGAGACGTTCGAACGCGTGCTCGTTGACTACGACGACCAGCAGTCGGTCTTCAGCATGGGCAAACTCGGTATCCTCTGGGAAAACGACCGCGAGACCGGCGCACTCGTGCGAGCCACCGACCTTGGCTATCAGAACCTATTCGACCTCGACCCACAGACCGGCCAAGCGGTCTACAAAGACGGCATGGTCCAAGACATCGGCGAAGTCGTCGACTTTTGCCCCAGCACCGGAGGTTTCAAGAGCCTACGCGCCATGGCCTATCACCCGGGCGCCGAAGCCTTGTATGTCCCACTCAATCTCAATTGCGAAACCGCCGCGTTCCTCCCGGTCGAGCAACGCCCGGGCGGCGGCGGCGCCGGTGGAGTGCGTGACAAGGAGTATCACTTCCACCCAGACAGCCCGAGCCAACTGGGAGAGCTGCACGCCCTGGACGTGCGGACGGGCGAGACGCGATGGCGGCAGCGGCGCCGGACACCGTTCAATACCGCCGCTCTGACCACCGGCGGCGGACTCGTCTTTGCCGGCGACTGGGAGCGCTACGTCATGGCCTACGACGCCGAGACCGGCGCAGAGCTCTGGCACACGCGATTAACGCACATGACCAACGGTTTTCCAATTACATATGCCGTGGACGGCACGCAGTATCTCGCGATTGGGACCGGTTCGTCGATCGGCGGCTCCAGCTGGGCCACAATGATTCCGGCGGCGCTACTACCAGACGTAAAGAACCCCCGCGCAAGCGGAGGCATTTTTGTGTTCGCGCTACCCTAGCCGTTCGTGGTGAAGTCCCGTGACGTGCTTCGGGTCAGTGATCCGTTGCACACATCGCGGGCGCGGCGCCCGACTGGCAACGCGCGAGCGAGATGAGACGAGACATGGAAAGACAAGCGATAACCAGAGTTGGTGTGTGGGTCTTGGTGGTAGCAACGGTGGTGGCCGTCAACGGCCTGGAGGTGACCCGCGCGGCGGAACAGAGTTGGGCGGAGTTGGCCGTGCATAACTTTGGCGAACCCATCAATACGATGTGGGCCGAAGGAGAACTCTCTTTTGCCGACGATGGCACGATGGTGTACTGCAGCGCCAGAGAAGATCTCGCGGTGGCGCCAGGGGACCCGAAGGACCTTTATATCGCCACCTTCGACCCAAATACCGGTCGCTGGGCGACACCGGTGAATATGGGTCTGCCCATCAATGCGGCACCGGCGACCGACGTCGATCCGCTACGTCTCGGCGATGACAGAGAGCCGTGGATTACGGGAGATGGGAATACGATCTATTTCAAATCCGACAGATTGGCCACCACGAATCCACGCAACGCGAGCGATCTTTTTGTCACTCGAAAAGTGAACGGAGAGTGGCAAGCGCCGGAGTTGATGCCGTATCCCATCAGCACGAACGCCGGCAACGAACATTGTCCAGCGATTCTGCAGGATGGCCGAACCTTGTGTTTCGCATCGATGCGAGACGGCGGCTATGGTGGCTCGGATATCTGGTGCTCACGACAGGACGCCGACGGTCAATGGCGAGACCCTGTGAATCAGGGCCCAAACATCAATACCGCGGCTGAAGAATTTCATTTCTCTCAGGATACCGACGGCATGGTGTATTTCACCTCGAGTCGACCTGGGGGATTTGGCGGTATGGACATCTGGAGCGCCATGCAATCGGGAAAAAACAGCTGGGGCACGGCGATAAACCTGGGACCACAGGTAAATACCGGCGCGGCCGACATGTGCCCAGCCCTTCCTCCGGGGGGCGCGTCCTTCTCGTGGTTTTCCAACCGGTCCGACAATAGCTTTGGCGCCATAGATATTTTCTGGACGAACAAGACGAATCTGTCGACGTTGCCGTGAAGACACGTCGCGGGCCAGACTCGTCTCATCGAGCGCGAAGTCGACCATCTCGCGGTCATCGACTGCGCGTCGACGCGTATCTATCCGGCGGCCCGGACCTCGGCGACTGCTCAGCCGCGCTGCGTCCCCCGCGACGGCCTACTACCGTTCGAGCGTTGCCCCCCGGGCAGAGGGGGCGACGTTCGCTCTCGCCATCCGCTCCGCCAACTTCGACCACCGTCGTGTCTCGGATGTGCCTTTGACCGCCAATCCGATCGCCCGCTTCTGACCGACCAGGACGACCAGCTTCCGACCTCGGGTGATGCCGGTATACAGGAGGTTACGGCGCAACATGATGTAGTGCTGCATGGACACCGGCATCACGACCGCTGGGTATTCTGACCCTTGGGACTTGTGAATGCTGATGGCGTACGCCAGTGCTACGGTGTCGAGCTCGCCGAATTGATACTCGACCGGCCGGTCGTCAAACTCGATGACAACCTCTTGGGCGTCGTGGTCGATGCGACAAACGTAGCCTACATCACCGTTGAAGACCTCTTTGTCATAGTCATTGTCGGTTTGCATGACTTTGTCGCCGACCCGGTAGGTGTAGCCAAACCGTTCGACCGACACGCCGTCCTCCGTTGGGTTCAGCGCTTTCTGCAGGTCAACATTCAACGACCTGGCCCCCAAACCACCACGATTCATCGGGCACAACACCTGGACGTCGGTGATCGGGTCGAATCCGAAGCGTTTTGGTAGACGATGTTTGACGATCTCGACGATCTTTGCGACTCCGTCGTCAGGATCGTGCGCCTCGACAAAGTAAAAGTCCGACCGCTCACCTGTCGTGACATCGAGGATGGGCAGGTCGCCTCGATTGACACGATGGGCGTTGGTGACGATCTGACTATCCACGGCCTGTCTGAAGATCTCGGTCAAGCGAGCCACGCGGACCACACCGCACCGGATGATGTCGGCCAGCACTTGTCCGGGGCCAACTGACGGCAGCTGATCACCATCGCCAACGACCAGGAGGGCGGCGCGACTCGGCAACGCTTTGACGAGGGACGACATCAAGAGAACGTCCACCATCGAGGTCTCGTCGACCACGAGGAGATCGCAGTCCAGGGGGTTATCCCCGTCCCGCTTGAATCCCCCGTGCCTCGCGTCCACTTCCAAAAGACGGTGGATCGTCTTCGCCTCGAGACCGGTGCTTTCCGACAGACGCTTGGCGGCACGTCCCGTCGGCGCGACCAGGACGACCGACACCCCCTTCACAACCAAGATGCGGAGGATCGCGTTCACAAGGGTCGTCTTCCCCACGCCCGGTCCGCCTGTGATGACCAGATGCTTTGACGACACCGCCAACCGGACGGCGGCTCGTTGACTCTCGGCCAAGCGGAGTGCGAGCCGTCGCTCCACCCACGGAATGGCGTATCGCGGGTCAATCTCGGGCCACGACGGCGAGCCGGCTGCCAATGCTGTCAATCGCTCCGCAATAATCTTCTCGGCGCGCCACAAGGGACCAAGAAAGACGCAGTCTCGGTCACCGATGGTGTCTGCAATGACGGTTTCATCCCGGAGTTCCTCGCGTAGCGCCTCACGAAGAATGTCGGCTGGAATCTCGAGCAGCTTCTCGGCGATCGGCATGAGCTCATCGACCGGCAACCCGCAATGCCCGTCCGACACCGCCTCAGTCAACGCATAAGAAATCCCGGCCCGCGCCCGAATCATGGCGGTCTTGTCGACCCCGAGTCTTTCGGCGAGCTGGTCCGCCGTGAGAAACCCAATCCCCTTAATATCACGCGCGAGGCGGTATGGGTTCTCGCTGACCAAAGGGATGGCATCGGCGCCGTAGGTCTTGTAGATGCGCACCGCGCGTGATGTGCCCACCCCGTGCGATTGCAGAAAAACCATGATCTCGCGAATGGCTTTCTGGTCCGCCCAGCCAGCGGTAATGCGCTGGACACGCTTGGGACCGATTCCACGAAGCGTGCGCAACCGGTCAGGTGCGTTTTCGATGACATCGAAGACGTCCTCGCCAAAGGCGTTCATCAACGTCCGAGCGAAATGTGGACCGATGCCTTTGATCATGCCGCTGCCGAGATACTTCTCGATGCCCTCCAGAGAGTTGGGGGGCATGACCTTCAGAAACGTCGTCTTGAATTGCAGACCGTGCTCCCGATGGTTGTCCCACTGGCCGCTGGCCTGGACGAATTCCCCAGGCTGGACAGACGCGGCGGCGCCAAGCACAGTGACCAGCTCACGGTGGCCACGAACCTTGACCCGGAGGACACAGAATCCCGTGTCGGGGCTGTGAAATGTCACGCGTTCGACCACACCTGCCAAGGGTTCGCGAGCTCTTGATGATCCTTGAGCGGCCGTGCCACGAACGGTGCCGTGACGAGAACTCGGCATGGTCGGATTATGCCGGGTTCGCCCGACGTCTGCGAACGAACGCGACTGTGCGGGGTATAAGATTCGTGTCGATGCCTGCCTCGAGGATCCCTGTCGACATGAAATTGAAGCCCGGCCGCGCAAGAAACAATCTGATGACCGCCATGACAAAGACGCTCACAACCTCAGTCCTGACGCTGATGCTGGTCGGACACATGCCGCCGCTGTTTACCCAGGATGCGGAAACAGGACCGGTGGGACCCAGTCCCTACACCGTGGTCTCTGGCTGGCATCAGCCGTTCGCCGCGGAGGGCTATGCGTTTGGCGGCAACTCCGGCGTGTTCGCGGAATCCCCGGCGCGTATTTTTATCGGGCAGCGGGGGGAAACCCGCTTACCGAATCCTGTCCCCCAGGAATTCGCCGGCCATGTCGGCTCGATCGGGATCAACGCGCTGCGTGACACTGACCGTCGGACCTGGCAAAACTGCCTCTTTACTGTCGACGGGGACGGCCAGGTCATCGACATCTGGGACCAGTGGGACCACCTGTGCGAAGGGTCCGACGGCCCTGGTCCGCACCGTATACGCATCAGCCCCTATGACCCCGAGCGTCGGGTGTGGCTCGTCAACGAGACGTTTCATCAGATCTACGTGTTCTCCAACGACGGGAATGCGCTGCTCAAGACGCTCGGTGAAAAAAACGTCCCGGGCAACGACGAGACCCACTTCGCTCGCCCGCAGGATGTGGCGTTTCTTCCTGACGGGCGCATTCTGGTCGCCGACGGACTGGACAACCATCGAGTGGTCATCCTCGATAGTGACGCGCATTACATCTCCGAGTTTGGAGGCTTTGGTGACGGGCCCGGTCAATTCAACGGCATACACGCACTTGGCATCGGACCGCGGGGGCTCATCTTCGCGCTGGACCGCTCCGGCGGCCGCATCAACGTGTTCCGCGCGACGGACAATCCAGCGGAAGTCGAATTCCTTGATGTGTGGTCAGGGTTGACTCTCCCGCTGGATATCATCGTGAACGACGAACATCTCTGGATCACTGACCTGGGACCGCTCAGATTCATCAAATTCGATTTCGATGGTAATCAGTTGTATACCTGGAACGTGCCCAGAGAATTGCCCGATGGTTATCTCGAAGTGCATACGTTCTCCGTGGACTCCGACGGCAACTTGTATGGCGGAGACAATCAGTACGGCCGCACTCAGAAGTTCATACCCAAGCCTGACGCGAACCCTGAACTGCTCATCCAACCACCCTGGGTTGCTCGTTGAACCAACCGGCCTCGGTGCTTTTCTGTGGTCGTCGGCGGCAATGGTGGCAGCTGTTGACAGCAGGCTCGACAGCAGCAGCGCGGCTATGTGCCGAGGCGAGCTCGGTCCGATGGACTCAGGAACCACGAGACGTCACGGGTGCAGCTCGGTCACGCCCTCTTCGAGGGTGTGCAGTGAACGCACTTCCTCATCGGTGAGGGCTCGGCTGAAGAGCGAAACCTCGTCGTAGAACCCAACATAGTTGACACCGAGAGGGAACGCGGCGCCGGTGGTGCTGCGGGCCCGAGGATTGACTTCATCTCGACGGCGGGCCACTAGTCAACAAGGTCGAACATCCGGCTGAATTTGAGGATTACGCTTCGCCCACCACCGGGCGGAATTGCCGTGTGCAGCCCGCGCGTATCGGTATAGACGAGAAAGAGCCCGGTGTTGGCCTGACCCAGTAGGCCCAGCCGGAGATTCGCGGACCACAGGTCTGCACTGTCGTTGTATTGAAGCAAGGCCTGAAAGAAGCGGCGCGGTGAAAAATTGTAGGCCACCTGTGCGCTCGTCAGGTTGGCGATGAACTGACCGCCAGGCAGATCGACGTCATCTCGGCTCCACTGGAGCGAGACACGAAACGTATCGCCTGACCTCATATTCAGCGTTGGTCCCACGCTTGTCCGATGTCCTCCGAAAAAGCCACCCACGCGGGCGCGCACGCCGATACTGACCGACGCCCCGCGATTCGACTCGTATGACAATTGTGCCTCGTTGTGTGCATATGTCCCGACCGGGACGACGACCCCATCCGCGATCTCGAACGCGGTGGTCACGCCCTCCCCGGTGACATTCCACGCGGTTTTGATGAGCGAGCTGTCGACAAACTCGAGATCGTTGTCGATGTGGAGAAACGACGTTTCCTGAAACCCTTCAAAGTTCCAGAATCGGTTGAACGTCGCGTGGGGCCGTATCTGGTGCAGCTTGAGCACGTTCGTCTTCGGGCGGTAGATGTAAGAGAATCCGGAATCGAGATTCCGGAATCCCCGCCGACGCAAGAAACCTACCTCTGGGTTGAAACCGTCTCCGACTTCTACATACCCCAGGGTGAAACGCCACCGTTCCGCATTGTGGTCCCACGCGACGTTGTAGGCGTGCTCGTCGCCATCCGTGTGCGGCGTCTCAGTGCGAGCCACGAACCCCGCTATCTGGCCATCTTGACCAATCCCCCACCGTCCATCCAGCGCATAGGTGCGATTGAAATTGTCCGCGCCCGCTCCGTCGCCCGTCGCTTGACGGTTGACAAACAGTGCGCCAATGTTCGAACTATTTGGTAAATCGCGATACACCCGCGCCACGGTGAAATTGTTTCCTGGCGCGCCGCCGCCCTCGTCCGTTTGCATATTGAGAAGTCCGATCGACACCGAGTCCGAGACCTTCCCAGACATCCGGGCGCCTCCCAGAATCGGTGTCTCGGTCCCGTCGGACGCAATCCCGATGCGCCGGCTAAAAAAGAGCTCGGTCTGGGCCGGGTTCCCGCCCGCCACCTGTCGCACGTTGCTGACGGAGAAAACGCCGGCGTTCTCGAGAAAAAAAGGCCGTTTTTCGGGAAAGAACACACTGAAGCGATCGAGGTTGATCTGCTGCCGGTCTACTTCGACCTGCGCGAAATCGGTGTTGTAGGTCAAGTCCAGCGTCAGACTCGGGGTGATCGCGTATTTCAGATCCAGGCCGGCGTCGCCCAACGCTCGGGTCGTCGCTCGCTCGTCGCTATGGGCGAGGTCGCCAACGACATACGGGACCAGCTTCAGGCTGCGTTTCGCGGCGGCTGGCACCTCAATGCCTGTGAGCTGACCCGCCAGTGACAACCGGAGCAAATTGTATTGACGTGGAAGCGGAGCCCAATACGCGGTCTCGTTTCGGCGGCGAATGTTTCTCTGCACATTCATCCCCCACGTCTGAACGACTCGGGCTGGATAGCTCATCGTCCGAAACGGGATGGCAAACTCGGCACTCCACCCCTGGTCGAACACCGCCGTTTCCACCTCCCACGCGCCATCCCAGTTCCCATTGAACCCGGCCCCAGACCCACTGGAGGTCGTGGTGCTACGTCCGAGCCGGCCTTCCCCAGCATTGACGACTTGACCGTCATACTCCTGCCCCGCCGGACTCGTGCCAAAGACAAAACCGCTTTGCTGGTCCAGAAAGGTATCGAGAATGATTTGGATGCTGTCGCTATCGTCGAGTGACGAGTCTCGTCGGCTGTCGGACACGGTAATCAGATGGGCGCTCTGGTCGTAGCAGACGACACCAACATACAGCGTGCTGGCCGTAAAGATGACCCGTACCTCTGTTTGCTCAGACGCCGGCCGTCCTTCATCGGGTCGGGTCTGCCAGAAGCCGGTCGCGGGGGTTACCGCTGCCCACACCGGATCACCGAGCACAACGCCGTCCAGCCGGGGGGAGTTCTCGCTCCCAGTGGCGATAGCCACCGGGATGGTGGGCGCCGCGGTCGAGGGGAGTGCTGGCGGCTGAGCCGACGCCATCGAAGCCGCGGTCAGCACGACGGCGACCGCGTGCCGGACGATGCCCCCCGGACGTTCACACGTGGCCCCCGACCGACGGACAAACCGCGGCACGGTCCGATGACTACGGGCTGACCGCAAGCGGAATATTGGGCAAGATGTTGCCAGCCGCGTCAAACGCCGTGGCTAGCACCGACGATACCCGCCCTACCGGTGGGAGCGCGGTCGGATCAGCCACCAACGTGAGGGCCGCGAGCGCGGCTCCCCCGACCAGGATGTCGAGGGGTTCCGCCACAGCGGTCCCAGAGGATGCGCCAATAGTGGCGATCCCAGACTGATCCAGAATGTGGAGCGTCGTCATCGCGACACTATTTTCCGTCCCAACGCTCTCCGCGCCGAGCACCCCAAGGGTCGTCGTAAAAAAAACTTGTGTCCCGTTCGGGACAGGGGTGCCACCCGGCTCTACAACCGTCGCTCTCAGTATCGTCTCACCGTTCCGCGGGACGACGGTAGGATTTGCCACCAGGTTGATGGACGATTCCGTTGGGGCGAAAAGCGGCGCGGTCTCGCATGCCGCCGCGCCCCCGAATATCACCAGGAGACACGCCAGCACGATCCCCTGCCAAGCCGTCGCCTTCACAGAGAAGGAGGTCGCGCCGCAGCCTAAACCCATACACCCCTTATCGGACCAACATCGTGACGCCTCAACCTCGCCCTGCACGTTTCGGCGCACTGTGGCGGATCTTATGCGACACCTACCCCCACTCGGAGGCGATCTCGAACTTCGGTTCCGGGACGTCACGGTCGGAGGTCCGCCGACGGTCGGCAGGGCCACGGGCTCGTGTCCAGTCCGCTCGGCCGACGGACCGTTTCTTGCCAACGCGCAATTCCGACACAATGGACAGCGTCAAAATTGCATCGTTTGCGGAGACGCAAGACGTCTCACACCGGACGTGCCCTCTCGACGAATCCTCCGAAACGCCGGCCAGCCCCCCCCCTCGTCACAACGCCATTTTCCTTTCGCCACCCTTAGCACCATAGGAGCGACGCTAGTCTTGCACACGTGACCTGTGGCTTGGACCTCAAAACTTCACGATTCGGCAATCGGTATGCTAGACTGCCGAGATTTTGTCGCCCGCTTCGTAACGCTTAATGCCCCCAAAACGCACTAGTCTCGCTCCCACGATCACCGTTCCTCCCGCAGCTGCGACACCAGTTCCAGAGAGTGTCACACTGCCTCTTGGGCCGACCCTGCTCGTGCTCTCCCTGATGGTGGCGCTGCCCACCTCCTTTGCTGGATTTGCGGAATGGATCGCCGTCACGGAAATCGGCAAGCTCCGTCTCGCCAATGCCCGTTTAGAGCTTGAGAACACAGGCTTTCGTGTTGCGGCCGCCCAGCTCTCCGAGCAGATTGACATCCTGGAATACGAGGTATCCGAACTCGCGGGGCGCGCCGAGATAGACCCGTCGCTCCTGGTCTCGATGGACCGACTCCCGGACTATTCGACCGCTCGCTCCATGGAATCGCTGGAATCGTTGGACTCCTTGGACGCACCGGATGGAGCGGGCACCGGCGGTGTCTTTACACGGCTGAAGGGCCTCCTCGGTGCAATGGGTGACCGTTTGACGCTGGTTCGCCGAGGGATCGCCTATCGGGAAGCTCTTGCCGCCGCGACGCCGATCGTGTGGCCGGCCGAGGGGTGGCTCTCTGCAAGTTACGGGTATCGAGCTGACCCATTTACCGGGAAGCGAGACTTCCATCCAGCAATCGACATTTCCACCCAGAAAGGCCAACCAGTCCAGGCGACGGCGACAGGCCGCGTGCTCTCAGCCCGACGTCACGGGAATTACGGCAACTTGATCGAGATCGACCACGGCTTCGACCTGATGACCCGATATGGACATCTGGCCGAATTCGCGGTCGAACCGGGCGATACCGTGGAGCGAGGCGACGTGATCGGATATGTCGGCGCGACAGGTCGCGCCACCGGCTACCACGTGCACTACGAGATCTGGGTGGGCGATCGCACCGTCGACCCGATGCGTCTCTTCGCTACACCCGATATCGTCTCGACTGACTAATCTTCCCCGTCCTGGCTCGACTCGAGCCCCGGCCGCTGCCCGCACAGTTCACAACGGGGCCCTGTTGCGAATCACCAGCGCCGGGCGCTACACTCTTGGGACATCTAGGTCCCATCTTCCCCACCCCTTAGAAGCGGCGTAATGCTCGACAAGCTCCTCGGTAAGTTTTTTGGCACTCAAAACGAACGGGATCTGAAGGCTCTTCAGCCCGGGGTCCATGCGGTCAACGAGCGCGAAGAGACGATTCGCGGCTTGTCGGACGACGAACTCCGTGAGCGGACGGTCGCGTTCCGGTCTCGCTTTGACCAAGGCGAGTCGCTCGCTGACTTGCTCCCCGACGCTTTCTCCGTAGTTCGCGAGGCCGGCTGGCGGATGCTGGAGATGCGTCACTTTGACGTCCAGCTCATCGGAGGCATGGTCTTGCACGCGGGCCAGATCGCCGAGATGAAAACCGGTGAGGGCAAGACGTTGGTGGCAACGCTGGCCGCGTATCTCAACGCGCTCGGCGGCAAGGGCGTGCACGTCATCACGGTCAATGACTATTTGGCCCGACGCGACTCCGAGTGGATGGGTCGGATCTATCGATTCTTGGGTTTGTCGGTCGGTGTCATTCAGCACGATATGCGGGACGCCGAACGGCAAGCCGCCTACGCGTGCGACATCACGTACGGCACAAACAACGAGTTTGGGTTCGACTATCTGCGGGACAACATGAAGTTCGAGGTCTCGCAGTTTGTCCAACGCCCGCACGCGTTTGCCATCGTCGACGAGGTCGACAGCATCTTGATCGACGAGGCGCGGACGCCGCTCATCATCTCGGGACCGGCCGAGCAATCGACCGAGCTGTATGGCGAGGTCGATCGCATTATTCCGAAGTTAAAGAAAGGCGCGGTCACGCAAGGCAACGTCCCCGCCGAGGAGCGCGAGGCGCTCGAGGACACCGGCGACTTTCTCACCGACGAAAAAGCCAAGACGGTCACGCTGACAGAAACCGGGATGGCGAAGGCCGAGAAATTGCTGGCCGCCAAGCTGCAACCTGGCGGATTGTATGACCCGGCCAACATGCCGCTGCTCCACCATGTCAACCAAGCCCTCCGGGCGCACGTGTTGTTCGAACGTGACGTCAACTACATGGTAAAGGACGACAAGGTAATGATAGTCGACGAGTTTACGGGCCGTCTGATGCCTGGGCGTCGATGGAGCGACGGGCTGCACCAAGCGGTCGAAGCCAAAGAGCGGGTCAAGATCGAACGCGAGAATCAAACCCTCGCGACGGTCACGTTCCAGAACTATTTCCGCAAATACGACAAGCTGTCCGGGATGACCGGCACGGCCGAGACCGAGGCCCCGGAGTTCAACAAGATTTACAAGCTGGACGTCGTCCTCATCCCGACGAACCGACCGTTGACCCGTATCGAGGAACCCGACTCGATCTACCGCACGCCGGACGAGAAATACACGGCCATCGCGGACGATGTCATCGACCAGCAAGAACGAGGGCGGCCGGTCTTGTGCGGAACCGTCTCGATCGAAAAATCCGAAAAACTCTCCGCCGTGTTGAAGCGCCGAGGCGTACGCCACGTCGTGCTCAACGCGAAGTATCACGAGCGAGAGGCCGAAATCGTGGCCCAGGCGGGCCGACTCGGCAACATCACCATCGCCACCAACATGGCCGGGCGGGGAACCGACATCTTGCTCGGCGGCAACCCCGAGCACATGGCCCGACAACAGACGCTCAAGGAAGATGTGGCCGAAGAAGTCAGCAAGGCCGACTTTCGAGTTGTCGACGACGAGACGCACGTCTATTTCTCCCACGACAATCGATACTTCCGCACGTTGCGCTCGGACTGGGAACGCATCTTCGCGCATTTCAAGCAACAGACGGACAAGGAGCATGAAGTAGTCGTCGACGCCGGTGGGCTTCACATCATAGGCACCGAGCGGCACGAGGCGAGACGGATTGACAACCAGCTCCGTGGTCGCGCGGGGCGACAAGGAGACCCTGGCTCGTCGCGGTTCTATCTGTCGCTCGAAGACGACCTCATGCGTATCTTCGGGTCCGAGCGTATCTCTGGCTTGATGGAACGCCTCGGCATGGAAGAAGGCGTTCCGATCGAGCACAAGATGGTGACAAACTCGATCGAGCGCGCCCAGAAACAAGTTGAAGCTCAGCACTTCTCCGTGCGCAAGCACCTGCTTGAGTATGACGACGTCATGAACAAGCAGCGAGAAAACGTGTATGCACTCCGACGCGAGCTACTGAATGGCGCCATCAATTTGGAGGACAACGGCGCTCGGGACGATGACGACATTCCCGACGAGGACGGCGGCAACGTTGACAGCCGGGAGTATCTGATGACGCTCGCCGAAGGGCTACTCGACGAGTCGATCTCGACCTACTGTGGCAAGAACACCGACCCTGAGGATTGGGACATCAGCGGTCTCAAGAGGGCGACGACAGAGGTGTTCGCGATCGATCCAGCTCGCCTGGATGGCACCCATCTCGAAGACCTCGGCACTGAAGACCTCCAGAAGACGCTTTGGGACGCCGTGATCGAACGCTACCTCGAGAAGGAACGCCAGGTCGAGGGTGAGATCCTTCGAAGGGTCGAGCGCGACATCATGCTCCAGGTGGTCGACGTGCAATGGAAAGACCACCTGTATGGGCTTGACCACCTCAAAGAGGGAATCAACCTCCGGGGCTATGGTCAACGGGATCCGCTCGTCGAGTACAAACGCGAAAGCTTCGAGATGTTCCAGGCCATGAAGGCGCGGATTGACGAAGAGACGGTCAAGTATCTGTGGCGTCTTCGCCCTGTGGTTAAAGAGGGCAGGGCCGATTCGGCAGTCGCCAGCCGCCCGGCGCTGCGTCAGGCGATGCCGCTCTCCTATAACGAACCCTCGGCGGCACGGAGCAGCGGGTTCCCACCGCCTCCAGGCGGAGCCGGCGGGCCGCGACCGGCCCGCACCGGGGGCGACGACGCGAAGGTCAAGACGGTGCGCCGAGATGTCAGTAAAGTGGGCCGAAACGACCCGTGCCCCTGTGGGAGCGGGAAGAAGTATAAGAAGTGTCATGGCGCCTAACCCGGCTTCTCTCGAGACAGCGCTCACATTTGACGACGTATTGCTCGTGCCTCGTCACTCCGAGGTCTTGCCAAGCGGCGTCGATTTGTCCTCCCGGCTGACAAAAAACATTTCGCTTGCCGTTCCGTTAATGAGCGCGGCGATGGACACCGTCACCGAGTCGGGCATGGCCATCGCGATGGCACAGCTGGGCGGTATCGGTGTTATCCACAAGAATCTCGACATCGCCGACCAAGCGTCGGAAGTCGACCGGGTCAAACGTTCAGAGAGCGGGATGATCGTGAATCCGATTACGCTCCCGCCCCGGGCGAGCATCCTCGAGGCCCTGGAGCTGATGCGAAAGTATCGGATCTCCGGGGTCCCCATCACCGAGGATGGCCGTAACGAAGGTCGCCTGGTCGGCATCCTGACCAATCGTGACCTCCGTTTTCACGGGGACGTCGATGGTCCGATCGCGGAGGTGATGACCCACGAGAAGCTCATCACCGTATCGGTCGGCACCACGCTGGATGAAGCCAAAGAGATCTTGCATCGGCATCGCGTCGAAAAGCTTCTCGTCGTCGACGACCAGTTCAACCTGCGCGGCCTCATCACCGTGAAGGACATTCAAAAGGCGATCAAGTATCCGCACGCCTGCAAAGACTCGCTCGGCCGTCTCCGAGTGGCGGCCGCGGTGGGGATTGCCAACGACACCATCGACCGGGCCAACGCTCTCGTGGCAGCCCACGTCGACGCGCTCGTGCTCGACAGCGCGCACGGTCACTCTCAGAACGTGCTGGATATGGCAACCCGGCTCAAAAAAGCGTGTCCGTCCGCCGATCTCATCGCGGGCAACGTAGCCACCGCTGAAGGCACTGAAGCGCTGATCGACGCCGGCGTCGACGCGGTGAAGGTCGGGATTGGGTCGGGGTCGATTTGTACGACACGCATCGTGGCGGGAATTGGGGTGCCGATGGTCACCGCCGTGTCTGACTGCGCCCGCGCAGCGCAACGGCATGACATTCCGATCATCGCTGACGGTGGGATCCGTTATTCGGGGGATATCGCAAAGGCGATCGCGGTCGGCGCTCACGCGGTCATGATCGGAAGCCTCTTTGCAGGCACCGACGAGAGCCCCGGCGAGCTCATTCTCTTTCAGGGCCGGAGCTTCAAAGAATACCGGGGCATGGGATCGATCGGTGCGATGCGGAAGGGCGGTCGAGACCGGTATTTCCAGCACGAGCAATTTGACCTCGAAGGTCAGCTATCAAACGACCTTACCCAAAAGCTCGTGCCCGAGGGGATCGAGGGCCGTGTGCCCCACAAAGGGTCTGTGGCCGCCATGATCCACCAGCTGGTCGGCGGACTCCGGGCGGGGATGGGCTACTGTGGGGCGGGTGCCATCGCGGCGTTTCAAGAGAACGCACGACTCATCAGGATCACACCCGCCGGCGTGCGGGAGAGCCACGTCCACGACGTGGACATCACAAAAGAAGCTCCCAACTATCGTGTCGAGTAGCGCGGTGCGGCTCACGCCGGCCACTCGATCTCGATCGAGCGCTCATCACCGCCGGCGTCCTCGATGCGGACGTAGACCGCCTGTGGCGGCAACATCGGCATGCGTTCTGCCCACTCGACCACCACAATCGACTCGTCGGTCGCCAGCTCGTCCAGACCCAAGTCCTCCACATCTCTGGGCTCGAGACGATACAGATCAACATGCTGCACAGTCAGCCGGGCGCGATAGGGCTGAATGAGCGTAAACGTTGGACTGGATACCTGGCCGGGGTCACCATCAAGGCCGTCCACCAGCCCCCGCACAAACGCGGTCTTCCCCGCGCCGAGCTCTCCAAAAAGCAGAATGACCGTCCCACCTCCGACGGTGCCGGCCAGCTCACGCGCGAGATTCATTGTGTCGGATTCGCTGTGACTGCGGGAAACGGGTTGGGAAAGGGTCATCGTGACAAAACCGTATGCAAACCTGCGACGTCTCGGGGCGCTGGCTCAGAGTGGTCCTCGCTGTCACTTATTGCAAGAACCGCCCGGCCTAGGTAGTCGACAAGATCGGTCGCGATAAGACCGGCCTCTCCCTGTGCGTCCGCGGCGAGGTCTCCCGCCAGCCCATGCGTGTAGACCGCGACCTGGCAGGCGATATCCACGCGACGAAGCCGAGCAAGCCACGCGGTGACAACCCCTGTCAAGACGTCACCAGTTCCCCCGGTGGCCATCCCCGGGTTACCGGTCGGATTTATCGCCACCGCACCATCGGGCGATGCGATGAGCGTGTGCGCCCCTTTGAGGATCACGGTCACGCCGTGCGCGGTCGCGAATCGGCGGGCCACCGAGATGCGGTCGTCCTGTACTTCCGCGGTCGTGAGACCGGTAAGACGCGCCATCTCGCCGGGATGTGGCGTGAGCACAACCGTGGGACTGGCCACGGACGTGTCTCCCGCTACAGGGAAAGCGCCTGGACAGGATGCCAGCACGTTCAGCGCGTCGGCATCGAGCACAAGCGGCCGCGTCGTGCGCGCAAGAAGACCGCTGACGACGGTCGCAACCTCAGGGTCCGTCCCGATCCCAGGTCCAACTGCAATGGCATCGCAGGATTGCGCGAGGAGCGCCTCGAGCGCCGCCGCCCCGATCCCCCCTTGCTGGCTGTCTGGCAGCGGCAGGGTCATATACTCGGGCGCCAAGCTCGCAACCTGCGCGAGGCAGCACTCCGGAACGGCGATGGTCACAAGCCCCGCACCGGCCCGTAACGCGCCACGAGCCGCCAGCACGGCCGCGCCGGTCTTGCCGACACTGCCGGCCACGACAAGCACGTGCCCAAAGCTTCCCTTGTGGCCTTCGGGTGGACGCGGCGGGATCATCGGTCGTACATCTTCCGGCGTCAGCAGATCAAGACGCTCGCCGGGGAGGTCCTCGATCACGGTAGCGGGGATACCGATATCGGCGACGACAAGGTCACCAGCGAGTGTTGCGGCAGGCTGCGCCAGTAGGGACAGCTTTGGCGCACCCAGCGTCACCGTGAGTGCTGCCTCTATGGCATCGCCCGGGGGACTCGACTCGTCGCTGGCAAGACCCGTCGGAAGATCTATCGAGACGACCGGAGTCTTGGTGACGTTCACGTCCAAGACCACTGCGCGCAGCAGTCCTTCGAGCGGCCGACGGAGCCCAATGCCGACCAGCGCGTCGACCAAGACATCAGCCGAAAGTGCCTCCTGGTGTGCCGCCCGCCAGTCTTCGTCGGAGACGACATGCGTCACCGGAAGCCCCAGCCTTCGGAGGACGCCGAGATTGACTGCCGCATCGTCCGTCACCGACTGCGCGTCGCACAACGCGAAAATCCGCACCTCGGCGTCGGCCGAGTCCAGCAGTCGAGCCACGACAAATCCATCACCACCGTTGTTGCCACGACCGGACAAGACAGAGACTCGGAGACCGGACAGTCCTCCACACATCGTCCGCAACGCATCGACAACCCGATGACCAGCGTTCTCCATCAGCACGATCGAGGGAATTCCGATCTTCTCGATCGTGAAGCGGTCAGCCTCGCGCATCTGGGCCGCAGTTAGGATTCTCATCGTCTCAACGTGAAATTATATGAGGGACGCCTCGCTGTATCAGTCGTCCCAGAGGAGGCCGCAGGTCGGCCGGTCCCAGACCACGCACGAGGAACGGCAAGACTTGGCATAGTCAGAAGAGCAACGCCGTTGACTCGGGCCGCTCGCCCGGAGCGTCGTCAACTTTTCTTCACCACAGTCCGCGCGTGATACCACTGGGTGATAATGGAACCGTGGAACAGGCGGTCGTCAATGTCAACGGTGTCATTAGTGATTCAGCGTCGGCAGTTGTCTCGGTCTTTGACCATGGCTTTCTCTACGGAGAAGGCATCTACGAAACCGTCCGCACATACAACCATCGACCGTTTCTCTTAGACCGGCATTTGCACCGACTGCGGGCCTCAGCCGATATGCTTGGGCTCACGATTCCACCGACCGACGAGGCCCTCGCGAACGCGATCACAGCCACGACCGACCGCGTGACATTCCAGACCGAGCGATACATCCGATTGCTCGTGACCCGGGGCGTCGGCGACCTCTCCTACGACCCGACGAGCTGTGCAACGCCGACCATCGTCATCATCGTCAAGCCCCATCGAGAAAACGACGCGGCCGTCACGACCGATGGTATCCGGATTATGCTCTCGTCGGTCATACGAAATCACCCCGACGCGATCAATCCCCGCATCAAGTCCAACAACCTGTTGAATTCAGCCCTGGCCATGCAGGAGGCCATGCGCGCAGGGGCGAGCGAAGCACTGATGCGCAATCATCGGGGCGAGCTCTCGGAGTGCGCACAATCCAACTTCTTTCTGGTGCGACACGGTATCGCTCACACCCCACCGCTGGACGCGGGTCTCCTCGAAGGCATCACACGGAATTTTGTATTCGAGATCGCCAAAGTGGCCGGCATCCCCGTCTCCGAAACCGTCCTCCGCGCCGAAGATCTCCACAGCGCGGACGAGATGTTTCTCACCAGCACCACGCGTGAGATCCTGCCGGTCACGCGCCTCGACGACCACGTCGTTGGCACCGGAGCCGCGGGTCCCATCACCCGTGCCCTAGCCTCCGCCTTCCACAAACAAGCTCGAACCCTTTCGGGCCTCTAGAGTGAAAAGCGTTCTCTCTCGCAAGGCGCGAGAAGGGAGCATGCACAAAGCATGTGACCGCCGAGCAACGCCGCGAGAGTGGACGCTGCGGCGCCTAGTAAGAGGAGAGAGGGGGACAGGAGCATACCAAGTTCCGGTCGCCATACACGTTGTCGATTCGACTCACCGGCGGCCAGTACTTGTGAGCCCGCACAAACGGCAGCGGATACGCTGCGGCTTCGCGCGAGTAGGGGTGACTCCATTCGGTTGCTGTCAGGTCTTCGGCGGTATGCGGGGCGTTCTTCAACAGGTTGTCGGTTCGATCTGCCCGTCCGCTGGCCACGGACTCGATCTCCTCACGAATCTGGACCATCGCATCGCAGAATCGATCGAGCTCATCGCGAGCCTCGCTCTCGGTCGGCTCGACCATCAGCGTACCCGGCACCGGAAACGACACGGTCGGGGCATGAAACCCGAAGTCCATGAGTCGCTTGGCCACGTCGTGCTCGGTCACATCGGTTGTGGCTTTGAAGGGACGCATGTCAAAGATCAGTTCGTGGGCGACGCGCCCGTTGGGACGCGTATACAGCACCGCATAGTGGGTTTCCAGCCGCGACTTCACATAGTTCGCGTTCAGGATGGCAACCCGCGTCGCCTCGGTCACCCCACGTGCTCCCAGGAGACGGATATAGGCATAGGAAATCAGCGCGACACTGGGGCTGCCCCATGGAGCCGCCGACACGGCACGGATGGGTTGGCTTCCCCCCGTCTCCACGACCGGGTGACCAGGGAGAAACGGGGCCAGATGCGACGCCACGGCGATCGGTCCCATTCCCGGCCCCCCCCCACCGTGGGGTATGGCAAAGGTCTTATGCAGATTGAGATGACAGACGTCGGCACCAATGACGGCGGGGCTCGTCAGACCAACTTGGGCGTTCATGTTGGCGCCGTCCATGTACACCTGTCCCCCGTGCGCGTGAACCACCGCACACACCTCGGTCACGCCCTCTTCGAACACTCCGTGCGTCGAGGGATACGTGATCATGAGCGCGGCGAGGTCCGAATCATGTGCCTCGGCCAACCGCCGCAGGTCGGCGACGTCCACGTTACCGGCCGAATCGCACTTCACCACCACGACCCGCATCCCTGCCAGCACCGCGCTGGCGGGGTTGGTCCCATGCGCGGACGAGGGAATCAACACGACGTCGCGATGCGCTTCATCCCGAGAGCGCTGATACGCGCGGATCGCCATCAGCCCGGCGTATTCGCCTTGTGCCCCAGAGTTTGGCTGCAGTGACACGGCATCCAAGCCGGTGATCTCCGCCAGGGCACCCTTGAGCGACGTAAAGATCGCGTGATACCCCGCTGCCTGCTCGACCGGGACATACGGATGGACCGCGGAAAACTCCGGCCAGGTGACGGGTCGCATTTCGGTCGCCGCATTGAGCTTCATCGTGCACGAGCCCAGCGGGATCATCGACGTGTCAAGACCAAGGTCTTTCTGCTCCAGCCGCTTCAGATACCTTGTCATCTGCAGCTCGCTCCGGTGCTGATGAAACACCGGATGGCTCATGAACACGCTTGTGCGTCGGAGCGATTCAGGCCACTCGGACAACGCGGCGTGCGACACTGGGCTCGGCGGATCGGTCGTCCGCGTCTGGCGAACAAACACCTCAACAATCCTGTCTACGTCGGCGATGGTCGTCGTCTCATCCAAGGCGATCCCGACGTCTCCCCCGCCGGGATAGCGAAAGTTCAGACCAGCGGTCTCCGCGGCGTGTCGGAGATCGGTCGCCACCTCGGGGGACCTGGTCGTAACCCGAATCGTGTCAAAGAACGAGCGACCACCGGATGCGGGCGGAAAACCGACCGCCTGGAGTCGTCGAGCGAGTTCATGCGCGAGTCCGCATACCCGCCGGGCGATCGCAATCAAACCTTCCGGCCCGTGATAGACGCCGTAGAATCCCGCGACGTTGGCGAGAAGCGCCTGGGCCGTACAGATGTTCGAGGTCGCCTTTTCGCGCCGGATGTGCTGTTCGCGAGTCTGCAACGCCATCCGATAGGCCGGTCTGCCCCCGGAATCGACCGACGCACCGATCACACGACCTGGCATCTGTCGAACATGACGTTCTTGGGTCGCAAAGAACGCGGCATGCGGGCCACCGTAGCCGAGCGGGACGCCAAACCGCTGCGCACTTCCGACAACCACATCGGCGTCGTCCTCTCCCGGTGGACGCAACAACGTGAGCGCCAGCAGATCACTGGCAACGGCAACCATGACGCCGGCCGCGTGCGCCTGTGCGATGAGCGCGCGCAAGGGATGCACCACCCCGTCCACGTCCGGCGATTGAACGAGCGCTCCAAATACCTGGTCACCATCGAGCCGGGCGGCATCGAGCTGGACCACGATGTCATCGGGCGTCGTCACCACTACGTCGATACCCAGCGGCTCGGCCCGCCCTCGCACGACATCAATCGTCTGCGGAAAACATGTGGATCCAACCAGGAATCGATCCGCAACACCGGGCTTTCGCGCGCGGATCCGATGCAGCATCGTCATGGCTTCCGCGGCCGCCGTCGCCTCGTCCAGCAACGACGCGTTGGCGACTTCCATCGCCGTGAGATCCTGGATCATCGTCTGGAAGTTCAGAAGGGCCTCGAGACGACCCTGCGCGACCTCCGCCTGGTATGGCGTATAGGGCGTATACCAGCCCGGATTCTCCACGACATTGCGCAAGATGACGCTGGGCGTGATGGTGTCGTAGTAGCCAAGACCGATAAAAGATCGGTATCCAGCATTTTGAGCGGCGACGGTGGCCAGCCCACTGAGAAACGCTGACTCAGATTCTGCGGGCGGAAGATCCAGCGGCTCCGTGAGACGGATATCTCGCGGGACCGCCTCATCTATCAACGCGTCGAGCGACGGTGCACGTACCACGCCCAACATGTCGTCAAGATCGCGGGGTCTGGGCCCGATGTGACGCGGCTGAAAATGGTCGGTCCGGTCGAACGTCATGCGTGGCGTCTTGTCCTCACCCTTCAGCCCTCGTCTATCATCGCGGCGTATGCGGCAGCGTCGTGCAGCGCCGCCAGCTCATCGGCGTTAGAAAGTTTGACGGTGATAATCCACGTATCATACGGCCGCTGATTGACCGACTCGGGTGTCTCGGTCAAAGCGGCATTGACCCCGACCACTTCGCCTGAGACCGGACAATACAGGTCGGAAACGGCCTTGACCGACTCGATTGACCCGAACTGCTCGCCTTGTTCGAACGTCCGCCCGACATCGGGGAGCTCCACGTAGACGACATCCCCCAACTGCTGCTGCGCATAGTCGGTAATCCCAATCTGACCGGTGTCACCGGACACCCGAATCCATTCGTGGTCTGACGTATATCTGACGTCTGCCGGATAGCTCATAACTGTTCTCTCTTGTAGAACGGGAGTTTCACCACTTTCGCCGGCACCCGGCGTCCGCGCACATCGATGGAGAGCTCCGTATCGACGTGACTCGCATCGTGTGCGACATACGACAACCCGACCGCCCTCTTTAGATACGGCGTCATCGTTCCGCTCGTCACGACACCGATCGAGTCGTCCGGGTGACCGGCACGAAACACCTGATAGCCGTGTCGCGCGATGCCTCGCCCCACGACCTCGAAGCCCACCAGGTGTCGGGTTGGACCGGTCGCCTTTTGCGCCGCCAGCGCCTCGCGACCGTTGAATGATGGCTTGTCCCACGCGACGATCCACCCGAGACCCGCCTCCAGCACCGTGCTGGTCTCGTCCATATCTTGGCCGTAGAGTCGCATCGCCGCTTCGAGACGAAGCGTGTCGCGCGCGCCCAGACCAACCGGGACAATCCCGAGGTCAGCGCCCTCCCGGAGCAGTGCATCCCAAACGCTCGCCGCGGCTTGCGGCGGCACAAAGAGCTCGAATCCATCCTCACCCGTGTAACCCGTGCGAGAGATGGTCACTCGCACGTTCCCCACTTCACCGGTGGCGAACCGGTAGTAGCGAATCGTATCGAGCTCAACCCCGGTCAAAGGCTGGAGAATCTCCAGCGCGCGGGGGCCCTGTAGCGCAATCAACGCATAGCGACTGCTGGCGTTGACGACAACGACATCGCCAAACCCGACGATTCCCTGCTTGATCCAGGCATAGTCTTTGGCGATGTTCGCGGCGTTCACCACCAATAGATAGTGCGTATCAGCCAAGCGATACACCAGGAGGTCATCGACAAACGTGCCTTCATGTGTCGTCAGCGCCGCATACTGCGCCTGACCGATATCGAGCCCGCCGGCATCATTGCTCGTGAGCTGCTGCAGCGCCGCCACCGCGTCGGCACCGGCGATTTCGATCTCCCCCATGTGACTGACGTCAAACAAACCGGCCGCCTGACGAACTGCCATATGCTCCGCAGAGATGCCGGAGTACTCCACGGGCATCTCCCAGCCCCCGAACGGAACCATTCGGGCGCCGAGCGCAGTGTGACGAGCGTGAAGGGGTGTCTTTTTTTGGGATTCCACCGGCGAGGGCTCCAACGTACTATGCGGTCATCAGAAGGGTCAAGCAACCGGGCCCACACGGCCTGATAAGATGCCGAACTTCGCGACCACAATAAGGAGCCAGCATGCACAACCCATACGGACGAACCCGCGCGTACTCCCCTCTCCTGGTGGCTGTCCTTTCCGGTGCGACGGCGATGGCAGCCGGAGTCGATGTTGCCGCGCAAACACCGACAACCGCTCAGGCGGCGGCCGCTGAACCATTTACCCGTGCCGACTTCAACCAATGGCTCGACGAGATCTCCAATTGGGGCCGCTGGGGCGCCGACGACGAGCGTGGCACGCTCAATCTCATTACCGACGAGAAGCGTCGCGCCGCCACCCAGCTGGTCGCAGATGGGGTCTCGGTGTCGCTCGCACGAGACCTGAATACTGTCCAAGACGCCGTCAACGCAAATCCCTTCGAGCATACGCTCGCCGTCTCTCGGTTTAGTGGGCACGAAGTCGCCGGAGACCGATACAGCATCCAGTATCACGGTTTTGCGCACTCTCACGTCGATGGTCTTCCGCACTTTGCGCACGACGGAAAAATGTATAACGGCTTTCCCGTGAGCGGTCTGTCTACAGCCGGCGCCGAGCACCTAGGTATTCACAACGCGCAGGACGGCATCGTCACCCGAGGCGTGCTGATCGATATGGCTCGACACAAAGGCGTCGACTTTCTCGAGCCGGGCACGGCCATTACAGTCGCCGACTTGGAAGATTGGGAACGGACGACAGACATCCGAATCGGCGCAGGGGATGTGTTGCTCATTCGTACGGGCCGTTGGGAAGCCGTCCGTCAACTCGGCCAGTGGAATTTTGTGGAGCGGGCCGCCGGGGCTCACGCGTCGGTCGCGGCATGGCTCAAAGCTCGAGATGTGGCCGTGATCGGGTCAGACGGGGTGAGCGATGTGATGCCGTCGGGCGTCCAAGGCCTCGCGAATCCGCTGCACGAGCTGGTCATCGTTGGTCTCGGTATGCCGATTCTCGACAACCTCGATCTCGATGCCGTCGCTGAGGCGGCGAACGAACGCGAACGCTGGGAGTTCCTTTTTGTCGGGGCGCCCCTGCGGGTGCGGGGCGGCACGGGCTCACCCCTCAACCCACTCGCGATTTTTTGAGTACTCGACGACCGACGCAGCGTGCCCGCGGCTCGCCATACAGCCAGTATGACTCTGCCCGGCGCCTTGCACCAGACGACTCGGCGAACCGACGCTTTGCTCTCATCCCAACGGCGGTGCAATACGCGTGAGGATAGCGGTATCGGTGGGTAGGTTCGCCCTTCCGCGACGGGTTGCCGTACAAGAGGCAGCCCCCCACAAATGAGATGGCTGGCCGGGCCGCGACAAATCCCAAGATCAGCTTGCTGGCAAGTTGACCCAATCCGACGGGCTCGAGCACCTCCGTATCCGGGCCCGCGGAAGCGTGCTCACCGTCGAATCCGGCCCGCAGGATGTCGTTCGGCATATGCGCCTCCGACGCGATACGGTGCATCTCTGGTCGGTGGAGATCCCGCAACGCCGTTTCGCGGGCGACGGGGTCCGAAGATCAGTGTGCCAATGCCTGTGAAAGGCTAATTGTCTAGGATGGCGATGGCGCGAGTATCGCCAACACAAGCAGGCGTCCTGCGCCTGTGTTACGTATTCCGTGCGGCACGCCTTCGGGCGCAACTAGCAAGCGTCCCGCTTTCATCGACACGGATCGGTTTTCGAGCAAAAAGACGCCTTCGCCCTCCAGCACGTGATAGACCTTGTCCATGCCCTCATGGGCGTGTAGGGCATGTTCCTGGCCAGGTTCGAACGCGTTCAGGCCGACCAACATGCGTTCAGACTTGAAGAGCGTCTGCTTTCCCATCTTGGTTGGCGAATAGACAGCGTGCTCCCGGGGCGTGATAGGCGTCGGATGCATCATGCCCTACAT